>LNFM01000444.1_pt1 | contig 103322 bp, 82 predicted proteins | sample 596031 | NCBI WGS metagenome assembly LNFM01 (sample SAMN04254537, study PRJNA301005) | activated carbon metagenome | isolation source: dual media filters at the Ann Arbor, Michigan drinking water treatment plant | place: USA: Ann Arbor
CGCCGACTCCAACACCGACGCCAACGCCGACGCCGACGCCGACACCGACGCCGACGCCAACACCGACGCCAACGCCGACTCCAACACCGACGCCAACGCCGACGCCGACGCCAACACCGACGCCAACGCCGACTCCGACTCCGACGCCAACGCCGACGCCGACGCCAACCCCAACCCCAACCCCCACTCCGCCTATCGTGGGAGACTCAGTTGAAGGCGACATTATTGATGGAAACGGCGGTCCGTCAGGTGACGGCCTTGTTTTGGCCAACGACGTGACGGCGATCAGGCAGTTTATTCTTGGAACTGCATCGCCGGTGACGACGCCGAACCAATTCCAGCGCGCCGATGTGAACTCGCCTTGCGGTAATGGAATCATCGATGCCGGCGATGTCACGGTTATCAGGCAGATGATTCTTGGAACAATGCCGAACAATGTCTTATCGTGCGGACCGTCGGCTCCAACGACCGGTTTCACAGCAACATCCTCATGGTTAGAGGACCTATTTGGGATCGATAGCTTGAATTAAGTCCTGATTGTCGCGCTTGAATGCTGGCGAGGGTCGGGGGCGTTGCATTATCCAGACACGGAGGGTTCGAGTGAGCCTTCTGCTTGCGTTCCTTTATGCCCCGCCGTGTTTACGCTAGAATGCTCTATTCATGGAGCAAACGGTCGAACAGTTCAGTTTTGATTTTCATAACGAAAAGGCCCAGATCTTGGGTGGTTCAAGCGAAGATCTGAAGATCAAGCTAGGCGACTTTGCCGGGCCGCTCGATCTGCTTTTGTTTCTGATCAAGCAGGAACAGGCGAATATTTTCGACATCCCCATCGCCCGTATTACGCAGAAGTACCTCGAATACATCCGGTTGATGAAAAAGCTGGACATTGCCGTCGCGGCCGATTTTCTCGTGATGGCGGCGACGCTGATCGAGATCAAATCGAAAATGCTGCTTCCGCGCGACCCGAAAGCCGAAGGCGGGGACGAGGAATTTGAGGACCCGCGAAAAGAGCTTGTCGATCGCTTGCTCGAATACGAGAAATTCAAATCTGCTGCGGGCATGCTCTATGAACGTTCGACCATCGAGCAGGCGATCTTCACCCGCGGCCCGATCGAATCTGACGACAACAACGCCGAGGTCAACGCCACCGTTTTTGACATTCTTACCGTTTTCCAGAAGATCGTCGCCCGCCATGTGGACGAGATCAAAATGGAGATCGAGCGCGAAGAGATATCGCTCGCCGACATGATCAAAAACCTTACCCGACGGCTGAACGAGCAAAAGGAACTGAGCCTGCTCACCGTTTTTGAGGAAATGCTTTCAAAACGCGAACTCGTAACGGCGTTCATCGCCGTTCTGGAAATCGTTCGAACCGAAGGCGTTAAACTGATACAGCGGAAAACATTTGGGGATATCGTATTGAGAATAGTCGATTAGCGGGCGTTTCTTGACCGACTTTTGAGTCATTCAAAATCCGGCTCATCGTATGGTAATCTTTAATTATGGAAATCACCTTTGAACAGATCGCCGAACAAGCAAAGACGTTATCGGCCCCGGATCGTGCCCGGCTTGCCGATTATCTTGTGATCAGCCTGGACGAAGAAAAACCATCTGAAATCGATATTCTTTGGGCCAACGAGGTGCTACGGCGTAGGGATGAGGTGCGGGATGGTAAGGCACGAACTATTCCCGGACCCGAGGCTCTGCGGCGTGTTCGTGAGTCAATATCCAAATGAGATTTGAGTTTCACGAGGAAGCTTTTGAGGAATACAATCATGCTGCGAGTTATTATGCCGGACTTGGCGAAGGCATCTGGCTTCGATTTGTCGATGCGGTCGAGCAGACGATCGATCTTATTTTGCAGCACCCGATGGCCGGTCGAGTAATCTTGGGCGATGTCCGCCGCTGTTTAACGTCAGCTTTTCCGTACGGTATCTTTTACACGATCGAACCGGACCATATTTTAATTGCCGCTGTAGCTCATCATAGTCGCGAACCTTTCTATTGGAGAGGTCGAATCGGCTGATCTTCGTATGGAAGAAGAAAAGCATGAAAAACCTCACCGATCCCCGGTCGAGCTTATGGCTCTCGTCGAGGCTTTGATCTTCGTCGCGGATGAACCGGTGACTTCAAAATTGCTGGCCGAGGTTTTGGGGGAAGAAAAAGAAAGCATTGACGCGGCGGCTGAGGAGCTTGGACGCGAATACGAAGAGCGCGGCAGCGGCCTGCAAGTCCGAGCAATCGCCGGTGGTTGGCAACTGGCGACGCGAACCGAATTTCACGAGGAAGTTCGCCAGTTCCTGAGAACGCGTCCGTCGGCTAAACTTTCGCTCGCCTCGCTCGAGACACTCGCGGTCATCGCCTACAAACAGCCCGTAACCGTTCCCGAAATTCTCGAGATCCGCGGCGTCCAATCAGCATCAGCAATAAAAACGCTGCTCGACAAACGCCTCATCGTCGCCAAAGGCCGGAAGGAAGCCGTCGGCCGGCCGATGATGTACGGCACATCGAAGGAGTTTTTGGTTCAGTTTGGATTAAAGGATCTCTCAGAGCTTCCAAGCATCGAAGATTTCGAAGACTTGGTTACCTAACGTTTCTTGTTCCGTGTCGTAACCGTGTGTTCCGTGGTCGACCCTTCCTGATGAAGAAAACCAGAGAATTCTAACCACGAAACCCACGGAATAACACGGCAAAAAAAGAAATGAAGATACAAATCATCGGCGAAGGCTCTTTCGGCAGCTTTCTTCACGAACTGCTCGGCCCTATCTTTGAGATCGACAAAGCGGCGGACAGCGTTATTCTGGCTGTTCCTATTTCCGCGTACGACAGCCTGGCATCGGGTCATCGCGACCGGCATTTGATAAATGTTTGTAGTGTGCAAAAGCCTAGCACCGAAGCGGTTTTGCGTTACACGCCGAACGTAACGTCGATCCATCCGCTTTTCGGAGCCAGAACGCCAGCCGAGAAACGAAACTCGATCCTGACCCGGGAAGTAGACGCGGGCACTCCGTTTGCTGAAGCCGAACGGGAATTTCTGGCTAGGTTTTCTACTGTTTCAAGCATCAAACGTACAGACCCTAGCGGAGCGCCGTTCACGCCAGATTCGCACGATCAGCTGATGGCAAAAACACATGTTGCCGCAGTCGTTGCCGCTCGACAAATGAAAGTTTTCGTCGATCGAGCCAGTGACGTTCCTGATGAGTATATTCCAAACAGCTTCCGCCTGATGCGCGATTTTGTAAACACGCTGGAAGACATGCCCCAGGGCACGATGGAGAGCATTCTCGCAAACCCTTATTTTTAGGCTCGATTCGCTGAATCACTCCAAATGCTGTACAATCGCACGTTCGCATGTTGGAGAGATTACAAAAATTAATAGCTCAAGCCGGTATCGCTTCGCGACGGGCTTCTGAAGAATTGATCAAGGCCGGTGAGGTTGCTGTAAATGGCGAGATCGTGACCGAGCTCGGCACGAAAGCCGACCCCGAAAAAGACCACATCAAAGTTCGCGGGAAGCTCATTAACGCTAAGCTCCAAAACCGCGAGAACGTCTACATTCTCGTCAATAAACCCAAGGGCTATCTCTCAAGCGCGGCCGACCCCGAAGGCCGCAAGCTGGTCGTCGATCTCGTGAAAGGCCACGGCCGCCTGCATCCTGTTGGCCGTCTCGATTACAACACCGACGGCCTGATCATCCTGACCAATGACGGCGAATTCACGAATCATGTCGCGAACTCGAAAACGATACCAAAGGTTTACGAGGTAAAGGTAAAAGGCTTACCCACACCCGTCGCGATCAACAAATTGCGCCGCGGCGTGGTACTCGAGGACGGATTTAAAACCGCTCCGGCAGAGATCAAAGATCTGAAACCGACCGAAAAAAATGGCTGGTACGAGGTGATCCTTTACGAAGGCCACAACCAACAGATCCGCAAAATGTTCGATTCCGTCGGCCACTCCGTCGTCAAACTAAAACGCGTCGCCATCGGATCCGTCCGCGATCCATACCTAAAACCAGGCATGAGCCGATCGTTGACCAAGGAAGAATACGATATCCTGATGGGCAAGACCGCCCCGAAAAAGCCAGCGTTTCGTAGGTAATTCCCGATAGCCGGACCGCAGGCATCCTGCCTGCGTGTAATGCCCTAGACGATACTGGCGGGCAAGATGCCCGCGCTCCAGTTACCGCATCAACGCCCGATGCTCCACCATCAGACACAGATCCTGCACAACCTTGATCCCGGCCTCGGCGAACCGTTCTGCGACCTCATCGTTGCGTATCCCTAGCTGAAACCACACCGATTTTGGCTTCTTGGCAAGTATCTCCAGCGTGTGTTTCGAAATATCCTCCGCCCGCCGGAAGACGTTCAGCATGTCGATCTCGACCGGCACCTGGGTCAGGTCGCGATAAACGGGTTTGCCGAGTATCTCGGTCACATCCGGATAATAGACTGGGACCGGAATGATGTCGTAGCCGGCATCTGACATGTATCTTGCAACGTAATGCGCGGGCTGCCCGGCATGTGTCTCAGGCTTGATGCCGAGGACGGCGATCGTCTTGGTTTCGCGGAGCAATTCTCTGATCTGATCGTCCGTTGTCAGGATGTTTTCTTTCCAGTTCATAAGCCAATTTTAATGAGAACCTCAGGCTGCCCGCAAGCAAATAATTTAATGCTCAAAAGTTTGCCCGATATCGTTCTATTATGTCATCATAATCGTTTGTTATACAGACACTTATGAACTTTGAATTATCTGAAGAGCAATTACAAATAAAATACAGCATCCGCGAATTTGCCGAGAGCGAGATCAGGCCGCATGTGATGGAATGGGACGAGTCGCAGCATTTTCCAGAGGAATTGCGGCCAAAGCTGGCTGAGCTTGGGCTGATGGGCATTCTTTTTCCTGAGGAATACGGCGGTGCCGGGATGGGTTATGTTGAGTACGCGACCATTATCGAGGAACTCGGACGCGTTTGCGGTTCAGTCGGGCTGTCCGTCGCGGCGCATAATTCGCTTTGTTCGAACCACATCTACATGTTCGCCAATGAAGCCCAAAAGCAGAAATATCTCGTCCCGCTCGTCACGGGCGAGAGCTTTGGAGCGTGGGGCTTGACCGAATCTCAGGCCGGATCGGATGCGTCGGGAACAAGGACTTATGGCATCAAGGAGGACGGCGGCTGGAAGGTGAATGGCTCTAAAAATTTTATCACTCACGCTCTAGCCTGCAACACGCTCGTCGCGGTTGCGGTGACTGACAAGGAAAAAGGAAATCGCGGCATTTCGGCGTTCATCTTTGACAAATCAATGGAAGGCTTCAAAGGCGACAAGAAGGAAAACAAGCTCGGAATGCGGGCCTCGGAGACGGCTTCTGTAGTATTCGAAGATTGTCACGTGCCTGATGAGAACCTTCTGGGTGTCGAAGGTGAAGGCTTTCTTCAGGCGATGCAGATCCTCGACGGTGGGCGCATTTCGATCGCGGCGTTGTCGGTCGGCATTGCTCAGGGAGCTTACGAAGCTGCGGTCAAATACGCAAAAGAGCGGCAGCAATTTGGTAAACCTATCGCCGATTTTCAGGCGATCCAGTTCAAACTAGCCGACATGGCAACGCAGATCGAGTGTGCTCGTCTTCTTACCCTCCAGGCAGCCGCGACAAAGGATGCTAAAAAGCCGGTCACGCAAAGATCGGCAATGGCAAAGCTTTACGCCTCAGAAATCGCCGTTCGAGTTTCCGAGGAATCTGTCCAGATCCACGGCGGCTACGGCTACACAAAAGATTACCCGGCCGAAAAATACTGGCGCGACTCAAAACTCTGCACCATTGGCGAAGGCACCAGCGAGATCCAACGGATCGTCATCGCGAAGAATTTGCTCAAAGCGATGTGATTTCGTTGTGGCTGTGTGTTACAGCGAGTATTCCTCAACGTACAACGGAATCTTTATCTTTGGATCGAGGAGCGGGTCGGGAACAGCCTTACCCGCTCTTGATCCAAGAGGAATCACCCCGGCCCAGAATTCCGACGACATATCATCGTCATCGTCGACCGGCGGGCCCGTTCGGATCTTAGCGGACGCCTCGGAGATCGGTAGTCGAAGAACACTCGTTGCTTTCAGCTCTTTCGAGCTTGGTAAACGACAGTCTGCCCAGCGGCCGGGGATTATTTGTTCCGATATCGCTTCGAGGGCTTCGAGCTTCTCCTGCGGATCGACCACTAGTTCAGCCTGGCCGAGAATAACGGCCGAGCGGTAATTCATAGAATGATTAAACGCCGAACGGGCCAGCACTAATCCATCAAGATGAGTTACCGTAACGCATACGCTGATCCCTTCAGCCAAATTTCGCAGCATCCGGCTCGCGGCGGAGCCGTGGATATAGATACGATCCCCGATCCGTCCGAAGCTTGTGGGGATGACATACGGCTGACCGTCTACTACAAAACCTACGTGGCATAGGAAGGCACTATCCAGGATCGAAACAACGCTCTCGCGATCATAAAATCCTCGCTTGGGAATTCTCTTGACTTTTGTTCGGCTCGTTAACAGGGGGCTGCGTTCCATATTTCATCGATTCTAACGAGCCGGCTTCTGTATCCAAAATCGGCATTTGGAGATGCCAAAAATTCCCCGGCTCCTACTGTTTTTTTCGCGCCTGCATTGCGTGCCAGTTCTTCTTGTATCCTTGTAAACCCCACCGTTTCAATAAGATGCCATTTTTGACGTGCGTGGCGACTGTCGGAATGATTGTTGCATTTGAACATGGTGATACTCGAAGGAGCAGGAGGATATATGCTCATATTCATTTATTCAATTGTGATGATCCTCGGTGGATTGTTCGTGTTCGAGACACCGCTGTCGCAGGAACGTGTCATTTTTACAAACGGAAATATATACACAGTCTATAACCGGCCGACCAAGCCTACGCGATTTGTTCTGCCGCGGGCGATGGTGGTTACGACGATCGCGAATTATCACTGGAATAATGCCAAAGGCGCTCGGCCCGGAACGATCGCACTTCGCGACGCCAGCGGGAGGACGTTTGGGCCATGGTCGGCTAGTGGTTCGCCCGGCATGAATGGCGTTCCAAATGCCAATTGGACAGTCACTGCCAACGTTAGGCTCGAACCGGGCGAGTACACAGTGATCGATTCAGATATTCCAACTTGGTCGCACAACTCGCAGTCCGCCAACGCGGGAATGACCACGGTTAAGGGCTATGTCGCCGGTTCTCCAACGCCGCCGCCCACTCCGAAACCAACGCCTACGCCCGGAACGGGTTCTGTGTCAAAAGTAACAGCACTTACCGAAAACCGAGCGAAATACAAGGTGCTGATCTGGGTCGATGGCAAGCCGCCCAAGACGCCGATGGATGTTCTGAATTACCACCTTGAACCTGGCTGGAAGGGTTCACTTCCGGTAACGATACCGGCGAATGGACAAGTAAAATTCGTTGCCGGTGATGGACGAGGCGGGCCGGGCAGCATGTATGACAACGTACTAACTACGTGTGTGTGGACCGGAGATCCTAAAAATGTAAAGCGGTATCCGCACATAATTTTCGAACCCGGAGGAACGCTGACGTGCTCAACCGGTACGAAGCCTTGATGCGGTAGCGGGTACTTCATCGAATGCCGGCCGGTTAACCCAACGATCACCGGATGCTTTTCAAAAGGCGTTATCTTAGGTACTTGGAACAAAGGCCCTAACTACCGCAAAGGATGTTTTTAGGACCGAGAGGAAATGACATGATCACCCGAACGATCACAATTTTTACCGTCTTATTTATTTCGGTATTGGCAGCGAACGCACAATCGGGCCAGGTCACGGGTAGGTTGACCTATCCCGGTGAGGGGATTCCGCCCGATTTGGTGCTTTGCATCACTTCCAGCGGAGCTGCCAATAAGGCAACATATTGTTCAAATTCAAAGGCCTCGACTTTGCGTGCGGCCCGCATTACTTTCAGGGTAGATCGTCGGCGAGCTAACTACCAGATCACTTTGCCGCCCGGAGCATATCTTCTCTACGCCACGACGCGGGAAATGCCTGGGCATAAAGCGTACTACAATGAATTTGTGAGATGCGGAATGGAATCCACCTGTCAGTCGCAGAAACCGATAGTCCTGACCGTACGGGCGAGCCGAACGATAAAAGGCATAACTGTCGGAGACTTTTGGAACGTGGGCTGACTACTTAGCGTCCATCCAGTTGTCGCCGATCCCGATCTCAACTACGAGCGGGACGTCGAGCTTCGCTGCGGCTTCCATTTCGTGTTTGATAATGGCTGTAACGGTTTCGACTTCGCGTTCCGGGGCTTCGAACAGGAGTTCATCATGCACCTGCATGATCATCTTCGTTTCTAGGGCGGCGTCTTTAAGTGCCTTGGCGACACGGATCATCGCGATCTTTACAATGTCGCTGGCAGTGCCCTGGATGGGCATGTTGATCGCTTCGCGTTCAGCTCGAGAGCGGACGGCGAAATTGCGGTCGTTGATCGAAGGGAAGTAACGTTTTCGACCGAAAAGCGACTCAATATAGCCCTGCTGGCGGGCTTGTTCGGGCGTTCGATCCATGTATTCGCGGATGCCTTTGTAGGTCGCAAAATAGTCATCGATCACCTTTCGAGCCTCGGCCCGACTGATCCCGACTCGCTGCGATAGACCAAATGCTTCGACCGCGTAGGCGATGCCAAAGTTGACGATCTTGGCAAGACGCCGTTTTTCCTTAAGGTCTTTTTCATCGGTCGCGCCAAAAACGAGCCGGGCAGTTTGTGAGTGAATGTCCTCGTTATTTTTGTACGCCTCGAGCATTCGCGGGTCTTGGGTGATGTGAGCCAGGATGCGGAGTTCGAGCTGAGAATAGTCGGCAGAGATTAGCTTGTTTCCCTTCTCGGGAATGAACGCCCTGCGTATCTGTTGACCGAGCTCGGTCCGGACGGGGATGTTTTGTAGATTGGGTTCGGTCGAGCTGAGTCGGCCAGTGGCTGCGACGGTTTGATTGAGAGCTCCATGGATGCGGCCGTCTTCGGCGATCATCTTCGGCAGTGCGTCGGCATATGTTGCACGCAGCTTGTCGAGTTCGCGATAGTCGATAATGTGTTGCGCGATATCGTAGGTCGCCGCCAACTCGACCAGGACGTCGTGGCTCGTCGATATCTGTCCAGTTGCTGTCTTGCGGCCGGTTTCAATGTTCAGCTCGCCAAATATCTCGCCAACTTGTTTCGGTGATCCAATATTAAACTCGCGTCCGGCGATCGCGTAGATCTTCTTCTCCAACTCTGCGAGTTCGGTAGAAATAAAATCCGAAAAGGTTCTTAAACTCTCGCCGTCCACCTTCATGCCCGTTTGCTCGATCTCAGCAAGGATCGGGATGAGCGGCAGTTCGATCTCGGTGTACATTCGATCGAGGCTGTTTGCTCGGATCTTTTCGCGTAAAACCGGAGCGAGTCGTGCTATGAGATCTGCCTTTTCCGCGACCCGAAACGCGATCTCCTCGAAACCGACGGGGATACTAAGAGCCAGGTCAGCATCGAGATAAGCTTGAGCCAAAAAATCAACCGGATAACTCGCTCGCGTCGAATCGAGCAAATACGCGGCGATCAAAATATCTTCTTTCACGGAAACAGGCTCGATATCAAGTGCGAGCAACGGGCCGAGATTCCGTTTTTGGTCGTAGGCGACCTTTTCCATATAGGGATTGGTCAAAATATCATGAAGCGGCCGTCGAGCGGCGTCGACCCCGCCGTCAAAATTCTCAATATCGATATAAAAAGCTTCGCCGTTGCCGAGCCCGATGCCAATGCCGTGAGGCGCCGGCTTGGCGTAGCAGCTCGCCCTTTCATTCGCGTCGTTTACCAGATAGCTCCAGCCCTCGATCTCGAACAGGCGACGGATCAATTTGTCCAGATCTTCGCGTTTGTTTATGACTGCGTAACTCGTTGTAACAGCGGCGGTTCCAGGGTTCAGGCTGTCAAATAAACCACCGCCGCTGCTCGCTGCGGCCGTCGCCGCCTGGGCGGCCGCCGCACCGGCAAATTCGGTCATCAATGCCTTAAATTCAAGCTCGCGGAACAAATCGTATGCAAATGCACGATCCGAGTCGCGTCGTTTCAAGGCTTCAAGATCAAGATCGATCGGGACCGACGTGTGAATGGTAGCGAGTTCGAGCGACTGGCGGATGATGTCCTGATTATTTTGCAGGCTTTCCCTATAGGTCTTATGAGAAATTTCGTCCGCCCGCTGCATCGCCGCTTCGGCTGAGCCGTAATCGAGAACGATCTTCAAAGCTCCTTTCGCCCCGATCCCTGGAGCTCCCGGAATGTTATCAACCGCGTCACCCATTAGGCCGAGCAGGTCGATTATCTTGTTAGGAGGCACGCCAAACTTATTGATCACCCAAGCCTCGTCGCACCATTCGATCGGCGGGACCGGGACTTTTCGCTTAACATTTGTCGAATTTTGCCGCATCGCGATCACATGTGGGTCTTCGACGAGCTGGCATAGATCCTTGTCATTCGAAACGATCACGGCCTGCATCCCTTTTTTTGCACATTCTTTTGCGAGCGTCCCTATGATATCGTCGGCCTCGAAACCATCCATCCGCATATTACTGACGCCGAAGGCCTCGCAAACCCTTTCGACGTAAGGGAGCTGGTCAAGCAGGTCCTGAGGCGTTTCCTGACGGTTGGCTTTGTAGTCGGCAAAGGAATCATGACGAAATGTCGGTGCAAAGGTATCCCAAACCGCCACTATGTACTCCGGCTTTTCGTCGTTGATCAGCTTTCGCAGCATATTCGTGAACACAAAAACCGCTTGCGTCACCTGTCCCTTACTATTACGCAAAGGCTCCTGCTTCATGCCCATCGGGGCAAAGAATGCGCGGTATATATGCGACATTGCGTCGATCAGAAATACTCGTTTCATTTGATCGCAATTTTATCACGGCAAAGTCAGACGACTAAGTTGACGATGTATATGACAATATGTCATATTTAATTTGGCTCCATGCGAATCATTACCGAAAAAAAACTTCGAGATTTTTGGGCCGTCAAAGATGCGACCGAAAGCCGAAGGCGGGAAAAGGTGATGCGAGAATGGATCACGGTTGTAAGGCGTGCCAGATGGGATAATTTTCTAGCCGTTCGGGCGACCTTCAATCACGCCGATGTTTTTGGCAAATGCACTATCTTTGATGTGGGCGGAAACAAGTACCGGATCATTGCTAAGGTTGCTTTTGGCATAGGGGTCATTTTCATCAGAGATGTGTTAACGCATGCCGAGTACGATAGGACTGACTGGGAGCACGATTGTAAATAGAACATGAGCAATAAAAAATACGATCCAAACATTTACGCGTCTCTCCTTTCGCAAACCTTGCCCGGTGTGATCGCGGACAAAGCGGACTACGATCGGACTGAACAATTCTTCAATCGCCTGATGGATAAAGGCGAAGACTATCTGTCGCCGGAAGAATTTCGTCTGTTTGAGTTGCTTGGCAATTTGCTCGAACAGTATGAGAGCCAAACGTTGGAACCGCTTGAAACCGTTTCCCCCGCCGAAGCCCTTCGGTTTCTGATGGATGAGAACGGTCTGAAACAGAAGGATCTCGTCAGCGTCTTTGGATCGCAGGCAGTTGTCTCCAAAGTTCTCAACGGCCGGCGGTCGATCAGCAAGGCTCAAGCAAAGCTCCTTGCTGAACGGTTCAGACTGTCGGTCGATCTTTTCATTTAGCTCTAATTGACAACCGAGCTGTTGCTTCGATATTCTTCTTGTTCGCCTTTTCGGCGGCGGAGCGATATTTGTAAGTTTCGATTCCCCTGTGTCCGGTTCGTCTAGGGGTTAGGACACCGCCCTTTCACGGCGGCAACACGGGTTCAAATCCCGTACCGGATACCATCTTTATTTGCAATTTTTGCATCTTAACGTTTTAACGAATTCGCTCAGACCCATCTGAGCGAATTTTTATTTTTGGAGAGAATGATGCAAATAAGATCGATCGCTGGATTGCTGCTACTAATGATGTGCTCGCTTACAGCCATCGCACAGGCCCCGCAAACCGCGAATGATGTCGCCCTCGTGCTTCCGTTCGAAAATACTTCGGGAAAGAGTGAGTTTAACTGGGTCGGCGAAAGTTTTGCCGATTCGCTGACCGATCTCTTGAAGGTTCCGACGCTCAACGTGATCTCGAACGAAGAGCGCAAGATCATTCAACAGCGGCTTCGAATACCGCTGACAAACATCCCGAGCCTCGCGACGTCGCTAAAGCTAGCGCGCGAAAGCGGTTCGACCTTGCTGATCTCGGGTCGCTACAACATCGTTCCGGCCGGAGCGGACACTGCTGCGACCATCAACGTCACGTCGAAGATCATTCGCGTAAGCGAAGGCCGCTTTATGAGCGAGGTGATCGACGGGCGGCAGGTTACCCGCGATATCAACGTTAACGATGCGCTGGGAAATCTGCAGACAATTCAGGGCCAGATCGCCTACCAGATCCTCTACCAGCGCGATAAGGCGCTTCCGTACTCGCAGAATCAGCTGATCGAGGCGGCCAACAAAGTCCCGGGCCGTGCTTTCGAGGCGTATATAAAAGGCCTTCTTACGCCTGTGTCCGAGGCTCGCGAGAATTTCTTTAAGAACGCATCGAGGCTGTTTGTCGAGGCAACGCCTGATGGGATCTATTCGGAGTCCGAACTCGAACTCGGCCATCTTTACCTGGGCCAACGAAAATTTGCCGACGCGATCGGAGCATTTGAAAAGGTTGTGAGCGCTGCTCAAAAATGCCGCGACAAAGCGAAAGCCGAAAATAAACCGGCTCAGTGCAGCGACGAGAATTATGCCGAAGCTTCGTTCTACATCGGTCTCATCTTTTGGCAGCAGGGAAACTACGAACGGGCCCTTGCGACGCTTCGTCCGTTGACCGAGGACCTCAAACTGACCACAGTTTACAACGCCCTGGGTGCGATCGCCGTCCAGGCTTCGAGGGCTGAGAAGAAGAATCCTAATAATGCAGCCGCCCTTTTGAACGAGGGAATGGAGTTGCTTAAAAAGGCTTCAGATTCGGCTCCGGATGATGCAAACGTTAGATTTAACTACGCGACGACCCTCTTTTTGAACGGGAACATGCCCGATGCCGCTCGCGAACTTCGTTCGTCGATCGCTGCCAACCCACGCGATGGCGAGGCGTATTTCGTTCTATCAAAAGCCCTCGAATCGCTAAAAGATGAGACGACAGCCGACGTGACAAATCAGGCACAGCGATTTTTGACCGAGAACAATCGTTACGCCAAGCTCGAGACCGAGTGGCAAAAGTCGAAGAGTTTCCCCGACATTCCCATGCGCGTTAACCAGCCGGCGAGAAAGGACTTCGTCGCGGTAGTTCTTAGCCGCAAGCCGGCCGCAACGCCCGTCGCCCAGGTCAGCGAGAGCGAAGCTCTGCTTGCAACCGCCCGCACGCTCATAAAGAACGGAAGCGACGACGAAGCGATGACCACGCTTCGCCGCGTTTTGGCGAGCGAACCGATGAGCGCTGAAAGCTATTTGCTACTAGGCAAGATACATCTCCGTCGCGGCGATATCGATCAGGCGATCAGTTCGTTCAAAACGTCCGTATTTTGGGATAACCGGCTCATCGACGCACACGTCAGTCTGGGCAAGATCTATGTCGAACGCGGCGACTGCCTGCAGGCAAAAAGCTACGTTGCTTCCGCAATGCAGATAAACTCCGAAAACCCCGACGCCGTTTCACTACAAAGATTGTCGGAACGGTGCTCGAAATGAGGCGGTTATTGGCGACAGGTGACAAGTGACGAGGCACCAGTGTAAGACCTTACAATAATTTACATTTCGAAAGGCCCGTTAATTCGGGCTTTTTTATTGATTTGGACTTCTCATTCGTCACTTGTCACCGTTCACTCATTCCGTGGCACGCTATGTGCTTTATACATATGCGGCCAGCTTGGTCAGGAAGTTAGATCAAGACCCGTCGCCACCACTACAACGAAGCCAGTTTGCCGCTGTGCTTTTCAACCTTCCGAGCGTTCCACCAGTTATCCAACCTATCGAGCCCGGCTGAGATCAGCCGGGCTCCTCGCATTTTAAGAGTCTCGAGTCTGGAGTTCTAAGTCTTGAGAGTTTCTACTCGGCCGCCGAACACCATTGCTCCCGCTCAGATGTGCATCTATCGGATGTCTTGCAACCTAAATACCCCGTTATTTACTGAGCCGCTGGTCGTTCTTGACTCAAGACTCGAGACTCCGGACACCAGACTAAAGAGAGTGGCACGCCAAGTGCATTAACAATCGTGGCCAGCTTGGTCGCACGATCAAGACCCCGCCGCCATCACTACACCGAGCGCGGTTTGCCACTGTGCTTGAACACCTTCCGAGCGTTCCTTCAGTTGTCCTACCTTTACAAAGCCCGACTCACCGAGTCGGGCTTTCCTCTTTTAAACCCCATGTTTTCAGGGTTTCCAGTAAACACGGGCCTTTCGTTCAATTTGAATCAAAATCGTTCAATCTGCCACACGCCATTCACGCATTCTGAATGAAACTGACCCACCGTGAAGGTTCGTGACAGAATTTGTCACCAAAAGATGACGCAAATTGTTCTTTTGGTCAAAATGAACGGTCAGATTGGTCGGACACAGGCGGACTTCCGCGGTCGCGGCAAAACACGTTCGGCCATTCACGCATTTTGCATCATTTTACGCATTTTGTGACGTTCCGTGCGAAAGTGGGTATCTTTTTCGACAGATCTCGTGTAGCGTTGTACGCATGAGTATCCGTATCATCTGCGAATTCGCACACGGCCTGCCTGAAACTCTAATCGACTTCTGCTCCAGACTCTCCTTCTGGACAGGAGGGGGGGGTTGGAACGAGCACCAACTCCCCTCCTGGACAGGAGGGGTGGCCCGGCTCTGCGGGCCGGGGTGGTTGAAGATCTCGCGCCACCGCGCATTTTGGGACGCAAAGATCAAACTTCACTTTATGAAGCTTCTACGCCCGGGCCATCAACCACCCCGTCAGCCGAAGCGGCTACCAGCCCAGGAGGAGAGTTTCGGAATCTTGGGACGCAAAATGGGCTGGGCTTTTGTAGAATGATTAGTTAAGAGCAACGACATGCGTTTATTGAGGAAAATTCTGCCTTCGTGGACCAACCTTCTGCTCGCGATACTCGCGGCGGTTTTGCTGGTGTTGGCGTTTCCTGATTTTGAATTCTGGTTTCTGGCCTGGTTCGCACTCGTGCCGCTGATGTGGGCCATCGAGCGCGAGACCAAAATGCAGAGGCCCGCACGCAGTAAGGGCTCTGACGAGGTTCCGCGAACACCGCTAGCACGATGCTTCGTCATAGGCTGGATCTTTGGGACGCTTTTCTTTTTCGGCACCTGCTGGTGGCTCGCCTACGCACCGATCCACTACGCCGGCTTCCCGCCGATCCTTGCCTATTCGCTCGTCCTCATCGCCTGCCTCGGAGCCGGCATATTCCCCGCCATCTTCGCCGCGATCCTCGCCTTCCTGCTCAAACGCCTCGGCCCGTGGGCCTTCCTCGCCGCCCCGTTCGTATGGGTTTTCACCGAGTTTTTGCGGTACTGGCTGACGGGGAATAATTGGAATGCGATCGGGTATTCGCAGGCGTTTCGTCCGACGATAATTTCAATTGCGGCAACAGGTGGCGTATTGCTCCTTTCCTTCGCAGTCACCGCACTAGCCGGTTTCGTTTTACTGCTCCTTTCGAAGAAAACGAAAGGGCAAGTCATCGTTCATCTGAGCATTCTCGTTGGATTGCTTTGCGTGTTCGTCGGTCATGAGCTATGGAATCTCGCCATGATTTCACACGGAAAGCCAGGCATTACAACCATTATCGCGATTCAGCCAAATGTGCCGATGAGCGGCGTTGATTCTCAAAGGCTCGACAAACTTCGCGATCAACAGTTCGCGGTTTCAGAACGAGAGGTGTCGAAAGTTGATATCAAACGGATTAGCTTCGACCGCACGGTGATCGAGAGGACTAACCCGGTGATCGTCATCCTCCCCGAATCCCCAATGAACTTCATGTACAACGACGACCCCGAATTTCAGAAGTTCGTGGGTGATTTCGCCCGGCGGACTAACGTCAGCGTGCTGTTCAATTCGGCAGAGCCTGACCCGACGAATAAGAAATATTTTAATTCGGCTGTGATGGTCGGGCCGGATGGTAAACCAGTCGCGCAGTATGACAAGGTCTACCTTTTGCCGTTCGGCGAAGCGGTGCCGCCGCCGCTTGATGGGATCTTGCCGGGTTTTGTTGGGAATTTCTCGTACGGCCGCGAATACGACATTTTGCCAGTTGGCGACGCGAAGGCGGGCGTGATGATCTGTTTTGAGAACCACTTCGGCCAGCTTTCGCGTGAGTACGTCCGAAACGGTGCCGACGTGATCATCGAAATGACCAACGACGGCTACCTCGGCCCGACGCCTGTTCTGAGACAGCATCTCGCCAACGCCGTCTTCCGGGCAGTCGAAACTAATCGACCCGTTCTGCGCGTCACAAACGTCGGAATAACTGCCTACATCACCGAAAAAGGTACCGTTTTAGACCCCGCTCCGGTGTATCAAGAGGACACACGCGTCTGGACCGTGTCAAAAAGCGACGGCTCGCAGACGTTTTACGTGCGATATGGCGATTGGTTCGCGTGGCTTTGTTCGGTGGTGACGATCGGGCTGTTGATATTCGGAATAGCGACGCGTACGAGATCTCGCGAGCTGCAGATAGAGGTCGCCAACGGCGACGAACATTAAAGCCTAGGGTGCAGCCGCTTCGGCGGAACCCTAGGTTAGCTGCGAACGGGGTGTTCGCTCGCTGAAGGCGAGCAACAATGGACGGCGTCTTTGTTCGTCCCGTTCTGGCACAAAAAAACGTGCCAGTGTTGCGGTAGGCCCGCAACCGCAGGGACGGTTTCGGCTATCAACTCGACCTAGGGTTTCGATCGAAGGCTTGCTGCACCCTAGGCTTTATTGTTTGTCGCCGTTGGCGACAAGAAAGGTGAAGAAAATGGCTATTACACTAACACGCCTGATCCCAATGCTTCCGGTCGCGGATATTGGCCGGAGTATCGAATTTTACGAGAAGCTTGGTTTTGAGGTTGAATCCCGTCGGGACGAATGGCGATGGGCGATGCTGCGGTTTGGGGAGTGTCGTTTGATGGTCGATCAATCGATCAACGGACACCCGGGCTTGCCGCGTCAGGGCATCATTTATCTCTACCCTGACGACATCGCCGCATATCACGCAAGCGTCAGAGCTAAGGGGGTAGAGATCCCCGATCTCGAGACCACGTTCTACGGCCTGACCGAATTTCGCCTCGACGATCCGGATGGGAATCACCTTTGGATCGGGCAGGACACAAGGTCGGTAGCATAGAACGAAATGCAAAAGCCCGCTCGTTAGCAAGGGCGATACCCGCACGTTATATTCATTTCAACAAAAGTAGCGCAGTATCGCGAGGTAGTTTTCTCCTTCAAGTGCGCGTATCGCCCTTGCTGACGCGCGGGCTTTTGCATTGCAGTCTTTTGTAGCCGATCCTTACGCCGACGCCGACGAACCAGATGCGTCGTCGCTCTTTTCTTTCACGACGTATGATCTAAGTTCGGCGACCTTTCCGTCTGCAAAGACGTAGATGTCGCAGTACGAGTAGTCTTCTTCCGAGCCCTCGGCACCTTTCATCGTCATATCGCCGAAGCAGACTACCGAATCGTTCGTCGAGATCATTCGGTCGACGCCGATCTTAGGCGGGTCGCAGCCTTCCATTTGTTTCATCCATTCGCGGATGGCGGGCTTACCCGACGTCTTGCCATGACCGGCCATTGTCCAGACCAGGTCTTCGGAGCAGAAGCCGAGAAACTTCTCCATGTTGTTCTCTTCGAAAGCCGCGTTGATCTCGCGAACGATGTTTTCATTTTCCGTTGACATTTAGTTTTCCTCCGTAGGAGCGGTCTGATGATGGATCATCCAATTGACGCCGTATTTGTCTGTAAACGACCCGAAATACGCGCCCCAAAACGTGTCCGCCATCGGCATTTCTGCCTTGCCGCCCTCGGACAGGGCATTGAAAAGGCGGTCGGCCTCTTCGCGGGTTTCAGGGTTTATCATGATCTGAGAGTTGTTGCCGACAACGAAGTCGCCGCCGAAGCCCGGCATCGTGTCGGACGCCATTAAAAATGTATCGCCGACCGGCAGGGTCACGTGCATTACGCGATTCTTGACATCATCCGGCAACTGATCGCTGTCCGGCATTCCGCCAAATCGCATAAACCCTTCGCCCATGAATTCGCCCCCGAAAACGGAGCGGTAAAAATTAAAAGCTTCCTCAGCATTCCCGTCGAAATTGAGGTATGGAATAAGTGTAGGCATGGTTGAAGATCTCCTTTAGATAAAGTTTGAAATATTAGTACATCCGAAATGCACTCTATTACAAATCGCTGTCAACGAAAGTACGCCAGTCTACCTTCCAAAGAGCTCGAATTGATGGATGTTTCGGCAGTAAACCTCTTATGCGGCGGAGCCGACAAAAGAATCTAGCCAGAGGTGAAACCTCTGGAAACTTCTCACCTTTCCAGACGTTCCACGTCTGGCTCGAATCTTTTAGGCCGCTCCACGGCCAAGAAAAGGCTCTAGCCATCGGCTAAAGCCTTGTTCAGTTAGTGAAGTTAACCGCCGGCTGAAGCCGACGGCAATAGATGAATTACTTCTTCGGCCGTTCGTTAGCTTTCAGAACGCGTTTACGCAGGCGGATGGCTTTTGGGGTTACCTCGATCAGTTCGTCGTCAGCGATGAACTCGAGCGCACGTTCGAGCGACATCTCACGTTGCGGGACGAGGCGCATGGCTTCGTCGGCGGACGTTGTTCGCATGTTCGAGAGCTTTTTCTCTTTGATCGGGTTTACGTCGAGGTCGACGGCACGAGCGTTTTCACCAACGATCATGCCTTCGTAGACCTTGACTTGCGGCTTAACGAAAAGGGTGCCGCGTTCCTGGAGGTTGTAGAGTGCGTACGTGTTTGTCTCGCCCATTCGGTCGGAGACGAGCGAACCGGTCTGGCGATTTTTCATCTCGCCCTGGTGCTTGTCGAAACGCAGGAACAGCGTATTGAGCAAGCCGGTTCCCTTTGTTTCCGTCAAAAATTCACCGCGGAATCCGATCAGACCACGTGATGGAACTTCGAATTCCAAACGCACACGGCCCGAGCCGTTGTTGATCATCTTGGTCATCTGGCCTTTGCGGCGGCCCATTGCTTCGGTTACAACGCCGATGAATTCCTCAGGAACGTCGATCACGACGAGTTCGATAGGCTCGAGCGTTTCGCCTGTTGTCTCATCCTTTTTCGTGATGACCTGCGGTTTGGAAACCTGTAGTTCATAGCCCTCGCGGCGCATCATTTCGATGAGGATGGCGAGCTGGAGCTCGCCGCGGCCTGAGACTTTGAACTGCTCAGCAGCCTCGGTCTGTTCAACCCGCAATGCCACGTTGCCGAGCAATTCGCGGTCGAGGCGTTCCTTGATCTGACGCGAGGTGACGAATTTGCCGTCAATGCCCGAGAACGGTGAGGTATTAACGCCGAATATCATAGCGATCGTCGGTTCGTCGACGTTGATGATAGGCAAAGCTTTGGGATTGTCGATCGATGTGATCGTTTCGCCGATCTCGATCTCGTCAAAGCCTGCAAGTGCGACGATCTCGCCAGTTCCGGCTTCAGCAACGGTGGTTCGTTCCAGCCCCTCGAAAACGAAGAGTTCTTTTACACGGGTCTTGCCGATGGTGCCGTCACGCTTGGCAACCGCGACTTCCTGATTCTTGGCAATCGCACCCGAGAAGATACGGCCAATTGCAAGGCGTCCGACAAAGGGGTTGTAGTCGATGTTGGCGACCAGCAACTGCAGCGAATCATCACGAAGGGCCTTAGGTGCGGGAATGCTCTCGATGATCTGATCGAAGAGCGGGATAAGGTTTTTTCCTTCGTCTTCGAGGCTCTTTTTCGCTACGCCGTCGCGTGAGATCGAATAGAGAACCGGGAATTCGATCTGCTGGTCATTCGCTCCGAGGTCGATGAACAGGTCATAGATCTCGTCCAAAACTTCCTCAGGACGCGAATCCTGACGGTCGATCTTGTTTACGCAAGCGATGCAGGGGAGTTTGAGTTCGAGAGCTTTACGCAAAACAAAACGTGTCTGCGGCAAACAGCCTTCAGCAGCGTCGACCAGCAGCACGATGCCGTCGACCATCTTCAAAACACGCTCGACCTCACCGCCAAAATCCGCGTGGCCCGGTGTGTCCAGAATGTTAATTTTGTAGTCGCCATAGCGGACCGAAGTATTCTTCGCCATGATCGTGATCCCGCGCTCACGCTCGAGATCCATCGAATCCATCACTCGGTCAACAACCGTTTCGTTGTCACGGTGAGTCCCCGATTGAGCAAGCATGGCGTCCACAAGCGTTGTTTTACCGTGGTCAACGTGTGCGATAATTGCGATGTTACGTATCTTGTCGTTTGCGATCATATTCAAAGCTCCCGCCCGAAGGCAAACGAGTATGATGACGGATTGGCGGGCGAAAGGCAATGTGTCGACGTAGGAACTATGAATCGTAGGCTGAATGATCTATCAGTTTCGCTGGCTTAGGGGATGAGTCTATCACCGATACCGACGTTGATCAGTATTGTTCTCACGTTTGTTATCGGCCCGAGCGGTTCCTGGCCGATAAAACTGCTCATTTGGAATGTTGAACTTACCGCCTACATAGCGTTTCACCGCCTCGTTCCTCTTCCTGACGGGCATCTCGCAGAGGCCCTTGCAGGTCTGGCGTATGCTTCATTATTCGGAGTCGTTGGTTATTCATTGATCGTCGCCAGCGGCATCTTTGTCATAAGGTCAATTAGAAGCGTGAAGACCACTTAGTTTTCAAATTTCAGTATGCAAGCCAAAAGCCGGACATCGCTGCCCGGCTTTTTTGTGTTTTTGGTTGATGAGTGAACCGTTGGTAATTGACCGCCCGCTTACGCAGGCGGTTCTGACATTTTTAGGACCTTCGCGAATCGCGGCCGACGACGAGGTTATTTGTTACCTCGAAAACGCCGGGGATGCCGTTGGCGAGAAGGTTCATTAGGTTAGCGTCGCTCTCGCGTGCAACGAAGCCTTCGAGCGTGATCCTGCCGTTTTTGACGATGATCCTGACGTCAGGATTTATCGAATTAAAATACTGTGCAGGGCCGCGGTCTACGAAGCTACGGAGCACGGAGTACCGAATTCGGTTATCGAAGGATCCAACCGGGAGTTCCTCGATGTTGTTCACGACATTTTTGATACCCGGAACGTCCTTGACGACCTCGGCGGCTGCACGCTTGGTGCCGAGCGTGATCGTCTTTCCGCTGAGAACGACGGTGTCGCCATTTACCTGATAGGTAATGTGGTCAAACACGTTATAATTCGGCAGCCGAAGAAGCTTTTTGTAGATCTCCTGCTCGACTGTCCGAGCCGGCTTTACCTCGCTAGCGGCAAACGACTCACCGCTAAAACCGACGAATGAAAATGCAAAAACTGCGAATGAAAGTGCGAATAATTTCTTAATTCTGTTCATAACTCACGTCTCCCTCCTTAGAAGAGATATGTCACCTCAAGTGACGGTGTTATGACGAAATGCGGGGCAGAAAGGGTGTCCGCAATCGCGGGCCGTGAATGTAAAAAAATGTAAATGGCCTGCTGCGAACGTTATCAGTATTTGAGTTGCCGCAGGGCTTCGTACAAAACGATCGCTACGCTGTTCGCGAGGTTTAGGCTTCGTACCTTTGGGTTTGGCATAGGTATTGTGAGGCAGTGATCGGCGTTTTCGGCGAGGACGTTTTCGGGCAAGCCTCGCGTTTCGGGGCCGAAGACGAGGCAGTCGTCAGGTCGGTAAGCCCAATCGGTGTATTGCCGTTCGACTTTGGTCGTGAAATAAACGAGGCGTGAAGCGGGAAGTGCGGTTTTGAGCCCGTTGAGATCGATATGCCGGTGGAGATCGACCTCGCTCCAATAGTCGAGGCCCGAGCGCTTCAATGTCCGATCGTCCATGCGAAAACCGGTCACTCCTACGATGTGCAGGGAAGTAAACGTCGCCGCACAAAGCCGGGCGATGTTGCCGGTGTTGGGCGGTATCTCGGGTTCATAAAGGGCGACGTGCATCAGAAAGTTGTCATTCGCCTCCCGGACGTGACCGTCAATGATTGCATCTTTTCGGCGATACCGCTCATCAATAAGTTTGGGTTTTAGGGCGAAATACGGTGCATATGCTACAATCGCCCATTAAATAGTTAACGGTAATTTAGGAGAATTTTCCTTGTGGCATTGCGTTTACGGTCGATTTTTGCGGTTTTAACAGTTGTATTTGCTTCGATGTCTTCGCTAGTGGCAAAGACGGCAGCTACGCCGTCTCCGACACCGGCCGCAACGCCAACCCCAGCTGCTGCTGCCTCCCCAACTCCAGCGCCCGGCGCTAAATTCGACATCAAGAATATCACCGCTGAGCAGGTCATCGAAACGTCGCTGGTTTTTGCTTACGGCCTCGGCGGCGGACGAGCACTTCTTAATCAGATCCGCAAGACCGCCCTCGAACGCGGGCGAGCAACCTATACGGCCGCCGATGGCAAGATAGAGCAGGCGAATTATCAGAAATTTGTTATCCGGGGTGAGTCGATCGGTAAAGAGAGGATCAGACTCGACCAGGAGTTTCCGAACGCTCGATATTCACTGGTTTTTGCCGACGAAAAGATCTTCGGGGTCTATAACAACACCGTTTTTACGCCTCGTGAGGACGCGGCTAAGGGCTTTGAGAATCAGATAGTTCGCGGGCTTGAAGGGTTTCTGCGTTATAAGGAAAACGGTTCGACGATAGAAATGGGCCCGCGCGAGAAACACATGGGCGTCGATTTTTACGTGATCGATGTGACGGACACGCAAAGTAGAAAGACTCGTTATTTCGTGAGTACCAAAAGCTGGCGCGTGATGATGCTCACCTACGAGGAAGCCGGGGTCAAATTCAAACGCAAATTCTACGATTACAAATACGCCCAGGGCACGCTCGTCCCATATCGCACCGTCCTGTGGGCCGACGAAAAGATCGTCGAAGAAACCGACATCGGCACCGTCACCTATGGTCAAAAGGTCGACGAAGAGCTTTTCAAAGCGGGATAGAACTGGTTCGAAAATTTCCCGTAAATTTCTTGACCCCAGCGTTTAGGTATTACCGAAACGCTGGGGCATTTTAGTTTTGCTGCGATCTGTTGCAAAAGATTTGCAACTTTCCCGTTCTTCGTCAGTTTAACGCATTGCTGCTCCCCGAAAAACTGATCTATTAGGAGACTATTGATGAAACAGATAAAGTCACTGTTTGTAGGTATTTGTGTGTCCGTCGTGCTGCTTGTCGGTGCGGGGGCGAGTTTTGGCCAGGGTGCGGTTGAGCCGAGTTATGAGGTTTCGATGCATATTTTGATGGGCTCGGACGAGAGCGGAACGAAGTCCGATATCCCGTCGAGTTTGAACCCCGTAACCCAGCAGTTGAGGTCAAAGGTAGGTTATTCTAACTTTCGCCTTGCCGGCACGATCATCGGCCGGATGGCGAATCAGGGGAATTTCGAGTACAAGAGCTACTCCGACCTTTTCGGGCAAGACCCGAAGTTTCGGAGCTTTATTGAGTTGACGCTTCGCGATCTGCGGCCAGGAGCTGTGGATGGGGCATTGAAGTTCGACACGCTGCGGTTTGGAGCCCGCATTCCTATCGTCACCGGTTATCGAAAGGACGACGCCGGAAAGGAACAGCCGATAGTGAACTACGAACAGATCGGGCTTACAGCGGGCAGAGTCGGTGTCTTTGAGAACACACCAACTCTGCTCGGAACGCTTGACGTTCCGAGCGGAACGGAAATGATCTTCCTTATAATGACGGTCAAACCGCTCGACCGGTAACAACAATTCGCACCGCCGCCGAGATTTTCGCAACAATTTCGGCGGCCGTGCGTGTCGTAATCTGGGAGCCGATTTTGTGTTTCTGCAAGATTGAGTTTTTAATTGTATGAATGTATGGCTTTCGACAATGTCAGATCTCAGGGTATGGAGGTCAATCGCGTCCGTATGCCTGAAGGAAAACTCTCTGACCATGAACTGGTCGAGGCTACGAAAGCAGGCGACGAATCGGCTTTCGCCGAGATAATGACGCGTTATCGTAACCCGATAACTAACTATCTCTATAGATTTTTGAATGATTACGAAGAGGCGGTCGATCTGGCTCAGGAGACGTTCGTCAGGGTGTATTTTGCCCTCGATAGATATCACACGCAATACGCATTTTCGACATATATCTATCGAATCGCCACCAATCTTGCGATAAGCGAGATCCGCAGGCGAAAACGGCGAAAGCTGTTGTCGCTGACCGGATTGTTTCAAGGTGAAGACGAGACGGCGACGGAATTTCAGCCGCCTGACCAGCGAGCCTTGCCCGATGAAGAACTGCTCGACGACGAACAAAGCCGCACGATCAGCCGGGCGATAGCTGCTCTGCCGGAAAAGTATCGCATTCCAGTGATCTTACGCGACGTCGAAGGGCGTTCTTATGACGAGGTGGCCGCCATCATGGAACTCGGCCTTGGCACAACAAAATCACGCATCAGCCGAGGGCGGGCGTTATTAAAAGAAAAGCTGCAAAGCTACCTAATTAATGGTTAACGAAGAAAAATTTCAAATTGAACCTGAAAATGATGACGTTCATCGTCTGCTTTCCGGTCTAAAAAGGGTCGAAGCACCAAAGGACTTTGATTTTCACGTTCGAGCACGGATAGCAAAAGGCAAGCCAGCCGAGAGGCCGGTTTCCTGGCTGCCGTCGGTCGTACGGTATGGCGTTCCGCTCGGATTGGCGCTGGTTGTCGCGGGGTATTTCGGGGTGGTTACCATGAATGCCCCGGCTGACAGTACGATCGCGGCTGTTCCTCAGGTCGAAACTTCCGTGAGTCAACCCGCTCCGATCACCCCTATCGAGGAGTCTCAGCCATCGAACGAAACACAGGCAATCGCTTTGCCGGACGTCGCTTCGGCCGATACACCTGAGAAACTCAACCCAAAACCGGTTGTGAAAACTGCTCCGACGACAAATCCGAAGACCGACAAACCGGGTGGCGGTTCGTATGACACAGGTGCGGGAGCCGGAGCGAATATCCGGCCGATCGGCGATGTCGATGACAACGCTCCTGAGCCGCAGGGAAGAAGGATACTGATCTCTTCGCGTGAGTTTCTGACAAACTCAGGAGTTTCCGCGACCTATCCGTCAGCGGGCGGGCGTATTACCTCGGTCGGCGGAGCCGCTGCCTCGGCCGGTATCATCGCTGGCGACGTGATCGAATCGGTCAATGTTCAATCGGGGACCATCCGGGTCACGCGTGATGGCAAGTCGATGACCTTTAGGATCAGGTAGTACTTTTTCATCTTTCACTGGTCACTTTTTTCTGAAGATCTCTCATTTCTTCAGTTAACAGTGACCAGTTTTTAGTTGAGAGTTTATCGACGAAGCGAGCGTGGCAGAAGGAATAGGCCGATCAGGTAGAGTGAGAGCGTGAAGAATTGAATATATCCTGTTCCGGCCGAGTATCTAGGCAGATCGAGCAGCCACGTGAAGGCTTCCTTGCCAGGGTTTTCGAATAGCCGCTGCCACCAGCTTCCTTCAGGTGCGGCTGTTAGATTTGTAAGGACGAGATACTTCACGACAAACGCGAGCCCGAACAGCCCGACCATGCTGCGTAGCAGTCGTTTAGGATCGAATTCGGCAAACAGGTTGTTCCAAATCGTCCAAAAAAAGCAAAACCCAACCACCCAGAACGTCAATCCCTGTTCGGGCAGCAGCGAACTATATAGCTGAACGGTGGCGGTAAAGAGCGTGATCAAGATCGCGATGCTTGATGCGTTTGTAAGCATCGGCTGATCCTGCGATATCCAGCCTTCGATGTCGATCAGTCCCGATCTCGCATACAGAACCAGCGTCAGGGCCGAGAAAACAAGGCAAACCAGTGCTGGTTTGAGGAAGATAAAGGCACTGTCCACCGCCCCAAGCCTAAACCCACCGAGCAGAGTGACAGCAAGAAATATAGCCGGAACAATCAGGTAATTCACCCATGACGCGGTTTTAACCTCTGACGATGAGCGCTTCGGAGCACGGATGATCGTTTGCTCCTCGATCTCAATTATTTCAGCGTCGGTGACATCGCTTTTGTCGATCGACTCTTCAGTTTTCGTCATCTTCTTACGATCCTTATTTCCGCTCGCGGGTCAGCCTCATGGGGTTAAAGTCCGACGCTGTGATCTTTAGCCCTTCTTCGAATTCAGTTTTCAACTCAGTCGCAGTTTTTATACCCAACGCCGCATCCGTAGTCCGAAAATTCGGGTCGAGCACGACCACGCTATTCGCGACCGCGAGTCCGCTGGTAAACAACGCGTCGTCATTCGAAAATCGTCCCCAGCCCTGGCGGTAATAGCTGTAGGCGACGTAAAACTGAGTGCCCGCGTCCCGCTTTTCCGGGTCAGCACGGTCAAAAGCGGCGCGTGCTCCGGCAAAATCCTCGGCCCGAAACTGCGTCAGGCCGCGGGCTTGTTCTTCTTTATTGATCTCGTAGGTGCCGACAACAACCTGGCTTTTGGTCGCGACTTCAGCGAAGGTTTTTGGCTCCGTGGTGTAAAGAAACGAAATGAATATCAGACCCGCGACTACTAGCGCAATGCATAGGATCTGTGAGTAATTTTCGTTCATTGATGGTATTATACACCTCAAAGAAACCTTTATTTTTTCAAGAGCTATGAAATTTACCGCATCGTTTGTCCTTACCGTTTTGTGTTCGGTTCTCTCGTTCGCCCAAGCCGATCTCGTCGTAAACAACGCAAACATTCGCACGATGGATGCTAAACGGACGGTCGCGCGTTCGGTTGCTGTTTTGAACGGAAAGATCGTCGCGATCGGTTCCGAGGCTCAGACCAAAAGCATGATCGGGCCGCAGACGAAGGTGATCGATGCGGGCGGCAAAACCGTGATCCCGGGTTTTAACGACGCTCACGTCCATTTTCTCGAGACGGGGCAGCAGCTTTCGTCTGTGGATCTGCGTGACGCAAAAACTCCGCAGGAATTTGCGGCGCGCATAAAGGCGTTCGCCGCTAAACTGCCAAAAGGCCGTTGGATACTAGGCGGGAAATGGGACCATGAGAACTGGACGCCGAACGCTCTGCCTACGGCTGCCCTGATCGATGCCGTCACGCCTGATAACCCCGTATTTATCGACCGTCTCGACGGCCACATGGCCCTCGCCAACAGCCTCGCGATGAAACTGGCGGGCGTTAACAAGGAGACAAAAGACGTAGCGGGCGGCGAGATCGTTCGCGACGCGAGCGGCAATCCGACCGGCGTTCTCAAAGACGCAGCTATGAGCTATGTCGGTCGTGTTATTCCCGCGCCATCGTGGGAAGAACGCATGGATGCAGCTCAGGCGGCGACTGATCATGCTGCGAGCCTCGGCATCACGAGCGTTCAGGATATGTCGACGGGAACTGACGTTGGTGTGTTTCAGGAGTTGATGAGAAAGGGCAGCCTGAAGACACGTTTGTACGGCTGTTCACCGCTGGCCGATTACAAACGCTGGCAGTTGACCGGCGTGCATTATGCTTTCGGAACGCCGATGCTTCGGGTCGGTTGTTTGAAGGGATACGCTGACGGCAGTCTAGGTTCGACGACCGCATGGCTCTTTGAGCCATATCTTGACGATCCACGTTCGAGCGGCCTGGCGGGTGAGGATATTCCAAAAACTCCGGAGTATGTCATCGGAGCGGACAAAGCGTATCTGCAGATCAACATTCACGCTATCGGCGACCGTGCAAATGACGAGATACTCGATATTTTTGAACGTACGATCGCCGCCAATGGTGCTCGTGATCGGCGTTTTCGCATCGAGCATGCTCAGCACCTGCGTCAGGAAGACATTGCGCGATTTGGCAAGATCGGCGTGGTTGCCTCGATGCAACCGTTTCACATCATCGACGACGGACGTTGGGCCTGGAAACGTTTGGACGAGAAGCGGCTGAAAGGAACCTACGCGTTTAGAACTCTGCTAGACACGGGCGGCGTTCTTGCTTTCGGCTCTGATTCGCCTGTCGCTCCGCTCAATCCTCTCTGGGGCGTGTATTCAGCGGTCACCCGACGCACACTCGACGACAAAAACCCGAACGGCTGGATCCCCGAACAAAAGATCTCGGTCGACGAAACCGTCCGTGCCTTCACCTGGGGCTCGGCCTATGCCGAGTTTCAGGACAACGCAAAGGGCACGCTAGAGATCGGAAAACTGGCCGATATGGTCATTCTGTCAGATGATATTTTCACGATCGATGCGCCTAAGATAAGAGATGTTACGGTTTTGAAGACCATCGTTGACGGGAAAGTGGTGTACGAGCGGAAGTGAAGTTTTTTAGGGTTTTGTTTCTTTTCATGTTGGGTGCTGCTGCAGGTAGCAGTCAAATACCACCCGACACGATCCTGATCAATGGCGTCATCCGAACAATGGATGACAAAAGACCATTGGCGGAAGCGATAGCCATCTCAGACGGGCGGATCGTCGCGGTAGGGACGTCAAGGCAGATAAAGGCTCTTTCGTCTCCAGGAACGACCGTTATTGACGCACGCGGGCGGCTCGTTCTGCCGGGTTTTAACGACGCCCACGTTCATTTCATCGGTGTTGGCAATTGGTTTTCGCACCTCGATTCAAAAGACATTTCGAATACCACCGAGCTGCTTGAGAAGGTTCGACACTTTACCCGTCATTTGCCAAAAGGCCGTTGGCTGATCGGGGCGAGACTTGATCTCGCTAAGTGGAAAGGCCCAATGCCGACGCTTGAGCGACTCGATGCGGTCAGTCCGGACAATCCCATTATCCTCTATCTTTCCGATCCGACTTCTGCTGTGGTCAACTCGGCTGCTCGAAGCCGTGCTCGTGTCGCTCCGGAAGGGCTTATACTTTCCGGGCCGCAAGTCGCGCGGATCCGCTCGGCTATCCCGGCCGATCACGGTACAAACTGGGCGGAGATCGCAGAAACGGCCAGCAATTATGCGGCATCGTTCGGTGTGACGAGCGTGCAGGACGTTCATTCTGACAACCTTCTCGACACGTATCGGCAGATGGCAAAAGCCGGGCGGTTGAAGACGCGTATATACGAATGCGTCGGGATGCCGGGCTGGTTACTGGACAATTCGATCGCTCCGAGGGCAGCAACAGGCGACGATACGGTCCGCGGGGGCTGCATCAAGACCTTTTCGGATGCTTCCGTCGAAGAAAAGCCCGAGCTGGTCGACCGCATTACGCGGGCTGACAAAGCCGGTCATCAGGTGCTGATCCACGCGATCGGGCGGCGGGCGAATGCAAATGTTGTCGCAGCTTTTGCGGCGGCGATCGAGAAGAACGGCCCTCGCGACCGGCGATTCCGGATCGAGCACGCCCATAATATCGATGGCCCCGAGATCGCCCGGCTTCGAGCGCTCGGCATCATTCCGTCTATGCAGCCGGCACTTTTTTATGACGGCGGCGATGTTGGGGACGATTATCCGTTGCTATTAAGGTCAGGGGCTAACGTGGCTTTTGGCTCGGATGCGTCGATGATCGACATCGACCCGCTGATGGGGCTTCACGCCTCGGTGAATTCGGGAGCGAATTCGATATCAGTCGAAACCGCCGTACGAGCGTATACGTTAGGTTCGGCGTATGCTGAGTTTCAAGAGAAGCAGAAAGGCTCAATAATGGTCGGCAAGCTCGCCGACCTCGTTATACTTTCTCGCGATATTTTCTCGATACCCAAACATGAGATCCGGAATACAAAGGTCGAGACAACAATACTCGGAGGAAGGATAATCTATTCTACCGACCGCGGCGCAAAATGAGTCTGGGCGAAATGTCCACAAAGTTATATAATTTAGGCTTTGGTAAGAAAATAAAGTTATGAAAAAATCATTATTCACTGCAACTCTTGTTTTTTGTTTCGCCGTAATTTCGTACGGACAAACGGCTCCTGCCCACGACAAACCTGAACTCAACAGCAAAGGCGAACCGGTCGTTAAGATCAAGGACAACGCCCCGGTCGAGTTAAAGATCGGTGAGTCTATAACCCGCGGCGACGCGATGGCTTCGGGAGTTACGAAGGTTTCGGTCGCAAAAGTCCTCGCTTCGCCAGACAAGTACGCCGACAAAACCGTCGCCGTCGAGGGCGTCGTCGTCCGCTCGTGCAAAAAGGAAGGCTGCTGGATGGAAATGGCCGACAAAGCGGACGGCAAATCGGTTCGAGTTACATTTGGCGATCACAAATTCTTCATCCCGCTCAACGCAGCCGGCCTTAAGGTCAAAGCTCAGGGAACTTTCAAAACAAAGGTTCTGCCTAAAGACCACGTCGACCACCTGATCAACGACGACGGCGCCAAATTCGATAAGCGAAACGCCGACGGCACGGTCACGGAAGTGTCGTTTGACGCGACTGGAGTTGTGCTAACCAAAAGATAGGCTTTGCCTCGAAACCAACTAAAGGCCTGCCGATCGCTGATCGGCAGGCCTTTAGAAATTAACGGTTCCATCTAGAATTTAAACCTAACCCCAAGCTGTGCCTGTCGCGGTTCACCAAATCCGGCCGAAACCGTTCCATCGAAGTTGAAGGTCAAGGGCCTCGGCAAACTCCGTTGATTTCGGCTGTTGGTCAAGTTAAATGCCTCGAAAATTCCTTCGAGTTCCATTCGCTCGCCAAATTTGAAAGATTTTGACGCCCGGATATCGAACGTAAAGAACTTGTTATCGAGGCGAATGGTGTTTCGCTGGATGATATTCGGGAACGTGCCTCTGTTTGCGACCGACGTCGGCTGGGCCGAGCGTATTTGAACGATTGGCGAGAGATTGATGTCGTATGGCAGTAGGAACGTCGCAAACGCATTGAATCTGTGTCGCTGATCGCGGTCCGAGTAACCATATTCCGGCGTCAGATTTCGCGGGTCGACATAACGAAACGTGAACGGATCGCGTTCGTTATCGTCGTCGGATTTATCCGATGAAAGGAGATAGTTCATCTGGAACTGATAGCGGTCTGAAAAGCGTTTGTTGAGCGTAAGCGTCAACCCATTGTAAACCGAACGAGCCGAACTTTCGGTCGAACGAATCTCACCGATACCAGAACCGTTTGCCCGTTCGAAGATCGCAACGCCGTTGTAGAGCCGAGCATCGTTGCGATTGACAAACCTCGTCAAACGAGTCGACTTTGCAAAATTGTAAGCGACCAGAAACGAAAGGTTCTTCGCGATCTCTCGTTCGACACTGGCTGAGTATTGGATCGTTCTCGGATTCTTGAAATTTCGTTCAAAAACGGCCACACCAGGATTAAAAGGCGTGAATCCGGCCGTCGGAAAAATACCTGGATAAGCCGGACAGCCGCCAAGTCCGGCACCGCTGCAAAGGAAGCTGGCTGAAAAGATGTTACCGGCGATCACACCATCTGTATTTCGCGGTCCGGCAACGACGAGGCCGGGAATTCGCGCATAATAGAGGCCGGCCCCTAGGCGGATCGCGGTCTTTCCGTCGTCGCCCGGTGACCATGACATCGCAAGCCTCGGCGAATAACCGTCTGTGAAATCAGGGATGGTGCCATCGGACGGGAAACGCGGGTCGCTGAGGAACTGTCCATAACGCGTTTGAGCTGGCGCCGTTATCGTGTCAGGTTGATACTGGCCTTCCCAACGGAAACCTAGGTTGAACGTTAGATTCCTTCGCACCTGCCAGTTGTCCTGAACATAAAGGCCCGGTTCAAAATTCGTATATGCCTGCGTACCCGCTTCCTCGACGGTTCGATTGCCGATCGGAGCAAACTGCAGATAAAGTTGTAGAGCGGCAGGACTAGTTCCGTTGATGTAGTTGATGAAACCATTTATCGCGTCATTTATTGTTCCAGCGGCGAAGATATAACGCCCGCGGGCAAACCCAATAAATGTCTGTGATACACGCGTGCGATTCAGATCAACCCCGAACTTAACGGTGTGATTACCGCGAATCACGGTCATATTATCGGTAAACTGATATCGGATATCGTTCGACGGCGTCGGTAAAAAGAACGGGCGACCAAACCGGTATGAGATCGATCCGTCGAAGGTTCCAATAGTCGTATCTGGCAAATCGGGCCCGTCGTAGAATCGCGGTCGTTCCTCTTTCGCAACCTGAAAACGGAACTCGTTAAGAAAATTCGAGGAAATATTCGAGACCAGGCTCGTTATGAAGGAGTTTGAATTGCTTGTCTCGCGACCGTTTGCGCTGGAGCCCCACGTCGGGACGTCGAACGTGCCGTTCACCTGCTCTGCACGGCTGTAGTTGTGGCGGAACGTTAGGATATTATTTCGAGTCAAGTTGATGTCGACCTTGCCCAACAGGACGTCGGCAACGTTTGTGCGGTCGATTATCCGCTGTTCATTTGGCGAGTTAAAGCGCGTCGCGAATATATTTACGAGCCTCGGGTCGATTGAGTTCGGCTTGCTGCTATCGCCATCATTGCGCTCGTAAGCCACGAAGAAGAAGGCTTTATCCCGTTTAAGCGGGCCGCCGATGTTGCCGCCGAATTGATAATTCCGGAAGTCTTCGATCGGGAGGTTCGCTGCGACCGCATCAGGATTCTGGCTCGAAAGGCTCTGGTTTCGGAAGAACAGGAATGCGGCTCCGTTAACATCATTTGTGCCGGACTTGGTTACTACATTGATAAAGCCACCAGAGCTTCGTCCGAACTCTGCCGAAGCCCCCACGGGAACGACCACAAACTCCTTAACTGACTCCAGGCTGATAGTGAATGCCGGCCGCTGGCCACCCCTCTGCTCTCCAAAAAAAGGATTGTTCGCGTCCGAACCGTCGATCGAGACATTGTTTTGGATACCTTTTTGGCCGTTAATCGTGATCTCGTCTCCATCCGGGCCCTGGACGATCGAAACGCCGGGGGTAAGCAGAGCAAATCGTGAAAAATCACGCCTATTGATCGGAAGATTCTCGACCGATCGTTCGTTAAGCTGTGTCGAAAGCTCGGTACGAGCCGTTTCAACGCCTTCTGCGTCGCTTGTAACGTCAACTGTGACTGCCGTGTTCCCGACTTTCATATCGATGGTAAAAGATGCTGTTTGACCGATCGTTACATCAACATTCTCAAGGATCGAGTCAGCAAATCCGCTGGCCTTCGTCGTTATTCGATAACGGCCGAGTGGCAGAAGCGGGGCGCTGAAAAAGCCGTCGGAGTTTGTTGATACGGTTCGTTGAAATCCCGTACCAACGTTTTGGACAGTAACCGACGCACCGGCGATGGAAGACCCGTTTGCATCAAGTACGTTTCCCTGTATTAGACCGGTAGTTGCCTGCGACTGGGCGAATATCGAGCTACTTAAAAGTAAAGTACTCAGAACAATAGTAGTTAGAGCAAAGACTCTCTTCATAGATTTTCTCCAAATGGTGTGTTAACAGGCAGTAAAGCTAGGCTTAACTGAGTGTTACGTGTATAAAGCTTGGGCGGATTATAGACCTATAATGACCCGTGACAAAGCTCAGTCATGTTAAATCTTCGTGTTTATATCATCGCCCCTGCGGTTGGCCGATCATCACGATATCCTAAGGGCCCGTGGTATTATTTAAGCTTAAGTTTATGATGCCTTTTTTGATAAGGAATATTCCGATCGATCCCCCGCTCATCCTCTCGCCGATGGCGGGCGTGACGGACTATACCTTTCGTCGTTTGATAAAGCGGCGGGGTGGTGTGGGGTTGGTTGTTTCGGAGTTTATTTCGGTCGAGGGTTTGACGCGGGGGAATCCGAAGTCGAAGCGGCAGATGCGTTTTGATGAGGAAGAGCGACCATATGCCGTTCAGATCTTTGGCGGTCGGCCTGAGCGAATGGCGCTGGGGGCAGAAATGGCCGAGGAAGTCGGGGCCGACATTTTGGACGTAAATTGCGGGTGTCCAGCACCTAAGGTGGTAAAGAACGGCGGTGGGTCCGGGCTGCTCCGTGATCCGAAGCTTCTCGAAACCATCCTAAAAGAGATCAAAAAAACGATCACTATCCCGCTAACTCTCAAACTGCGAACAGGTTACAGCGATGCGTCGATCAACGTCGTCGATGTCGCTAAGATGGCTGAGCAATGCGGTGTCGAGCACATTCAGGTGCACGGCCGTACGCGTGAGCAGGGTTATAAGGGCCTCGCGAATTGGGATCTGATCCGACAGGTCAAAGAGGCGGTTTCCATCCCCGTTTCGGGTAATGGCGACATCACGACCATCGAATACGGCATGAATAAATGGCGTGAAACGGGCGTCGACGGCATCCTGATCGGCCGCGGTGCGATGCAGAACCCTTGGATATTTCGCCAGTTTGCTGACGTGCTCGCAGGCCGCGAGCCCTATCAGCCGGATCTCGCGGAAAAGAAGGACGTTCTGCTGGAATTCTTTTCAATGTGCCGCGAGGAAATGCCTGAGATCGTATCTCTCGGCAAGATGAAACAGCTCGCGGGCCAGTTCACAAAGGGCCTTGTCGGTGGTGCTCAGTTTCGCCAAACTCTCTATCATTCGCATTCGGCCGAGGAGATATTGGATAACATTACAACGTACTTTGAAACGCTCGAATCCCGAAGCACCTTTGGTGATGGATTTGTAGAAGCCGATGCCGATCTCGTGCTCGACTCCTGCGACGCGGCGATGCCCGACAACTTACCGTATGGTAAAACTTCGGCTTCCATCGCTGCTTGATGATGTCAAGGGGAAATTCGGGATCTAGAGGAGGAAATCTAGAATGAAAGCCCAGACCTTAAGTCGACTTCTTCTTATCTTGTTGCTGTGCTCTCCGGTCGCGGCACAGAATCTTAAGCCCGAGGAGATCGTTTCAAAACATCTCGCTGCGGTCGGCACGCAAGAAAAGCGAGCCGCCCTTAAGACTATAATGGCGCTCGGTGCGAGCGAATTTGAGTCAAACGTGCCGGTCGTAAAAGGGAATGGCCGAGTCGTTGTCGTTTCTGATCCGGGCAATCTATTCTTCCTGATGAGCCTGAATTCAAAGGACTATCCGTTTGAGAAGATCGGATATTTTAACGGGAAACCTAGTCTGCCATTTATCACTGCCGGGGTCCGCTCGCTGCTCGGAGCATATATTGCGGATCATTCATCGATCCTTGGCGAGGGCTTGTTCGGCGGGGCCATGTCACTGCGGTGGCCCTTGTTCGATACTCAAAAAAACAAGCCTCGGCTTAGTGGAGGCGGTACCAAAAAGATCGAGGATAAAAAGTGCTACGTGGCCAACTATGTTCCCGCCGGTGGTGGTTCGGATGAGTTTACGATCAAGCTCTACTTCGATGCCGAAACCTTCGATCACGTTCGAACCGAGTACCGATACGAGGTGACGCCTCGCGACGCGACCTTTGGGCAGCAGAACCGGCGAGCATCGGCGGTTGCTACTCTAACCGAATTATTTTCTGATTTCAGAACTATCGATGGGCTGCGGCTGCCGCATTATCATCGAGCCGAGCTGGCGAATAACGGTAATTCCGGAATGTTTAAGAATATTTGGGGGGTGCGGGTCGTTGAGTATCGTTTGAACCAAGCCCTTCAGCCGGATTTCTTTACTTTTGACGCAAAATAAGATCACGGGCGAACGAAATCAAAACGGCCGTCCCTTATCCGGGACGGCCGTTTTCCAATACAGGAAAACTGATCTCCGATGTTACTTGGCTGGCTTATCCTTCCGTTCGTCCGCAAAAAGGATCGGGGCGACCAGCGGGCGGTAGGTTTCGTTGATCCTGATGTAAGAATCTTCACGAAGCTTCGACATGAACTTCTTCTGCTCGGCAGGGAACTTTTCATTGAGGATCGCCATACGAACGGCATTCTCGTCAAAGGTCGATTCCTGGCTTGCCAGCTGACGTTCATCGACGCGAAGGATAGCGACACCAAGCTTCTCCACGTCAAAAGGTTGGGTGTATTCGCCGACCTTGAGGCCCGCAAGCGGTTTAGAGATGACCTCGACCATGTCTTTCACCTTTATCTTTTCAGATTTACGGGTTTCGCCTGCGATGACGCCTTTATCCGAATTCTCAGCCGCGATCTTGTCGAAATCGCCGCCCGCTTTGAGCTGAGCATACAACTGTTTCGCCTTTTCCCTGACGGCAGCCTCATCACGTCCAGCAAAGCCTAAGAAAAGCTCGCTGAAAACAACTGTTTCGGGCGTCGTGAACTTGCTCTTATTCTTATCGTAATAGTCTCGAACCTCTTTGCCATTCGCTCCCCAGTACACCTTCATCTGAACTTCCCGTTCTATCACGCGGTCGCGGGTGGCCTGTTTGCGCCAGTTCTCACGCAGCTGTTTTGGGTCGACACCGCTTTTCTCCATCTGGTCATAGAGCTCTTCGACGGTTTTCAGGCCGTACTCTTTCATGATCTCGACGAAGCGTGTGTTCAGACTTGCTTCGATGTTTGAGTCGAGGCCGCCCTCTTTGGCTTTCTGAACAAGCAACTCTTCATTGATGAGATTGGCTATGAGTTCGCCCTGTTTCTCATCGACCATTTTCTGGGCTTCCTCGCGGGTCTTGCCTTCCTGAACAAAACTATCTACCGCGCTTTTGGTTTCGCGTTTGACCCTTGAAAGCGTGATAACGCCGTCATTTACAACCGCGACAACCTCGTCGATAACGCGGGTCTGGGTTTCCTGTGCAAAGGCTGCTGCGGCCATCAACGCCGTAACAAAAAAAGCAGAAATAAAGCGACCGATAATACTCATCGAAAAAAACTCCTTATTGCCGTAACCCAAAATCATATATTTACGGCCCAAATTACGCAAACTGCTGAGTTTGATGCACGAAATCCGTCTCGCGTTTATCGTGGGCGTTACGGGAAACGCCGCTAGATTAAGCTTTTGTTTTAACTAAGCGGTCCGCTCCGCACTCCCTTCGCCCATCGAAACCTGATGACAAAGAAGTGTCCAAACTGCCGGCTTGTTAATTACGCCGAGGCCAACCAGTGCGTCCGCTGCAATGAAGAAATTTCGGACGGCTCAAGGGTCGTGTCTGCAAAGCCGCGACGCCCGTCTATCGGCCTGCGGATCGCCGTCTGTCTCGGTCTATGCGTCGTATCGCTAACGATATTTTATTTCTCCCTCGTAGCCAGTTCGCGGTCGTTGAGCATTCAGCAGCGTCAGATGGTCGACGAGGCTGTAGCCTTGGTCAAAGCAAAAGGGTTTGATTCCGAGGCGATGTTCCTCGAACGATTCTCCGTTTATCGCTCGAGCGACAACTGGCTAAATTCCTTAACTCCAAAGGAAAATGCCTTTGCCGCGACAAATTTTCCGTTCCTGATAATGACGCTCTATCCTGACTTCTTCACCTACCCGGCGGATGATGTCGAGCGGGCAGCGATCCTGCTGCACGAAGCCCGACATCTGCGGGGCGGTGATGAGATGGACGCGTACAAGTTCGTATGGCAAAACCGGACGAAACTTGGCTGGACCAAAGACAAATACGCGAATTCGCCAGTCTGGAAAAACGTCCGCCGCCAGACCCGTGAATACGCGCCGGAGATCTTCGGCTGCCCGGACAAGGAATTTGACGACTGCACGGAATTCTAATCCCCGATCGCGAGTATCGCCTCGATCGCTGATTTGATCGGGTCGGCGGTTTTGACCGGGACGCGTAGAATGCCGTTCGGCGAGAAACTCGTCCCCTCCGCATCTGCGAGGAACTGCATCAGCTTTTCGGGCGAAACGCGAGCTTGTTCGCCGAGCTTGATCGCGACCACATCGGTCGTTCGATCGATGGAAACGATCGCAGCTGACTCTGCCAGCTTTCGAAGTCGGGCGTACTCGAAAAGATTATCGACCGACCGCGGAATGCGGCCATAGCGATCTTCGATCTCGGCGTGGATCGCCACCAATTCCTCTTCTGAACCCGCCGACGAGATCCGTTTGTAAGTTCGCAGCCGCTGGCTCGTGTCTGAGATGTAATCTTTCGGGATCGCAACATCGATGCCGAGATTGATCGAAACGCTGGTCTCGTCAGCGATCTCGTCGCCTTTCAGTTCAGCGATAGTCCGCTCCAGCATTTTTGTATACAGGTCGAAGCCGAGCGCGTCGAGATGGCCCGATTGCTGGCCGCCGAGGATGTTTCCGGCACCTCGCAATTCGAGGTCGAGAGCAGCCAGGCGGAATCCGGCGCCGAGATCGGAGAATTCGCGAATCGCGCTCAGACGCCTGCGGGCGATCGGCGTTAATTCGAGTTCGCTGGGAATCAGCAGATACGCGTAGGCACGGCGATTTGAACGGCCGACGCGACCGCGAAGCTGATAAAGCTGCGACAGGCCGTAGTTGTCGGCACGGTTGATGATGATGGTATTTGCTCGAGGAATGTCGATGCCGTTCTCGATGATGGTCGTCGCGACGAGGATATCGTATTTGAACGCGATGAAATCGAGCATCACGTCTTCCATATCTTTTTCATTCATCTGCCCATGACCGATCGCGACGCGGGCGTTTGGCACGATCTTTTTGATAAGAGCGGCGATCGCTTCGATCGATTCGACGCGATTGTGAATAAAAAACACCTGCCCGTTGCGGCTCAGTTCAAGCTCGATGGCAGAGCGGATAACGCCTTCGCTAAACTGAACAACCTGCGTATTGATAGCCAGACGATCTCGCGGAGGCGTTTCGATCACGGACATGTCGCGCATCCCGAGCAGCGACATGTTTAGCGTACGCGGTATCGGCGTGGCGGAGAGCGTCAGGACATCGACCTTTTTCTTAAGCTGCTTTAATTTCTCTTTGTGCCCGACGCCGAAACGCTGTTCTTCGTCGATGACGACTAGGCCGAGTTTGGGCATTTTTACGTCGTTTGAAAGAATTCGGTGAGTTCCGATCAGGACGTCGACCTCGCCTTTCGCCGCCGCTTCGGACACCAGCTTTTGTTCTTTCGAGGAACGAAAACGTGAAAGCAGATCGACCTTAACTGGAAACGCGGCGAAACGTTTCTTGAAGCTCTCAAAATGCTGATACGCGAGCACTGTTGTCGGCGTGAGGATCGCGGCTTGTCTGCCGTCCATCACTGCCTTGAATGCGGCACGCATCGCGACCTCAGTTTTGCCGTACCCAACGTCGCCGATGATAAGACGGTCCATTGGGACGGCTGTTTCCATGTCGGTCTTTACATCTTCGATGGCTGAAGCCTGATCGACCGTAAGGTCGTACGGAAAAGCGTCTTCAAACTCATGCTGCCACGGAGCGTCGGGCGAGAAGGCGTGGCCGCGAACCAGCTTTCGTTCGGCGTAAAGCTTCAAAAGCTCGTCCGCCATGTCGCGCATGGCTCGTTTAGCTTTGGCTTTCGTCTTCTGCCAGCCGAGTCCGCCGAGTCGGTCAAGGGTCGGAGCCGTCGATTCGCCTGATGAGTAGCGAGAGACGAGGTCCATTCGTTCGACCGGTACGAAAAGTTTCGCGTTATCGGTGTAAACGAGCAGCATGAACTCGCGTTCCGAACCGGCCGAAGCTATCGTCTGCAAGCCCTCGAAACGCCCGATGCCGTGGTCAACATGGACCACAAAATCGCCTGCTTTCAGGTCGCGAAAGTCGGAAATAAACGCCCCAAGCTTGGTCTTTGACTTTCGAACCTTTTCACGCGGCCCTCTCTGGTCGGCTTCGGCCGTTTCGCCGAAGATATCGACCTCGGTAAACGTGATCAACTTTTCGGACGGCATCTCGAAACCGCTCGACAGGCTGCCGAGCTTTATCGCTTCAAGCGGCACGTACTTGTCGTAATCACGCAGCAACTCCGCGATCCTCTCCGACATTCCCGGTGTTCGGACAACGATTTCCGCCGCCTGGTCAAACTCGGCGACAAAGCCTGCAAAATCACCATGAAACTTCCGCGTCGAACGCGACTGAAGCTCGATCTCGACCGCTTTCTTCGCCGTAGAGAACAGAAACAGCGGCTTAGGGGCTGAGACACGACCGGTAGGGAGTGTGTTCGCCGCTGCGGAGTCATCTTGAGTGCCGTCGGAGCTACTCGCATATCCGAATTCCTCGTCGGTCGCCGCTGCCGTACGGCCCAGACCGCGCATTTCGATCGCTCGGAACGATTCGAGTTTTTTCCTCAACTCCGCCGCTTCGACAAAAAGCTCTTTCGGCTTCAAACCGACATCGCCATTTGCGATCACGGCTTTGTAGTTTCTATCTAGATGATCGTAGAAAGTGGCGAGGGTATTTTCGACTGACGACGGTTCGTCAACGATCAGAATGTGGTCGTCGAGGTGGTCGAAAATGGTCGCGGTTAGTGGTTTTGTAAGCGGGATGAGAAATTCCCAACCCGAAAATGTTTCGCCTGCGGCGGCAAAATCGGTGCGGTCTCGCAGATTTCGAATAAATTTCGTCTGACCAAAACGGTCATCGGCAAAAAATGCCCAGTCTTTCAGATCCTGCGGCGTGAGGGTAAACTCACGCATCGGAGCGATCGAAATCTCGGTCAAATGCCCGGTCGAGAGCTGCGTTTCGGGGTCGAACGAGCGGATCGAATCGACCGTGTCGCCAAAAAACTCGATCCGGACGGGCGACTCGGCATCAGGCGACCAAACGTCGACGATACCGCCGCGAACCGAAAGCTGTCCGGGCCCGGCGATAGGATCTTCGCGGACGTAACCCACTGAGAAAAGCCGCTCGACTAGCTTTTCGGGAGCAAAGTCTTCGTCACGGCTCAGTTCGCACCCGAGCGTCGCTACATCTTCTTTCGAGATGAGCCGCTGAATAATCGAACGGGCGGAAACGATAACGACATCGCTCGTCCCGGCCCGCATCTGCCACAGGGCGAGGGCACGTTTCTCCTGCGTCTCGGCGTGCGGGGAAACACCTGAATACGGAGCCGTTTCAAATGACGGCAAGGTCGTCACGACGGTTTCGCCCGCAGGATGTTGATCGAGGAAAAATCCCAGATCACTCGCCCAGACCTCTACTTCGTTATTCGTATCGGCGAGGATCGCAAACCGCTTTCCGGTCTCGACAACCAGCCGTGCAACGACGTAGGCCTTCGCCGAGATCGACGTGAGGCCGCTGATACTTACGACGCGAGCCCCGCTCAAAACTTCCCGCTTAAATTGCTCGAAAGCAGATTCCATAAACACACCTAGCCGCAGAAAACATGTCGCGGGGCGGGTTCGCCTGTCGCATACGTTCTCTTGCGGTAGATTTATTTTGGCATATTTATAAGAAGTTTGCCGTGGCGAAAGCGGTTAACTATAATCAAGCACTTAAATCGCCCCGCCTTTGGTGTGGAGAAAGAAATATGAGCATTCCTGAATTCCAAGAGATCATCGTTCCCAATGACCAGACTGAGGCGCGTGCCGAGCATTTGGAAAAGCTGCGCGAGCTGGTGGGCAATGTCTATCCGAACAAATTTGACCGCAGCACGCTGTCGGGCGGCGAAGATACTATCACGGCGATCAAGAATTGGGAACCAGTCGTCGCGATTGAAACCGAAATGGCTGCGATCAAGGCGGATCTAGCCCCGGGCGAACGTCCGCCGGGGGAAATGAAGGATGCGATGAACGAGAGCTTGAAAGCTCTCGGAACGGTGAGGATCGCGGGAAGATTGACGACGACGCCGCGGGGCAATTTTGTTCATCTGACCGATGGAATTTCAAAACTGCAGATCTACTGCAATAAAAAAGGCCCGCTCGCATTGATCCGTAATGATGCGGAGAACATGCTCGATGCAGAAAACGGATGGGCGATGTGGCAGCTCGTCGATCACGGAGATTTTATCGGAGCCGAAGGCTATCTTTTTGTCACGAACACCGGCGAAGTCTCGGTCCACGTCGAAAAGCTGCAGTTCCTCGCGAAAGCGATGCTCCCAATGCCCGACAAAATGCACGGCATCGCCGATCCGGAATTGCAGCGGCGTTTTCGATACGCTGATCTAATTGCATCGACGCTACAGGTCGAACACGATGGTTTAACGACCCGCGAGGTTTTCGAGCGTCGTGCGAAATTAATTTCGGGAATGCGTCGGTTCCTTGACGACGACGGTTTCATCGAAGTAGAAACCCCGATGCTGACGCCAAAAGCTACAGGGGCTGCTGCAAAGCCTTTTGAGACGCATCACAACGCCCTCGACATCCCTCTCTACGCACGCGTCGCTCCCGAGCTTTATTTAAAGCGTCTGGTCGTCGGCGGGTTCGAAAAGGTCTACGAACTAAACCGAAATTTCCGCAACGAAGGCCTTTCACAGCGTCACAACCCGGAATTCACCATGCTCGAGTTCTACGTCGCCTACATGGACGTCAACGGAATGATGGATCTGGCCGAAACCATGATAAAAGACGCCGTAGTGAAGGCCAATGACGGCAGTTTGGTCGTGAGATATGGTGAGAATGAAATAGACTTTTCGACTTTCCGGCGAATTTCGATGCTGGATGCCGTAATGCCTTCTCTAGTGGATGCCGCGTTAGAAGACGAAAGAAATTCGCAACTCGCCAATGATATGCCGGATGGAAAAGAGGGGCTTTCATTTGGAATTTACAACGTTAGAAAAGGGCCTAACATTGTCGAAGTATTCGAAGAAAAAGTTGAATCTACTCTGATACAACCAACCTTCATCGTTAATTATCCAAAATCGATCTCGCCGCTCTCAAAAGCTTCGCCGGAGAATCCGAACGTCGCGGAGCGGTTCGAATTGTTCATAAACGGAATGGAAGTGGCCAATGGGTTTTCTGAATTGAACGATCCAAAGGAACAATACGAACGCTTTGTCGATCAAATGTCCGAGCGCGAACGCGGCGACGAGGAAGCGATGGTTCTGGACGAAGATTATATCCGTGCTCTAAGCTACGGAATGCCTCCGGCGGCCGGAATTGGCATCGGAATCGACCGCCTCGTCATGCTTTTAACCAACAAACACTCGATCCGCGACGTAATATTGTTCCCACACATGCGGCCGGAGAAGCGAGAAGGGGAGAAAGGGAGCGAGGGAGAAGCGGAGAACGGGAATTAGCCTCAAATAAGGCGAGTCTGACCCGCTTTCGTTCGACTCCATCCGTGTTCATCTGTGGTTTCTTTCGTAAAGCCCCGCTAGGGGCGGACTGTTTGTAGAAAAGAAATCGAAATACCTAATAAAGCTCCGTAAGAGCGACCTGAGGTCGCCCCGAAGGGGCTTTTGGGTTTTATGACAACGCTTTCTACAGACAGGTCACTCCTACGGAGCTACACTAATAAGCCCCGCTAGGGGCGGACTGTTTGTAGAAAAGAAGTCGAAATACCTGGTAAAGCTCCGTAGGAGCGACCCGAGGGGCGTCCCGTTGGAGTTTTCGGTCTCTCTTGACGACGTATTCTCCGGTCTCCCGGCAAAGTAGCCCAAACTCCCGGCAAAGTTGTCAAAACTCCCAGCCAAGTAGCCCAAACTCTCAGCCAAGTTCTTTAAACTCCCAGCCAAGTAGCTCAAACTCCCAGCAAAGTTCTTTAAACTCCCAGCCAAGTAGCTCAAACTCCCAGCAAAGTTCTTTAAACTCCCAGCCAAGTAGCCCAAACTCCCGGCAAAGTTGTTTAAACTCCCAGCAAAGTTCAGCAAACGCCCAGCGAAGTTGACGAAACTCCCGACAAAGTTGACCAAACTACCATGTTTAGTCGTTCCCGATCAATCTCAACGAATATTCCGCCAGTTCTCCGAACCTAGTTTTTTCAGCAAATCTTTTTGTTTCCCGCTCGGTTTTGCGACCGGTTTGATCGTTTCGGATGTTCCGGCTTTTGTGATTTCCAGTCCGGCGGCGTTCAGAAGATCGCTAAAATCAAATCTCTCGCTACCGGTGATCAATTTATCGACGACCGCGACGAGTTCGGGGCGCGAGCGGAATTCGGCGAGGATCGCGGTGTTTGCGTCGGTTTCGGCGGCGGGCGGCGAGTGTTTGCGGACGATCGCGGCGATCAGATCGGTCACCGAACGCTTTCCGTTCGACGCACGGAGCATCGCGAGATCGGTTGCAAATGCCGCGAGCATGCCGCGGGCGTAAACTCGCGTGTTTCCGCCTGTCCAGCGTTCGCTCGAGAGATCGAGCAGGGACATTGTCCTTTCATTCCTGCTATCGATGGCTCTCGCACCCGAAAGCGTGTTGAGAAGATCTTCGAACCTGATCTGATTGCCCGCGATGCCGGTTTTCAGCGACTGATACAATGCGAAACCCTCGTAAAACCAGTCGTAACGGCCCGACAGATTTAACCGTCCCGGCACCCAAAGGTGAAAAAGCTCGTGCCGAAGCTGCTCGTGCAGCCGCTGGATCGACTGATTCTTGAACGGCATGTCCGACGAAACGATCGTGACGCTTTTCCCACGCGTATCGGCTTCCCAATTTCCCACCGGCTGCGGCACCGGAAATCTGCCGATCTTTACCAGAGCGTTTGCCGGTTTAAGCGTGCCGAAAAGCTTGCCGTAGTCGTTCAACAGGGAACTGGCCATCGCCGCCGCCTCATCATCTGCGAACAGCCAATTGTCCCCGATCAGGATAAATTTAACTCTCTCGCTATTAACGACCCGCAGATGTTTCCCGAGATAGAAAACGCCCTCCTCCGTATTTTCGACGACGAAAACACCTGGCGAGACTTCGTTTTCGACACTCGCGACCGTCCATCCGGCAGGGAATTCGAACGTAATTTTAGCTTTCGTACCTTTTAATTGTGGCAAAAGATCGTCCAGCATCAGCAACGCTTCGGTTTCACTCGCCCACGAGGCGTGCGCCGCTGCAAACGGGCTTTCACGAGGTTTTAGATCCGCCGTGTAAGCAAACCCGCCGACGTTCGTGGTCTTTACGATATCCGTGGGAGTCAAACGTTTCCGAGCGAAAAGGAATCCCTGTTTATCGTAAAAATAGATGGGCGACATCCTTTCGGAGAGAAGCCCCGAAAGTTCTCCATAGGTGTCCAGGAACCAAATTCCAGCCGGCGGATCGCCGGTGAACTTCCCTTTGATATCGGCGATCCCGCGTTCGATCTTTATCGTTATTTCGACGTCCTGAGCCCGTGCAAATGTAAAGAATTGTAAAATCAGCACCAGAGCGGCGAAAACGTGGAATTTCGGTGCTAAAATTTTTGACATCGGTCGAAAGGCGGGAATAGACTACGAATCACCCCGAAACGTAAGCGACAGAATAGAGGAAATCATGAGCGTAATCAAAATCATAATACTGGCAATGGTATTCGTACTCGGCCTTTTATTTCTCGGGCGGTTCTTCTTTTAGATCGCATTTGTCGGCAGGTAGTTTTTACCATAAAATAGCTTTTGATGAAGCGGCTTTTGCAGCCGCTTTTTTATTTTTTTAACTGGAGCGCAGGCTTCCAGCCTGCGTGTATTACTTAAATGAGCGAAAACAGAAAGATAAAACGTGCATTAATAAGCGTTTCTGACAAAACCGGCCTGGCGGACTTCGCCGCGGCTCTGGGCGGTCACGGCGTAGAGATCATCTCAACCGGCGGAACGGCAAGATCGCTCCGCGAAGCCGGGCTGACCGTCCGCGACGTCTCCGACGTAACCGGATTCCCCGAAATGATGGACGGCCGCGTCAAAACGCTTCATCCGAAAATGCACGGGGCCTTTCTCGCTCTGCGTGACAATCCGGAACATATAGCTTCGATGCAAGAACACGGCATCGAGGCGATCGATCTGGTCGTTGTAAATCTTTATCCTTTTGAAGCGACTGTCGCGCGTGACGGCGTTTCACTCGAAGAAGCGGTCGAAAACATCGACATCGGCGGCCCGGCAATGATCCGTTCCGCTTCGAAAAACTGGCGAGATGTCGCGGTCGTGACCGATTCGCGTTTGTACTCTGAGATAGTCAGCGAGATGGACGAGAACGACGGTTCGATCTCCCTCGAAACGCGTCAACGCCTCGCCGCCCTCGCCTACACAAGAACCGCCAGCTACGACCTCGCGATCTCGTCCTATCTAGCAAAACAACTCTCAAACGACGACCTCGATCGCCTCGAACCACTGAACCCGCTTGGGCATCTTGCGTTTATCGAATTTGAAGAAAGCGACGAGGATGAGTCAGTACCACCTGCGGTAGCGGGTGGGGTTTTGCCAACTCCCGACACCGCGACCTTGCCCGAATACACCAGCATTGACCTCGCCAAAGTAACCGACCTGAGATACGGAGAAAACCCTCACCAACGAGCAGCTCTATACGTGACCGATGGCGAAACGGGAGGGATCGCGAGCGCCGAGCAACTTCACGGCAAGGAGATGTCCTTCAACAACTATGTCGACGCTGAGGCGGCGTGGAATCTTGTACAGGACTTCGAAGAACTTGCCGTCGCGATCATCAAACACACAAACCCTTCCGGCGTCGGCACCGGAGCGACCAATCTCGAAGCCTACAGCCGAGCCCTCGCAACCGACCCGGTCTCAGCCTTCGGCGGAATTGTTGCATTCAATCAAACAGTCGATTGCGAAACCGCAAGATCAGTGATCGAGGTTTTCTCCGAGGTTATCATCGCTCCGGAATACGACGATGATGCACTGGAAGTGTTTAGGACAAAGAAAAATCTGCGAGTCCTGAAATGCTCCCCTCCTTACGACGGAAGCGTGGCCGCCGCTTTAGGCGAACGGGGTGGTTCTCTCTCGATCGAGTACAAGCAAATTAGCGGCGGGTTCCTCGTCCAGGACCGAGACATTCATCAATTGAACACCGATGAATTAAACATCGTCACGAACCGCAAGCCAACCGACGACGAGCTCGCCGCCATGCAGCTTGCTTGGACCGTCTGCAAACACGTCAAATCAAACGCGATCGTCTTCGCGAACGCCGAGCAAACCCTCGGCGTCGGTGCCGGACAAATGAACCGTGTCGATTCGGTCCGCATCGCCGCGATCAGAGCTGAAAGATTCGATCTCGATATAAAGGGCTCAGCCCTCGCGTCCGACGCGTTTTTCCCATTCCGCGACAATGTCGACGAAGCCGCCAAATTCGGCGTGACCGCCATTATCCAACCCGGCGGCTCGATCAAAGACGAAGAATCCATCGCCGCAGCGAATGAACATGGCATCGCGATGGCGTTTACGGGGATCCGGCATTTCAAACACTAACAGTTTTCAGTTCGCAGTTTTTAGTTTTCAGTTTTTTCGGACTTAAGCTCCGAAGAAAATGAAAGCTGGTTTCTGAATTCCTGTATAATGCTATTTTCGCTCTCGCAATCAACCAAAATGGAACTACAAGACCTGCAAACAAAACGCGAAGAGATCAAAGAAAAAGTTACCCAACTTGGGAGGTTTCTTTGACGCACCTGGCAAACAAGCGGAACTAGACAAACTCGAACAGCAGATCTCGTCGCCTGGATTTTGGGATGACAGCGAAGCTGCGCAGAAAGTTGTTCAGCAGCGTTCGCGGCTCGAAAAGGCTTTGGAAAAGCAGAAGTCGTTTGAGACCGGCGTTTCCGATGCCGAGGTTTTGTTCGATTTTGCGGCGGAGGATGCCGATTCGGCGACGGAACTCGAAGCTCTTATTCTTCGTTTGGAAAAAGAGGTGGCCGAAGCCGAGGTTCAGTCGCTCCTTTCCGGCGAAACGGATGCGAACAACGCTATCTGCTCGCTTCAGGCAGGAGCAGGCGGTACGGATGCACAGGATTTTTGCCAGATGCTGCTGCGGATGTATCTGCGTTGGTGCGAAAAGAAAGGTTTCAAGGCCGAGGTCATAGATGAACAGTCGGGCAGCGAAGCGGGCCTAAAATCCGCGACATTTCGGGTCGAGGGCGATTACGCTTACGGGTTGCTGGCGGCCGAGGCGGGCGTTCACCGGCTAGTCCGGATATCGCCGTTCAACTCGGGCGGCAGCCGCGAAACATCGTTTGCATCGATGTTTGTCAGCCCTGAGATCGACGAAACGATCGAGGTGAACATCGAGGACAAAGACCTGCGAATTGACACCTACCGCTCGTCTGGTGCCGGCGGCCAGCACGTAAATGTGACCGACTCGGCCGTAAGAATAACGCATATTCCGACCAATATTGTGGTAACGTGTCAGAATCAGCGGTCGCAGATACAGAACCGAGCGGTCGCGATGCAGGTTTTACGCTCGAAACTATACGAACTCGAACTAGAAAAACGCCGTGCCGGAGCCGCCGAACTGGAAGCCGGAAAGATGGACATCTCGTTCGGCTCACAGATACGAAACTACGTTCTTCATCCATATCGTCTCGTCAAAGACACGCGCACAAAGCACGAAACGTCGGACGTCGACGCGGTGCTCGATGGCGGGATCGACGAGTTTATTCAGGAGTTTTTGATGTTTCGGAAAGGCAGTCAGATTGCTGAAGCCCGCACGAAGTAAGGGCTCCGTCGCAGCCAAATGAACGGCTAGTATGAACAGAGGTCACGGGAGCCCTTACTGACGTGCGGGCTTCTGCAATTTGCGAAACATGAAAGTTTGCCCGACATGCAACGAGGTCTATAAGGACGACGACATTAACTTTTGTCTGTCGGACGGGACCACTTTGCTTAAAAAAAAGGGCGGGAAGGCGAAGGCTCATTCGCATTGGAACGACGTTCTGGCGATCATTCTCGGAGCCGTTGCAGTACTGGTTCTGTTATGCCTGATAACCAGCAGCACAGACGACCGTTCGCTGATATCGACCGGAGCCGGACTTCCAAAGACGAGGAACTGGATAGGCGTGGTTGGGGCAAATATCGCGGCCGTCTTGTTCAGCACGTTTGGGTGGACGGCGTATCTGATCCCGCTTTTGATCGCACTCATCGGGTTTCGCGTTTATCAATCTGACACGTTGATACCGCGAGCTTCGCGGGTCGCGGGTTACTTGTTTTTTGCCGTTTCGCTTTCGGGGTTGATCACGCTGCTTGGCGGTTACGGAGCGATCGTCGGTGAGGCGGCGGCTCAGGGTACGGCGTATTTTATCGGCACTATTGGTGCGGGCATTTTACTTACCGCGGTGTTTGCCAGTTCGCTGATACTGATAACCAATCTCACGCTTGATAGCTTCGTCAACGCCTTTGGACTGGCGGGCGAGAATTTCAAAATTCGTTTCGAAGGCTGGTGGTCAAAACGCAGGCAGGAAGATGTTGCAGCGGCCCATAATCGGGCGAAGCAGAGAGGGGCGAGACGAGAACCCGAAAAAGTTCCTGATACGATTAGAATTTTGAATAGAAGTGAAGCCGTCGAGATCGTCGACATCGCCATCCCGGAGTTTCCGCAGGACTCCATCCCGACCTTGGATAAGAAGGGACGTCATAGTACCGGTAACGTGGGGGACGAAACTTTCGACGATGACGAAGACTCGTTTTTAGAGCAGTCTGTGATTTCGACGCCGACAGCGGAGCGTCCAACTCCCGAGGGATATCAACTTCCTGACACATCTCTCCTAACTCCCGCTTCCTCGAGAATTGAGCATGACGATAGTGAATTCGAAAAGCTAAAGGAGTTGATTGAGAAAAAAGCGGCTGAGTTTAATGTTCCGGGTACGGTTCCGCAATTCTCTCCGGGGCCAGTCGTTACCACGTTTGAATTTAAGCCAAACGCGGGTGTTAAATATTCGCGAGTCACCGGACTGGTCGACGATCTTTCGTTGGCGTTGAAGGCCGAATCTATACGTATAGATAGAATTCCCGGGAAAGCTCATGTTGGTATCGAGGTTCCCAACCGAAATCGCGAGATCATTTTTCTTCGTGAAGTGATTGAGTCACCGGAGTTTGCTCGTTCGGAATCCAAATTAACACTCGCCCTCGGGAAAACAATCGATGGGAAGGTGAAGATTGCCGACCTCGCTAAGATGCCGCACTTGTTGATTGCCGGAGCTACAGGCGCGGGGAAGTCGGTCGGTGTCAATACCCTTGTGATGTCTATCCTGTTGAAGGCGGGGCCTGCCGACGTAAAGTTCATCATGGTGGACCCTAAGCAGGTAGAGCTTGGGCTCTACGCCGATATTCCGCATCTTGCGACGCCGATTATCACAGATCCAAAACGTGCGGCGACCGCTCTGCGATGGGCAGTTGTGGAGATGGAAAAGAGGTATAAAGATCTCGCTAAACAGAGTGTTCGAAATATTGCCGGATACAATGAAAAGATTGCCGGTTTTATTGCTCAAGAACGCCTCGACGATAACGGGGATGCGTATCGAAAATTGCCCTACATTGTCATAATCATCGACGAACTCGCCGACCTGATGATGGTCAGCGGTAAAGAGGTCGAGGAATCGATCACGCGTCTCGCACAGATGGCACGTGCCGTTGGCATTCACCTTATCCTAGCAACACAGCGGCCCTCGGTCGATGTCATAACCGGCATCATCAAGGCCAACATGCCAACGCGCATCGCATTTCGCGTGTCCTCGAAGGTCGATAGCCGCACGATCATTGACGGAAACGGTGCCGAAAGCCTTCTCGGTCAGGGCGATATGCTGTTTTTGCCGCCAGGACAATCGAACGTCATCCGCGTTCATGGTGCATTTGTTGATGAGGACGAGATCAACGGCGTTGTCGATTTTGTAAGGTCGCAAGGCGGCCCGGAATATGACGCCAATATCACTAAAACCGAAGAAGAACTAGACGACAGCGGCGACCTGCCCGGACGCCGCGATCCGCTGTTTATGGACGCTCTTCGCTGTGTTGTTCAGGCAAAACCAGAGGCATTTGAGGATCGGCTACGGCCGCGCCGCCGCCATCCTCGACGCCATGGTCCGCGAAGGCTACATCGGCGAAATGGATGGCAGTTCCCGAGCCCGTCCAGTTCTTCAAAAAGCCAACGACGATGCTCAGGATCTCTCTGAAATGGAGCATGGCAGTGATCCGAACATATGAAAGTTTGTCCGACGTGCAACGAGGTTTATAAGGACGACGATATTAACTTCTGTCTATCGGACGGAACGACTTTGCGCAAAAAGCGGGGTGGAGCAACGGCCGCGAAGCTTTCGCATTGGAATAGCGTGTTCGCGCTGATTTTGGTTGGGTTAGCGGTACTAATAGCTATAAGTTTGGTCAACGGTAGCTGGGATGATCGGTTGTTTGGGTCTGTGGAAATTTTACGTCTTCCGGGGGCATTTTTTAAGGGCGTCCTGGGCTGGTCCGCATATTCAATCCCGATTCTGATTGGTTTGATCGCATGGCGGTTTTTTCAGTCGGATACGCTTGTACCGAGGGCTTCACGGGTCGCGGGATATGTGCTCTTCGCGGTTTCGCTGTCGGGGCTGGTCTCTTTGTTCGGCGGGTACGGGGCTACTGTTGGTGAAGCGGCGGCTCTGTGGACGGCTTACTTTATTGGGTCCATCGGTGCCGAGATCTTGCTGGCGGCGATCTTTATCGGTTCGCTTATACTGATCACAAATCTCACGCTCGACAGTTTTGTCAACGCCTTTGGCCTGGCGGGCGAGAATTTCCTGATGCGCTGGAACGAATGGCTCGACAAACGCCGCGAATCGCGGTCGGATGAGATTGCGGGGGCAAATGTAATTTCCTCCGAACTGATTTCTTTCCAGATCAGAGAAGCCGAAAGGATGAAAATCGAGGAGGAGCGCCACCGGAAAAAAGAGGAATTTCTTGCGATTAGGGGTAAAGTTATTAAGCTTAAAAACCTAGTTTTAGAAAAAGTTGAAGCTGGACGCTCCGGTGAAATAGCGTACCTTGATTTTGACTCAATGGATGGGCTTGAGTTTGAACATTTTGTCGCCAAATTGATGTCTCACCGCGGGTTCAGTGCAGACGTTACTAAAGGCTCGGGAGACCTTGGGGTGGACATTTTGGCGAACAACCATGAAGGACTCTTTGCAGTTCAGGTCAAACGATATAACCATCCGGTTTCAAGAAGGGCTGTAAGTGACGCTGTTGCGGGTCGAGACCATTATGGATGTAACTTTGCAATGGTCGTCACCAATAACTACTTTACCGACGATGCTAAAAAGCTGGCCAGTTCGAATTCCTGCGTGTTGATTGACCGAGATGAATTGAAGAAGTGGATTAGTGAGTGGTCCGGTGGGGATTACGATTTCGATAAGAGCTTGTACATTGAAATTGAACGATTGCAGGATGCGGGCTATCTTTGGGGAGAAGACATTATAAAAATTGTCAGTAGAGAGTTAAGGGGGGATATCAGTTTAAGTTACGACAGAAAGCAGGTAGCGGTAGTTTCCCCACTATCAGCTTTTTATGAGCATGATGGTCTGCCGTCACCGAATTTGCTTCGAGAGTCGATCCCTCCACTCAATTATTCTGAACCACACCTCAGATCCCGAGCAGCTGACGTTGCAACGGCAATGAATGAAGAACGGGTTTACGGGAAGGTCTTTCACATCAGTCCTGGGCCGGTAATCACCTCATTTCTTTATAGTCTCGATAAAGAAATCGACACTGTCGATGTAACTTCGATTTCGAAGGCTGTTCGTCGCAAATTAGGTTTGAAGGGTATTCGTGTCGTTAAAGGACATAAAACTACCTTTTCAATTGATATTTTGAATGAGGAATCCAGGCCAACCTTATTTAGAGAACTAGTGGAATCGAGAGCTTTTACGGAGTCTCCCTCCAAAGGAACTATTGCTTTGGGAAAGACTACGGAAGGCCGAGTTTTTGTTCAAGATATTTTTCGCTCACCGAATATTTTTGTTGCCGGAGCGACGAATCGCAGAAGAACGGCTGGTATTGATAATTTGCTATGTTCCCTTCTATTCAAAGCGGGAGCAGATGAACTTAAATTAGTGTTGGTGGATTCTGATCGGCAGGAATTTAGTATTTATGCGGACTTACCACATCTTGCTACTGCCATTATTAGCGATCCCTTGAGGGGGAAAGCTGCTCTAAAATGGATTGAAAATGAGCTATCGTCGCGTCGTGTAAACCTCGACTCCTTTGGCGTTCGAAACATTGATGAATATAACGAAGAAGTAACGATACGAGTCTTTTCTGGGGTCGTTGACGAGAAACTCAGTCAATTCCCACATATTCTGGTTGTAGTTAATGAACTGTCAGACCTGCTAGTGGGGGGCGACGATTTATTTAGGTCCAGCTTAAAAATCTTGCTTGAAAATTCAACCAGACTGGGCGTACATTTCGTCTTGGCTGCTCAAAGGGTCGACGGCGAGATGGGGAAATTTATTAATTCGGTTTCGGGTATCATGAAACTGGTCTCCTACGTGCCGGCTCCTTTTGATGCGCGGTATCTCGTCGATTCAAACGTTATCGATCAATTTTTAGCACCAGATGAGATGTTCTTATTCACAGGAAACAAGAACCAAGTTGTTAGACTCAATGAATCTCAATTATTGCTTGAAGAAATATCAAGAATAGTTGAATTTTGTAAGCAAAATGGTCGCTTGGAACACGACACCACCATTACGAAAACCGAAGAAGAACTAGACGACAGCGGCGACCTGCCCGGACGCCGCGATCCGCTGTTTATGGACGCTCTTCGCTGTGTTGTTCAGGCAAAACGCAGAGGCATTTGAGGATCGGCTACGGCCGCGCCGCCGCCATCCTCGACGCCATGGTCCGCGAAGGCTACATCGGCGAAATGGACGGCAGTTCACGTGCCCGGCCTGTTCTGCCAAAGGCGTATGAGGATCTGCAGGATATTGATGAGGGTGCGTTAGGTGATGACGAGTAAAGGCGAGACGGCGCCGAATCGGGACGCTACGCATCGGGCGAATTTCCGTCACGCCTGCGGCGTGATGTTGATCGTGATATCTTTGCTTTCGATCGCCTGTTCCAAACGCGTTGTGCATGATCAAGAACGGTCGACGGCATCTTCGGGGATCATTAATATCAACACCGCGACCGTCGAGGAACTCGAGAAACTGCCGAATATCGGCCGCAAGACTGCGGAGTCGATAGTTGAATTTCGCACGGCAAACGGGCCGTTTCGACGGGTAGAGCATCTGATGCAGATCCGCGGGATCAGCGAGGAGCGGTTTGTCGAACTTCGCCCTTATATCAAAACCGAATAAAAATAAGCGATGCCCGAAGATCGTCGGCCCACGAAATTCAACCGAAACCCAATGCTTTGGCTCGCGGTGGCGTTTGGGGTTGGGATCATTGTGGAATCGGTATTGACCGTCGATCTGGTCGCAGCGACTGCTGCTGCGACGGTTCTGATCGCGGTCGCCGTTGTTTTGCGATCTCATGCCTCGGCGACCTGGCTGGTGCTTGCGGCTGCGGTATGTGCGGGTCTGGTTTCGGGCGAGACTGAAAAGCAGAGCGTCTCGCCCAACCGCGTAAAGATCCTCTACGACAGCGGCCAGATCCCTAGCGGCGATTCGGTCGAGGTCGAAGGCGTGTTGCAGGGCAGGCCCGAAGCTTCGGTCGACGGCGTGCTGTTAACGATTGCGACCGAGCGAATCAGGCACCGGGGTATCGATCACGCCGCGAGCGGGAATGTCCGTCTCTTCCTAAAAACTTCAAACAGCCCGGCCGACCTCAAATACGGCTCCCGCATACTCGTCACGACCAAACTCGAACGCGATGACGGCTACCTAAATCCGGGTGTAATGCCGCGTCGCGAGATCCTCGATCGTCTTCGCATCGACGCAACGGGGGCGATAAAGAGCCCTTTGCTTGTTGAGAAACTAGCTGACGAAAGTGTATTCCTGCCGCTCGCTTGGGTTTACGACCGGCGAGCCGCGATGATAGATTCGCTGCGAAGCAACCTTAGTCCATCGGCGGCCGGTGTGATGATCGCGAGTCTGCTCGGTAACCGCGAATTCCTCGATAAAGAAACGGCTGACCTTTTTCGCGACGGCGGAACGTTTCACATTCTGGTTATTTCGGGACTTCACATTACCTTTTTCGGGGCATTTCTGGTCGCGGTACTGCGAATGGTCACCCGCCGTCACTGGGCTCTTTTCGGCGTTACAAACATCGTGCTCTGGCTATACACCCTCGCGGTTGGGGCAGATGTTCCGGTAGTTAGGGCGGCTCTCATGTTCACGGTGATGTCCTTTGCGTACATTATCCGGCGGCAGGGCGGTTTGCTGAATTCGCTCGGTATCTCGGTTCTGATCTTGCTCTCCTGGCGGCCCTCGGATGTGTTTAATCCGTCTTTTCAGTTGACCTTTGTCAGTGTCGCGGCGATCGTAGCGATCGCTTTCCCGTTGCTCGAAAGGCTCAAACGTATCGGCCGCTGGACACCGACGCCTGACGAACCGTTTCCACCGGCTGCACCGCGATGGCTCGTTGGCCTCGCCGAAACCATCTACTGGAATGAAAAGGCTTGGGAGATCGACTCGAAGCGTCAGATCTGGAAAGCGAAAATATCGAAATCTCCTCTCCTGCCGGCGATCGCTACGTCGGGCATCCAGTTTTTTACGCGGCCGGTCTTCGAAGGCATTTTCGTTTCGCTCGTAGTTATGATCTGCATGCTGCCGCTGTCGATCGTATACTTTCACCGCGTCGCGGTCGGTTCGATCATCTTGAACCTGTGGGTCGGCTTTTTCATCGCCCTCGAAAGTTTCGCAGCTGTCACGGCGGTAATGATCGCGAGCCTTGTAAACGAGGCATTCGCACAGGGCTTCTTCGCCCTTGCCGAGGTCTTCAACTGGCTGATGCTAGTACTGCCAAAACTGATACCGCTCGACGGATGGGCTAGTTTCAGGCTGCCGGCCTACACCGGAAAGGGCCGATTGGTCTACGTGCTTTTTATACCGGTGATCGTGTTTTTCGCGATAGCCATAAATTCATGGCGGCCGTTTGAGGTCCGAAGGCGACGATCGGCGGCGGCGTGTCGCCTTGTCACCGCCGGAGCGGCCGCACTTGGCGTGCTTATTCTCGTATCGGTCCTGTGTCCATTTGCAGCCCGACAACCGGACGGCCGCTTGCACATCGACTTTCTCGATGTCGGGCAAGGCGATTCGGCACTTATTACGTTTCCCGATGGCAGGACGATGCTGGTCGATGGAGGCGGCAATCGGCGGTATGGCGAGGACCCTGAGAACCCTGATTTCACGCCGGATTTCCAAGGCATCGGTGAAACCGTCGTCTCACCCTTCCTCTGGGATCGAGGGCTATCACGAATCGATATCCTGCTTGCGACCCACGGCGATGCTGATCACGTTCAGGGTCTGATCGATGTGGCTAAAAACTTTAAGATCGGCACCGTCATTCTCGGCCGACAGGCGATCCCAACCGCGGAATTCGAAGAATTTGCCGCAGTTCTAGACCGCCGCGGCGTGCCAATCGAGTATGTAGCGGCCGGAGATGTATTTGAATTTAGCGACGTAACCGCCGAAATTCTGAATCCAACGATGCATCAAAGCTCATCGAGATCGACCAATGACAGCTCGGTCGTAGTCCGGCTGACCTTTGGCGATCGCTCGATACTTCTCACCGGTGATATAGAAAGCGCGGCTGAACGGGAACTAGCGGGAATTGAGGCCGATATCGTAAAAGTTGCGCATCATGGAAGCCGAACTTCCTCGACCCAGGAGTTTGTAGATCGATCGGGAGCGAAGATCGCCGTCATTCCGGTCGGACGAACTTCACAGCACGGTCATCCGCACCCCGAAGTTGTCGAGCGATGGAAAGCTGCCGGAGCCGAAGTGATCACGACCGGTTCACGCGGAACGGTAACTGTTTCAACCGATGGAAATGATGTAAAGCTAATCCGTTTTCAAGACTAGGCCGGCGTTTCAAAGATATAGACGGCCTTCCATTCGCCGCCTTCTTTCTGGTAGATGGTCGTTCCCCAGAAATCCGATAAGGGTTTGCCGTCGCACGTGCCTGACGCGGTTCCCCGGTAGGTCAGGATGCCGATCACGGGTGATACTTCCGAACCCGTAGGGCCGATCGGGTCGGCTGCATTGATATTGCACTTTGGGATGATCCGAGAATTTACGACGGCCTGTTTACCCACGAGCACAGTGCCAAGCGCATCGACTCGCGTCGCGTCTTCGGTCAGAAGATCAGCAAGCTGTGACCTGTTCTTTGCCTTCCATTCTGCCCAGATACGTTTTTCGACAGCGAACAGGCTGGCCGAAAGGGCATCCAGATCACCATCGCTGACGGCAGGTTTCGGCTCGATCTTTTTCGCTGGTGGAGCGGCGGAATCAGCCCCAACGATCGCGACTTCGTTGTAAAAAGCGGCTTTCCATGTATCGACCGCTCTTACGTAAAGCGTTCCCGTCACAACCGGGCTTGGGACCTTCTTGCCGGAGCAGATGCCGTCGATGGTTGTCTTCGCCGTCAGAACTATCGCATCCGTGCCCACGGGAACCATCTTTTCATCTGAGAATGCAAAACTCGAGATCTCGCATTTCCTTTCGCTCATCATTGCAAGCGTGCCCGCCCGATCTACGCGTTTGCCATCGATGAATCCAACATACTTCTCGTGCAGATGGCCTTCCCAAAACGCAGGATCATTGCGCTTGAGCGCGTCGAACGCTTTTGTTTGCAGATCGACGAGCATGGCCCGCGTCGGAGCCGCCGCGACCGCCTGCTCAACCTTTCTAGCCGTCTCTAGATTTACGTTCTGATCGACCGCAACTTCGCGGCTGCAGCCAAGAAACGCCATCGAATAGACCGCGATGCAACACGCCAAAAGAGTTCTCATAGCCGCTCCGTAAACACACTAAGACCCGAAAGTTTTCTAAGAAAACCGTTCCGAGCGTTCCAAAAACCATCCTAATTGGGTGTAGTTTAAACACTTACACCAGATGTTGTCAAGAAAAACTTCCGGCGACGCCTTTTAATTGCCGACCTAAGAACCATCGGCGGCAGCAGGTCCATCGAGCGTCGGTTTGTCGTTGTCTGCCTCAGTTTGATCGCTTTCTTCATCTGGGCGATATACCTCGTAGCCGTGAGCGTCGTCATAGTAATAGCTACGGCGCAGCTGGTCGGTGGTGAGCGAAGACGGATCTGGACCCGAGATCTTATCGATCACGGTGGTCGCTTCATCGCTGGTATTCTTCGCTTTTGGCTGTTCCATCTCCTGCTGCCTCTACCAACAATTATACAGAATCGGCTATACTTAAGAGTCCTTATTCAAAAAATCAAGCGGATTTTTAAGCCGCAAGGAGTTCAATGAGATCGATCCTTTCGTTCATTTGCATAGTCGCTTTTTGTGTCAGCCCCGTGATCGTAACTGGTCAGCAGCCTGTCGCGGTAAAGAAATTTGATCTTACGATCGACAACATCATGCGTGGGGCCGAACTCGTTGGATACGAGCCGACCGGCGTTCGCTGGTCCGCGGACAGCAAGAAGATCTACTTCGGCTGGAAGCAGGCGAGTGAAGCCCGCCTGGCCGAAACCTCGACATACGTTGTAAACGCCGACGGCAGCGGACTTCGAAAACTATCAGAGGAAGAAGCACGCCAGGCTCCGCCGACGGGCGGCGATCTTTCCGACGATAAAAAGTGGATAGTTTATGCCGATGCGGGCGATATTTATCTATATAACGTTACGAGCGGAGAGCGTCGGCAGCTGACCAAGACGGCTGATGCTGAGGGGAATCCTCGCTTCATCCGCGACCAGCGGCACATATCGTTTGTTCGACAAAATAATCTCTATTCCCTGGCTCTGGACACCGGAATGCTCGAGCAGTTGACCGAGATCCGGCCAGCTGGTGGCGGCGGTCCGGGCGGCGGTGGGCCGGGTGGATCTCAAAATCAAGATGCGAATCGAAAGGGAACTGACAGCCAGGAATCATTAAAGAAGGAAGAGCGAGCTTTGTTAGATGTCGTTCGCGAGCGAGCCGAAAAGCGCGAATCTGATGAGAAACGACGAGAGGAACGCGAGAAGGGCAGACGTAAGCCGTTCCAGCTGACGCAGGGACAGACTGCCGGAAACATGGCTCTCACGCCCGACGGGAAGCACGTTATCGTGTCGATCAATGAAGCTGCCACTGGGGCTAAGAACACGATCGTTCCAAATTACGTTACCGAATCTGGCTATACCGAAGACATTCCCAGCCGCACGAAGGTTGGCGACAACCAGGCTCGCAACCGTATGGCGATCGTTGCTGTCGACAGCGGCGAAGTGACGTGGGTCGATCACGGTCAGCGTATACCCGCAACGGCTCCGACGCCGAGGGCCGAAGGCTCAACAACGGGGCAGGGATCCGGTCGAGGCCCGCAGAGCGGACAGCAGCCCCGTGACCGAGAGGTCCAATTGTCGCCGCCGACCTGGTCGGACGACGGGAAGAATGCGGTTCTACAAGGACGTTCCGCCGACAACAAAGACCGCTGGATAATGCAGCTGGACCCGGCGACGGGGAAGACGAAGATACTCGTTTCGATCCGCGATGATGCATGGGTCGGCGGCCCGGGAGCCTTTACGCTTGGCTGGCTGCCGGACAATAAGCGAGTCTATTTTCAGTGGGAACGCGATGGGTTTTCGCATCTTTACACGGTGTCTATCGATGGAGGACAGCCTGTTCAGCTGACATCGGGAACATTTGAAGTATCCGATGTTCGGTTGTCCGAAGACAAAACAAGGTTCTATTTTACGTCGAGCGAAGGCAGCTTTTTTGAACGAAATCTTTATTCGATGTCATTCGACGGCGGAACTCGCACACGACATACGTCGATGCCGGGCAATAATCAGGCGGTCGTCTCGCCTGATCAGTCGACGCTCGCTATCGTCCGCTCATTCGCCAACAAGCCGCCCGAGCTTTACATCGCTCCGAACAGAACCGGAGTGACCGATGCCGACATCAAGCAGATAACAAATTCGCCGACCGAAGAATGGAAGTCGCATAACTGGATCGTCCCGCCGATCGTCTCGATAAAGGCACGTGACGGTGCAACGGTCTACGGACGGATCTATAAACCGTCAGGTTTCAAAAAGGGCGGCCCGGCTGTCGTTTTCGTGCATGGTGCGGGATATCTGCAGAACGTCCACAACTGGTGGAGCACCTACTATCGCGAGTATATGTTCCATCATTTCTTGATGGAAAAAGGCTACACCGTCCTCGATATCGACTATCGAGCCTCGTCCGGCTATGGCCGCGATTGGCGAACCGGAATCTACCGCCATATGGGCGGTAAGGACCTGACCGACCACGTCGATGCGGCGGATTACTTGGTAAAAGAACATGGCGTTGACGCCAAGCGGATCGGCATTTACGGCGGTTCGTATGGCGGATTTATCACGCTGATGGCCCTTTTCACGACGCCGGATGTTTTCGCGGCGGGTGCGGCTCTTCGTCCCGTCACCGATTGGGCTCACTACAATCACGGCTACACCTCGAACATCCTAAACCTGCCACAAAGCGACCAGGAAGCTTATCGCAAGAGTTCCCCGATCTATCACGCCGCGGGATTAAAAGGCGGCCTGTTGATCTCTCACGGAATGGTCGACGTAAATGTCCATTATCAGGACAGCGTCCGGCTTGCGCAGCGGCTGATCGAGCTCAGGAAGGAGAACTGGGAGCTGGCATCGTATCCGGTCGAAGACCACGGCTATGTCCAGCCGACGAGCTGGGCCGATCAATACAAGCGGATATTCAAGCTCTTTGAAACGCATCTTAAGGCTCCGCCGCCCGTGAGCGGCCAAGCGCCGCGAAAGAAATAGCCAAGGGCGTGCGTTGCATGCATAAAAGGTGCAACATTCTGCTGTTGCAGATCGTTTTCCCAACCGGCAATCAGATCCGCCGATGAGGTGATTTTGAGCAGAAGGTCTGAAATTGACCGGCAGATCATGCGAATACAGGATCGACAACATACATATTGAAAAGTTTTTTTCGCAAATCACCGGAATGAGCCAAATATTCACTGTAAGTCATTGGCAAATAAAGGCTTGTCCGTTCCGCTCGGCGGCGGAATGGGGCGGAACGGGGCGGAATATGGCGGAACGGGGATCATCCACCGAAACGGTAAGAGCGAAAGGCCCCCGGGCCAGGTCAACAATGACGATCAGTGTGGAAATGATCCATAAGTTATATAATAGAAGTTTATGCGAATACTCGTAACCGGCGGTGCCGGGTTCATCGGTTCACACCTTTGTGAGCGGCTTCTAAACGAAGGCAACGAAGTCATCTGCCTAGACAACTTCTTCACCGGGCGGAAGGTGAATATCGCCCACCTGCGCGACAACCGGGATTTTGAGGTCATCCGTCACGACGTGACCGAACCGATCTTTGTCGAGGTCGATCAGATCTACAATTTTGCCTGCCCGGCCTCGCCCGTTCATTACCAGTACAATCCTGTCAAGACGGTAAAGACCAACGTCATGGGTATGATCAATATGCTCGGCTTGGCCAAACGAGTTAAGGCTCGGATCCTACAGGCATCGACCAGCGAAGTTTACGGAGACCCGATCGAGCATCCGCAGACCGAAAGTTACTGGGGAAACGTCAACCCGATCGGCCTTAGAAGCTGTTACGACGAAGGCAAACGTGTCGCCGAGACCTTGATGATGGACTATCATCGCCAGAGCAACGTTGATACGCGCATCGTGCGTATTTTCAATACCTATGGCACAAGAATGCTCGAAAACGACGGCCGCGTCGTGTCAAATTTTATCGTCCAGGCACTGAGAGGCGAGGACCTGACGATCTACGGCGACGGCTCGCAGACGCGTTCGTTCTGCTACGTCAGCGACCTCGTCGACGGCATCATCAAGCTGATGAATGTCGAGGGCGACGACGTGCACATGCCCGTCAATCTCGGCAATCCGGGCGAATTTACAATGACGGAACTCGCCGAGGAAGTCGGAAAGGCGACCGGAAGAGCGATAAATATCAAATACCTGCCGCTGCCTCAGGACGATCCGAAACAGCGAAAGCCGAATATCGAACGAGCCACGAGCCTGCTGGGCTGGCAGCCTACTGTGGCCTTGGCTGAAGGCTTGAAGAAAACCGCCGACTATTTTACCGGCGTGGTCGATGCTCGATAGGGTTTTATCGGTTTTTTCAGTTGCCGCTAGCTTTAGCTAGTGGAATAGGTTAATTAAGTTGTAATAGGCTTTAGCCGAAATTTTGGCTAAAGCCCAACCTCCTATTGGGGCTCTAAACCACTAGCTGAAGCTAGTGGCAATTGATATGAAAATTCTAATCACAGGCGGGGCCGGCTTTATCGGCAGTCACCTGTCAGACAAATTTATTGCCGAAGGGCATTCTGTTACCGTTATCGACGACCTGTCGACCGGCCGATACTCCAACATCGCCCACCTTGAAGAAAACCCGAATTTTCGGCTGATCATCGACACGGTTCTCAACGCTTCGCTCATGGAAGATCTTGTCCGCGAGACCGATCGCGTTTACCACATGGCCAGCGCCGTCGGCGTCAGGCTGATCATGGAACAGCCGGTGAAGACGATCGAAACGATCTTTCACGGAACCGATACGGTTCTGAAATTCTGTTCTCGATATCGCAAACGCGTTTTGATCCCGAGCACGTCCGAAGTTTATGGCAAGGGGATCTCCGTACCTTTTCGCGAAGAGGACGATCTGCTCACAGGTGCGACCGACAAACACCGCTGGGCCTACGCCTGTGCCAAGACGCTGGACGAATTCCTCGCACTCGCTCATTGGAAAGAAACGCAGCTTTCTGTTGTCGTCACTCGGCTTTTTAACACAGTCGGCCCGCGACAGACGGGGCAATATGGAATGGTTGTGCCGCGATTTATAAACGCTGCAATGAAGAACGAGACGATTGAGGTCCACGGCGACGGCACCCAGTCACGTTGCTTTGGCCATGTCGCCGATGTCGTCGAAGGCTTGACCCGTTTGCTAGAAACTCCAGCGTGCTTCGGGCAGGTCGTGAATCTCGGAAACAGCGAAGAGATCTCGATAAATGAACTAGCCCAGAAGGCTATCGCACACACCCGAAGCTCGAGCACGATCAAGTACGTGCCATACAGCGAGGTGTACGGCGAGGGCTTTGAAGATATGCAGCGGCGAGTGCCGAGCCTCGAAAAAGCTGCAAGACTGATCGGTTACAAGCCAACCCGCACGCTCGATGACATCATCAATGATGTAGCCGAAGAAATGCGAGGTGTTGAATCGCGTCTTCAGGCGGCCAGTTGAGTTTCTTGTGCGTCTAGCATTGCAAAAGCCCGCGCGTTAGCAAGGGCGATACGCGCACGTTAGATGAATAGCCTTCGCTAACCCGCTGGCTTTTGCAAACGATATTTACTCCGCCTACGTTTTTTTGAGCGTGAGTGGCAAATAATTTACCGTGACCAAGCGAACCAAAATTTCCATAGCCGCATTTTTCTTGCTCTTGTCGTCCTTTATGTCACCCGTCTATGCTCAGGAAACTGGCGGCGTCAAGGGCAAGGTGCGAAACATCAGGGACGAGGGCATAGCCAACGCGACCGTGTCGGCCCGGCAGAAAGGCGTCGATCTCAGATCCGCCAAGACGGATGCGAAAGGGAATTTTTTGCTTGAAGGTCTTGACTCGGGCATCTACAACCTGGCGTTCGAAGCCCGCGGCTATTCGGCCGCTGTTCAGTACAACGTCGAGATCAAAAAGGGCAAGATCCGCGACCTGGGCGATCGCTTGATACTGATGGTTGATCGCAGTTCGCGCGTCATCGTTCGTGGCAGCGTCTTCTACAAGACTGGCCATAGCGCAGGCGGTGCAAAAGTCATCATCGAACGTGTCAACGGAGATGGCTCGGTAAAGAAGCTTCTCGAGACCGGAACAGACGTAATGGGCGAATTCACCTTCAGCCAACCCGAAGGCCCCGCGAAACTCCGCATAAGGGCAACGCTGAAGGACGGGAAAGGAGTAAAGGAGATCGATGTAGATTCCGCGATGGTTTACCGCGTTGCGGTCGCACTTGATACCGAACCCGGGCAATAAACTCCTTGTTTCCTAGTTGATGGTTTCAGTTATTTCTTCTGCCGGCCGCATTGCTTCCATGTTCGCTTGATCGGCAACGATCAGGGGGCATTCGTCGAGGACAATGGTGTTGGCGATGGTTTGGATCCAGTAGGTGCCGGACGTGGGGAAGACGACGTTGACGAAGAAGCTGACGTTGTCAGTGAAGCCGCCTTCGGCCAGTTCGATCTTAGTGGGCTGAGAGGTGACGATAAGATTGGCTTTATCCGGCGAGAGGATGCGGACCTCGGTCTCGTGACTGCCCTTGCCTTGCCAATGGTTGATGACGGCAAATTTGATGAGCGAAACCGGGAGCTTTTCGACCATTATGTTCTGAAAAATGCCCATGAGCGAGATCTTGTTGCCCATCTCGATCCGCACGTCGTCGCAGAGAAGTGTGTACTTCAGATTAAGTGTTTTCGATTCCATTACCTTCTAAAATACCTATTTCCGGGGCAATTTTACAGCCGGGCGGAACATTAATAGTCGACGTGGTAGTGGTTCGGGACGCACTATAGCAGTGAAATGCAGGTTTTGCATTTCCTTTGGCACGCGACGGGAGTATAATTCGAATAAAATAAAGCGTTGACGTGAGAACCAAGATTTATGCTCATGTACTTTTTAATCGGCCTTTCGCTCGTGCTTGTCGGGATAGTCGGACTGCAGTTCACCTACATGTTCTATGTGGAAAGGATGTACCGTGAACGAAGGAGCTATCTACGGGAACTCGAACATCGCTACGCCCGCCTGTCTGACCGGCTTGCTTTCGCTGAGCGCCGCGTTGCAGAACAGGACATCATTCTTGAGACCATTCGTCCGGGTTTCGAGAAAGACGACGAGGTGTGGGCAGATGTGATCGAAGAGCGCTGAGCGTGCCAAAAGGATCATTCAAACTCAACGATCGTTGCTCCCCAACTACCTGAGAACTCCGGAGCGTTCTTGAATTTCTTTACGAAGTCGGTCTCCGACAAGACTTTTCTAACTATCTCGCGTTGAACGCCGACGCCCTTTCCGTGAATGATGCGGACGATCTTAAAGCCCTTTGCGTGGGCTTCAGGCAAGTAAGCTTCGACAACGGCCCGAATGTCTCTAGGGCTGAAAGAATGGAGATCGATCGAGTCGGTTATCTCGATCTCGACGGGTTCTGGAAATGGATCAAATGGGTCTTCGATCAAGGCTTTACCTTCGTTTCGTATTGGGCAATATCCTCAGGCGGTGTCACGCGAAGACGGTTCTTATCGCGAAAAACGATAAAGCGCTTTTCATCCATCTGACCTGATGCATTTCTGACGCTGACGGTGAACGTCTTGTTGTCACCTTTGCCGTCAACCTTAAGCGGTAACCGGCCCCACATTTCAGTGCTCGGGGTGGTCCGCCACACGGTGTAGTAGCTTTGATCGTACTTATCGAAGGCAAGAACCAGGATGCTGTCAAAGTCAGGTTCGACGCCGTCGATCGGTTTTGAAAAACTATTGCGAGCAAGTATTACCCAGCTTCCCGGTGCCAACTGTTTGTCGCCGGAGCCGACCTTGTTCGCAGAATCTGCATCGAGCCGCTGCCACGTTACGAATTTGCGATTGTTTTGCTGAAAAAAGACGATGTCGCTCGGGACCTGCAGTTCGACTTGTCGACCAAATAGCCAGCCAGCCGGAGCGGGCGAGACCGATGGATCGAGTCTGACCTGGTACCAAATGTCATATTTGTCATCCAGTTTCTCGGGTTCCCCTTCCTTGGCCGCTTCAATTTCAGCGTTTTTCGAACGTTTTCCTGTCTTTTGCTGGCCTTTCGGAGCGTCATCGACATCCGGCACTTCCTGTTTCGGCACGAACCTCCATGCCATGATCTCGAATGTCGAACCATTCGCTAATCTGAAGAGCACGTTCTCGGGGTTCATATCGGGAGCCGAACGGAGGTTCGAAGCGGAACGAATGATACCTGCAGCCTGGGGCGATTGGTCTTGGAACTCTTCAGCCAGGGCTTTCGATTTCGCCAGCGTGTCGCTGGTGATGACATGTTGTGCTTCGATCCAGCCTTCGGTCGATGTCTCGTCGAAGGCACGGACTCGGTACCACAGGACTTTCTCGTACTCAAAATTATCGAGTACCTCAAGCCTGTCACCTCGCTTGACCTCGAGCAGGTCAGCCGCAACGACGGCGTACGAAGTCCTGACCTGAGCTGTTTTCGCGATAACTGTCGCAGTATCGTTGGCACCAAGCACACCAATGTCGCATCCAAGCTGCAGTAGCCCGGCTGCGATAAGAATAGAGATCAGAAAGATACGTTTCTTCATCACCAGAACAATTATGCATTATAACCTATACCGCGACGAAGGAAACCGGGCGATTGTTCATCTTCGCCTGATGCAAAAAAAGGCACGCTCGAAACAGCGTGCCCACTGGCCAGCGATTCGAAGTGCTATTTCGTGGCGATGTAATACGTATTCATGAAGTCGTGCTCGAGGTGATGCAGATCGACTTTTTGGAAGCCGGCTTCGTGCAGCATTTCGACACATTTTTCTTCGCCCCACATTGCACCGAGGCCCGCGCCGCCGTCGGCGAGGGAGACGGTCATGCAGTGCGAATATGAGATCGTGTAGAGCCACGGCGATGCGGGCCGGTCGTAGTTCTTTTCGAGATAGCTCGAACCGGTGATGTCCTGGATCAGGTAAACGCCGTCCGGTTTGAGGGCTTGCTCAATGCTTGTAAGCATTCCCGCCGGATTTGCCTGATCGTGGATCGCGTCGAACGACGTGATCAGATCGTACTTTGCCGTCTCACCGATCGCCGCAGCGTCGCGAACCTCAAAACGAACGTTCGTCAGTCCCTTCGCGGCCGCTTCGTTACGTGCTCGTGCGATGCCTTCTTCCGAGAAGTCGTAACCGGCGAAGCGGCTGTTCGGATACTTCGCAGCAAGCGTGATCATCGCCTGCCCGCTGCCGCAGCCGACGTCGAGGACCTCGATCCCGGCTTCGAGCTTTTCGGTCAAGCCGGGAACTAGCGGCAGAATGTGCGGTTCGAGAGCCGCAACGACCGTCTGCGAACTCTCGGCGGCCATCACCTCGTGAAACCGCGGGAATTCGCTATACGGAACACCGCCGCCGTTGCGGAAGCACTCGACCAGATTGTCCTCGACCTTAGCCAGCACCGGCACGAACTGCATTCCCGACGCAAAGTTGTATTCGCCCTCGTCGGTTAGAAATGCGGCGTGTTCGTCCGGCAGTTGGTAGGTAAGTGTCTCGGGGAAATAATTGACTACGCGGCCCGTGACCATTGTGCCCAGCCACTCGCGAACGTAGCGCTCGTTTAGCCCTGCACGCTCGGCGATCTGCTGGGAAGTAAGGTCCGGCTGCTTCGCCATTGCCGCAAACAGCCCGACTCGATGCCCAATGCTCAACGCCAGAGCGATCGCACTCTTATTAAAAACCTCGACCAGGCCCATCGAAAACGCCTCGGCCTTTGCCTGATTAAATGTACTATCTAACATAAATGCTCCTTTGCTCATGAAAATAAATATATGCCGACGTGCGGCACTCTTTAACGATATTTGACGTCAACGGCAAAGTCTTGAAGAAACTCTGAAGTTTTTATGAAGATTTGCAGATGATAATATTCATTGATACTCCATGAAGATTTTTCTCCTCACAACTTTGGCCCTCGTCGCCTTCGCGTTTAACTCGATCCTTTGCCGCATGGCTCTCGGTAAGGACGAGATCGACGCAGCGAGTTTCACGGCGATCCGCCTCGCCTCGGGTGCGATTACGCTCGTCGTGATCGCATCGCTACTAAGTAAGACGCGAAGCATTCGCGAAACAGGACACTGGGGTTCGGCGTTCTATTTATTCGCATATGCGGTCTGTTTTTCGTTTGCGTATCTTGGTTTGACGACCGGAACGGGTGCGTTGATCCTGTTTGGCTCCGTGCAGATGACGATGATCGCGGTCTCGCTGGTGAAGGGCGAGCGACCGAGGGTTTGGGAGTGGCTCGGGCTGTTTATCGCGGTCGGCGGGCTTGTTTATCTGGTGTTTCCAGGGTTAACATCGCCGCCTTTGGTTAGTTCTGCATTAATGGCAGCCGCCGGGATCGCGTGGGGAGCCTATTCGCTTCGCGGCAGAGGCAGCAAGGACCCCTTGGCAGACACAATGGGCAATTTCGTCCGCTCTTTGCCCATGATCGCCGTCGTCGCGGCCGTTTTTTATCCCCAAATACATCTTTCCAACCGCGGAATCATCCTCGCCATCCTCTCCGGAGCCGTCGCTTCAGGCGTAGGCTACACAATTTGGTACACCGCCCTAAAATTCCACACAGCCACACGAGCCGCCGTACTGCAACTATCCGTCCCAGTCATCGCGGCGGTCGGCGGAATCGTGTTTTTGGCGGAAACATTCTCGGCGAGATTGTTAATTGCGGGAATTTTGATCATTTCGGGTATCGCAATAACGATTGCAGAAGCCCGCACGAAGTAAGGGCTCCGATTGTCAAAGAACCTTTTGCGGCCGCAAAAGGCCATGAGAGCCCTTACTTCGTGCGGGCTTCTGCAAAATTACAGAAATCTCACGGACTTACTAAAGACTTTCCCCTGCCCCAGCGTGTCGCGGCCTATGTGATGGTATGTGTCGTTGCCTCGGTGTTCGCTTTTGCCTTGCCAGCCGCCTTTTTCTTCGAGAGCGGCGAAACGGAGGACGTCGCGGCCGTAGCGGAAGTTTACTTCGTCGATTATCTTGCTCAGAACATGCCGCCGTTCGAAATCGCGGCGTTCGAAGAGGCGATTTGAAATGCGCCCGGTCTGCGTGAGATCGCTGAGGATCACACCGGCTTTTCTGTACTGATAACCGGGCACGAAAACCTTATCAAGACAAGTCTCGACCCATCCATAGATCTCGCTCGTAACGTCGGAATGATAAACGGACTTATAAGCGTGCGTTTTGAAATACATCGCGGGCACGGGACGAAAGCGATCGGTCTGCAGAAAGACCGAAACCGTTTTGGTAGCGAGCCCGTTCCAACGCATTTTCTCTAACGCACGGGTCGTGAAGTATAAAAGAGCGTTTCTGATTTCAACGAGTTCGCTCAGCGGCTGGCCGAAAGTGCGTGTGTGAGCGATCGATTTGTTATCACGCTCGGTGACCTCCATCGAGAGGCATTTCGTGCCGTTTAGCTCCAGAACGGTTCTTGCTCCGAACTGATTCAACAGGCCGCGGACCATTTCGGGATCGGAATTCTTTAATTGAAAAGCCGTTTTGATCCCACGGCCTTCTAAATGCACCGCCGAACGTGGCCCAACTCCCCAAATGCTCCCAACCGCCGTCTTTCTGAGCGCCAGATCTATGTACGGCGAATCATACAGGTCCAACACGCCGTTCGCCTTAGCAGATTTTTTCGCAATATTGTTCGCGAGCTTTGCCAGGGTTTTGGTTCGGGCCACTCCGACTGAAACCGGGATCTTTGTGGTCTCGAAGATCTTGTTTTTGATATGTTTTCCAAGGTACGAGAGTTTGTCGGGCACGCCGGCGTCGATAAACGCTTCGTCGATGGAATAAAGTTCGAGCTTTTCGGCACCGATGTCTTCGGTCAGGACGTTCATCACTCGGTGGGAGAATTCGTAATATAGGGCGTGGTTGGCGGAGATTATCGCCGTATTGTTTCGCTCCAGCAGATCGCGATACTGAAACAAAGGAGCCACCATCGGCACGCCCAAAGCCTTTACCTCATTACTCCGCGAAATAATGATCCCGTCATTGTGCGAAAGCACGACCACCGGCCGCGTGAGCAGCTCAGGATTGACCACTCGCTCGCACGAAGCGTAGAAGTTGTTGCAGTCAACGAGTGCGATGGCATGATCTGTATCGAGTTTCATTGGTATGAACGTGAAAAAGAAAAATAGCTATTAGCTTTTAGCCATAAAGCTGTTAGCCGCGAACTAGCGGAAATCGTGAGATACCACGTCGGTTGTCACTTCATTTAGTGGTGTGAAATGGATCGCTTTCAACATCCCGCGTTCCTCGAATATTCCTCGGATGATCAGATAATTATTCTGATTTATTACCGCACGATATTCCTCAAATTTGTCCGGCATAACTACGAAATTTGAAAATCCGGTTTCGTCTTCGAGCGTGATAAATACGACGTTGTTCGCTGACATCGGGCGTTGGCGAATGATAACTGCTCCGGCAGCAGATACCACCTGACCTTTTTTGAGGTGGAGAGTTTGCTGTGCCGATAATATGCCCCGGCGGTTCAGATCGTCGCGGAAAAATGCCATTGGGTGTTTGCCAATAGATATACCGGTTTTGCGTAGATCGGCATCGACGAGTTCGAGGCCTTCGAGGCGGGTGAGGAATGGCGTATAGCTGTCAGTACCACCTGCGGTAGCGGGTGGGGATTTTTTGGTGGCATCTGAGAAAGCCCCGCCCGCTACCGCAGGTGGTACTGACCGGAAGCCACTTTCAAACAGATCTCCTTGCGGCTGTATCGCGAGTTCCGATTCCCACAACGCTTGGCGGCGGTGAACAGTATTATCAAAATTCAAAGCACCAGAAATGCTCAAAGCACGTATCTCGCGTTTATTGATCTCGGGTACGCGGTCGATGAGGTCGGCGATGCTGGTGTATGGGGGTTTTAGATTTTGGATTTTAGATTTTGGATTGTTCGAACCTTTTGACGGTAAATAGTCGTCGCGAGCAGCTACGATCTTTCTACCAACTTCTTCTCTCAACCCGCGCACATACTTCAATCCGACACGTACATCACCTTCCTCAACCGTGAATTCATACTGCGACTTATTGATATCCATCGGCCGGAAATGCAGCCCGTGACGCTGTGCATCTTTTACGAGCGTGGCGGCTGAATAAAACCCGAGCGGATAGTTATTGAACATCGCGGTCATAAATTCGGCGCGGTAATGCACCATGAAATACGCTGACGCGTAAGCAAGTAGTGCGAAGCTGAAGGCGTGAGATTCGGGAAAACCGTAGTTTGAGAAGGCCTTTACGCAGGCGACGATGTTTTCTTGTATCTCGACGGGAATATTTCTTTCCGTCATTCCGAGCCGCAGTTTTTCGCCGATCAGGTCGAGCTTTACGTCAGGGCGTTTGAATCCCATGGCTTTACGCAGTTCTTCGGCCTCTGAACCGGTAAATCCCGCGACATCCATGGCGATCTTCAAAAGTTGCTCTTGAAAAAGCGGCACTCCCAGAGTTCGTTCGAGCGTAGGTTTTAACGAGGGATGAATGTAATCGACCTTTTCCAATCCCTGACGTCGATTGAGATACGTGTGCAGCATTTTTCCGACGATCGGGCCGGGGCGAATGATGGCGACCTGAACGACGATGTCGTAAAACACTTTTGGCTTTGATTTAGGAAGAAACGCGATCTGGGCACGGCTTTCGACCTGAAACATCCCGACCGTGTCGGCATTTTGCAGAGCTTCGTAGACCTTTGCGTCATCTGTCCTGATCTTGTACAGATCCATTTCTTTGCCATGATTCTCACGGATCAGCGTGATGGTATCTCGCAGAACTGCCATCATCCCGAGGCCGAGCAAGTCGATCTTGACGATCTTGAGAGCTTCGCAATCATCCTTGTCCCATTGAATGATCGTGCGGTCTACCATCGAAGCGGGTTCGAGCGGTACGATGCCATCAAGCTGGCCCATCGAGACCACCATACCGCCCGAATGCTGGCCGAGATGCCGCGGGAAATCGAGAATTCGGTGGTAAAGATCCGCAAAATGCCGCAGCCTCTGGTCTTCGCCCGGATCAAAGCCCGATTCTTTCAAACGGCGGTCGAGCTCCTCGCCTTTGAATGTCTCGTAGTGTGAATTTATCTTTGAAAGACGTTTGAGCACGTCGTCGCCGAAGCCAAATGTCTTTCCCACTTCACGCACAGCCGATTTACCGCGATAGCTGATCACGTTTGCCGTCATGCCTGCACCGCGCCGGCCCCAGGTGTTGTAAACGTGCTGGATGACGCGTTCGCGGTCGTCGCCCGATGGCAGATCGATGTCGATGTCGGGGTAGTGTTCGTATTTTTCTGAGAGGAACCGCTCGAACAGCAGTTTGTGCTGAATCGGATCAACGGCTGTGATGCCGAGAGCGTAGCAGACGACCGAATTCGCAGCCGAACCGCGGCCCTGTGAGAGTATCTTCTCAGCTTTACAGAAGTCCGAAATATCGCTCACGAGCAGGAAATATCCGGCGAGCTTTTTCATCTCGATGATGCGAAATTCTTTTTCGAGGCGTGAAAGAACTTGTGACCTGATAGCCCAGGCCTTGTCGCGATAACGCTCGTGCGAGAGAGCGATAGTTTTTGCCCGTAGGACCGAATCCACGGTCTCGCCCGCAGGAACGGCGTAATCGGGAAACCTGTAAGAAAGCTCGTCCATCGAGAATTGCACACGGCCTGCGATCTCTTCGGTGATGTCGACCGCCTCGGGAAAATCTGCAAACAGACCGAGCATTTGTTCATGGCTCTTTAGATAACGCTCGCTGTTCTCGCTTAAAAGCTTTCCAGCTTCGTAGATGTTCGTGTGGTTCTTAATACAGGTGAAAACGTCAAAAAGCTCGCGGTCGTGAACATCGGCGTAATATGCTCCGTTGCTGGCAAAGCAGTCGAGACGAAATTTTGCAGCTAGTCCTCGCAACTGATGATTTATATTTTCTTCGTGGCGTAGATGATGGCGTTGGAGCTCGACGTAAAGGCGGTCGGGAAATACGTGATTTAACCAGCCAAGATCGTGCTGCCCGAGTCTGTTTTTAATGCTTTTGTGCATGAAACCATCCGCTCCGCCGGTGAAGCACAGCAAGCCTTCGGAATGCTGCTCGATGTCTTCACGCGTAGCGAAATGCTCGCCTTTTTTATTTCGTAGTTTGATCGTTGTAATGAGCTTTGAGAGATTCTGATAGCCGCTCAGCGTCATTGGAACGAGCGGCAGCAAACTGCCGTCCTCCATCGTTATCTCACTGCCAATAATCGGTTTTACGCCCTGTGCTTTTGCCTCAAAGTGAAACCTCACCGCACCCGCGACGGTGTCACGGTCGATAAGAGCGGCAGTTCTCATACAGAGTTCAGCCGCGCGCTGAGCTAGCCTCTGCGGCTGCGAGCCGGAGGATAAAAAGCTGAACGCGGAGCGTGTGTGAAGTTCGCAGAACATAAAAAATTCTTGTCGCCAACTGCGACGAATATTAAAGCCTAGGGTGAAATGTAGCGAAGCGAGAATGGTCCAATGATTCTGTCCCATTTCCCAGCACCTCAGCGCGCGCACTAGTCATATTCGCCTAATAAAAACCACTCTTTATCCACTTTACACAGCCGATAAATGCCTCCATCTTCGATCTCGATGTCCCATTCCAAGGTTTTCCAGGGCCTCGCCCACCAGTGTGAATTTCCTTTCCAGACGCCACTGAAATTGGTTACGTGGCCGGCAAAAAGCCGTGTGCGGACGTAGACCAGCCGTCCCTCGCGAACCAAAACCTCGGCGGCGAGCGGCGGGGTGAAATGCTCGAAACCGATGACGGGCAAGATCGCGGATCGCGGATCGCGGATCGCGGACTCTGGAAGTTCAGCCGCCTTGTTCCAGGAAACTCGTTTTTCCGTCTGCACCAAAAAAAAGGTCTTTGGCTTTGCCGTTTCGCACGGCGGCGTGGCTTGCCTCGCCGTCGCGGGATCTAGAATTTTTTCCGAGGCTATGCCTCTCGGCGGCGGCGTAGAGGTGGAAAAAACATCATCTTTCCGCTCCATCTGCTTTTCAACGGCGGTACGATCGTGGTGCGGAGAGACCCGGTCACCGCCGTTCCCGGTACTGACATCCGGCATCGCATCGGCGTTTAGTTCGAATGGCCGGGCGAGGCGTTGGTTGACCAGCACGGGAACACCGACATTCTCTTCACCGACGAGTTTTTTCAATTTATTCACGGTTAGCAAAAGGCTTTCAGGTTCGGGCCGTGAAACGGCGTAGAGGCCGCGTTGGTCGGTGCGCGGTTTTGTGAAATATGCGACTGCATCGACCGCCGCTATCAGATCTTCGGGCGGGTCGAGCGCGGCTCTGAGGTTTATCAGCTTTAGCCAGAAAGCCCGGTCGAGGGTCGGGAACGAGGTTTTTATCTCATACGATTTGGTGGTTTTGTTTCTTAGCCTGAGATTAATATCAACATGCTCAGCACTGAATCCTGCATACTTGACCTCGGCAAAAAGGCGTTCGAGGCCGTGATTGAGCAGGAATATCAACTGTTCGAAATCTTCGACCGGATTGTTTAGCTCGAAGTTCCACGAGATCTTGTTTTCCTTGACATTCGGCGTGATCAACGAGCGTCCGCGTTGTTCGATGACGTCGATCACGCGGGCGAATTGCTGTCCGTAACGGCTGACAAGATCGTCATGCGGGACGGCCTGCAGGTCTTCTATCGTACGTAAGCCCAGTTCGCTGAATACGTTAAGCGTATCGCGTTCGATATCCAGCCCGCTCAGCGGAAGCTGTGGGAACATATCAGGCTGCACGGTTTTCTGCACATGCCCGCGCGTGAGCGAGGGCTCCGCGTTGGATGTATCGCCCTTGCTTACGCTCGGGCTTTCGCAAACGACGGCTCGGGCGAGCAGTTTGGCTGTATCGACCGTATCGGCGACCGCGACTTTGCCGTCGATGTTCCGGCGTTTTAGTTCAGCCACGATCTTTCGGGCGATATGATCGGGCTTGCCGACAAGCCTTTCCAGCCCGCTAACGTCGAACAAAACACCGTCCTCGATCACCTCGATCGAACTCGCAAACCCATCTGCCACGCCGACCAGCAGGCCTCGGTCGCGTTTGATATCTGGTGAAATTATGCAGGCGTAGAGTTTAGGCATTGGTTCTTGTCGCCGTTGGCGACCAGATCACCCGCTATCGCGGGCTGTTCTAAACCTCCGAATAATCCATCTCGATCCTCGTCCTGAGGTCTTTGCCGAATAGCTGTTTTCGTTCGTGCATTCTTAGGCGAAATTCTCTTAATAACCGGAATTTCCCGCTGCCGGACCATTCCGCCTCTTCGCGTTCGAAGACAAATGCTCCTTGTGAAGCGGAGCCGGTGACGTGTTCGGGCGTGGTGGCGAGCAGGATCGTCTGAGTTTCTTTTATACGTGTTCGGTAGCGAAACCAATACGTTTTCGGCACCATCCGCAGCTTGTCCGTGGAGAGGCCGCACAGGTTCAGCCAGATGCAGCCGAAGCCTTTTGCCTGCACCAGATGGTCGGCGGAGATAAAAGTTTTCTCGACATCCCGTTCGCACTTTATCCAGAGCAGCTGCTCCAATTTTACGCCCGCCTGAAAAGCTGTCTGCGGGTCAAAACTCCCGCACGAATCCACCACCGCACACACCTCGCCGGCCGATGTCAGCCCCGAAAGCAGGGAAAGAGCAAAGCTCGTTTTCCCCGTACTCGGCCCGCCCACAACCTCGGCCACTGCCCCGCGAGCCACCGACAGCCCAAACCCCGCAACCTCGACCTCCTCTATATGCTTTCGCTCTTCGCGAAGGTGGGAAAGCGGTTTTACAAGGGCGAGGTGTGACATTTCGGTGTTAAAATATGTTTCATAGGTGAAACGATAGAGATAGAATAATGCAGGCAATAGGAAAAGGCAAGACTTGGGGAACTTTAGATGATGGACGCGGGCACTACATTACAGGAGTTTTACATGAGAGGGTTTTGGTGGTTTTCAATATCAAATCTACGACTTCGTCTCGTTTTCCGAAATCATTGGTATCACTGAAATAGGACGCTTTAACAGAACCATTTTGAATACGAAAAATACCGCGAAAGCTGCTAAGGACGAACGTCTCGGCTTTCGGCTCGTATTTTAGGAACAAGACGTACTCACCTCCAACGACCAAGGGATTTTGATGTTCAACTATCACGCGGAGAACTCTGCCATCCAACTCTACCGCTCCGCCCGCCGTCGTTAGTACGATCTTCTGCTGGGCAGCGATCGGTCGCTTAGAGCGATTCATTAAAACGTTACTGACGTTAATATCCAGATCTGAAAAAACTATCGGAGACCCGCTCGTGAGTTGCGAAACTCTGTTGCCGATGGCTCCCAAGACAATAACATCTGCTTCACAACTCAGGAACTTAACATAATCAACTTCTTTGCCGGGTTTTTCACGGCTAAAGAGGTAACTGGAAAAAGGCTCTCCAATATAAGCCCTGACATCATCCTTAAGCGGAAACTCAATTAGCGAGTATTCTTGATCAGCCCATATCTTGGCATGTTTGCGCTGGGCTTCGGTGAGGACACCTTTCTGAATTGTTGTGGGAATATCGTCTTTTGTTTGCGAAAACGCGGAAATAGAAAGGGCGAAGAACACTGATATGTACAGGACGTTTCGCATCAGGCTACTCATTCACCATCACCTCGACCGGATCGATCCCGGCTGCACGCCACGCAGGATACAACGCTCCGAAGAGGCTGCCGCCGATGGCGATGGCGATGGCTGTTAGGATCCAGCCGGGGCTGAATTCGAAGGCTAGATCGAAACGCAGGCCGATCAGATATGCAGAAAGAAAAGCAAGGCCGAAGCCGACGAGCATACCGAGAATGCCGATGATAAATGCCTCGCCCTCGATGGTCTTGATGATGAAAGATCTCGACGCGCCGAGCGATTTGAGGATGCCGATCTCTTTGCGACGTTCGGTGATGGTGGTGTACATCGAAAGCAGAACGAAGACCGTGCTGACTATCGCACCGAGGATGACGAGGACACGCAGGAAAGTATTAAGGCCGGGAATTCGATCTTGAGCACCGGCTATGATGTCACTGGTTAGATTGACCTTGTTGCCCGGAAGTATCTCATTTATTTTTGCGACAACGGCAGCCGGATCGTAACCGTCTTTGACCTTGACCAATATGAACGTGCATTTGTCGCTTTCGAGGGCGGTCTGCATCGCTTTGAGCGACATCTTGATACGGGCACCCGATGGTGGAGCGAAAACGCCGACAATGGTGTACGGCTTCGAACCAAAAAGGTCGTAATTGTCTCCGACCTTCAGTTTATCGTCTGCCATTTGTCGCTCGTCGATGACTATTTCGTCATTTGCGACGGGAGCACGGCCTTGGACGATCTGCATGTCGTTCATTTCCGCAAACGGCTGCCATTCGACTCCATCGATCTGGCGAATGCCCCAATTTCCTTTCGAATCTGCCGCGATGTAGCGGTAAACAGGAACCGTGGCTGCGACGCCTTCGATCTCTAGTAGCCGCGGGGCGTAACGCAGATCGACCGCCGCATTCGAACTCATCGAGTCCATCCCGCCCGGACGCGTAAAGACGATCTCCGCCTTCCAGTTTGAGGCGCGTTTAGCGAGGTCCTGTGTCATGCCACGAGCCAAACCAGTGAACATAACGACGAGGATCACGCCCAAAGCGACCCCGACGACACTGATGATCGTGCGAAACGGCCTAACTCTTAGATTTGCAAAAACAAGTTCGAGCATCGAACAAATACGGCGGGATCAATAACGCTTACGATACATTGTGCCCTTTCTCTTGAAGATGTATCGGGCAATGATAGTAATGATGAGTGCGAATAGCAGGATCGCCCACGAGCCCAGAGCAGAGGTCCAAGCCCACTGCCACCTAAACCCACGCATGATCCCGAGGATCGACCCGACGATCAATCCGAACGAGGTAAAGGTGACAAGTGCGTTCAGGTAACGGCGTTCCTCGAGGTATTTTGCGATCAGGACGGGTAGGAAGGCTGTGAATTCGCCGACCATTCGAGGGAGCTTCTTAATGTCGTCCCACAAAGTTCCTGTTTCCTCACCTGCACCAACTAGCAGAACGCCATGCTTCATCGCAAAGAGATTGAAGAGAGCCGAAAGCACGGAAAATAGTACAGAGATCGCAAAGGCCCGCTGCCGAGCGACGCTGTTTTCACTGGTCGCCGCGAAAACGTCGAAAAAATAGCGTTCCTGGGCGTAATGGGTGATGAATTCGACCGCATGGCTAAAGGCCGGAAGCATGATCGATACGATCACATTCGCGAGCCAGAATGGCCGGGCCTTTCTAAACGACTGGACAACCGCACCGGACATGCCGGTTGTGATAAATCTGAAAAATAGTTCGACGCAAACCGCAGTAAGCGTAACGAGCCAGCTCTCACGACTCGCCTGATAGACCCCGAAATAGAAAGACGCACGCAAAACAGCCCCGAAGAGAGCTGATTTCCAATTCCAACGCGTGATTATTTGCCCGGGGTGCTGGACGAGATTTCGGAGAACATCACCGACGGTTATCTGCTCATCCCAAACCTCCTCGATGTCGTCGGCATCGGCGATGGAATGGTGGATGGCCTCGTCGGCATATGCCAGCGCCGGTGCTGTCTCTCTGTCCAGTATCTCCATCTTTTGTGCCCGTTGTTCGTCCTTCAATCTGAGGTCCTTATTACAGTTATATTAGGTGTCGCGCTTCAGATCGATCGCGTACGAACAAAGAGACAATACTAACACATCGAACGGTAGATTAGTCCAGAAACAAAGGCGTTTATTGGTTAGGATCGTGGGCAGAAATTAGACTGAGTAGTCGATACCGATCGGTTCGGCGATGTAGCCAAATGAGGAACGGTTTGTCATGTAAATGTCGTACATATGGTCATAGGCCTTAAAACGGGCATCGGTGGACGACTCCCAGGAGTACTGTTCGGCCTGTTTTAGGGCGGCTTCGATCTTATTTTTTCTGATCGTCCTGTCCTCGGTTACCTGAGCGATGGCATCAGCAAAATCCTTTCCCTTTGGAAGCGCCAGCCAGGAATTTTGCTGGTTTGCGTAGGAAAGGACGCCGCCGACGTTTGGCGCAACAAGAGGCAAACCCGATGCCATTGCCTCCAGTGGAGCGATCCCGAAGGGTTCTCTCGGATTTGGATGAACAAAAATGTCGCAATTGGCATAGATATCTGCCAACCGTTCTTTGTCCGCGATCTGGCCGGGGAAACAAAATGCTTCGGCCGAAATTGATCTTGCTTTGTTGAAAAATTTGTCGCTCTCTGGCCCTGAACCAATGATGAGAAATTGATACTCCGACCTGTTCCTCTGCATCAGGTTTTTCACAGTGTACAGCAAAAGCCCAAGATTCTTTTCCGGTGAGAGTCGGCCGACGTACAGAAGCCAGCGCTTATCCGGATCGAGACCGTAGCTGTTTGCAATCGAGATCCTTGAATTCTCAGACTTTCGAGCCGGCGAGAAGATCTTGAGGTCAGCTCCACATTCGTTGATGAACGTCCTGTCGGGAAGGTCGATCTCCGGAGCGTTCCAGATACAATGACAAAGCCGGCTGAAATAGCGGCCTACGCCGGATCGGTTGACCCGCTCGCGAGCCTCCAGGAATTCTTGCTGGGTATACGCCGAGTTCGAAAGGTGAAAATCGAACATCGGTTCGAGATAGTTGGCCACAATAAGTCGGGAGAACCATGAGCCTAACCGACCGCCGCCAAGGAAAACCCGAACGTTGTCGTCCATACGCTCGCACGAAGAGTGAACAAGAAGCGGGCGTTCGGGAGCGACGTTCATTAGCCGTTTTCTCAGCAGCCCAGCCATCAGACTAAGTGTGTATTTTTCGCCTATTTCGATAAGGTCCGGTTGTTCTTTTCGAAGTATCGACTTCACTGGAGAACCGTCTGGCATGAATGCTCGCCAGGGCAGCATCAAACGGTATCGTTTATCGAAGATCGGAGAATGAGGGGCTTCGATAAAGTAGATCTTCCCGAAATCGCCTACTCGCTCGGTCTCGGTTCGTTCGCCCGGGACGATCAAAATGACTTCGCGCTGATGGCGATTCGCGGCTTCGAGCAGTTTGTTATACGCGGTACTGATGCCGCCCGAGTTTCGGTGGTAGTAATTGGTGATGTGTGCCGTCTTGATCGACATACATTCTATGCCCGACGGGAACGTCTCCACGTCCAGACCAGCGGAAATGATAAGAATTCAAAGGCAATAAACGGCATCTGCTTTAGATCCCGCCACAGCGACTGGCTGCTCTCATCTCGAACCAGCAAAACTCCGCGCCGCATTGCGAAGAGGTTGAAAACAGCGGACAGGACAGATACCGACGCCGAGAATAGGACAGCTCCGCCCTTACCCTGTGATCCAGTTGCAGAATCAAATGCTGTCTGAATGGCAAATTCAAGCACGTGGCTGATCGTCGCAAGAAAGATCGGAACCGTTATGACCGCATGCCAAGCGGGGGTGACTTTCGAAAACGATTGTAATATCGCCCCGTTCACGCCACCGAAAAAAGTGCGGAAAGCAAACTGGACAAGCATTGCCCCGGTCGCGATCCAAAGCCCCTGTTTCTGAGCAAGATAAGCGGCAAAGAAGATCGGCGACCGCAAAAGAGCACTCAGGATCGCAGACTTCCAATTCCATTTTAGAAGAACTTCGTTGATGGGCTGAGAAAGCAGTTTTTTTGCCACCGAGCGGAGGTCGTTTCGTGTAACGGGCGGCGATTTAGTCGTATTCGCATCGGATCCACCGGCCTCGTTTGTTTGCATTTTTGCGACTTGAGAATAAGCGTCAAACACACCATCAAATATCGCTTCCCACGTTCTCCCGAGGGCGGCGCTGCGAGATGCAGCTTTCATTTCTTCGAGCTGTGTGGGGTTTCTGATCAACTCGGCTGTTCGACGCGAAAAATCTTCTTTATCTGACGCAATAAAACCGGTGACTCCGTGTTCGATTATGAACTTTGGTCCTCCCTTGTCGGTGACGATCGCGGGAACGCCGGACGCGAGGGCTTCCTGAACCACATTGCCAAAAGCATCGGTCTCGGACGGGAACAGGAAAACGTCCATGTTTGCATACGCTTCACTCAGATCTTCTTTGTCAATAAACCCTGTAAAGTCAGCAAATTGGAGATTTTTTTCGAGCATTGCCCGTTGACTGCCTTCTCCGACGATCAGGAAGCGAAAGTTATCGATGCCGACATCGATAAGGTAGTTTTCGACATCGACAAGAAGTTCGACGTTCTTTTCGGGCCGCAGCCTTCCGGCAAAGCCCAGTCGCAGGATCCCGTCATTTGCGGTTCTTTTATCCGGTGAGAATTTGGCGGTGTCGACGCCGCGAGCCATAAGGCGGGCTGGACGGCCGGTACCTTTTGCAAGAGCATCGATCAGCTCTTGATTAGGTGCGAGGATCAGTTTCGGGATCCGATAATATTGTGTGGCGCCTTTGAAGATCAGTTCTTCTGCGATACGGCTGATCCTCTTTGAAACCCCTGTTCCAAGGAACGAGAGGCCACTTTTCAGTCTTTGCGCTGCGAACTCATGCAGATTTGTGTGCCACGAGGCGATCATCGGCTTCCGTTTCCTCCAGCCGAGGAAGGTTCCTGCAATACTGATGTCGTTTAGCCCCGTGATATGAAACACGTCGGCATTGAACTTTTCCACCTCTCGATCGATGAGGCTGAACTTTCGCGGGAATATCGGGTCATGCTTTAGATCGTGATCGAGCGGGATACTGAGTCTCGATCTCTTGATCGAAAGGTATCGTATTGAGCCTTCATCGCGTACCGCAGTTTCCGGCCCGGCGTGAACACAGAGCATCGGAAGATCCCGTTCTTTTGCATAGGCGACCAGGCGGCGACACGTCATCGCTGCCCCATCAACCTCTAGAAACGAATCTGCAAAAAGAGCTATTCTTGGACTATTTACCACTTTTGCTATGCCACCCGCGATGAAAGCTTTGGAGAAAGGCCCAGATTTGGCCTCACGGATATCGCTTTTCTGATATCGTTGCGCACCTTGTCTTCATCCTTTACAACCAGATCAAACAGCGGCCGCACTGGCTTGCTTCCTAAAAACCCCAATGTCCAAATAGCCGCTCGAAGCCACGCCGGGCCGCCACGTTTCCAACCATGACTGGACAAAGGCACGGTGCCGCGGCCGTCGTTTATATCGAAGAAAACACGGTCGAACCACCTGCTGCGGTCCGCAGGAAATTCCGGATAGAATGCTAAGATCTCCGAGAATGCCTGAAGCTGTCGCGAATGAAGCGGCAATTGATATTCAGGCATGATCACCACTTCGCTCCGCCGATCGATCCGCACCTCGGCAGCAAATTCGGAAAAGGTCTTTGCATTGGTCACATTGATGACCGTATTCGGCTGGCAAGCATGTCTGTCGCCTCCCGAGACGACCGGCAGATCACATGCCTCAGCAAGTTCAAGTACTTCCTTGTTCTCCGACCATGCTCGGAATCCGTTTATTTCAAGGGCATGAAGCCATCTGCCGTGTGTTCTAAGAAAGCTATCCAGAAGCTCCCGATGGCGTTCATCGCCGACTAGCTCGATGTCCCAGAGTGGATGGTTCAGGACGGCGAGCACGGAGTCGATCGAGCTGAGCAGCTCCAATATCTCGCTAAGTTGTGGACGTCCTTGATCCTCACTGCCGAATGTATAACTCAAAAGCAGTTCGGTCAGTTCTTTTGATCGTTCTTCCGGAAGCCCGTGAACGCCCACGTGGAAAAATCCGTATTCGAACGGAACCGTCCATTCCATCGAGATCGGGGATTGGTCAGGCGAGGATGTGCAGCACTTGGCTGCTGAGCCATCGATGCTGTCATGATCTGTAATGGAAACCATTGATTCGAGGCCGATATCCTCCATCTGCTTTCGTTCACTTGCAAGAACGTCGCTTGCTGTTAGAGGTGGTGCCCAAAAGGCAGTCGTAAAAGCGATGGGAACCCCGTTTTTCAACTGATACTTCTCACTTTCGCGTTTCCAAAAATATGAGATCACTGGAAGCCGCTCTGCATAATGCGGAACAAAGTCGAGCATTTCCTTAGAGTGTGTCGTGTGGCAATGCAGAGAGACGCCTGCTCGTGCGAGCGACGTCATGTTAGTCTTTCTCTGCAAGATATGAACCTCGGTTTTTTTGAAACCCATGTAATCTCCTCAACAAGTTTTGTTCTTTGCTTTCTGCGTCGAAGGCGTTGAGCCTGACCCCAGATAAAAATTTCAGGTAGTAAAGAGGAGTTTGTGTTAGGGATGTGAAATCTGGCTGAAAGGCGGGTGAACTAATCTTGAAATTACGATTAACCGATTGTTGCTGAACCGTTACGGGAGCGTGACGGGTAGAAGCTTTTAGGACAACGCAGTTTTTTTGTCACAATATTATAGGTGGCGGTGTTTTCCGGTCAGAGAAGGGGAATCCCTATCATTTTTTCAGGAGACTTTTCATGAGTTGGTTATACACAATTGTTTTTGCCGGGCTTGTTTTTTCTTCGAACAGTGCTGAAATGCCTGCTGTTTCGAACTTGAATGAGGAATTGCCTGTCGTCATCGAGCCGTTGCTCGACGAGACAGAGCGGTTTGAGAAAAGCTATCCGCTAAACTCGAACGGACGCGTCAGTATTTCGAATGTAAACGGTTCGATCGTTGTCGAAGCATGGGATCGTAACGAAGTTAAGTTCGAGTACACCAAGACCGCTGACAGCAAAGAGCGATTGGCGGATGTTGAGATCGAGATCGACGCACGGCCCGAGTATTTTCGTGCTGAGGCGAACTACGACAATTGGAAGCGCGGCAACGGCGATCGCTGGAAAAATGGCGGCAAGTTGAACGTCGATTTCAAATTGTGGCTTCCGAGGGGTGCGACACTCAATGAGATCGAGACGGTCAACGGCTCGGTCAGTGTTTCAAATTTCACAAATACCACGCGTGCCTCGGCCGTCAATGGCTCAGTAACCGCGACGAATATCCGCGGTACGGCAAAGCTTTCGACTGTAAACGGAACTGTTAAGGCAGATTTTGACCGCTTGGAAACTGGCAGCCGCATCGCCCTCGAAACTGTAAACGGCACTGTCAACCTATTGCTTCCGTCCGACTCGAACGCGACCGTGCGAGCTGAATCTCTGAACGGCAACATTAGCAACTCGTTTGGTCTACCGGTAAGAAAAGGTAAGTACGTTGGAAGAGATCTTTACGGAAAACTTGGTTCGGGTGAGGTTCAGATCAAACTCGAAAGCGTTAACGGCGGACTTTCCATCGAGCGGAAAAACGATGGCAAGACTCTCAGCCCGGCAGTCAACATGCTGACGCAAAAGGACAGCGACGACGAAGATTGGGACTTCGATTTTGACGCGAAATCGACCTCTAGTCTTTCGAAAATGAATAAAAATATTGCCAAAGCTGTAAAAGATTCTGCCAAGGTAACTGCGGATATTTCTTCTTCGGTCGTCTCGACAGCAATGGCTGAGGCTGCTCTCGAACTTGAAAAGATCCAGCCTGAGCTTGCGAGAATAAACACTGAGGCAATGAGATCGGCCCAAGAAGAAACGCGAAAAGCTGCCGCGGCCGTCAGATCCGATAAAATGCGCGAGATGGTTCTGAACAGTCAGAACCTCAAGAACGATGCGATGGTCCGCCTAGCCGAAGCATCCTTCTTTCCAACCGTTCCGAGGGTAGAAAAGAAAAGTGAATCTTTCCCGGTCAAGGGCGTTCCAAAGGTCAATATTTCCGGGAAAGGCTGCTCGGTGACGGTAAAGGCATGGGACAAGGCAGAAGTCCAGTATCGCGTAGTTCAGTATTCAGACCCGAGGACGCGGCAGGCGATCGACGTAAAGGATGAGCATAGCGATTCGTCCGTACGCGTCGAGGTCACAAATCCCGCATATGAACCTCGAGAGGGAATGTTCAGAGATTCGAGGCGAGTTCACATTGAGGTGTTTGTTCCGCGTCGCGCTGATCTTAAGATCGAGGCAAACGGAGCTATCAGGCTCGAAGGCGTTTCAGGCAACCTTCAGATAATTGGAGCGGACGAGAATATTGACGTTCGAGATTCGGACGGCAAACTGAACGTGCAGAACGTGGACGGACAGGTTCGGATCGTTGGGTTTCGCGGCGATCTGATCGCCAAGACGGCTGACGGAGCGATCCGGCTTGACGGAGATTTCTCGTCGATCAATGCCGAGGCCAATGACGGCACGTTTGTTCTCGCGGTCCCGACAGATCTCGACGCTGAGATCCTCGGAACCGGCGGCGATGGTTTTTCTTTCAAGGTCGACGACGTTGAGACTGCCAAACGCGTATCCAGCAGTAACTGGAAGTTTGGCAGCGGTAAGCGGAAGTATGTTTTTGCCGCGACCGACGGTGGTTTGACCGTGCAGAATCGCGATTCGATCATCGCGGAGAATCGTTAGTTCTTCGACGGCGGCGATGGCCTATACGGTCTTCGCCGCCGTTTCTTTTTGAAACATTTATCTCCTGCCACGCGTTCTAGAAGATTACTTCCAGAAGTATCAGAGTACTATCTCCGAGCCTTTAACTTCATGAATTCACTGATCCGCACCCGCCTCTCATTTTTCTTCGCGCTCTTATGCGTATTTTCCAGCTTCGGATCAACTTTCGGACAGGAAGCAAATGAAAGCGGTAGCACTCCCGCAGCGACCGAAGCCGCGAAACCGGGTGCGGTTTCGATCCCGCCGGAAAAGCGTGTCCCGATGCGTATCCCAAAGGCCGCGGCCGTACCTGTCATCGATGGAAGAGTGGGCGAAGATGTCTGGAAACAGGCGGCGGTCTTTAAGGATTTTTACCAAACCTACCCCGGCAACAACACCGCCCCGTCAAAGCCCACCGAGTTTTACATGATGTACGACGACAAATATCTGTACGTCGCGTGGAAATGCTGGGATGAAAAGGACAAGATCCGGGCGACCGTGGCCAAGCGCGACAACGTTTTTGCCGAGGACAACGTTCGTATGTGGCTGGACACCTACAACGACCGGCGTCGAGCCTACGTAATTGGGTTCAACCCGCTCGGGATACAGGCCGATGGAATCTATACGGAGGGTCGTGGAGCCGATTTTTCGGTCGACATTGTAATGGAGTCGAAGGGCGTGATCGAAGACTGGGGCTGGTCCGTCGAGGCAAAGATCCCGTTCAAATCGCTTCGATATAAGACCGGGCCGGGAACGCTTTGGGGCTTCAATGTCGCGAGGAATATCGATCGTCTTAATGACGAATTTAACCAATGGCTGCCTGAGGACCGCAACGTTTCCGGCTTTCTGAGCCAGCATGGAAAGATCAGCGGGCTCGACGATATCAAATATGAGCGAACGCTGGAAGTCGTTCCGTCAATAACCCTTAGCGAGACGGGAAGCCGTGTTTCGGCAAATGAGGTTCTAACGGGCCGATTTGTGAATCAGCCGGTCAAGAAGCAGATCGGGGTCAACCTGAAATATACGATCACGCCCAGTATTACACTCGACGCCGCAATAAATCCTGACTTTGCCGAGATCGAAGCCGATGCGCCCGTCGTCACAGCCAATCAGCGTTTCCCGATCTTCTTTGAAGAAAAGCGTCCCTTCTTTCTTGAGGGAGCAGAGATTTTCCAATCTCCGCTTCAAGTTTTCTATTCCAGGAATATCGTCGACCCGGACGTTGCTTTGAAGCTTTCCGGCAAGGTTGGAAAGACCTCATTCGGTATCCTGGCTGCGTCCGACAACGCGCCCGGCAATTACACTGAGAATGAGCGAAATGATCCGAATATTCGCCCCCGGATCAACGAGTTTCTCGATAAGAATGCTCTGTTTGGAGTTGTTCGGGTCAAGAGAGACTTCGGCGCAGAGAATAACATCGGGTTCTTCGGAACATATCGTGATTTTCCTGAGCAGAAGAATTTGCTTGCTGGCTTTGATGGGCGGATCAAGATCAATCCTAAGCTGACGGGGCAATTTCAGGTCGTTGGCACAACCTCGCGGCGTTGTTTTTTCGACGCGGAGTTTGAGCCGACTCTCGACCCGATCCAGGCAGCTTCAAACCGGGCCACGTGTGGCGGTGGTACATTCGGCGGTGTTACTGTCGAGGGCAGCCCATACAATCAATATCGTACCGGCAACGGGCTGGGCTACTATTTCAATCTGGATTACACCGCAGAAACACGCGGCTGGTTTTTTGAGGCTGGGGGACGAAGCAAGCTCTACCGTGCCGATTCCGGCTTTACGCGCCGTACTGACACCAATTTTCTCTTCTTCTTCAACCGTCTTTCTACTAAGTCTGATTCCAAGAAGAAGATCATTCGTGCACAGTGGAACCAAATGGGGGGCGTCGATTATCGCTGGGACGGTAAGCTGACCGCGTTCAATTTTGAGACAAACGGCAATGTCAGCCTGAAGCGGAATACTTTTCTGAGCTTCGCAACGGGAACGGCGTACGAGAAGCTGTTTGAGGAAGAATTTGGCTTGAAACGTTCTCCCACACGGCCGCTCGGGACCTTTCTCGGCAAGCCGACCCGTTCGACCTGGCAGCATTTTATGTCAACGAACTTCGAACAGTCGCCGACAAAAAGACTGAGCTACGGGTTTTTCCTCGGCACGATCATGAACGCGTTCGATTTCTTCTATTTCGACCCGATCACTGGCCTTCAAAATCCTGGCCCCGGGAGACAAAAGGACGCGAATGTGTACATTACCGTAAAGCCGACCGACCCATTCGCCGTTTCCGTTAGCTATAACAAAAGCCGATTGACCCGAAACGATAACCGTATCAGATCGTTCGATTCAGATATCGTCAGCGTGCGGTCTACCTACTATTTTACTCGCTTCCTGTTTACGCGATTCAGGCTAGACTACGACGGAACGGAGAAGAACTTCGCCGGACAGGCTCTTTTCGGTTGGACCCCGAGTCCGGGAACTGCTCTCTACGCCGGCTATAACGATGATCTGAATCGAAACGGTATCAATCCATTCACCGGCCAGTACGAGCAGGGCTTCGAGCGCAACAGCAGGACATTTTTTATTCGTCTTTCCTACCTCTTCAGAAAAAGCTTTTGATCCCGCATTTCTTTAAGCAGATTTTTAAGATCCGACGCTCGGCTTATGCAAATAGTTCTTGTATCGGCTTAAGCATTAGTGTATAAAATATAGCTGGTAATACATTTCTAGCTATTCGGCTTCGATAAATTAGGAGATCAGAAAATGAAGATTCGTGGAAGAATACGCGTCGTCGCGTTATGCACTATCTTATCCTCCCTGGCTTTGCCGACCGTTTTCGCGGTACCGGTTGCTGCCCAGCAGCAGCAGGAAGGCGTCGCTTTGCAACGCGGTTACCGCACTGGATATTCGGACGGCTACATGGCCGGCTACCGCGACACGATCGACAGCCTGTCGAAGGTATACAAACGCCACGGCGATTATTCGAAGGCCGACCGAGCTTACAACAAAGATTACGGAAAACTTGAAGACTATCGCGATGGATACCAGCAGGGATTTGAACAGGGATACGATACCGGCTACGAGCGGCGATCGTTTGAATCGCAACTGCCAAACGGCCTGAAGCGCCGAGGCATCGTGCCGAATGAAAGCCAGTTGGCGTCAAACACGAACCAACCGGACATAGCCGTCATAAATAACAGCCCGTCGCAAACCCAAAATCCAAGCTACAGCGACAGCAATACGTCGTCAACACAGACTCAGGGTTCGGCTCCGGTTGGGATCGAAACGGTCGCTACCAACTACCAGTCGAACAGCACGCCGATCATCATCATTCCGCGTGATACCGAACTGATCCTCGAACTTCAGGACGATATAAATACCGAACAGAGCCGCGAAGGTGAGAAATTTACCGCGCGGATCGTGTCGCCGTCCGAGATAGCCGGCGCAACGATCGAGGGCCGCGTTTCGAAGGTGCTTCGTCCAGGCCGCATCAAACGACGAAGCGAGCTTTCGCTTACGTTCGATCGGATCATCCTCGACGACAATCGCTGGAGTAATTTCGGAGCGACGCTTACCGAGGTGCTCGCGGTGAAAGGCGACAACGTAAAAAAAGTTGATAGCGAAGGCACCGCTCAGGGACAGAGTTCGTTGAAAAATGACGCCATCAAGGTCGGCGGAGCGACGGGAGCCGGAGCCTTGATCGGCGGCGTTGTCGGCGGACCTGTCGGCGTCGCAGTCGGCGCGGGCGTCGGAGCAGCATTTGGTGTGGGAGCTGTCGTGATCGAACGCGGGAAGCACATCCGTTTGACGCGAAATCAGCAGCTGCGAATCAAGACCGCCTACCAGACCCAGATCCGGTAGCACTCGGTGCAAGCCTGAAAAATTTGCCACGGCACGGGAGTTTCCCGGCCGTGGCTTTTTTATCTCGATGGCAGGAATGAGCAGATTTATACGAAACCTAACCGATGCGGCCGCTTGTACCGGAACACCCTGTCGGATAAACTATTGTGTTGGAAATAAAATCATATTATTAGGATATAACACCAGACAATGAGTACAGCAACAGAAACAACAGCAGCAGCGGCCGGCCTGAGAGGCGTTGTCGCCGCACAGAGTTCAATTGGTGATGTCAACGGTGAGCAGGGGATACTAATCTATCAGGGCTACGACATCCACGATCTCGCGGAGCATTCCACGTTCGAAGAGGTCGTATTTTTGCTTTGGAATGGGCGTTTGCCTAAATCAGATGAGCTTGCGGCCTTAACTGCCGATCTGCGTGCCAATTACGAAGCTCCGGCCGAGGTGATCGAGATGATGCGGCATTTTCCGAAGGATGCAGATCCGATGGACGTGCTTCGCACCGCAGTTTCGTCGCTTGATTTTTACGATGATGAATCGCACGGTACCGATCGGGAATCCGCGATGCGTTCGGCGGTGAATATCACCGGCCAGATCGGCACGATCGCGGCAGCCTGGGACCGAATTCGCAACGGCAACGAGCCGATCGCTCCGGATACGAGCCTTTCGATCGCGGAGAATTTTCTGTACATGCTCCGCGGTGAGAAGGCGGACGCCGACGAGGCTCGGATGTTCGACATTGCCTTGATCCTGCACGCCGATCACGAGTTGAACGCCTCGACGTTTACGACGCGAGTCGTTTCGGGCACGCTTGCAGGCATGTATGGAGCCGTAACTGCTGGTATCGCAGCACTCGCGGGGCCGCTGCACGGTGGTGCGAATACCAACGTGATGAAAATGCTCATCGCCATCGACGACCCTGCGAAGATCGACGCCTGGGTGGAGGACGCTCTCGAACACAAGAAAAAGATCATGGGCATCGGCCATGCTGTTTACAAAACAGAAGATCCTCGTGCCACCTGGCTGCGTAAATTCTCGAAGACAATGGCCGACAAAACCGGTGTCACCAAGTGGTACGAAATGTCGCAGCGTATCGAGCAGTTGATGCTCGAGAAGAAGGGGATGTATCCGAACGTCGATTTTTACTCGGCCTCGACCTACTACCTGATGGGCATCGCCCTCGATATGTACACGCCGATCTTTGCAGTTTCGCGTATCTCTGGCTGGACCGGCCACATCCTCGAGCAGTACGCCAACAATAAGCTCATCCGCCCACGAGCAGAATACATTGGCGCACGCGATCTCAAGTATGTTCCGATCGACGCGAGGTAATTCCTGCCCCGCACGTTTTTAAGAAAGCTCATGCAATTTTGCATGGGCTTTTTTCGTTATAGGTATGGTAATTTATTTGAAAAAAGCTATGAGAATATTCGCCGCTATCGTCGTTCTAACCCTTGTTTCCGCCGCTGCAAGCTTCGCTCAGACCGTCAATCCGGCCAAGATCAAATTCAAGGGGGTCGGCCTCGATTCGACCTATGCGCAGGTAGTTAAAGCACTCGGGAAGCCCGAGTCGGAGGAGCCGTCGAAAGAAGAGGGCTGCATCGGCGGCAGGGAAAAATCGGTGAAATATCCCGGGTTGTCTTTCTATTTTATGGATGGCGACAGCAAGGATAAGAAAACCTTTGAAGTAAAGGCCTTCGAACTGACCGCTCCGGGTATTCTGGTTTCAGGTATCAAGATCGGCGACACTCCGGCGACCGTCAAGCGAAAATTCGGCCGCAAGTACACCGTGGATAACGACCGCGAAGCTGGCCAGATAACCTGGCTCTACGCAATGAATGACCGCGACGGGCCGGGTACGACACGTGTCGTTTTCAAGAACGGCAAGGTGTCGATGATCGCCTCGGACTTCCTGGTCTGTTAACACGCCGACTTCTCGGTATCCACACTATTACGCTTTCTGTGCTTGACAAAAGATTGCACATATGAAACAATATTGCAGTCTCGAGGCGGCCTGCTTCGTGGAACCCGTTGATCTTTGAAATTTCGAATATGATCCAGCCGTCATAAGGGTCGTTCCATTTACCTCTTCGCTTTTCTCGAAGTGGAACGAAATTTCCTCGTATTCTCTTTTATGACAACAGTTAGCCGTTCCACTTTCAGCATGCAAGTGGAACGATTGTTTCCACCCGATCCAGGGTGAGACGCTTGTTAGTGTTTTTGCAAGTGAGACGATTTTTCCCCTGTAAACGATCGATGATAAATGAGATAAGCCGTCTCACTTTCCGCAGCGATGTGAGACGGTCTTAGCTGAGTCCTATGAGCATTCGGGTTCGGTTCAGGTATGGTACAATCGCCGTCAGTTCTCAATAAAATCTATTCGAGCGGCCTGACTTGGTCGGCGGCTAAAGGAGTTGAAGCAATGAAGCGCATTGTATCGTTCTTTCTGTTGTTCGTATTGGCGTATCCCGTCGCGGCTCAGGGCCCAGCGTCAAAGGCAGACGCTAAGCCGCTGCCAAAATCGAGTGGTGGCAGTGCCAGCCCGGCCCAGCCATTAAACGCGGAATATACAAAGTCGATCCTCGAAAATACCACGGACAAGCAGTTTTTGACCGAGATCGTTGATCACCTACCTGCTTCGGCGACGGTGCCTAGCCCCGATAAGATCATTGGCTATCCGGTCGGAACGCCTGAGAAACTGACCTACACGAAAGACCAGCATCGATACTATCGGGAATTAGAGAAAGCGTCGCCGAGGGTTAAGACCTTCGTTGCTCCGGAGAAAAGCGAGCAGGGCCGTGAACAGCTTTTGGTCGTCGTCGGCGACGAATCGTCGATCGCGAAGCTCAATAGATACAAAGAGATAACGGCAAAGCTCGCCGACCCGCGGACGATCAACGACGAGATCGCCAAGACGCTCATCGCCGAAGGGAAGGCGATCTATTGGGCGTCCGGTTCGATCCATTCGACCGAGACCGGGTCGCCCGAAATGCTGATGGAAATGGCGTACCGGCTCGCCGTTTCCGAATCGCCGTTCATCCAGGCCATCCGAAAGAACGTGATCGTGATGATCACCCCGACACTCGAGGTCGACGGTCGCGATACGATGGTCGATCTGTACAAATATCGCAAGGCAAATCCCGGCAAACGTGCTCCGAATCTGATCTATTGGGGTAAATACGTAGCACATGACAACAATCGCGACTCGATGGGAATGGCACTCGCCCTGACCCGGAACCAGATGTCGCAGTTCCTCGAATATCATCCGACCGTTCTGCACGACCTGCACGAGTCCGTACCGTTTCTCTATACTTCGACCGGAACCGGGCCTTACAATGCGTGGCTCGACCCGATCGTCGTCAACGAATGGCAGGACCTTGCGTATCACGAGGTTGAGGAGATGACGAAACGGGGTGTTCCGGGCGTTTGGACCCACGGGTTCTATGACGGCTGGGCACCGAACTACATGTTTTATGTCGCGAACGGGCACAACTCGATAGGGCGTTTCTACGAAACATACGGAAACGGCGGAGCCGACACGCAGGACCGCGTCGTCGGGCCGCAGTCGAACCGAGACTGGTTCCGCCCGAATCCGCCGCTGCCACGCGTGAGGTGGTCGTTGCGAAACAATGTCAATCTCCAGCAGAGTGCGATCCTGATCGCAATGAACTATGTTGCCCAGAATAAGGACAAGTTTCTCAATAATTTCTATCTGAAAAGTAAGCGATCGGTAGCAAAGGCAAAGACAGAAGGCCCGGCCGCGTACGTTCTGCCGGCATCGGATACCCGTCCGACCGAGGCCGCAGATCTGGTCAACCTATTAAAGATGCAGGGCTGCGAGGTCCATCGGCTTAGCTCGGACATCGAGACCAAAGAAGGGAAGTTCCCCGCCGGCAGTTATGTGGTCCGCATGGACCAGCCGTATTCGCGTATGGCAGATATGCTGCTTGACACACAGTACTACAATGTCAACGATCCTCGCCCCTACGACGATACAGGATGGACGCTCGGGCCGCTTCGAAATGTGAAAACAGTTCGTGTAAAAGACGAGAAGATCCTCGATGCTTCGATGTCAATTATCAATGGGCCGGCAAAGGTGACTGGCAAGGTCGACGGCAACGGAGTAGCGGGCTGGGTTGTCAATCATACCGGCGAAAGTGCGGTTGCTCAGCTTCGATATCGGCTGAAAGATGTTAAGTTCTCGGCGGCACAAGCGCCATTTAAGGTCGGCGATAAGAATTTCAACGCTGGTTCGTATTTGATCAAGGCTGAAGGGAATCCGGCAGATGCCGGTTCTCGTGTTGCCAAAGAGATCGTTGAGCTTGGACTTACCGCAACCGCCGTCGATAAGATGCCGGAGGTCGCTAACCACTCGGTTTCGACCCCGCGCATCGCACTTGTCCACACTTGGATAAACACGCAAAACGAAGGCTGGTACCGGATCGAGCTTGACCGGCTTGGTATTCCTTACGACTACATATCTGACCAGGTCCTGGCACGCACGCCAAACCTTCGGGATCGTTGGGATGTGATCATTTTTGGCCCGGTCGGCGGCAATGCTCAAACGATCGTTCGGGGCACTCCAAAGCTGAGCGAAAATGAGGCTCCGATCCCTTGGAAGTCTAGCGATCTGACACCAAATATGGGCCTTTCGCCTGACCAGACTGACGATATCCGTGGCGGTATGGGCATCCAGGGAGTAGCGAATCTAAATAGGTTTATCGAGGGCGGCGGCTTGTTTGTGACGATCACAGGGAACGCTTCGATACCGATCGATTTTGGTATTACGACCGGAGTTGCGATTCAGAATGCTAATCAGTTGAACGTGCGGGGTTCGGTGATCAATGCAACATTCAGCGATCGACGGAGCCCGATCGCCTATGGTTACGACGAAACTCTGGCAGTTTATTTCAATCAGGCGCCTCTGTTCCAGGTCGGAGCGGGTGGCGGACCTGGCGGCGGCGGACAAGGCCCGGGCGGCGGCGCCGGAGCAGGCCGGCCAACCGGACGCGGCTCGCTGACCGATCCTGATGTCGTTCAAGGGAGGCGTCCTCCCGAACCGGCTGCGCCCGGTGGTGGTGGCGGCGGTCTTGGCCAGGGCCAGCCTCAGCTTCCGCTATCAGCCCAGCCACGTGTTGTATTGCGGTTTGCTGCGGAGCGTGAGCTTCTGGTGAGCGGAATGCTCGCGGGCGGGAGCGAACTAGCAAATCGTCCTGCAGTGGTCGACGTACCGGTCGGGAAAGGCCATGTTGTAATGTTCGCCAACAACCCGATGTGGCGCCATCAAACGCACGGCAGCTTCTCACTTCTGTTCAATGCCATACTGCACTACGACAATCTGGGTGTTGGACGCGGTCAACCGGGGCAGGCACGGCCGGCCGGTGACGACGAAGAGGTCTTTGACGATCAACAATAGATGAGCTGCTCACTGAAACAAACGACGCTGTTCATCGTATAATTTGAAGCACATTAATATCCATGGAGATTTTCGAATGAAAGATCGTGTTCTGTCCTTCGCGTTTTTGTTTATCGTTATTATTATCGGCAAGTACGTGATCGTTGCTCAAGATATGAAACCACCAGTCGCCAAGAAGGTGCCGAGCGTTCTCAAGATGCACGGCTACGAACTTACTGATAACTATGCCTGGATGCGTGACCGCAACAAGGATAAAGATCCCGCGATCATTGATTATTTGACCGCCGAGAATAAGTACGTCGATTCTGTGATGGGCAAGCATCAAGGCCTCGTCGACACTTTGTACAAGGAAATGCTCGGCCGCATCAAGCAGACCGACCTGAGCGTTCCGACTCGCATCGGAGACTGGTGGTATTTCAATAAGACAGAGGAAGGAAAGCAGTACGCGACATACCTTCGAAGCAAAACGCGAGATGGGGCCAATCCCGAGGTGCTTCTCGATGTAAACGAGATGGCCAAGGGCTTTAAGTACTTCGCTGTCGGAGCCTTTGAGATCAGCGATGACGGAAACATGCTGGCTTACGCAACGGATACGACCGGCTATCGTCAATACACACTTCAGTTCAAGGATCTTAAGACGGGTAAGCTTTTGCCAGCTCGGATCGACCGCGTAACCTCGACCGAATGGTCGCCCGATGGAAAGTATTTCTTTTATGGCCAGGAAGACGATGTCTCGAAACGCAGCGACAAGATCTACCGTCACGTAGTCGGATCGACCGGTCCGGATACGCTGCTATTTGAAGAAAAGGATGTTCTTTTCAATTCCGGCATTGGTCGTTCGCGTGACAAGAAAATGTTCTTCATCCAGTCAGGTGCAGCGACGATGAGCGAGTTCCGCTATTTATCCGCGGACAATCCGCTCGGCGAATGGAAGGTGCTGAGCCCGCGACGTGAGAATCATGAGTATTCGGCCACCTATGATATGGGCGAATTCTACATTCTGACGAACAAGGATGCCGAGAATTTCAAGGTAATGCGTGCACCGGCAAGCGATCCGTCTGAAGCGAACTGGAAAGATTTCATCGCACACAATCCCGCGATCAAGGTTGAAAATATCAGCTTTTTCAAGGACTACGCTGTTGTTTCTGAACTCGAAAATGGTCTGGAGTATCTGCGGGTCATGGATCGTAAAACTCGTCGAGCCGACATGCGTATCCCGACGGCCGAAAGCGTTTATACGATGGGCCTTGGCGGCAACCCCGAATATGTGACCGATACAGTGCGATATGGTTATTCGTCGATGATCACGCCGCAATCGACCTACGAATTCAATCTCAAGACCCGCCAGAGCGAACTCATCAAGCAGCAGGAGATCCCGAGCGGGCACAACAAAGATAACTATGAGACGACGCGTGTTTGGGCAACTGCTCGAGACGGTGTAAAAGTTCCGGTTTCGTTGATAATGAAGAAGGGTACGAAGCTCGACGGGAAGGCTCCGATGCTGCTTTATGCGTATGGTTCGTATGGTGCCTCGATGACGCCGAACTTTTCGACTGCTCGCTTGAGCCTTGTCGATCGCGGGATGATCTACGCGATCGCGCACATTCGCGGAGGTTCGGAACTTGGAGAAAAATGGCGTCAGGACGGACGCATGTTCAAGAAGATGAACACGTTTCATGATTTCATCGACTCGGCCAAGTGGCTCATCGGCAACAAATACACTTCGTCAGACAGGCTCGTCATTCAAGGCGGTTCTGCCGGCGGCTTGCTGATGGGCGTGGTGGTCAATCAGTCACCCGAAACTTTCAAGGCGGCGATCTCGCAGGTGCCATTCGTTGATGTGATGAACACGATGGTCGACGATACGCTCCCGCTCACGACAGGTGAATGGATCGAATGGGGAAATCCGCGTGACGATAAGAAAGCCTGGGATTACATGATCTCGTACTCGCCCTACGAGAACGTCAAGGCTCAGAAATACCCGAACATGCTCATCGAGGTCTCGCTCAACGACAGCCAGGTCCCGTATTGGGAAGGTGCGAAATGGGCGGCCAAACTCCGTGAGATGAAGACCGACAACAACACGATCCTCCTCAAAACCAACATGGGAGCCGGACACGGCGGTTCGTCGGGCCGCTACGATCGTCTGAAAGAGGTAGCATTTGAATATGCATATGCTCTCACTCAGGTTGGTATCACAAAATAACTACGAGTTAAATCTAGTGAGTCTAGAAAGGACGTCGGGATCTACCCGACGTCTTTTTTTCGGTCAATCTGATCGCTCAGTTTCTCATCCTGACTGAATGATGGAGCTGTTTTGCTTTTAGGATCACAAACAGAGTCCTTTGATTCCCTATACACAGTCCGGGGCATTGGAAAATCCAGCGGTGGCATACGCTTTGCATCGACGGTCAACACATGCGGTCAATATCAGCCTTGGTGTGGACGGATGCCAATTAATGAGATCGAAGAAAAAAATAATGGTATACGAAGAAAAACTATTGATAATAAACATTGTTTAAGCTAGACTCATTTTTGTCGTTTCTCCTCGGAGTCTCGATCCACCCGTACCACCTCGAGTTTTTGCCGCGTTCCGCTCAATCCCTTTCTGATGCTTTCAAAGGAAAAATCGATCAACATATTTATCGCTGTGCTCACGCCGCTTGCAATTGCAGCGGTGGTTTGGGCCCTTCGCGGAATATCTGCGGATAAGATCGATAGCGGCGTAATAACGTTGGCTGTGTTGACCGTATTTTGCAGCTGCTATTTAAGAGTCCAGCTGCCACGCGTAAACATCCACCTGACGATCTCTGACGGTTTGATAATACTATCGATGCTCCTTTACGGAGGCGAGATCACTTTGATGCTAGCGGTTATTGAAACAACACTTGCCTCGCTAAATATTCTGCGTCAGGGCGTTTCGATCAAGCCGAAGACGATAGTATTGAACAGCTATTTTGCTGCGTTATCAGTATTTGTTGCTGCTCAGGTCGTGTCACTCATTTTCGTATCGGTCGAGGTGGTGCGCGAACGAAATAACCTAACCGCCGATATCTGGCTCGTCGCCTTGATGGCCGGAGCGATGTTTTTGGTAAACTCCATCCTCGTCGCTATATTTTCCTCGCTCAAAAAAGAAAGATCTTTTTGGAAGGTCTGGTCCGATAATCTCGGGAGCGCCATCATGATCTATGTGACAGGAGCCGTTGTAGCCTTGGCGATCGAAAAGGCATTGACGATCGAGAACATCAACATTTACCTGATCGCCGCGGTAGTGGGCTTCTTTGGGATCGTCTATCTGACCTTCCGAAAGTTCATCGACGATCTCCGAAAGAGCGTCGACAAGGCGAAACAGGCCGAACGCGAGCGGGCCGAACAGGCTGAAAAGCACGTTGACGAGCTTCAGCACTATGTTGCGGAACTCGAGCGTAGCGGAGAAGCCCTGCAAGAGAGCCACGAGAAATTTCGCCACGCCGCTTATCATGATGGCCTGACCGGCCTGCCAAACCGAAATTATTTCATGGACACGCTAAAGAGTTTGCTTCAGGCGAGCCGTGAGAATTCCGAGATAAATTTTGCGGTCTTATTCCTTGACCTAAAGAGCTTTAAGACGATCAATGACAGTCTTGGACACTCGTTGGGCGACCGCTTGATCAAGAATGTTGCGAAGCGTCTAGCTAGTTTGGTTCGCGAGGACGACATGACGGCCCGCTTTAGCGGTGATAAATTTGGCATCATCTTGACCGACCTGTTGAGCCGCGACGAGGCGACGGCTTTCGCCGATCGTCTCGCGAAACGCCTCTCAGAACCGTATACGCTTGACGGGCGGCAGGTATTTACCAGTGCAAAGATCGGCATCGCGTACGGCAATTCAAAATATCCTGAGGCCGAGGACATACTTCGCGATGCCGATATCGCGATGTACTACGCCAAGGACAACGAGGAAAACTACGTCATCTTCGACCAAAAGATGCACATTCGGGCTGTTACCCGGCTCCAACTCGAGACCGACCTGCGATTTGCTATCGAGCGAAACGAGTTCGAACTGTTCTATCAGCCGATCGTCAGCCTCGATACTGCATCGCTAAGCGGATTCGAAGCTCTCGTGAGATGGAATCATCCGCAGCGCGGCCTCGTGCCGCCAAATGAATTTATCCCGATCAGCGAAAGCACAGGCCTGATCATTCCGATGACCGTTCAGATCCTGCATTCGGCGTGTTCGCAGGTCGTTAAGTGGCAGGCGAAGGCGAAAACTGCCGAGCCGTTAAGTATTGCGGTCAATCTTTCCGGAAAGCATTTTGGCCATCCGGCACTCGTCGAACAGATCAAGACCGTGATCGCCGAAACCGGCATCAATCCTGAAAGCCTCAAGCTCGAGCTGACCGAAAGTGCGGTCATGGACAACGCTGAAACCGCCATCCTGATGCTCAAGCAGATCAAGGAAACCGGCGTTCGGGTCAGTATCGATGATTTTGGAACAGGATATTCGAGCCTAAGCTATCTGCACCGATTTCCGATCGATCTCTTAAAAGTCGATCGTTCGTTCGTGAGTGCGATGGAGGAAAATACCGAAAATGGTGAGATCGTCCGTACCGTTATCGCCCTTGCTAAAGCATTGAAGCTAAAGGTGGTTGCGGAGGGGATCGAGAGTATCCACCAATTTCATCAGCTTCGCATACTTGGCTGCGAATACGGCCAGGGGTACCTTTTCTCTAAACCGCTGCCTGTCGCAGATATCGAGCGGCTGCTGGCAGATAACACGCGTTGGCAGAATATCCTTCCAACGACGGCAATGCCCGTAATGCCTCAACGCTCCGACATATCGCATCTCCGGCTCGCTCAGTAAACCGATTTACCCAGCAAAAACTGACGGACGCGCATCCAGTGGGTGCGCGTTCTCGTATTTGTGGGCCATGTTGAGCAGCGTTCCCTCCGACCAGAAATTACCGACGAGTTGAACGCCGATCGGCAAGCCTTCGGCAGAAAGCCCACACGGAACGCTGATGCCGGGAACCCCCGCGAGATTGGCAGAAACCGTATAGATGTCGCTCAGGTACATCGAGATAGGATCGTCGCTTTTCTCGCCGATCTTAAATGCGACCGACGGCGAGGTCGGCGTCAGGATCGCGTCGCATTTCTTGAACGCCTCGACATAATCGCGTTTGACCAGTGCCCGAACCTTCTGTGCCTTGGCGTAATACGCATCGTAATAGCCGCTCGAAAGCACATAGGTGCCGAGCATGATGCGGCGTTTGACCTCGGGTCCGAAGCCTTCTTCGCGGGTCTTGAAATACATCTTTCGAAGCTCGGCGGCTTCCTCGGCACGAAAACCGTAGCGAACGCCATCGAATCTCGCAAGATTTGACGAGGCCTCAGCCGTCGCGATGATGTAGTAGACGGCGATGCCGTATTTTGCATAGGGAAGCTCGACATCGACGGTCTCTGCTCCGAGCTCCTCGAAATTTTTGATCGACGCGAGCACTTTTTCCCGAACTTCTTCGTCGAGGCCATCTCCAAAAAGGCTACGAGGAATGCCGATCGTTTTGCCCGCAAGGTCGTTATCGAGCATTGACGAATAATCGGGTACCTCGACATCGGCTGTGGTTGAATCGTGTTCATCACGGCCCGCGATCACGCCTAGCACGTCGGCCACATCACGCGAAGTTTGCCCGAATATACCTATGTTATCGAGCGAAGACGCAAAGGCGACGAGACCGTAACGAGAAATTCGTCCATATGTCGGTTTAAGCCCGACGATACCGCAGAGCGACGCAGGCTGACGAACCGAACCGCCGGTTTCGCTGCCCAAAGCGACCCGAACCACGCCCGAAGCCACCGCCACCGCAGAACCGCCCGAACTGCCTCCGGGTACGCGAGTGAGATCCCAGGGATTTTTTGCGGCTCCGAACGCCGAAGACTCATTCGACGAGCCCATTGCGAACTCGTCCATGTTCGTCTTGCCCACGATTATCGCCCCCGCGTCGTTGAGCCGCTTTACTGCCGTGGCATCATATTGAGCCCGGTAATTGTGCAGAATGTGCGAACCGCACGAAGTTCGCATGCCTTTGGTACAGATGTTGTCTTTCACCGCAATAGCAACGCCCCTCAACGGGCCGTCGGCGGAAGACTCGAGGAAAGCTGTCCGAGCAAGAGCGTGCTCTCGTTCGATCGAAAGGAACGAGTTGAGTTCCGGGTTTAGCCGCTCGGCGGCATCGATAGTTTTTTCGATCTCAGAAACAATAGACATAGGAAATCAATACTTTAAGCCGACCCCATCTAGCACCCACGAATCGCCTTGCTTCAACATACTCGCAACAACCTCTTTTTGCACCGTCTGCTGATCGTCGCGCCAGTAGAGTTGGATTTGAAGATCCACTTCGGTTGGTGTTTTGGGCTTACACTCGCCAATTTTGAAGGTGCGTGGAGGCACTTCGGACTGTGTGAATGTGTCGATAACGGTTGGCGGTTGGCCGGAAACATCTGCGCCTAACTTGAAGCGAAAGTTCGGCGACAGAAATCGCTCGCGCATCTTCAGATTCTCGACCGATGGTCGCATATCGTTGTCGAAATGGAACGAATAGAACTTCCTCGCCGCGTCGCGTGCCTGCGAGCATTCCGCTGACTCAAGGTTTGGCATCTCGCACGCTGAAATTAACAATGCAAAGTTCAAAATGAAAAATGCGGCGATCGCTCTTTTAATTTTTAACTTCTCATTTTGCATTCCTAGAGAACCTTCGGAACCTGAAAATGACCTGCGACGCCGGAAGGAGCCTGGCTGAGAGCTTCGGTTTGGCCTAGAGATCCGCCGGGGATATCTTCTCGAAGCGTAAAGGTCTGCTCGCCTTCGGCGGTTAATCCGCCTAGCATTGGCTCGATGTCTTCGATGTCGAGTTCGTTGAGCTGTTCGACATATTTGACGATGTTCGCCATTTGCGGCGTGTAGAGATCGACTTCTGCGTCGGAGATCTCTAAATGGGCAAGTTTTGCAACGTGTCTTACGTCCATAAATTCTTTTTATCGAGCGGTTTGCCTCGCCAGGTAATCGTTCGCGGTGGCCAGAAAGTTCTTTCTCAGCTCTTCATCATTGATCGCATCGGCGGCTTCGATCAACGACGCGCTCAGATCAAGGTCATTATCGTCCTTTGAAGCCGCCTTGAGAGCGTCGTTAAAAGGCTTAGCGTCAACCACAAAGTCGATAAAGGTAACCGTTCGGTCGCCGGTTATGCGATTTAGCCTGGCGATAAAGCCTGGTGCGAGGTCTTCGAGATTCCTCTGCCAGACCGCGTCGTTGACGGCTACGGTCAAACGTTTTTTTTCTAATGCGATCGCCCTTGCTCGCCGGCTCAGCGTTTCGCCGGCGATCTCTCGCCAGGCTGCAAAAACAAGTGCCTCGGCGGCACTCTCATCGCTCGCCGTCGCCGAAATAACTGACGGAATTGTGTTAAAGACTCGTTCCATTGGTCAATTCGGCGGCGACAAGACTATTCTAGTAAAGAAACGGCCTAAACGCTAAAACGGCTATTCGCCCTTGCGGAGGCACGGCCTTTTGCATAGAGATCAAAATGCCTATTATCGAACTTCCGAAGATCATCCTTGCGTCCCAAAGCCCGCGTCGGGCTGAGATACTAAATTCGGTCGGCTGGCCATTTGAAAAGCTGGTCGCCGACATCGACGAAAGCGTCCGTGACGGCGAATCGCCTGAGGATTACGTCGTCCGGCTCGCGATCGAAAAAGCTAAAGCCGTTGCGTCCCAAAATAAAGGAACCGTGCTCGGTGCCGATACGACCGTCGTGATCGATGGCGAGATCATCGGTAAACCCGTCGATCTCGACGACGCCGTGCGGATGATCGCGATGCTTTCCGGACGTTGGCACGAGGTCATCACCGGTGTTGCTTTTGCCGATGGCGATGACGTCGTTTCCGGCCGACAGTCGACACGGGTTAAATTTGCCGAGATGACCGCGTCCGAGATCGCCTTTCTCGCCCACCGTGGTGATCCACTCGACAAAGCAGGGGCCTACGCCGTTCAGGCACAGGCTGCCCTTTTTATCGAAGGGATCGAAGGCGATTACTGGAACGTCGTCGGGCTCCCCATAAGTCTCGTCTACCGCCTTGCCGCGCGCCTTTCGGAATGATGCGTCCCAGATGTCAGAACCGGGAGCTGTATCGACTGGGTGCATGTTGCTGCTGGGCGTGCGTCCCAAGAGTTGTTGGCACGTTTGCGGCCAATCGCATCTTCCTCTGGAAGGCTCCGTAGGAGTCGACTGTTTGTAGCAGCGGATCATGCCAACCGAACGCGGAGCCCCATTTGGGGCGGCCTGCGGGTGTCGGTTTAGGTCGCTCCTTACGGAGCCCGGATCTGATTGCCGAATGGCTTTCTACAGACAGGACGCTCCTGACGGAGCTGAACAACTGGGGGCGAGCCTTTACGATTTCGCGCTTGCGTCCCAGGATTTCGAATTGTCAAAGATCAAGATCGTCAATTAAAAATTCAAAATTAGAAATTCAAAAAGCGAGGGCTAAACGAGGTGATCCGCGAGGTTGGGCGAGGATCGATCTGGGGTCAGTACCGGGAACGATAGTGACCGGGTTTCTTGAAGACTCAAGACCGCGACGAGAGGTCGGAACGACGTAGCGGTGCAGCGGGTCTCTAGCCGTGCGTCCCAAAACCCCACCCGCTACCGCAGGTGGTACTGACCCGGAGCGCCGGGCCCGCGATGTCGAGCGTCCCAAAACCCCACCCGCTACCGCAGGTGGTGCTGACCCGCCGCGGCTGGCTCGCGGTGTTGTGCGTCCCAAAGACCCACCCGCTACCGCAGGTGGTACTGACCCGGAGCGACGGTCTCGCGGTGTAGCGAATTCCAGATCCCAGCCCGTTGCCGCAGATAGCACTGCATCGTGAGCTGTCGCTGAGGACTCAAACACGTACCACGGCCCGAAGCGGTCTTTGATGAGCTCTTCGCAGACGCTTTCGACAAATGCTAGCTTTCTGTCCGGGGCGAATTGCGGGAGTTTGACCGAGATGTTCGAGCGGGAATTGCAAATGGTACAGGTGTTCATGCATAAGACGCTACATGAACTCTTGCGAAATT
>LNFM01000453.1_pt1 | contig 103074 bp, 114 predicted proteins | sample 596031 | NCBI WGS metagenome assembly LNFM01 (sample SAMN04254537, study PRJNA301005) | activated carbon metagenome | isolation source: dual media filters at the Ann Arbor, Michigan drinking water treatment plant | place: USA: Ann Arbor
GGGGGTGGCCACCCCCAACCCGGCACCGCATCCTACACGGCAGTGACCAGCATACGATATCCCGCTAAGACGAGGGCGAACGGGGTTTGGGTTGGTCCAATCCAAAGTGCTAGACTTTTACCCCTGGTGGCTGAATTTCGCCGCGAGTTCGATATGGGTCGACCAGCGGAACTGTCCGACAGGTTGGATCCAATCGAGCTGATACCCGCCATCACAGATGGTCTTTGCATCGCGCGCAAAGGTACTGGGATTACACGAAACATAGGCAAGCACCGGTGATTTGCTCGCCGCCAACCCGTCGGCCTGTTCCTTGGCCCCGGCCCGCGGCGGATCGATCACGATGGCGTCAAAGCGGTCTAGTTCGGCGGGGGTCAGCGGTCGCCGATAAAGGTCGCGGTGATCGGCGAAGACCGGCAATTGGGCGCGGGCGCCGGCGGCCTTGAGCGCGAACAGCGCGTCACGCCCAGCCTCTGCGGCATAGACTTTAGCGGCAGGCGCCAGCGCAAAGGTAAAGGTACCTAGGCCGGCAAACAGATCAGCCACTGTGTTTGCTGCCCCGACTGCTTCCTGGACGGCGGCGACCAACGCCGCCTCACCCTCGGGCGTAGCCTGCAGAAATGCCGCTGTCGGGAAGGGCACTGGCACGCCGCCAAGCGTGATGGTCGCGCCGAGCGGTTCCCAGCGCGTTTCAGGACCAAGGCCATTGTCGATCGCAATCCGGGCAATGCCATGCGCGCCGCCAAAAGCGGAAATCGCCTCGGCTGCATCTAGCCCTTCGGCAGCAACCCCGGTGATCAGCATATCGACGCCCTGATCGACGATGGTCAGCTGAATTTCCACCCGGCGCTTTGCCGTCATCAATCGGGCGAGCAGCACGCGCATGGGTTTCAGCAACCCGAACAGCACCGGATCCAGAATCCAGCATGATTTCAGATCGACCAGATCATGGCTGCCCGCCTGGCTGAAGCCCAAAATCACCTGGTTCCCCTTGCGTTCGGCATGAAAGCTCGCGCGGCGGCGGCTATGCGGCGGGGACAACAAGGGCGCGCGGATCTGGGTCGTCAGCCCCTGAGAGGCGAGCGCCCCCGCGATCCGATCGACAATGAACTGCGCGTAGCTCTCGTCGTCGAGATGCTGCAACTGGCACCCGCCACAGCGCGGAAAATGCTGGCAGGGCGGTGGCTGGTGATGTGGGCCGGGTAGCACTTGGCCATCGCTGGTCAGCGTATCGCCCGGCGCTGCGAGTGCCGCATGGCGGCCATCTGCCGTTACCCCCTCGCCCCGCCCGGCGACGCGCACGATGATGTTTTGATCTGTCATACCCCTCCCCTGACGGCGCTGAGCGCAAAAGCAAGGTCATCGGCAATGAAAGCACCCGCGCAGCGGCGGGCGGCGGCGGCATGCAGCCAGACCCCGGCAGCGGCGGCGTCGATCGGCGGCAAGCCCGACGCCAACATCGCCGCAATCGCACCAGCAAGCACATCGCCGGTGCCCGCCGTCGACAGCCAGCTGCTGCCCGGTTCGGCCACGATCACTCGACCGTTTGGATCGGCAATGACGGTATCTGCACCCTTGAACACCACCACCGCACCGCTGCGCCGCGCCGCATCCCTGGTCCGGTCGATCTTGCTACCTACGCCTGGGCCAAACAAAGCGGCGAATTCCCCCGCATGTGGCGTCAGGATCATCGGCAAGCGGCGTGTGGCAAGCTGATCAACGCTCACCAGATGCAGCGCATCGCCATCGATCAGCAATTTATGGGCAGTGGATAGCGCATCCGCCAGTTTTGCCCGGGCAACCTCGTCGCGCCCAAGCCCGGGCCCAATCACCAAAGCGCCGATCCTGGGTTCGGCCAGCGTTGTCGCGCTGAGCGGCCGATGGACCAGCGCGTGCGGCCCGCCGCCCTCTCCACCCAGCACAGTGACATGGCCCGCGCCGCTGCGCAGGGCGGCAATGGCGGCAAGCAGTCCCGCTCCTGCCATCGCCCCGCTGATCACCGCGACCATCCCGCGCGAATATTTGTGCGCCTCTGGCGGCGGTGGGCCGAGCACCGGCGGTGCCAGGACCGTCGTCGTTCCCGGCAGGTCCAGGCCTAGATCAACCACATCAATCATCCCGCACAAGCTGGCCGATGGCTGGAGCAGATGGCTCAGCTTCACAGCGCCAAGTGCGACGGTGCGATCAAAGGCTGGCACCGCGCCCAGCAGCATGCCGTCATCGCTGGCAACACCACTGGGCAAATCGACCGCAATCGAGATTTCTGCTGCGGCGACGAGCCGGACCAGCGCCGCCGCAATCGCAGGATCAATTGCCCGCATCAGTCCCGTCCCAAACAGGCAATCGACCAACACCGGCGCGGGCGCAGCGTCAGCCAACGCCTCAACCGGGCCATGCCAGGCGGCACGCGCGCGGATCGCCGAATCGGTACGCGGCGCTGCAATGGCGGCAACCCGCACCGACAGCCCAGCCTCGGCCAACCGACACGCAGCGACATAACCATCGCCGCCGTTGTTGCCGGGACCACAAATGACCAAAACGCGCCGACCGTTCGCCTGCTGGGCGACGATATCCGCGACCCCCGCCCCGGCCTGCGCCATCAGATCATCAACGCTGCGGCCTGCCGCGATTGCCTGATCCTCGACGGCGCGCATTTCGGTCGCCGTGACGATCGGCAAACCGGCAATCAGCGTCATGGTGCGGGTGGCGTTGGTCGGCCAATCGTCGCAGGCAAACGATAACGATCGCCGCCCAGGGCCACTTCAATCTGGTCTTTGCCCAACACCGTCACGTGCGCCGCCTCCGCGCCGTCGGCAGCGATCAAGCCGCGCCCGTCCGTCGTCACGCGGAAACGATGAAAACCGCCATCGGGATGCCGAATCGTCAACAACAGTCCCTGATCATCCGTCTCCCGCTCAACCGTGCAGGTCGCGGCAAAAACATCGCTCCCCCGCCGCGCGCAGACGATATGCGCGGGATTGTGATCAACGATCGCTTTGGGCGCGGTCGTACTGGTTGTCACCGGCGCTGAAATTGGCGTCGTCCCGTCGCAGCTGGCAAGCATCGGGACGGCCAGGCCGAACAAGAACTGGTAACGGCGGATCATTGCCTGACGCTAGGCGGACTGAATCGCTTGAGCAATGCCCGACAGAACCGGCGCAATCACGCCAGCCCAGTGGTCGACGCCGGACGGGTGATCAATCAACTCATTGCGCAGTTCAATCGCAAAGCTGGCAATGCCATTCCCCTCGCCGTGGCGATTGAGCGTCATATTCAGATCGCGACCGGAATAAGGCTGATTATCGCCCGTCACCACGCCAACACGCTGGAACGCTGCAATTGCTCGATGGGCGGCCGGAGTGTCGCGATTGTACAAAATGCCAATCTCCCACGGGCGCGGCGCACTGCCACTCTCCAGCGCGGGCGTGAAGCTGTGGATCGAGACGAGCAGGCGTGGCCGATAGCTGCCGATCATCTCGCCAAGCGCGCGATGATAGGGCGCGTGGTAGCGTGCAATCCGATCAAACCGATCCGCGCCGACATTGCCGGGAATAGAGTGGCCATCGCTAATTTCAGGCACCAAACCGGCATGATCCGGCGGCCGGTGGAAATCGATCACCAGCCGCGACACCGTCGCCAGGATTGCTGGTGCGCCGAGCTGCGCCGCCAACGCGCGCGTCATTAACGCAGCGCCAATGTCGATGGCGATATGTTTGTCGAGTAAGGCAGCGGCAATCCCCAGGTCGATGCCGGGCGGCACGCTGTTGGACGCGTGGTCGCAAATCAGCAAAATCGGGCCATGGCCGGCGATGATTTCCGGCGTCATGGCACCGCGATCAGCAAGGAGGGAGTCTGGCGAAGGGTGGCGATGCAATCGCCACCCTTCGGCCCTGATAATGCCCGGGGAAACGGGGACCATCCACGGACGCGGCGCTCAAGGCGACGGACCCGCTCACCCTTCAACGCAGCAAGGATCGGGCCAAACCCGGATTGCCGTTGATTGGGGCCAACACCGTCGCGCATAGTCCCAAAACGACACACAAAACTGTCACGCCAGTGCCGATTCGAGACACCACCAACCCGGCTGGGCCAGGGCAATAGTTGCGGCGGCGGCCTGCCGCGCTGCCACCGTTGCGAACAGGGCAAAACAGGTCGCCCCCGATCCCGACATTCGAGCGAGCATCACCCCTGGCTGCGCCTGCAATAGCGCCACGACATCGCCAATCACTGGCGCCAGCGCGCGGGCGGGCGGCTCCAGATCATTTCGGCCAGCCATAGCGCGGGCAAGCAGATCGCCGGGGCCAATGCCACCGCGATCCACCCCGTCCCAGGCCCGAAATACCGGCCCTGTCGAAACGGCAACGCCGGGGTTCACCAGCAGCACAGGGGTGTCGGACAGCCCCGCCACCGGGTCCAGTTGTTCGCCCTTGCCCGTGCCAACCGCGCTACGCCCGAGCAGGCAGGCCGGCACGTCGGCGCCCAGCGCTTCGGCAATCGTAAACAGCGCGGGGTCGTCAGTTGCCATGCCAGTCAATCGCGCAAGCGCGCGCAGGGTAGCCGCTGCGTCTGCTGATCCGCCGCCAATGCCCGAAGCAACCGGCAAATGCTTGTCGAGCACAATATCCAGCGGCCCCGGATCGCCAAATCGAGCCGAAAACAGCGATGCCGCGCGCAGGACCAGATTATCGCCCTCCCCCGCCAAGGCAGCAGCAAATGGCCCCGTCACGCTAAACCGGGCCTCATCGGCACGGCGCAGGGTGATTGTGTCGCCATGCTGCAGAAAGGCAAACAGCGTCTCAAGTTCGTGATAGCCATCCGGGCGCTTGCAGCGGACATGCAGGGCGAGGTTGATCTTGGCCGGAGCGCATTCGACAATCATGATGGGATCTCAGCGGGCGACAAGGCCGTGGGCAATTTTGGCGACGATCCGATCGGCATCGGCGTCTTTGGCGAGCAGCGCTGCTGCCTGCCAAGCATAACGGGCTTCATAGCGTCGCCCCGCCTTCCAATAGACGTCGCCAAGATGCTCATTAATGGCGCTGTTGGCCGGCTCCCCTTTTGCTGCCGTTTCCAGCAAGGGAAGGGCGCGCATCGTTTCGCCCTGGAGGAAATAGGCCCAGGCCAGCGAATCAAGGATCGACAAATCCTGTGGCCGCAGCATGCTGGCGCGCTCCAGCAGCTTCCCCGCCACGCTCAGGTCGCCGCCATGTTCTAGCAAGCCATAGCCAAGATAGTTAAGCGCAACCGCTTCGTCAGGGGCAAGCGCCACGGCCTTTTCAAGCATGGTTTTGGCCAGCGGCCATTTCCCGGAACGGTCCAGCGCGCTGCCCAACTGCAGGTACAGCACCCAATCCGCTGCTGCCCGGTCGCGATCGATGGCCCGTTGATAGGCACCAACAGCGGCCTCTGCACGCCCTGCTTCGATCAACAAATCAGCATAACGGCGGAAATCGCTGATCGTAGCGCTGGGTGCCTCCGCAAGCGCGGCGGCAGCGGCAAGCGCGGCACTGGCATCACCGGATTTATGCAGCAGCTCAACCCGTTCGGCTTCCGCGACCTGATAAAACGCATTACCCGGCGCGATCGCGGTAAGGACGGTGAGTGCATGGTCCGGCGCATTGTCACGCGCCAAAGCGCTGGCGAGCAGCAAGCGCACCCGATCATTACCTGGGTCTATCCGCAGCGCCGCCCGCGCGATCACAATCAACAAGCGCGACGCTTCGCCATCGTTAAGGTCGCTCGCCAGGCGGGTGAGGAGATAGGAAATACCCAGCGCCGTGCTGGCGGCACGCCCCGCCCCCAAATTGTTCCGCACCGCCACGACGGAGGGATCATTGCCAACAAGCAGTAATCGTGCGGCGTCAGGCTGGCCAGCTTTGGCAAATAACTGGGCGGCGGTAATGCGCAAATCGACTTGATTGCCATCGGCACGCAGCAGCACGGCGAGCAGATCATTGGCCTCCGCCGTCTTGCCAGCAGCAATCAGCATCAGCGCCCGGCTTTCCTGCGCATAACGCCGGGCAATTGCGTTCGTCCCAGCGGCATCAAGCGCTGCCATTGCTGCCTTGGGATTATCAAACGCCGCCCAAGCGCGGAACGACGACACAAGAAAGCTCAGCGCACCCGTCTTCACCCGCTCAATCGCGGACTGTGTCGCGGTTGCATCCCCGGCAAGGCCAGCTTCAGCGAGCGCGAGAATCGCCGCGTCGCCCGGGGCCATGTCAGCCCGTTCCAGCACGGAACGCGCGCGGTTGAGCAAGGTGAAGTCACCCGCCGAAACCGCGACACGATAGGCGCGTATCGCAATCACCGCATCGTCAGGCGCCGCCATCAAGGCGAGAGCATAGCCGTCTGCCGCAACGCCCACCTTGCCATCGGAATCAGCAGCACGCGCGCGGAGATACGCGGACAGGACCTGTGGATTGCTCTCCGCCAGTGCTGGCATTGGCGCGCCGAACATCAGCACGCCAATGGCTAGGAGCTTACATGTTCGGATAGGTAGGCCCTCCGCCGCCTTCAGGGACAACCCAATTGATATTCTGGGTTGGGTCCTTGATGTCGCAGGTTTTGCAATGAACGCAATTCTGCGCGTTGATCACGAACTTTGGATCACCCGTTTCCTCACCCACCACTTCATAGACACCGGCCGGGCAATAACGCTGGGCGGGCTCGTCATACATGGGCAGATTATAGGCGATCGGAACCGACGGGTCCTTAAGCTGAAGATGGACCGGCTGGTCCTCCTCATGATTGGTGTTCGACAAGAACACCGAGGAAAGCCGATCGAAGCTGAAGATACCATCGGGCTTCGGGTAATCGATCTTGGGCACCAGGTCCTTGCGCCACATCTCTTCGTGATTGGCGTGATGGCCAAGCGTGAAGGGCATTTTCACGCCCCAGCTTTCCAGCCACATCGTCGCCGTCGCCAGCGCGGCGCCCGCCAACATCCCAAACTTCTCGATCAGCGGCAGCGCATTGCGGACCACCGACAATTCCTTGTGAACCCAGCTTTTTTCAAAAGCGGCCGGATAGGCAGTCAGCTGATCACTGGTGCGGCCTTCGGCAATGGCAGCAAAGGCGGCTTCAGCGGCCATCATGCCCGATTTCATCGCCGTATGGCTGCCCTTGATGCGCGGCACGTTCAGGAAGCCTGCCGAGCAGCCGATCAGCGCGCCGCCGGGAAAGATCAGCCTGGGTATGGCCTGCAAGCCGCCATCGCTGATCGCCCGCGCGCCATAAGATACGCGCTTGCCGCCCTTCAGAATTGCCGCAATCGACGGGTGAGTCTTCCAGCGCTGCATCTCCTGAAACGGCGAAAGATGCGGATTGCTATAGCTCAGCCACGTGACCAGCCCCAAGGCAACCTGGCCATTGGCCTGATGATAAAGGAACGCGCCGCCATTGGCATTGTCATTGAGCGGCCACCCTTGCGTGTGGAGCACCCGACCGGGGACATGATTTTCGGGCGCGATGTCCCACAGTTCCTTGATGCCGATGCCGTAGACCTGCGGCTCACTGTCCTTGGCAAGATCAAACTGGCGGATCAGCTGTTTGGACAGGTGCCCGCGCACGCCTTCAGCAAAGAAGGTGTATTTGGCGTGCAGCTCAAGACCCGGCTGATAGTCGCCCTTGTGCGTGCCGTCACGGGCGATCCCCATATCGCCGGTCGCAACGCCCTTTACCGACCCATCGTCGTTGAAAAGAACTTCGGCCGCCGCAAAGCCAGGGAAAATTTCAACGCCTAGCCCCTCTGCCTGTTCGGCGAGCCAGCGGCATAAATTGCCAAGGCTGCCGGTATAGGTGCCGTGATTGTTGAGGAAAGCGGGGAGCAGCCAGTGCGGCACCTCGCGGTGACCCTTTTCGGTAAGGATCCAGTGGTGGTTTTCGGTGACCGGTGTCTCTGCCATCGGGCAGCCCGTTTCGCGCCAATCGGGCAGCAATTCATCAAGCGCAATTGGATCGACCACTGCGCCAGACAAGATATGCGCGCCGATCTCCGCCCCTTTTTCCAGAACGCAGACTGAAATCTCGCTGTCTTGCGCACTGGCCAGCTGTTTCAATCGGATCGCTGCTGCCAGGCCGGCCGGCCCGCCACCAACAATCACAACATCATACGGCATTGACTCGCGTTCACTCATGATCGTCTCCATCAGGGACGCCACCGGGGCCTGTCGTCGCGTTCCGGCAACGTCCTGTCCATTCACGCGTGCCCGCGAATTGACCGCGCCGTCAACCGCGACTTTATGGAATTATCATGGGGGCAGAACAAAAATTCGATTGGGCGACAAGCGCGGCAAGCACACTGGACTGGTGGCGCGAGGCCGGCGTCGACACCATGATCGCCGAAGAGCCCCGTAACTGGCTTGCCCCCGCGCCTGTCCCATTGGCTGTCCCTGCTGCTGTCCGCGCGCCAGCTTTAGCGGCCGGAGACTCATCTGCCGTTCGCCAACCCGTCCAAGCCAATGGCGCCGCCGCGCCCATTATGCCCGCGCGCGCCTTGCCCCCGATGCCGACAACACTCGCCGCCTTCGATGCCTGGCGACGGGGGCCTGATGCGCCCGATGCCGATTGGCCGGGCAGCCATGTTTTTGCCCAAGGATCATCGCAGCCGAAGCTGGCCGTCATCGTCGAAATGCCCGAGCGTGAAGATGGCGAGGCCGACATGTTGCTCAGCGGCGTGGTCGGCAAGCTGTTCGACCGGATGCTCGCCGCCATTGGTCACGACCGAACCACTATCCTGCTCCTCCCCATGTGTACCGCGCGGCCCAGCACCGGCCGAATCCCGGCTGAGTCGCTGGCCGCGCTTGAGGCAACGCTGCGGCATCATGTGATGCTGGCCGCGCCAAAACGGGTTTTATTGTTCGGCAATGCGGTCAGCCGTGCGCTGATCGGGGCAGACATTGCCGAAAGTCGCGGGACTTTACGGACAGTTAACCAGGAAGATAGACAACAGGCACCGTCGATTCAGGCCGTTGCGAGCTATCGTCCGCGATTCTTGCTCGAACGCCCGGCCGCCAAGGCCGAGGCCTGGAAAGATTTACTGTTGCTGATCCAGGGGATCGATGCGTGAAAAAGTTGCTCCTGCCGGCCCTTTCATTGTTCGCGCTGCCGGTAACGCTGGCGACGACGCCTGCCTTGGCGGGCGAAGTGCCCAACCTGGCAACCAGCGGTGATGGCATTCCGGCGCAGCTCGATGACGGCCAGCGCACCGGCTATCGTGCGGTTTTCCAGGCGATCCGCGACGGCAAATGGATCGACGCCCGATTGCAGCTCGCGACGATGAAACCCGGACCGCTCCATTCGATTGCGCTCGCCGAGTTGTTTACCGCCAAGGGGTCGCCCCGCACGACTGCAGAAGACCTTAGCAAGCTGCTCGCCGATGCCCCTGAATTGCCGCAGGCGGAACAGCTGGCCCGCATGGCCAAGGCGCGCGGCATGACTGAACTCCCGAGCCTGCCTTACACGCAGGCGCTCAGCTGGACTGGCGGCGCCCCCGTGCGGGCGCGGGCAAAAAGCCTGAAAAGCGACCAGATCGCTGCCGATCTCGCCACCAAGATGCAGCCGCTGATCAAGGAAGATCGCGGCGTCGAGGCCCAGGCCTTGTTGGAGGCAACCACAGGCCTGTCCCCTGACGGGCTAACCGAATGGCAACAAAAGGTCGCCTGGGTCTATTTTGTTGCCGGTGATGACGCCAACGCCCGAGTGATGGGACAAAAGGCCAGCCAAGGCAGCGGCGACTGGGCAATTCAGGGCCAATGGGTGGAAGCGCTGGCCGCCTGGCGTGAACGAGATTGCGCTGGCGCGGCCGACTCCTTCAGTCGCGTGGCGAGTCGATCAACCGATATCGAACTGCGCGCGGCCGGGCTGTTCTGGGCATCGCGCGCGGATATGGCCTGCGGCCGCCCCGATCGGATCGAAGCCCGGTTAAAAGGGGCAGCGCAATATGACGAAACCTTTTACGGCCTGCTTGCCCGCCAAACGCTTGGCATCCGCACCCCCGTCAGCCGCCCGAACGAAGCCCGGATCGCCGCCGATTGGCAGCTGCTTGGCCGGCGGCCCAATCTCCGCGTTGCCGCCGCTTTAGTCGAAATTGACGAAGATGTTCTGGCCGATGATGTGATGAAGCGGCAAGCGCGGATCGGCGATGCAAACGAATTTGCGGGGCTGCTCCGCTTGGCGGGCGCCTTTAATCTGCCCTCTACGCAAATCTGGCTGGCGCATAATGCGCCTGCCGGCACGACACCCTCGGTGGAGGCGCGTTACCCAGCGCCGAATTGGACCCCCGATGGCGGTTGGCGGGTTGATAAGGCGCTGGTTTATGCGCATACGCTGCAGGAATCGGCGTTCCGCACCAATGTTGTCAGTGCCGCTGGTGCCTATGGCCTGATGCAAGTCCGCCCGGGTGCGGCGTCCGATATGGCCCGTCAGCGCGGATCGCGCGCGGATCGCGCCGCCCTTACCCGCCCGTCTACCAATATCGAAATTGGCCAATCCTATCTTGAATGGCTCCGAGATCAGCCGGCGACGCGTGGCCTGCTGCCCAAAGTGATCGCAGCGTATAATGCTGGTGCTGTCCCGGTCGAGGCATGGAACACGATCGTCAAAGATGGCGGCGATCCGCTGCTGTACATCGAATCCATCCCCTATTGGGAAACACGCGGCTATGTGGTGACGGTGCTGCGCAATTACTGGGTGTATGAACGCGAAGGCGGCAAGGTGGCATCGCCCAGCCGCGCCGCACTCGCCCAAGGCCTTTGGCCGCGTTTTCCCGGACTGCCCGGTGCCCCGTCGGTCCGGATCACGGCAAAGATCACGCCGACGATGACGGCCAGTGCCAATTGACGAAGCGGCAGTGTTCCTGCCGGTCCAGATTGCCGTCCTAACGGTTTCCGATACCAGAAGTCTCGCTGATGACCGATCGGGCGACACATTGGTCGCGCGTCTGCTTGCAGCAGGGCATGAGCTCGCCGATCGCCAGATCGTGAAGGATGATGTGCCGACAATCGTCGCAACGCTGACCCAGTGGATCGACGATCCTTCCGTGGACTGCATCATCACCACCGGTGGCACGGGCGTCACTGGACGCGACGTGACCCCGGAGGCAATCGAACAGGTGCAGGACAAGTCCATTCCGGGCTTTGGCGAGCTATTTCGATGGCTGAGCTATCAGACGATCGGCACATCAACGGTGCAATCGCGGGCATGCGCCTGCGTCACGCGCGGGACCTATATCTTTGCGCTGCCCGGATCGACCGGCGCGGTAAAAGACGGTTGGGACGGCATTCTGGCAAGCCAGCTCGACAGCCGCCACAAGCCCTGCAATTTTGTCGAACTGATGCCGCGCCTGACGGAGCGGTGAAGGTGAACCAGCCGATCCCGCGCGCTGGCCGACCCTGGATCACCGGCTTTCTGATCGTCGTAGGTGCCGCAGTTATTTTCTATGCAGGCATTTTTCTGGGCCGCCAACAGACTGTTTCTGAACAGCCTAAAACACGCGCGCTCGGCATCGCCCGCGCATCGCCGAAACCACGCGTCCGCAACGTCTTCTCGCCGTCGATTATGTCGGATCCGTATTTCCTCGACGAGCAGCGAAAACTGGTCGAAGCGCTCGAGCGCTCGTGCGAATTCCAACGTCAGAATTGCGAGACCGCCCGAAAGGCCCGCGCCGCTCTCAATGCGCTGAAATAGCCGTCGCGCTCAACCATCAGCCTGCATCGCCGCGAGTTCATGCCCGGCAGGATCACGAAAATGGAAGCGCCGTCCGCCGGGGAAAGCGAAGATGGGTACGGTGACTTCACCTCCCGCCGCACGGACCTTGGCCTCGCAAGCTTCCAAATCATCGACTTCGATCACGGGCAATGCAGCCGACGTCTTTTCCGTAGGATCGGCATCCAAACCGATGTCTGTGTCCCCGCTCGTGGTCGCGGCATAGCTCGGGCCGAAATCCGTAAAATCCCAATCGAATGCAGCGGCATAAAAGGCCTTTGCTGACGCAAGATCGCTGACCGGCTGTAGGTTGACAGGACAGGCTGGAGTGGCGGGGATATCCGGGGAGATGCGGGATCATCCGGTATAATTGGCGGATTTCCGGCATCCAGTGGGCCGCGAGGGCTGCACAAAGGCGTCGATGCTGTGTCTAGAGTGGGGTGCCATTTAGACGATGGTCTGACAGGAGCGGCTGGAGTCATGCCCATTTAGGCATGCACCCTCTTAGGATGCTCTCAGGCGCAGATATCAGCCACTAAAGCGGCTCTGAAGGGCGCATGAGAGGCCACTGAGCGCGCGCCGAACTGGGCGGAAGTGGGGTAATTGCGCGCCCAGTTCGCCGATCGCGGCGATCATCGACCTAAATGGCGGAAATCCGGGCCGCTGGGCGGATGTTGGTGATGATCCTTAGCGGTCGATCGATGCCGGAAGTGGGCGCGTTTTTTCTATTAGAATTTGGGCACGGTTGTGGCGGGGTCGAACGGCTGGCAGCGACCCGAAAAGTTCCCGCGTGGTCCAGTGATCGCGACGGTTCCGGCGATCCGATCGAGCCGCATTTTGGCGTTTCCGATCGACCCATAATTGATCTTGCCCGTGATCATGCTGTCAGTGACCGTGAACAAGGAGACAATCAATCGCCCTTCCTTTGCACCACCCATGAAGCGCGGCATTTCGGCTGTGCCGCCCTGGTCGGCCAAATACAGGCGGACATCGCCATCCTGCGACCGGAGCTGTTCGTCTTCCAGATAATCTACCCTCTCGATCTGCCCGCTGCAGGTCAGATTTAAGGAGCCAATCGACGGCTCGACTGAGGCCGCAAACATTGCGGCTGTGATGATCAACTCAATCATTCGTCTTCCTCATGATAACATCTGCCAAGGTTCGAACGGTGCGCACCACTTAGTCCAAAGATCGTCGAAAGCCTGCCTGTGCATCCCCATTACGGCTTGCGAGACCGCCGAGTCTGTCACCCATAGTCGATGCATTTCTATCTGGGTATAATGCCTGGTTATGTCATAAATAAAGCGTAAGCGTGCCGGATTACCCCCAAATTCTGGTGGTGAGGCGAACACGCCGCATGCCGTTACGCTGTCTTCCATTGCCCCGGCCGACCAGATCGCGCCGAATTTGAGCGGCGTTCGGTAGCCATATTCTCGGGCAACGGCCTCTTTGATTTGCTTGCGAACGGGCTCCCCGATTGCAATGGACTCGCCACAGGCAGCCAGCTGCAGCAGCATGAGAACCAACAGAATGGCGGCTTCGATCCGCAGCAGGACCGATGCGCGCCTGGCGTTCACAGCCGCTTCACCACGGCAACGACGCGGCCGATGATGTTGAGTTCGCCATCATGGGCGGTCTCTGCGGCGACGGCGGGATTGTCGGAGAGGATCTTCACGCTGCCATCGGGCATCGGCCGCAGCCGCTTAATCATGCCGATCTCCCCAAAGGCGAAAGCCCAGATCAGGTCGGCCATGCGCGGCGATTGCTGGCGGCGGTCGATCAGCACGATGTCGCTTTCATGAATCGTCGCCTCCATCGAATTTCCCTGCCCCTTTGCCCAGAACAGCTCCTCGGGCGGGCTGTCCGTAAAATGGCGCAGCCAGGCACGCGAAAACTGCCTTGGCTCAGCCTCGATCACATCGGCCAGATAGGTGGCACCCAGGCCATAGCGCAGATCAATCTCTGCCACCTCAACCGTGTCGTTCGTTTCGGCTGGCGGCGCGCCATAGGCAAGCCTGCGGTCTGCCAGATTGATCGGTTTTGGATCATTGGTTTCGCCCGTGAGATAGTCGATCGTCGTCTCAAGCTCGCGGGCGATCAGATGCAACTGTTTGGAACTTTGCGATTTGCCGGTGACCAGCTTCCAGATCGAGGTCGATTGAACGCCGATCCGGCGCGCCAGCTCGGCTTGCGACCAGCCCTTTTCGGCTAATCGCGCCTCGATTCGTTCGCCCAGGGTCATCTTTGCACCCTACAACCTAGGTTGTAGGCAAGCGCTGTTCTTTTGAGCATTGACGATAGCAACTAAAGTTGCCACACCAATGCCCATGAGCACAGAAATCACACCTTTCGAGGCGCTACAGCAGATCATCGATGCTGCCGGGTCGCAATCCAAGCTTGCTGCTGCCCTGGGCGTTTCGTCGACTGCCGCATGGAAATGGGTGCAATCGTCAAAGCGCCTTCCTGCAGAATATGTACTCACGGCGGAGCGGCTTTACGGCGTTTCGCGCCACGATCTTCGGCCTGACATTTATCCACGGGACTATCCTCCTGCAGGCAAGCTTGGCCGCAAGCGCCGCGATTCGCATCGTCTATGTGAGGCCGCCAAATGAACGCTCGCGCTTCGCTGCTTTCGGGGGCCACGCTGTTCGAGGTCGCGCCGGGCCATGTCGACGAGGGTGACCGGATCGGCTTTTTGCATCAGGACAAGGCGGCGGCGCTTGGTCGGTTGATGGCCGTTGATGGCCAGCGCGATCCGATCAAGGTCGTTGCCAACAAGAAGAACCCGGCCAAGCCCTGGCGGCTGGTGACGGGGATGCACCGGCTGATCGGTGCGCGGATCGAGTGCATCCCTGTGTGGGCGATCGAGGTCACCGGCACGCCCGAGGACCTGGCCGATTTGGAGGCGTCGGAGAACCTGCACCGCCGTCCGCTGGCGCCGATCGAGCGCGCTAAGTTCACCTTCGCATTGGTGCAAGCGGCGCGCGCCCGACTCGCTCGTGATCATGGCGATCTCAAGCAGCAAGCGATGGCCGTGAAGGCCCGCTGGGCGCGCGTGAAGTTGGGCGAAACGCGAGCGGAATCGGCGCTGACAGAAGAGACCGACGATACGCGTGCCAACTTGGCACGCGTATACGGATGGCAGGAATCGGCGGTCGAAGCCCTTGGCGCATCGAAGCGCGACATCTTCCGCGACCTTGAACTCTACCGCCTGATCATCGAGCCGTTCCCGACCCTTGCCGAGGCGCTGTCCAAGCACCCGGTGGTTGGTGAGAATGGCAAGCAGCTGCGCGATATCGCCCAGGTCAAGGACGAGGCGACACGCCGTCGCGTGATCGAGGCGCTGATCGACGACGCCGAGCTGAGCGTTGACGTGGCGCTGGTGTCATGCGGCGTCGGGCATGGCGGCACGGCGGCGACTCCTGTCGCGCATCAAAAGCATTTCAACGCGATCACCAGTGGCTGGGACCGGCTCGGCCAGCGCGAACGCAGCATGTTCCTGCGCGAGCATTTCGTGCCGCTGCTAACCCCAGGCCAGAAGCGCGAGCTGCGCGACCGCCTTGACGAGGAGCTGCGCGATGCGCGGTGATCTCTCCACCGGCCGCAAGCGCCACAGCCATCCCTATGACTGGTATGTCGACGAATGCTGGGTCGCGATGCAATTGTACCGTGCGCTTGGCGGGTTTGCGGCTGAGAAGGCTGCGGGCGAGGCCATCTGGGACCCGTCGGCGGGCCTTGGCAACACAATCGAGCATTTGCAGCAGAACGGCCACGTCACTTTCGCGTCAGACATTGTCGAGCGGATCGATTACAGCCTGTTCAGCACAACTGCCGCGCCGCTGCCCCAGTTCTTTTCGGCCGATTTCCTCGAAACGACAGCCGCGCCCGCGCGCTGCAGCATCGTCTTCAACCCGCCTTACAGCTACATCAAAGGCATCTCAGAAGCGTTTGTGCGGCATGCGCTTAAGCTGTCGTCGCGCCGGGTGTGCGCGGTTTTGCCGGTGAAGTGGCTGACCAGCCAGGCCCGGTTTCACCTGTTCACCGATCATCCGCCACAAGCCGTGATGATCCTGAGCCAGCGGCCATCAATGCCGCCCGGCGACATGATCGCCGCGATGGGCAACCGCGCCTTTAACGGCGGCGTGGTCGATTATGCCTGGTTCGTCTGGGACGTCACGCGCCCGACGCCGCGCCACGAAACGCGCACCATCTGGCTGCCCCCGCTCGACCGGCCCGACCTTCATCAGACAATCCAGGTGCTGGCATGAGCCCCGCTGATCAGCGCGCGGCGCTGCTGCGCTATATCTGGGGCTATCAGGTCGCGCATGAGGGCGTTTCGCCTTCCATCACGGAAGGCGCAAAGGCGATTGGCGCCTGCAGAAGCCAGGTTCACCGGCTGCTGATCGACCTGGAGAATGACGGGTCGATTCGCCGCCTGCGCGGCCGGGAACGGGCGATCCAGGTGGTGCGCCAGCCAACGCTGCCCCATCATGCGGGCAGGCCGCTGTTCACCGTGCCGTTTCGTGGGCGCTATGGCCGGTTCGTCATGGCGGAGGCCCGCTGATGGCGACGGCCCCTTGCCCGCCGCGCCTGCGCGCCCTGGTCGATCTGGCGGCTGCGCTGAGCAACGTCCAGGCCGGGCAAATCCTTTCCAATCAACGCTGCGCCACGGTCGCGCGGGCACGGTTCGCCGTCTATTTTGGCGGCTATCACGGTCTGTTCCTGACGAAGACGGCCATCGCCCGCGCCCTTGGCGATCGTGACCATGCAACCGTGGTCCACGGCCTGCGCCGCGCAGAGGCGCTGCGCGGCAGCGCTCCCGATTTTCGAACCCTAACCGACTGCCTGTTGGCAGCAACAACGGCGGAGTTGTGACCATGGCCAATATCTCTCGCTTGCCTGTTCCGGCACCGGTGCGCCGGGCTGTTCCCGCGCCAACGCTGGATCAAGTGATCGCCGCGCGCGGATACCAGCCCAATTACCGCGACGGCATGGACTGCCCAGGCTGCGGCTTTGGTGCCTTTTACCTTGGCCGACAGTCAGCGGAATGCGCCCGGTGCGGCACTGCGCTGCCCTTCGCCCCTGCAGGGGGTGCGCGCTGATGGTCCATGTCATCCAGGTGGCGACCTTCGCCGCCGCGCTGATCATTGCTGGCACGGTGCTTGTCGATGGCATCACCAGCCCGCGATTCCTGGCGGTGCTGCGCCAGACGCTGTCCGGCAAGGAGGGCTGAAGGCGATGCCGCACCCCGCACTCGCGCCGCTTGGCCAGGCCATTGCCGCGCTGACCTATGATCAGATCGAGGTGACCCATGCCGATAGCGGCAGCACCATCTGTGGCACCGCCGTGCCGCTGCTTCACCGCAGCATCGGCCAGGACCTGATGCGCGTCGAATCGGCGATGGGCGGGCAAGGCAAGACGGTGTTTTCCGCCATCGCCGCATCGATCGACGAAGCCCTGATCGCGATTGAGGAAGCGCGCGGCCTGCTGCGCGGTGGGAGCGACCACGATGCATGACAGCGACAAAAGCCACCACGGCCTGTCCGCCCGCGAGCAGGAAATCATGGACCTGTTTGATGGCGGGGCCAGCGAAAAGGACATCGCCGCCCAGCTGCAGGTGAGCCGCCGCTACATTCGCCAGACGATTGGCCATTACAATTTTGCCAGCGTGTGGAGCCACGGCAACCGTTTCAACCAGATGGTGGTGCGCGGCACCAAGGCGCTGGCAGCCGCCTGCGCCGCCAGCGGGGGGCGGTTCGCATGAGCGGGCGGCAGACCGAGGCGGATCGGCTGCGCCTGGCGCGGCGGATATTTGAGCGCGCCATGGCCGATAATGTGACGATGGCAGAAGCGAAGCGCTGCATCGCCGCCGAGGCGCGGGCAGCCGCCGATCAGCGCCGCCATCTGCGCACCCGCGCGATCGAGCATGTCGGCCGCTGGAGCGATGTTGCGGCCATGCCGCACATTCCCCGGCCCGATCAATGCCCGCCCGAATTTGCGCCCCAGTCTCCGCCGATTCCCGCCGATGACAGCAACGATGGCCTGAAGTGGTTCCAGCGATGAAGTTCACCGAAATCGGCTATTTCGGCCGCCCCACCAACGTGACCGATGCACCAATCAGCGACGCCGCCACTGGCGCGGTGCTGGCGTCGCTCGCATCGCTGCCCCGCCGCGCGACCCCGGCTGCGCCCAGCGCGGCGATCATCCCCTTTCCCATCGCACGCGGGCCCCAAGGCGAGCCGCTGCGCTTCATTGCTGTCGAGACGGCGAAGGCTGCCAAGTAACCATGATTACCCGAGGAGCCCATAATGATAGATTTGCAGCGCCAGCACGATCAGGCGTTAGATGTCGCGCGCCGGTCATCACGGGAGGCGATTACAGAAGCGGTCAGCGCCGTAGCGTCGTTGTCCCCGGCTCCCACAGCAAATCCATCTCGTGGAGCCATAGCAACACGATTGCAGATTGGCGCAGGGCAAGTGGAATTTCGTCGTCCGGAATAAGCACGGTCTTTCCCGCTGCCTGGTTCGCGGCGATCACGAGCAGCGACTGGCGGTATCTTTCCTCCAATACGCGGCCATGCGCGATGCTGGGTATTTCGATCTGCATCGGGTCGGTCGCTGCCCATTCCAGCAGCAGGGCATCAACCTCGCCTTCAAACTCGCTGCGATACTCTGTGTCGCGAAACGGTGCCTGGTCTGGTCCGGCGAACAAGGGCTGCAACACCCAGATCAATTCCATCGCCATCTTCGGATCGCCGGGAGCGAAATACGGCTTCGCCTTGGCCCGGCCAAACAGCCCGCGTTTGGGCGGCGGGCACCATTTGTCGAGATATTCGCAAGCGAGCTGGTACGACATCGGCTCCTCCAATTTGACATTTACGCGGGATCGCGGCATTTTGCTGACGTCAGTAAGCGCCTTGAACAGCGCCCTGACAAGATTGGCAAAGGCGGCCACGTCCCGAAACGACGTCTCCCTTAGAGACGAACATCCGGGTGCCGCGCGTGCATGTCCAAGGCCTTGGCCTAAAGACGCGCGGGGACTGACCTTTGCCAGTCTGTTCAACACCCGGAGCCGGAAGGTTCCGGCCAGCAAAGGGACTGACTCCTATGACTATGCTGATCTCAACCACGGGCCTCACTGCCCTCATTCACACGCTGCCGGAGCGCGAGCCGTTCATGCTCGGTGCCGAGTTGGCCACAACGTATCAGACCGAGTATCGTCGATTGACGGAGGCCGTGAAGCGCAACGCGGATCGGTTTCCAGACGATTTCGCCTTCTATTTGACGGTCGACGAGACCCAGAAGTTGCCGCAAAATGCGGCGACCTCGCAGGGGCAACGCGCCGACCTGCGACCACTTGTTTTCACCCATGCGGGTGCCATTGCCCTGTCGGGCGTCCTAAAGACGGACGTTGCCGCCGAGGTCTCAGTGATCGTCCATCGCAGCTTTGCGGCGATGGAAAAGCGCGCGTTCAATCAGATGCGGGCCATGGTGGCGGGATTGCGCTGCGATTTGCTGGCCAAAAAGCCGATCTACGGGCGTATCCGGCTGGCGGCGATCGAGGGCTTTTCGATCGACGAGCTTTGGCGGCGGACCAATTATCCGCGCCACAAGCTAGAGGAAGCGGTGCGCGAAATGGTGGCGATGAAGCTGCTCGAAGCGCCGCTGGCCGGGATGCAACCCGACTTGTTCGGGGCCTAACCTCGTGTCGCGCCAGTTGGACGCGGTCAACATCCTCGATCAGGCCATTACCGGCCTTTGTGGGTTGCAAGACCTGCTCGGCCTCATCAACGGGGACCTCGCGGAGATCCATTCAGACGGGCTTCATGCCCTGCTCAGGCCCATCCGCGAACAGGTGGAGCAGGCAAGTGCTCTGCTCTACCCGCTTGAAGGCCATAGGGACGACTGACCGGCATGACCGCGCCTTTGAGGAGGCGCGGTCATGACCCGCCGCAGGTCCAATCCAACTCAGTTCAAGTTTGAGGCGCGCCATGGGTAAGGCCCGCGCGCATCCCGATCAGCTCGGTTTCGGATTCGAGCCGCCCGTGATGGCGACCGGCGTCGCTGTGCTGGCCGGGCTGGAGCGGCGCATCTGCACCACGGTCGGCGTGATCCTGAACAGCGAGGCCAAACCGCGCGAAGTGATCGCTGCGGAAATGAGCGTGCTGCTCGACGAAGAGGTCAGCCGCGCGATGCTGGATGCCTATGCCAGCCCGGCGCGAATCGAACACAAGGTGCCGATGTCGCGATTCCTGGCGCTGATCGCGGTCACCAACCGGCACGATCTGCTCGATCCGATCGTGCGCGAAATTGGCGCGGCGCTGCTTGTCGGTGCCGAAGTCCACACCGCCCGGCTTGGCCATATCGAACGCCAGATCGCCGCGCTCCGCGAAGAGCATAAGCGCATCGCCGGATCGGCCCCCTTGATCAGGAGCAGTGGAAACGATGGCTAGTCGCGCACCTGCCCCTGTCATCGGCGGCAACGCTGCGGAATCGTCACGCGACTGGTTCACCGCTGCCGAGCTGGCCGATCTGGCCTTGCCTGGCCTGCCCGCCGACAAGCGCGCCATCAACCGGCGCGCTCAGGACGAACGCTGGGCGCTGCGCACCGGCAGCGACGGCAATCCGCTGGTCCGCCCGCGCAGCGGACGCGGCGGTGGCGTTGAATTTCACGTCTCATTGCTGCCCGGTGCGGCCCGGATCGCGCTGGAGCAGCGCAACCCGCAAATCCTGCCGGAAGCCGCCAATGAAGCGCTGATCGGCGGCTGGCGCTGGTACGAATCGCAAAGCGCCACCACGCGGGCAGCGGCCGAACGTCGGCTGGCGATCTGCCGCGAAATCGATCTGCTGGAGCAATCGGGGGTGAGCCGCACGGCGGCGGTTGCCGATGCATCGGCGCGGCGCGACGTCGGCAAGGCAACATTATGGGCCTGGCTGCGGCTGATCAACGGCGTGCCGGTGCGTGACTGGCTGCCCGCGCTGGCCCCGCGCCGCCAGGGCGGCGGCTGTGAGGCAGAGATTGACCCAGTGCTGTGGACGATCTTCAAATCCGATTATCTGCGCCCCAGCGAACCAACGCTAACCAGCTGCTATGAACGCACCGCCGCCATCGCTGCTGAAAAGGGCCTCTCTTTGCCGTCTGAGAAGACGCTGAGACGGCGCTTAAAGGCGGAAATCGACCCGCGCATCATCATCCTGCGCCGCAAGGGCGAAGAGGCACTGCGCCGGTCAATCCCGGCCCAGCGCCGCACCGTCGATCATCTCCACGCGATGGAATGCGTCAACATCGACGGGCACAAATTCGACGTCTTCGTGACGCCTGCCGAGGGCGGCAAGCCGATCCGCCCGATGATGATCGCGCTGCAGGATATCCGCAGCAGCAAGATCGTCGCCTGGCGGCTGGGGGAGAGCGAGAGCACCACGCTTGCCCGCCTGGCCGTGTACGACATGATCCGCGACGTCGGCATTCCCAAGCGCCTGACGACCGATAATGGCCGCGCCTTTGCCAGCAAATTCTTCACTGGCGGCACGACCACGCGATTCCGGGGCAAGGTGCTGGAAAATGATCCGACGGGCGTGCTGGTCGCGCTGGGCATCGATATCGATTGGGCGCTGCCCTATCGTGGCCAGTCAAAGCCGATCGAACGCGCGTTCCGCGATCTGTGCGACACGATCAGCCGCGCGCCCGCGACCGAGGGGGCCTATACCGGCCCCAACCCCCAGCAAAAGCCCGAAAATTATGGGTCGCGAGCGATGGGCTGGGATGAATTTACCGCCCATGTCGCCCAGGGAATCGCCCGGCATAATGCCCGGCTGGGCCGCACCGGCCGCGATTATCGCGGGCGCAGTTTCGACCAGGTCTTTGCCGACACCTTTGTTGAGGTGGGCAAGGCCAGCCCTGAGCAGCTGCGCATGGCGTTGCTCGCCGCGCAGCAGATGCGCGTCGATCGGCAAACCGGCGAAATCAAGCTGTTCGGCAACCGCTATTGGGCGGAAGGCTGCGGCCGGTTGCATGGCCAATTGCTGACGGTGCGTTTCGACCCCGATAATCTCCATTCGGAAATCCATGCCTATGGGCAGGATGGCCGGTTCCTGCTGACCATGCCTGTCGTCGCCGACACGGGCTGGGGCGATGCAGAGGGCGCGCGCGTCAGCCAGAAACGCTTGAAGGGCGTGCGTCGCCAGATCCGTGACGGCGTTGAGGCCGAACAGCTGCTGAGCGCACAGGAAGTCGCCGCGCTCCAGGCGCGCGTTGTGGTGCCCGATATTCAGCAGCCCGATGTGATCCGCCCCGTCCGCCACCGCGGGCAGACCGCCGCCGCGCTCAACCCTGTCAGCGTCACGGCGCCCGAAAACGCGCCAGACCGCGACCACGCCATCGATCGCATGGCGCTGGGCATGCGGCGGCATCTGCGCAGCGTCGACTGATTCACTGATCCGCCGAAGAAGGAGAAAACACGGTGAACAACCCCGACAATTTCCCGATTTCCATTGAAGATGAAGTCCGCTGGTTCGTCGCCTATCGCACGCGCCATGGCCTGAGCTGGAACGCGCTGGCGAAGGAAACCGACATTCCCCAGGGCACGCTGAGCCAGGTGATTTCCGGCAAATATACCGGCGATATGCAGGTTCAGGCAGAGCGGCTGTTCAAGTTCCGCCAAAAGGTGGAATCGCAGGAAGAGCGCTCGCGATCGGCGCTGGCCAAGCCGAGCTTTATCGCGACGCCAACGGCGCGGCGGCTGCAGTTCCTGCTGGAAATCGCGCATATGGGGCGCATCACGATCGGCGCGACCGGGCCGGGCACCAGCAAGACGATGGCTGCTGAGGACTATAAGGCCAGCGTATCCAGTTGCTGGATGGTGACGATGCGCGAATCCAACTCCACGCTCAGCGGGCTGCTCTGCGCGGTGATGAAGGAGATGGGGCTGGATTCGGTGAGCGGGTGGAACCGCCAGCGTTCCGATCAAATCATTGAACATGTGCGCGGCCGCAAAGGCCTGCTGATCGTCGATGAAGCCGGTTTTCTGGGGCTGGACGGACTGGAAGAACTGCGGGCCATTCATGATGCGACCGGCCTGGGCATTGCATTGTTCGCCAATAAAGAGCTGCTGCAGCGTATTCGCGGCGGCGAAAAGAGCCATGCCTATGCCCGGCTCAACAGCCGGATTTCCAACAGCCATATTCAGGACGTGCCCAGCCAGGGCGATGTCGATGTCTTTCTCGACGCCTTCGATATCGACGACGGCAAGGTTCGCAGGCTGCTGAGCAGCGTCGCGCTGTCGCCACATAATGGCGGCTTGCGTGAAGTGAAACAGATCCTCGAAAGCGCCAACATGCTCGCGATCGCCGACGATACCGCGATCGAGCTGAGCCATGTCGAAGACGCGGTCGGATCGCGCATCACTCAGCATGTGCTGAGGGCATCATGAGCGCCGCGTGCTATGTCTGCGGATCGATCGAGCTGGCAGCCGATGCCGATCTGCGCAGCCCGACCTGCGATGACTGCCGCCCGGCGCGCGATCATGTCGTTTCAATACAAACCGGCCCCGGCGGTGCGCCGCTGGCGGTGTGCCCCTGCGGCTGGCGTTACCAGTCGGGGGACAAGGCGGGCTATCTGTTCCGCGAGGTGGCGGTGCGCGCGCACTGGCGGGCAATGATCGCGGCATCGGCCGAGCGGGTGGCGGCATGAGGGTGCGCTACCATGTCCACCCATCGGTCGATCTGCCTGCCTATGCGGATCTGCGCAGCCTTTCCTCTGAGGACTGCCGGGTGCTGCACGACCATGTCGCTTTAATCGAGCGCGGCCGAGCTGGCCCGACGCGGGCAAGCTGCCAATGCGGCTGGAGCTTCCAGTCAGCCTACAGCACCGTTCACTGCGACTTGGCCATTCGCGTGCACTGGCAGACGACGATCATGGCCGCCGCCGAGCAGGAGGCATCATGAGCGCGGCCCTGAAACTGGCAACAAAGGCCAAGGGCGTACCGGTCAGCCCCTATCGCCGGTCGATGATCGCCAAGATCAACGTGGCGAAGACCCAGTTGCGCATGGAAGAGGCGGATTACCGCGCCGCCCTGGTCGAGGTGACGGGCCATAACAGCCTGACCAAATGCAGCGATGCGCAACTGGCCAGGATGCTCGAATGGCTGGCGTCGAAGGGCTTTCGTGCGGTTCAGGGCGGGGGGCAAGCCGGATCGGTACGCGGCGGATTGGCCTCTGGGGCGACCCACCCGATGGCGCGCAAAGCGCGGGCGCTGTGGATCTCGCTCTATCACCTGAACGCGGTCGAAAACCCGTCCGAACAGGCGCTGGAAGCCTTCGCCAAACGCCAGCTGAAATGCGAAAAACTGGTCTGGGCGAACCAGCGCGATGCGTACAAGCTGATCGAGGCGCTGAAGGCCTGGGCGGTGCGCGAAGGCTGGCCGGAAGCGGGCAGCAACACCCGGACCCAGTCACCGATGCTGCTGCAGGCGACGCTGTGCGGGGCGATCCTGCGCAAGCTGAAGGCGGCGGGTATCGCCCAGCTCGGCTGGGACCTGTTGGGCGCATCAATGCAGCTGTGCGGCCGCGCGATCCAGGCCGATCCCGGCCAGAAAGACGCATCCACCGCTGATTTTCAGCGCCTTGCCGAGCAGCTTGGGACCGTTCTCAGAACCCGCTCAGCCGGTGCCGAAGCCCCACTTAGCCCGCCTTCAGAAAGGCAATAATCATGCCGCAGCAATCCTCCATCCGCGTGACCGACCATGCGCTTGTGCGTTGGCTCGAAAAGGCCGGGCTGATCGATGTCGAGGCTTTGCGCGTGACGATCGAGAACGCGCTCGGGCGAGCATGCCTGGCCGGGGCGACGATCGGCGTGAGCAACTATCTGATTGTCGCGCACGGCCTGATTTATGTCGTGCGCGACGGGAAGGTTACGAGCGTCGTCACCGATGATGGTCGCCGCGCGCATGTGCGTGCGCACATGGTTGATTTTCAGATGCCCATTGATGCCGACACTCAGCCCGAGGCTCAGGACTGATGGAAGAAGGGCGGCTCCTGACGCATCTGCGCGCCGTGCTTGGCGAGGAGGGCTTTGTGCTCTTCTGCCAGGCGCTGGGCGGCACGCGCGTCTATGTGCCGTATAAATGCCGTGACGAAAATGAGATTGTCCAGGCCGTTGGCCGCGCCACCGCCGATAAACTGAGCCGCGCGCTTGCCCCCGCCACCATCCGCGTGCCGTTGGCGCGGCGGGAACGGGCGCTGTATTTTCGCGGCATTCAGGGCCTGTCCAACGCGCAGATCGCCCGCAAGCTGGGCATTACAGAGGGCGGGGTGAACCGGCTGTTCGCGCGCGAACAGGACTTGCCAGACAAAGCCGGTTCGGGCAGATCGCCTGCACAGTTGACGCTGATCTGATCCCCCTGGCCGCTTTCGCGGCCATATTTTTGACCATCGCCAAAGACCATCGTCGCCCCATCAACCGGGGCCGATGCTGCATCGCGCCCCGGCTTCCTTCGAGCGGAGCTGGATGATGGCTGCGGATGTAAACAAGCTGGTCGATCAGGTGATCGGGGTTGAGGGTGGCTATGCCAACCACCCCGCCGATCGCGGTGGCGCGACAATGTGGGGCATTACCGAACAGGTGGCGCGCGCGCATAACTATACCGGCGACATGCGCAATCTGCCCCGCAAGTTCGCCGCCGCCATCTATGCGCAGCGTTACTGGTTCGAAGTCGGGCTTGATCGCGTTGCCGCCGTTGCGCCCGAGCTGGCGGCGGAACTGTTCGATATCGCGGTCAATATGGGGCCGCGCTGGGCGGGGACGCTGTTCCAGCGCGCGCTCAACGTGCTCAACCGGGGTGCCAGCGATTACCCGGATATCGAGGCCGATGGCCGGATCGGCACCATGTCGATCGACGCGCTCAATCGCTTCATTGCGCGGCGCAAGGCACCGGGCCTGGTCGTGTTGCTGCGGGCCGTCAGCTGCTTGCGTGGCGCGCGCTATATCGAGATCGCCGAGAAGAACCCCAGCCAGGAGGCGTTCGTCTATGGCTGGATCGCTAACCGCGTCGACCAGGACCACCTGAAATGACCGGTGGCGGGATGACCTTCTGGGAATTTCTCCACCGGCTTGGCCCCGGCTGGCCCGACCAGCGCGGCTGGTATGCAGCGGCATTGTTCGTGCAGACCTGCGCGATCCTGCTGATGATCGCCTTTCTGCCTGGCCTGTCCAAGGACGAATTCTTCAAGGCCGCCGCCAATGCGATCATCGTGACGGGCTGGGTCGGCTTTGCCGTCGCCGGTCGCGATAACCGGCTGGATCGCGAACAGGTCGGTCAGGCGCTCAAGATCGCCGAAGACCAGGCCGTGCAGCTGCGCATCGTCGCCGGTACCGCATCGGCAGCGCAGCCATGATCGCGGGTGTCCTTGTCTTTCTGAAGGACTGGCGCGTGATCGCCGGGCTGGCCGCCATTGCCGCATTCGGCATCTGGCTCGCCTTCCACGACCGCGCCGTTGTGCGCCAGCATCAGGCCAAGGTCGAGGCCAGGGCTGCACCCTTGCGCGAAAAGGCAGCGGCCGAGCGCGTGACCGACGCTGTCATCAACACCCGAAAAGAACAGGAGCTTCACCATGCGATCGACACTGCGCCGAAGGGCGGGACTATTAGCCCTGCTGCCCATGCTCTTGCTTGCCAGCGGCTGCGCAACCACGGCCGGGTTCCCCCCGCTTGCCGACGTGACGGCGGCGACGGAACCAAAGCCGATCCCCGATGACGCGATCGCGACCGATCCGGTGGCAGAGGCGCATTACAACGCCAGCGTCGAAGGCTGGGGCGACCGGATCGGTTCGGCGGGCGCGCGGCTGTGCCGGTTTTTCCTGGGCATGAAGATGCCGGGGCTGAAGGCCTGCCCTAAGCCAGCGGTGGATGCTGCGCTGATCGCCGGGCCGGAAGCCGCGCCCTCGCGATGAACATCACCGAACGGATGATCGAGACGGCAGAGGCGAATGTGGCGCGCGAGCGCGACGATGCCGTTGCCCGCATCCGCGCCGATTTGCGCGTCGAGGGCGAGGATTTCTGCGTCGGGTGCGACGATCCGATCAGCCCCGAACGCAAGGCCGCGCTGCCATCGGCAGAGCGCTGCATCGATTGCCAGCAAGCCCATGAAAGGAAAATGCGTGACGCTGGGGGTTTTTAGCCAATGGGTGGCGATCATCGCGCTGCTGCTGGGCATCGGCAATGTGCTGTGGACCTGGTTGAGCATGCCTAACCGCGACACCAACAAGCGGATCGATGAGGCTGAGGCTGACATCGTCAAGCTGAACACCAAGACAGAGGCCGATCTGGCGGTGCTGACCGAGGGGATGAAGGGCCATGATCGCCGCATCCAGCGGGTGGAGGACGATATGCGCCACCTGCCCACCAAGGATGATCTGCAGATCGTCAGCCACAAGGTGACCGGCATCAAAACCGAACTGGACATCGTCGCCAGGACGCTTGGCCGGATCGATGATTTCTTAAGGAAGCCATGATGGGCGATTATGAGCAACGCTGCCGCGAAGATGCGCGCCTGGCGATCCTGGCCGAGCTGGCCCGCCAGCGCGATGCCACGCTGAACAGCCTGTCGATCGCGCGCGTCGTCGATGCGCTGGGCATCCGGCGATCGCGCGACTGGGTGGAGGATCAGCTGCGCCGCCTGGATGAATCCGGTGCCGTCAACCTGCGCGATGCCGATCTGCCCGGCCTTGGCCGCGTGATCGTCGCCACGCTGACCCGCACGGGCCGCGATCATGTCGAGCGGCGCGCACTGCTGACCGGCGTCTCCGCGCCTGCCGACGAGGAATAGCCCGGTGGACCCGAGCGCCACTGAGACTGACGACGATCGCCGCCGCCGCCGCGAGGGTCGCGGTCGCTTGTCGACGATCGACACCCTGCCGGAGGAGTGCGACGAAGATATCGCCTGGGCGAATGAGGCGCTGCGCGAGCGCAAGATGCCCGGCAACGAGATCCTGCGGCAGTTCAATGCACGGCTGGCCGACAAGGGACTGAAGGGCGTCAGCAAGGGCGCGTTTAGCCGCTATTCGATCCGCCTAGCGACCGAGGTCCGCAAGATGGAAGCGAGCCGCCAGATCACCGATGTGATCCTGGCACGCATGCCGCCCGGCGAGCGTAGCGACGGCATGATCGCGGCGACCGAGCTGCTGAAATACCGCGTGCTGGAAATGGTGATGGCCGAGGAAGAGCCGGACCCCAAGCTGCTGAACGTCGCGACGCTGGCGTTGCAGCGGCTCGGCAGCACCGCCGCCCGCCAGATCGACGTCCAGCGCCGCGAAAAGGCCGATCAGCGCGAGGAGGAAGCGCGCGCTGCCCAGCTCGCCGCACAACAGGCCGCCCAGGCGAGGGAAGCCGAGCAAGCCGCTGAGACCGTCACCAAGATCGCAACCGAGGCCGGTCTGGGCGCGGAGCGCGTCCGCGAGCTGCGGCGCGGCGTGCTGGGGCTGGCGGTATGAGGATGCTTCGCAGCCTGCCGCGCCCGAGAGGATATCGGTCTTGGTCACCATGGTTTGCGCATGCTGTACGGGTGCGCCGTCGAGTCTTGAGCGCAAAGCAGGTGCGCGAGCTACGGCGCGGCGTACTCGGGTTGGCGGGATGAGCGGCCCGATGCGCAGTACGAAAGAGCTCTACCTTGAAGAGCACGAGCGGCTGACCACCGACATGATGGACGCGACCGGTTGCGACTGGGATGAAGCATACGACGCGACCGGCGATCGGGCTTATGACGCAATGGTCGATCGCCTTGCCGACATTGCCGATCGGCAACGTGACGACGGCACATGACCGACCCCGTCGAAACCCCCGACATCGTCGATCCGCCTGTCATTTCGCGCGATCCGGACAAGCTGCCCGGCGAATTGCCGCGCGGCGCGGAGATCCCGCAAGATCTCGATCCGCTCGCCGAGGGCGTGCTGATGAAGCATCAGCGCGCGTGGCTGGAGGACACCGGGGACCTGAAGATCGCCGAGAAAGGCCGGCGCGCGGGCATCACCTTTGCCGAGGCGCTGGATGACACGCTGATCGCGGCGGCCGCGCGCTCTGCCGGTGGCGACAACGTGTTCTATATCGGCGACACCAAGGACAAGGGCCGCGAGTTCATCGGCTATGTCGCCCACTTCGCCCGCGTGGTGGCGAAGGAGCTGGTCGAGGTCGAGGAGTTCCTGTTCGAGGACGAACGCGACGACGGCGGATCGAAATTCATCAGCGCCTACCGCGTGAAATTCGCCAGCGGCTTCCGGGTCGAGGCGCTGTCGTCGCGGCCGGAGAATATCCGCGGTCTGCAGGGCGTGGTCGTGATCGACGAAGCCGCGTTCCACAAGGACGTGCGCGCCGTGATCGATGCCGTGAACGCGCTGCTGATCTGGGGCGGCAAGATCCGCATCATCAGTTCACACAACGGCTTCCTCAACCCGTTCAACGAGCTGATCGGCGAAGCGAAGAAGGCCGATCCGCCGACCTGGCGCGTGCACTTCATCCCGTTCCAGCTCGCGGTCGATAACGGCCTGTACCGCCGCGTCTGCCTGATGCGCGGCTGGACATTCAGCGAGGAAGCTGAGCGCGCCTGGGAAGCGAAGATCAGGGGCGCTTACGGGTCGCGCGTCGCCAAGATGCGCCAAGAGCTGGACGCGATCCCCGCCGATGCAGAGGGCGCGGCGCTGAGCCGGGTCGTGATCGAACAGGTCATCAATCGCGCCGTGCCGGTCATCCGGTACCAGCTGCCCAACAGCTTCAACGGCGCACCGCAGGCACTGCAAAAGGCGATGGTGGCGGAATGGTGCCAGACCCATCTGGGGCCGCACCTGGCCGCGCTCGACCAACGCCGCCGCCATGATTTCGGCTTCGACTTCGCGCGCACCGGCGACGCGTCGGGCATGGTCATCCGCGAGCTGGGGCAGGACCTGGTCCGCCGCGACAAGCTGATCATCGAGCTGCGCAACGTGCCGTTCGAAATGCAGCGCGACATCTTGTTCTTCGTCGGCGATCGGCTGCCTCGGTTCGGGCACGGCGCGCTCGATGCCACCGGCAACGGCGCGTACCTGGCGGAGAAGGCCGTGCATAAATGGGGCGCGCGGATCAGCGCGATCAAGCTGAGCCAGGAATGGTACCGGCAGAATGGCCCACCCTATATCGAGGCGTTCGGCGACCGCACCGTGCTGATCGCGGGCGATGACGATGTGATCCGCGATCACCAGGCGCTGCAATATGTCGGCGGCGTGGTGAAGGTGCCCGATGACTTCCGCTACAAGGGCAGCGACGGGCTCGATCGCCACGGCGACACCGGCATCGCCGGCATGCTCGCCTGGTACGCATCACGCCAGGGCGCGATCGACTATGGCTATCAACCCGTCACCCGGCCGACCGAGCAGGACCGCTGGAATGGTGCCGATGACGATGAAGACGCCTGGCGCGACGAATGGCGCCAGCCGCTCGGCGCGGGCCTGCGCGGCGGTGGCATTTTTTAAATGATGAAGGCAGCGACATGACAGTCCCTCCACTGGTCGATCAATATGGGCAGCCGCTGCGCCGCGAGCTGATGACGCGCGATATCGCGGGGCCGACGCTGGCTGGCGTGCGCTCGCCGATCGCGGGCTATCCCGCCAATGGCCTGAACCCCGCCCGCCTCGCCAATCTGCTGATGGAGGCGGACCAGGGCGAGCCGACGGCCTATTTCGAGCTGGCCGAGCTGATCGAGGAGCGCGACCTGCATTATGCCGGCGTGCTGGCCACCCGCAAACGCAGCGTCACCCAGATCGACGTGACGGTTGAGGCGGCATCCGACCATCCCGAAGATCTGCGCCGCGCCGACATGGTGCGCACCTGGCTGAAGCGCGACGAGCTGGCGGACGAGATGTTCGATATCCTCGACGCGATCGGCAAGGGCATCAGCTTTACTGAAATCATCTGGGACACGTCTGAAGGCCATTGGTGGCCGGAACGGCTGGAATGGCGCGACCAGCGCTGGTTCCGGTTCGATCGCACCACGCTGCGCCGGCCGATGCTGCGCGGCGGCGTGGACGGCACGACCGAGGCAGAACCGCTGCCGCCGTTCAAGTTCATCACCGCGCAGATCAAGGCAAAGTCGGGCCTGCCGCTCCGATCGGGCCTGTCGCGCCTGGTGAGCTGGGCGTACATGTTCAAGAAGTTCACTGAGCGCGATTGGGCGATCTTCACGCAAACCTATGGCCAGCCGGTGCGGCTGGGCAAATATGGCAGCGGCGCGACCAAGGAAGACAAGCAGACTTTGTTCCGCGCCGTCGCCAACATTGCCGGGGATTGCGCGGCGATCATCCCCGATTCGATGCAGATGGAATTCATCGAAGCCAAGAACGTCACGGCCGGCGCAGAAGTCTATGAGAAGCGCGCCGACTGGCTCGATCGCCAGGTATCGAAGGCGGTACTGGGCCAGACGACAACGACCGACGCGATTGCGGGCGGCCATGCGATCGGCCGCGAGCATCGCCAGGTGCAGGAAGATATCGAAACCGCCGATTGCAAATCAGGCGCGGCCACGCTCAACCGCGATTTGATCAGGCCGTGGTGCGACCTGGAATATGGCCCCGATGGCCGGGGCTATCCGCGCCTGTTGATCGGCCGACCGAAACAGGAGGACATCAAGCAGCTGACCGAAAGCCTGCGGGTCTTCGTGCCGATGGGGCTGCGCGTCGAGGCGTCGGAAGTGCGCGACAAGCTGGGCCTGTCCGATCCGGCCGAGGGGGCAGAGCTGCTGCAGGCACCCGCCGCGCCGCCCGCTCCAGAAGCCGGGGCAACGCCGCCGCCCGCCGCGACGCCCCCGATCGCCGCGACGCCGCCGATCATCGCGACGCCCCCGATCATCGCTACCCAATCCACCGAGCCCCCCGCCCAGCGGGTGGAGCTGCACCCGGCCACGCTGATCGCCACGCAGATGGAAGGGCGCGCGGTGCGCGCCGTGACCGGCATGGCCGAGACGATCGAGACGATGCTGGCCAAGGCAGGCGATCTGGGTGAGTTCCGGGCAATGCTGTCGAGCGCCTATGGCACGATCGGTGGTGGCGATCTGGCAGCGGTGCTGGAGGCCGGGCTGGCAGCGGCGCAGGCGGCCGGGCGTTCTGATCTGGCTGATGAAAGCGATGGTGGCGAAAGCGACGGTGGCGAAAGCGATGCAGGCAACGCATGAAGGCCAAGCGCCCATCGGTCCCGATGCCCGTCCGGCTGACGCCGCCAATGAAGCGCGCGCTGCAGGCGCTCGATCGCGGGCTGCTGCGCCAGTATGAGGATCTGTATCGGCGTGACGGCGTGCAATGGCGCACGTTGCGCAGCCTGACCAATGCGCGCGCCGATCGCCCGGCCCTGGTGCAGCGGGTCGAGCTGCGCACCGGTTCGATCTTCAAGGAGCCCTATCATCACTTTTACCGACTGACCGAGGCCGGGGAAAAACTGCAGCGGGCGATCGGCAAATGACCCCCAAACTGGGATGCCCCGATTTAGCCGCCACAGGGCCGATGCAGCAGCATGGCGGCACGCTGGGCCATGGTGGTGGTTCGATTGCCTTCTTATGCCTTCTTAGAGGCCTTTTTTGGGCTGTTGAGGCGCGGTCATGAGCCACCCATCATCACTGTCCGGTGTCTTCCGCCGACCCTTCCCCGAACAGGTCGCCTTTTTCCGGCAGAAGCTGGGCAACCGCGTGCCGACCCGGCGCTGGGACGATCTGGTGGCGCAAGCGCACGACACCGCCTTCATGGTGGCGGGCGCGGCAGAGGCTGATCTGCTGACTGATCTGGCCGCCGCCGTCGACAAGGCGATTGCCGAGGGGATGGGGATAGAGGCGTTCCGAAAGGACTTCCGCAGCATCGTGACGCGCAACGGCTGGACCGGCTGGACGGGCGAAGGCAGCGTTGGGGGTGAGGCGTGGCGGGTCAAGACGATCCTGCGCACCAATGCCTATACCAGCTATTCGGCCGGGCGATATGCGCAGCTGATCGATGGCAATTTCCCCTTCTGGGTCTATCGCCATGGTGGCAGCCTGGAACCCCGGCCGGATCATCTGTCATGGGACAGCTTCTATGCGCCGCCCAGTCACCCTTTCTGGGTGAAGCATTATCCGCCGTCCGACTGGGGCTGTTCCTGCTATGCGCTGGGGGCGCGTTCCGCGCGCGCGGCGGTGCGCCTGGGCGGCGACCCCAACAAGCGGCTGCCCGCCAACTGGCAGATGATCAACCCAAAGACCGGCCAGCCCAACGGCATTGGCAAGGGCTGGGGCTATGCGCCGGGCGCGAGCGTGGCGAGCGCGGTGAACGCAGCGGCCGCAAAGATCGGCAGCTGGGATTACCGGGTTGCCAAGGCATTCATGGAAAGCCTGCCGGTGGCGGATCAGGACGCGCTGTCATCGGCCTATCGATCGCTGCCATCGACCGCCGACGATGCGCGCCGATTTGCCCGGCGCATCTGGGAAGACATGCCCGATCCGCAGCCAGGCCGAACGCTTGGGCTGGTGCGCAGCGACCAAGCGGCGGCAATCGTCGGCGATCGGAAGGGTATCGAGATCGACGTCAGCGGCTTCGACTATACCCTGTCACCATCAGACGTTCGTTATGTCCGCAACAAACACGGTGATGATGTGCAGCAGCGCTCACAGCGACAGCGAGGCGTGACGCCTGAAGACTTCGCCAAGCTGCCCCAGATTATCGAGGCATCTAAGCTGGTCTTTGTCGGCGTCTCAGACATCGGTAAGCTGCCGGTTTACGAAATGACCCTGATCATCGACGGGGAGGAATATGTGACGCGCTGGGAGAGCCGGTCGCGCCGCCGCACCTTGGCGCTGCTGACCTTTTTCATTCGGCGGGTGAAAGGGGCTTGATCGCCTCCCCTGTACGCCTGGAAACGTCGCCGGGTACCTGCCGGACGGTGGATGCGATCAAGCTGGGAGCCAAATAGCATGTTCACGACCGAGTTCAAGGCAGACGCCGCCCGCGCCGCGATCCGCAGCGCCGCCGCGCAGCTGGAGGACATGACGCCGATCTTCCGCGACGTGACCGAATATATGATCGGTGCGACCCGCCAGCGCTTCGTCACCGGTACCGCGCCGGACGGCTCCCGCTGGGCCGCCAAGCGACCGGCGACGCTCGAACGCTACAAGGCGCTCGGCTATGGCAATCTCTCCCGCGTGCTGATCGGCCCCGGCAAGCGATTGTCGCGGGAGATTGTCGGCCAGGCCAGTCCCCAGGGCGCCGTGATCGGATCGGCGCTGATCTATTCGCGGGTAATGCAGGAGGGTGCTGCCAAGGGTGCATTCGGTGCCGATCGACGCGGCCGGCCGGTCCCCTGGGGCCGCATTCCGGCGCGCGTGTGGCTGGGCATCTCCGCCCAGGACGAGACGCAGATCATCGATATCGTTGACGAGCATGTCGGCAAGCCGCTCGACGCGGGCAGCTAGACAGGCCGGCAGGATGACCGGCGACCCGACTTGACCAAATCGGGCCGCCGCGTCATCACCCATAGAACCAGCGCCTGATCGCGGGTTTCCTGGCCGCGATAGCGGCCATATTTTCAGGGCTTCCGGACGGGCAAACCCGTTGTCGATGAAGCTCAAAACGCCCCCGTCCCAATCTTCTTTGGTCGCCCTTTGCTCCGCCGTGGCGTTTGCTGATGGCGATGGTGCGCCCGAATGGATCAACCTGCTGCCTGCAGGGCCGGTGCGGACGATTGACGGGCGCGGGCCTTATACTGTCGCATCAATGGCCGCGCTGATCGCCGCCTCGCTGCCAGAGGGTGGCAAGCTCGTGCTCGACGAAAATCACGCGACCGACAAGGGCATGGCGCTTGGCCTGCCCGCCCCGGCGCAGGGCTGGATCGTGGCGCTGGAAGCGCGCGAGGACGGGCTGTGGGGCAAGGTCGACTGGACCGGCCCTGGCCGCCAGCTGATGGCCGACAAAGCCTATTCGGGCGTCAGCCCGGTGATCGCGCACACCAAGGACGGCCGCATCATGCGGCTGCTGCGCGTCAGCCTTACCAACACCCCAAACCTGCAGGGCCTGGTGTCCCTGCATTCGGAAGGAAGCACGATGGATTGGAAAGCGAAGCTGATCGAGCTGCTTGGGCTCGACAGCAGCGCCGATGACGCGGCGATCGACGCCGCGCTGACGGCGAAGATGACGGCAATGGCAATGCAGTCTCAGGGCGATGTGCTCAATCTGATCGAGCACCCCACGGTGATCGCGCTGCAATCTGAGCTGACATCGGCGACGGCGCAGATCAAGGCGCTGACCGATGGCCAGGCACGCAAGGATGCCACCGCGTTTGTCGATGGTGCGATCCGCGAAGGGCGGGCTGGCCTGAAGCCGATGCGCGACGAATATATCGCGCTTCACATGGAAAATCCGACCCGCGCCGAAAAGCTGATCGGCAGTATGGTGAAGCTCACCGGTTCGACCATCACTGACAGCGTGATCGACGACAAGGGCGAGCGCGGCCTGGCCGCCGAGGACCGCCAGGTGATGGCGCTGTTTGGCGTGTCAGAGGAAGATTATCAGGCGGAGCTGAAGAGTGCCGGCCTGCAGAAGGAGGCCCTGTAAATGGCCGCGCTCACCGCACCCCGGACCACGCCGCAGAAGCTTGATCCGATGACCCGCAGCGTACCGCTGCTCGCCAACGCCAAGGTTTACCAGGGCGGCATGGTGCAGATCGCTGCATCGACCTTCGCCGTCGCTGCTGTCGCCACGGCGGCCAACGTCACCATCGGCCGCGCCAGGCAGACCGTCGACAACGCGGGCGGTGCCAATGGCGCTGTGTCGGTCGAGGTTGATCGCGGTGTGCACCGTTACGCCAACTCGGCATCGGGCGACCTGATCACGCGGGCTGAGATCGGCAAGACGGTCTATGTCGTCGACGATCAGACGGTCGCCAAAACCGACAATTCCGCTGCCCGGCCCGCTGCCGGCACCTGCTACGACGTGGACGCGCAGGGCGTCTGGGTCGAGTTCAAATAAGAAGGGCCCGTCCAGATGATCGTCAATAGCGAAAACCTCAACCGGCTCCGTGTCGGTTACAATGCCGCCATGAAGCGCGGCCTCATGTCGACCGCAGCGGCGACGTCTGCCCGGATCGCCATGCGCGTGTCGGCAACTCAGAAAGAGCAGCGCTATGGTTGGCTCGGTAAGCTGCCCGATGTGCGGGAATGGATCGGCGACCGCGTCATCCAGAACATCTCCGAGAGCGATTACGCGATCAAGGAGAAGAAGTGGGAACTGACCGTCGGCGTCGATCGCGATGATATCGAGACCGACAATCTCGGCCTCTATTCGTTGCTGTTCGAGGCGATCGGCGAGTCGACCATTTCCAAGCCCGAGCAGCTCGTCTGGGGCCTGCTCAAGGCTGGTTTCGCGACCAACTGCTATGACGGCCAGTATTTCTTCGACACCGATCACCCGGTGCTGGCCGCTGACGGCGTTACCATGCTGTCGGTCGCCAACACCGATGGCGGCGCTGGCGAGCCATGGTTTCTGCTCGACGTTGGCCGCGTGCTCAAGCCGCTGATCCTGCAGGTCCGCCGCGACTTTGGCGATGTCGTCGCCAAGGACAAGGTGACCGACGACAACGTCTTCGAGCGCAACGAGTTCGTCTATGGCGTCGATGCGCGGATGAACGTCGGCTATGGCTTCTGGCAGTTCGCCTGGGGATCGAAGCAGGCGCTGTCGGCAGCGACTTATGAGCTGGCGCGATCGTCGCTTTTGGGGATGAAGGGCGATTTTGGCCGCCCCCTGGGCATCATGCCCAAGCTGCTCGTGTGCGGCCCTTCGCTCGAAGGCGCAGCACGCCGGGTGGTAGCATCGCAGCTGGTGAACGGCGGCGAGACCAACCCCTGGGCTGGCACCGCCGAAGTGCTCGTCGTTCCCTGGCTGGCATAAGGAGCGTCCCCGATGGCCAAGCGCCCAGCACCCAGGGCGGCCGGTTCAACACCGGCCGCCCAAGCATCCCCCGCACCGACCGCCGCTGCTCTCGCTGCTGCCCAGGTCGAGGCCGATCGCGTCGCCGCCGACAAGGCTGCCGCTGATAAGGCCGAGGCGGATCGCGTCGCTGCCGAGCTGGGCGGGTTCGACATGGATGGCCGCACGATCTTTGTCCGCTCGGCCTCACCGCACGGCCGTCGTCGCGCGGGGCTCGCCTTCGGCGCCACGCCGGTGCCCGTGCGCGTCGATGAACTCACCGACGAGCAGCTGACTGCGATTCTGTGGGATAGCGATCTCGTGATCGTCGCCGTGGAAGAGTGAGGGGTAACGACCGGTGCCTTACACCTCGCTTACGCAGTTGACCGCCCGCTATGGCGAGCGGTTGCTGTTGCAGGTCGCCGATCGCGCTGATCCGCCTGCGGGCGCGATCGATGCCGCGATCGTCGCCCAGGCGCTGGCCGATACCGACGCGGTGATCGATGGCTATCTGGCTGGCCGATATGTGTTGCCGCTGGCGAGCATGCCGCCGCAGCTGCCGCCGATCGCCCAGGCAATCGCGATCTATAAGCTGCATGTCTATGAGCCGGAAAAGAAGATCGCCGACGAACATCAGGCGGCGATCGCCGACCTGGTCCGGATCGCCAATGGCGTGATCCGGCTGGCTGTGGCCGGGGTGGAGCCGACCAGTTCGGGCGCATCGGGCGTCGAGACGATCGACCGTGAACGCGATTTCACGCCAGAAAAAATGACGGGTTTCATCTGATGCTGCAGCTGGACGCCCTTCGCACCCGGATCGAAGACCAGGTGCCAGCACTGGCGGGCAATCTGGGCAATGCTGCGCAGTTCACCCTGCTGGTCGACAAGGGCCAGCTGCCCCAGTGGCGCATCGGCGGGTTCATCCTGCCGGGCGGGTTGATCGGCGGGCAAGTGCGATCGGCGACAGCGGCGTTCATCCAGGACGTGCAGGAAACGATCGCCGTCGTGCTGGTGTGCCGGGTGGCATCCGATCCAACGGGTGAAAAGGCGCTGGATGAAATCACGCCGCTGGTGCGCGACGTCGTGATGGGCGTGATCGGCTGGGCACCCGATGGCGTCCCCGGTGTCTTTTCGCTCGTCAAGGGCGAGCTGGTCGGATCGCAGGGCAATGCCCTGATCTTCCAGCTCGACTTTGCCCTTTCTGATCAACTGAGGAAAATCGCATGACACGCCGTAAATCAGGCGCTTCCACGCCTTCGTCCGAGGATCAGCAGCCTGAGGAACAGCAGCCCCAGCATGGCGGCAGCTTTGTGCGCCAGCCGGATGGCAAGCTGGAAGTGGTCGAACAGACCAGGCTCGTCGCCGACGATGATGACGGCGCAGATGATCAAGAAGGGGCAGCGGAAGGGGATGAAATCCCGCCCACTGATCCTGTCACGCCGGGCACGCCCCCAGGCGCACCGACCGAGGAGGCATAAATGTCGAAGTTCTGGAAATCGAAGACCATCCTGGCGAAGATGGAAGCCGTCTATGGCACCGATCCGGTGCCGACCGGTGCCGCCAATGCCATCCTGGCCAGCGACGTCACATGGTCACCGATGGAAGGAAGCGACGTCGCGCGCAATGTTGAGCGGCCTTATTTCTCGGCCGATCCAACCATCCCAGCCGGGCTTTACGCCAGCATCACTTTTTCAGTTGAGATGGTCGGTTCGGGCACGCTGGGCACGCCGCCCGGCTGGGGACCGTTGATCCGCGCGTGTCGTGCCGCAGAAGTGATCACGGCGGCGACCAAGGTCGAATATACGCCTATCACCAACAATCCCGAATCGGCTGCGCTGTATTTCGACGTCGATGGCACGCTGCAGAAGATGCTCGGGTCGCGCGGCACTTTTGCGCAAACGCTTTCCGCCAATGGTATCCCCTTGCTGACCTTTACGTTGAGCGGGCTGTTCTCGCCCGCTACCGAGGCTGCCAAGCCGACCCCCAATTATTCGACGTTCCAGGCTCCGCAAGTTGCCAACACCCAGAACACGCCGACCTTCACGATCGGCGGCATTTCGTTCGTGCTGCGCGAGTTCAAGCTGGATCTCGCCAACCAGGTCACGCCGCGTCTGTTGATCGGCGAGGAAACGATCCAGATCACTGGCGTCGGCGAAAAGATCGACATGAAGGTCGAGGCAGTGCCCGTCTCAACTTACCATCCACAGACGATCGCGCAGAACTGTACATTGCAGGCGATCGTGCTGCAGCATGGCACCGTGAACGGCCGCAAGGTGCGGATCGACGTACCCTATGCCCTGCAACAGCGACTGACCGGCTACGAGGAGAACGAAGGCATTGTCGAATGGCCGCTGTCTTTCTTGCCGCAGCCGAGCGCTGGCAACGACCAGTGGAAAATCACCCTCACCTAAGAAGGACAACGCATGTTCAAGGTAACGACCGAGCCGAAATTCACGCACCGCGTTGCTGTTCAGGTGCCGATCGATGGCGGGTATGTCGCGCAGGATTTCAGGGTGACGTTCCGTGTCGTCGATGGCGATAAGTTGCGATCGGACGACGGTGATGAAATCGTGACCCAGGAATCGGTGATCGAGGAGCAGAAGGAAGCCTTGCGGCGGATCATCATCGAGATGCATGATCTGGTTGGCGAAGACGATCAGCCCGTGCCCTATTCCGATGCACTGCGCGAACAGCTGATCGCGCTGCCCTACATGCGCCTGGCGCTGAACACGGCCTACATCGCGGCGATGACCAAGGCCAGGGCGGGAAACTAAAGGCCGCTGCGCGGCATTGGGCGCGCGGCGGCAAAGGCGATTATTCCAATGCCGCGCGCGAGGCCCGCAAGATGGGCGCACCGGCAGAGGTGGTTGCCCGGATCGAAGCTGCGGATGCCCCCGATTTCGATGTGTGGGCAGAAAACTGGGACGCAGTGAACGCCTTTCTGTTCGTGTGCACCCAGTGGCGCACCGTGGCGATCGGCGGCGGGATGGAGAAGGCCCAAGTCTATTGGCAGGGCCTTGATTATGCCGCCGTCGCGGCCGGCCTGGCGGGCGGCGGCATCACCAGCCCGCCATCGGTTTGGACAGGGCTGCGCATCATGGAGGCCGCCGCGCGCAACGCGCTGAACGGTGTGGAAGAAAGTGACTGATGGCGCTTAAGACTTCCCTTGTTATCTCCGGCGACAGCGCGTCTGGAAAGGCGGCGCTGCGTGATATCGAGCAGGGGTTTGACAAGGCCGGGACGGCGGCGACGCGATCGGGTGCGCAGATCCGCAGTGCCGCCAATGACGTCGAACGGGCCGCCAACCGCCAGGCATTCGCCGTTCGAAACGCCGGGCAGCAGGTCGGTGATTTCGGGCTGCAAATTGCTGATGGCACGAGCATATCGCGGGCCTTTTCCAATCAGATCGGCCAGCTGGGCTTCGCCCTGTCTGAAATGGGGGGAAAGGCCGGTAAAGTCGGTGCGGCGCTCACCGGGCCGGTTGGCATCGGCTTTACCATTGCGGCGGCGCTGGCGGCACCCTTCGTCGAAGAACTGATCCGGGGTGGCGAAAGTGCCGACACGCTGGCGGACCGCCTTGACGATGCAACCAAGGCTGCCGACTCGTTCGGCAATGCGCAATCGCTGGTCGGCCAGATCATCGAGCTGACGACGGGAAAGCTGAAGACGCAAAATCTGGTGCTGATCGAAAGCATCCGGTTGCAAGCGACGGCCGGACTGCGGAAGGCAAAGCAGGACGAAAAAAATGCTGCCAAGGAAGTCGCTCAGATCGGTCGGCCGTCCCTGACACAACGGGTCGGCACGGCATTTGGATCGCTCAGCTCGGGCGGCATTTCATCGCTGTTACTGGGCAGCCCACAGCAGGACGCGCTTGTCCGATCGACCACCGGCTTGCGCAAAATCGCTGACGAATATCGCGCGGGTACGATCAACATCACCCAGGCGCGCGAGCAGGTGGAGCAATTTGCGGCTGCCAACCGCAAGGCCAAGATCGATGTGATCGCGACGGTGGAAAGCTTCGTAAAGCTGGGTACGGCACGTAACGAGCAAAAGGCCAATCAGCAGGCGCTCGATGCGATCGACGGCAAGGGCATCGCGCGCGAGCTTGTCCCGTTCAAGGCGACCGGTCGCCCCCGTGCGGCACGCAAGGGGCCGAGTGCTGCCTCGCTGGCAGCAAGCGGCCTGGGTATCAGTGATCAGATCGCCGATATCGAGGCGCAATATACCGAACTGCCCACGGCCATCAAAAAGGCCAATGACCAGCTGCGCGAGCTGGAGAAGATTAAGGCGGCGATCGACAGGCAGCCGCTGCTGCCGGGTGCGGATGCGCTGAAGGGGCGGATCGAGGCGCTGGGCGTGACGATCCAGAACAGCATCAATAAGCCGTTTGATGATTATCTGGAGCAGCAGCGCCAGGCGGCCGAGATCGACAAGCTGCTGCTGCAGGGGCGCAATGATGAGGCGGCGGCGCTGCAGGTGATCATCGGCCTTCAACAAAGGCTGGGGCCGCTCAGCGATGATCAGCTTGCATCGGTACTGGCCACCGTGCGCGCCGATCGCGAACGCAGCCAGGTGCTGCGCGATCAGCAGGCATTGATCCGGGGCAATGTCGAGGCGGTACAATCATTCCGCGGTGCGCTGGAGCAAACCGTCGCCGATGCGTTGCGCGGGCGCTTCTCGCTCGGCTCGATCCTGACGTCGATCGGCAACAGCGCGATCAACCTCGCTTCGCAGCGGATCGTCGAGCAATTGTTTGGCAGCACGCTTCGCTCGCTGGAAGACCAGGCGCGGGGCAGCGACAAGGTTGATGCTGCTGCCACTACGATTGCCGGCGCACTGGGCAAGGGCAGTTCGGCCGTCGAGGATTTCGCCACTACGGTGCGGAGCATCAGCGCCCGTATCGCCGGTGCGCCAGCGTCTGCCGCCAATGACAATGGCCTGGCGGCGGCAACAGCGGCGGGCGGCACCCCCGCCAATGACAACGCCAGCAACGGCGATATCGTCGTCGTCGCCCGTCGCGCCTCGGCGCTGGCCGGTCAAGGTGTGGCCGAACAGCTGATCAATATCGTCGACCAGACATTTGCCGCGATTGGCGTCAAATTCCCGCCTGTGGTGACCGGCGTGTTGAAAGACACGCTGGGCAAGCTGGAGAAATCGCTGCCGTCGCTGTTGAAGGGCGCGGCGATCGGCGCGACCAGCTCGCGGATCATCCTGGGGGATCGCGGCACGGCCGGGACGATCGGCAGCTCGATCGGCGGCGCGATTGGCGGCAAGGTGGGGGAGAAGTTCCTGTCAACCGGTCTGTCGACAATCGCCAAGGGCCTTGGAGGGCTCGCCAGCTTTGCCGGGCCGATCGGCTCGATCGTGGGGGGGCTTGTCGGCGGACTGTTCGGCGGATTGTTCAAGCCCGCTGAAAAGGCCAAGGGCGGTGCCATCACGAGCACCGATGGCAAGATCAGCGTCAGCGGTAACAATGCCGATTCGAAGAACGATGTCTCCCAGGCATCAAAATCGGTTCAGTCTGGCCTGCAGCAGATCGCCGATACATTGGGGGCCGAGATTGGCACCTTCAGCGTTTCCATCTCCAAATATAAGACCAGCTTTCGCGTCGATCCGTCGGGCGGGGGCTCTGACGGCGGCAAATATGGCAATAAGAACGGCGTCACCAAGTTCGACAATAACGACGCCGAGGGCGCGATCGCGTTCGCCATTGCCAATGCGATCGCCGATGGGGCGATTGCCGGGGTCAGCAAGAGCGTCACCCAGGCGCTGCAATCATCGCCCGATATCAACAAGGCGCTGAAGGAAGCGGTCAAAGTATCCGATCTGGAAACCGCGCTGGGCGGCATTGGCGGGCAGATTGCCAAGGAGGTGAAGGCGTTTGAGAAAACGGCGGCCGACCGGCTGCGGATCGCCAAGGCTTATGGCTTTGACATCGTCAAGGTTGAAGAGCTGAACGCCAAGCAGCGCCTGTCGCTGAGTGAGAAGCTGCTGAAGGACCAGGTTGGTTCGCTCCAGGATCTGATCGACGAAATCACCTCTGGGTCGCTGTTCGAAGGATCGGCGGTCGATCAGCGCAATATCCTGCTCGACAAGGTCGCTGCTGCCCGTGCCGATGCCAATGCCGGCGTCGATGGCGCCGGGGAAAAACTTGCGGAGCTGCTGCGGCAGCTCGACAGCGTGTCCAGGGATGCATTCGGCACGACGGGTGGATTTGCTGCCGATCGGCAGCTGATCCTTGATAGCGCACGCGATACCATTGCCAGGGCCAACCAGCGCGTCGCCGATGCGCAAAAGGCAAGCGACCCGGCACTGGCCGAAACCAATGCCCAGCTGGGGGAGAGCAATGATCAGCTGGCAAAGCTGGTTGCGTATATGCGCGACAGCGCCGGTTCGCTGTCGACGATCGCCGGATTTGGGAGTGCGGGCTTCACTGACCAGTCCCAGCTGCGCGCCACGGCGGCCTATTGATGGCAGCGCCGTGCATCCTGATCGAAGCAGCGCCCGTCCGCGCGGCCGATGGCGTTGCCGAAACCGTGCGGCTGGCGGGCGGCGGTGGGCAGTTCCCCTATTTTTATGGGAACCAGCATTGGCGCGCGGGCGTGGTGCAGCTGCCCACCTTCATTACTGCGATCAATTTTGAAGGCGGCGATTTTGGCGAAGGGGGTGTGCCCCAGGCAGCCGAGCTGCAATGGGCCGCCACAACCAAATCAGACCTGTCGGGAATGGCCGGCTATTTCTGGATCGACGCCCCCATCACCGTGCGGATCGGGGATGAAAATGCCAGTGGCACGCTGCCCCCCGTAAAACTGACCGGCAAGGTGCTGTCGTCCACGGTCGATGGCGGCACGCTGAAGATCCAGCTGAGCGATCCGGTGGCTGATATGAAGAAGCCGCTGCTGACCGATCGCTTTGGCGGCACGGGCGGGCTGGACGGCCCGGTGGAGTGGGCGGGCAAGATCAAGCATCGCGTCTGGGGCCGGGTGTGGAACAAGGCCGGTGAGCCGATCGACAAGGCGAACAACATTTATTCATTCGCCGATCCGGGGCGGCCGATCCAGGCATTTGATGCCGTGCGCGACAAGGGCGCACCGGCCGCCGCGCTGACCGTGCTTGGCTGGCAGGGCAGCATGGCGGCCACCCTTGCGGCGTTACGATCGGCAGCAGTGACGCGCGGCGGTGGCGTGGCCTGCCCATCGATTACCTGTGTCAAATGGTGGACCCAGCCTGCCGGTGAGCTGACCGCGGATCTGCGCGGCGAGGTGGGCAGTGGCTATGTCGAAACGACGGCCGAAATCGTCGCGCGGATCGTTGCGGGTGGCCCCGCTACCCCCTTTGCTGCGGGCACGATCGCCGCCGCTGTTGCCGCGCGACCGGCACCGGTTGGCTGGGTGGCCAATGACGACAGCACGACGGTTGCCGCGATGATTGAAGAGCTGCTCGGCAACAGCTCACTGCTGTGGCTGCTGAATGCGGCCGGGGAGATTGTCCTGCGGGAATGGGCATGGGACAGCCCGGCCACCTCCGCAATCAGCTATGCCGTAAAGCGCACGGCGACGTTCCGGCCGGTCGCCACGCGCACGCTGGGCTTTCGCCGCAACGAGCGCCAAATGGCGCGGGGCGAGATTGCAGCGATTGTCTTTGCCGATTGGCCCAACATTGGCGACCCTGATGGAACGCGGCCCGCCGACAATGCCACTGTCGGCGCGACGATCGGCGTCGATGTGAAGGATGGCAGTGGCAACGTTGTCCCGCCGCCGGCGCTGCTCAATTCCAGCCTGGTACTTGGTCCAGACGGCACACTGAGCGTCACGATCGGCGGGACGACGACGGTGCTGGGCAAGGTGACGCTGCCCGATCTTGGCGCGGCCAGCGATAGCGCGCGGCGGCAACTGGAGCGGGATCTGGAATCGCTGTCAGAGGCGGCGATACAGCTCGCAGGGCAGCAACAGATCGTCAATAACGTGCTTCGGGATGCCGGGCTTTATACCGACCCGGCTAACGGCGTCGCCAAGCTCTTCGCGATCGAGAACCGCGCCAACCAGATCACCCGCCTGCAAGCCAGCCTCAATGCCGCGCTTGCGGAGATCAGTCTGCGGGCGACGGTCAATTATGTCGACGAAGCAATTCTGTTTGCAACCTTGGGCGGTTCGTCCGCCGATCTGACATCGCTATTGGCACGGCTGACCAGCGCGGAAGCGACGATCGACGGGCTGGCGGCCCAGGTTGAGTTGAAGGCTAGTGCGCTAACATTGACGGCACTGTCTGGCACCGTCAGCGAGGTGCAATCGACGCTGGACGCGCTGGGAGCAACGGTAGCGGACAAGGCCAGCCAGACTGTCGTTGATGAGCAAGGCGCGCGGCTGACTGCCGCCGAGAGCACGCTGTCTGCGCTCGATGCGGCCACGATTGTGCAATCGGTCAGCGCCGCGCGACGGGCAGCAACCGACACCGATATTGCAGCCGAAAACGGCATCTTGGCGCTTTTGGCCGCTGCTGACGCGAAGAACTTTGCGCAGACCGGAATCGCGCAGGCCCGCACTGAATTGAATGCGCGCCTCACTGGGGCATTTGATGCCGTCGCATCGCTCAGCGTCACGCTAGGCGTGCAGATCGGCACTGTGACGGCGCAGATCGGGGCGGTGCAGAATGCCGTGATCGCGGGTGATAGCGCCAGCGCCTCTGCGCTCGCGGCGTATCAGGTGACGGTCAACGGCAATCTGGGAGCAATCAATACGGTGATCAGTGCGCAGGCCGACACGCTTGGCGCGATGTCCGCCACTGTATCGGGGCTCAACACGACGGTTGGCGGGCATACGTCAACACTGACCAGCTATGGCGCCAGCATCGACGGGCTCCAGTCCAAGACCGGCGTTGTGATCGATACCAATGGCTATTTCGTTGGTTGGGAATTGCTCGGCGGCGCCGCCAGCGGCAGCATCACGTTCCGCGTCGATGAGCTCCGTGTCGAAGATCCAGACGGCTCGTCTGGCTTCTCGATTGCTGACGGCGCGATCAACGTCAGGGTCGGCAGCGTCAATATTGTTGAGATCGGCAAGCTGTCATGACGGACTATGGCGTCAGAACCTATAATGGTGGGCAACTTGTCTTTGACAGCACCAAATTCCGGCTTTCGCGCGTTTTTGACATTGTCGTGTTTACCGGCACCGGCACGATCACCATCACCGATGATCGCTTCCTGAGCGGCACGGAATTTGTGCATCAGATAACCGGGGGGCCGGGGAGCGGCGTGACCTGGGCCTTGTCGGGCAATGTCCTGACGCTGAGTTTGGCCGAATATCCCGGCTACAACATCGCCGTCGCCTACGGGGCCTATTGATGGCTACGGGCATTAAAATCATCAACCCGGCCAGCGGTTCCATTTGCATCGATTCCCGCGCCAGAAATTATGTCCTGGCGCAAAAGGGCACGCGGACATCAGTCGCCAAACCAACTGGTTCGGGTGCGGTGTACGTGAACCCGGATAACGTCAGCGTCAGCGGTGTCGGCGGGAATTTCGGCTGTCCGATTTTTGCCTATCGAAGCGCGGCGCGTGTCGGGATCAGGCCGTCGCTGAGCTATCAGCCCGTGTCGCTGACCAGCACGAGCGCGTGGACATTTGAGCTCTGGTTCGACGCGCCACCGGGGGCGACGCTTGATTACTGGATATTTGACCTGCCCTTCAACGGCATGGTCTTTGATTCGACTAGCGGGGCGCTGCGCACAAAAGACAGTGCCGGAAACGTGTTTTTTGACAGCCGGATGCGCCCGATGCGGGTCATGGGCGCGACGGCCAATCTGACATCCAATTCGAACACAGAGCAGTCAACGAACCTGGCCAGCCTGAACACCAATTCCGGCACGCTGGCGAGTGCCATCAGCTTCAACGGGCAGGGGTTCGAACGGCTGAGCGGCGTCAATTACTCCACGGTGCTGGCATCGCGCTGGAGCGGTGACACGCTGCACTATAAATATTTGAAGCACTTTGGCGTGGTCCAAGCCGGGAACAACGCGATCGGCACTGCGACGGGCCGACAGTTGATCCTGGACGTCAAGGATTACTGAGGCTGGCCACAAACTCACCGGATTTTGACCAATCGCCCAAGCGGCACATCTGAAGGAAATAATCATGGCATGGTATCGGACAGGAGCAATCGCGGTAACGAATGGCAGCGCCACCGTCACCGGCACCGGCACGGCATTTAACAACAATGTGCAGCCAGGTCACGCGATCAACCTGCCGGATGGCCGCGTCTATGAGGTGCTGGAAGTTGTTTCCAACACCGTGATCACGCTGGGCTCGAATTATCTTGGTTCCACCGCGTCGGGCCAAACCTATTCAATCCAACCCAACCAGGGCTTCGCGCAATCGGCATTTTCTAAGCTGTCGGATTTGCTCGCGCAGTTCGCAAACTATGTGACGACCGCGCTGGCGGGGAAGTTTGGCGACGGCACGGTTGGGGCGCCGGGGGTCAGCTTTGCCGCCGAGCAGGCGACCGGGCTTTACCGCAAAGCACCTGGCGAGTTGGGCATTGCTGTTGGTGGCGCCGAAGTTGGCTCGATGACCAATGCGCTAGTGAGAATTCTGCGCCCGCAAACCGTCGTGCGCGCCGTCACTGACTTTTCCGATTCTATCTTTATTCTCAACAGCGCGACGTCCAGCGGCGCTTGGGCGCGCATAGGCTTTCAGGCTGGTACGAAATATGGCTACGCGGCAATGTCTGATGGCGGCGATATGCTTCTTGCCAACACCTTCGCCGGGGCAGTGGTGATTTCCACAAACAACGCCGAAGCGCTGCGCATCGCCAGCGGAGGCGCAGTTTCAATCGCATCTGCCACAACGGCTTCGGCCGCTAACCTGTTTCAGTCGTCCAGCGGAACGGCTATTTTGCGGTCCACCTCGTCGCGGCGTTACAAGCACCGCATTGAAGATATTGAACCGCAATATGCCGACAAGGTGCTTGAGTTCCGCTCCAGATGGTATCAGTCGAACGCCGAGGCCGACAATCCAGAGCACGGATTTTGGGGCTTCGTTGCGGAAGAAGTCGCTGAGATCGATCCGCGCCTTGTGCATTTTGCCTATCTCGACAGCGATTATGATCAAGTCGAAGTGGAGCCGGCGCGCGACGCGGTGTTCGATGATGTAGCGGTGGAGATTGCACCCGCCACGCTTACCAGCCCGGCGCGTTACCAAATTCAGCGGGTGCAGGTCGCTCCCGCCCGCCCGCCAAGATACGAACGGCGGCTGAAGGAGGGGGCTGAGAAGGTGCCGGATGGCGTTCAATATGAGCGTGTCTGCGTGCTGTTGCTCGACGTGGTGAAGCGGGAAAAGACGGCGCGGCTATCTCTTGAGACGCGATTTGCGCAACTTGAGGCGCGCGTTGCTGAGATGGAGGCGGGCAATGCCTGATCCGATGCCGCCGATCGATTATATGGGGCCGCATGGGGCCAACACAGGGTGACCGCCGTTGACCCCCTTTATGCCCAATGGTTGATGGACGATGGATATCGGCAGGTGTCTACCGATGCCACGTTGCAAGCGCGGTGGGGCGCGCGTGCCCAAACCACAGAGCGCCTGACGACGATCGCCGAGCGGGCAGACGCCGTGACAGAGGCCGCGCGCCAGATCGCGTTCCTGGGCGGCAGCGGCCCGCTGGTGATTGAGGAGCATTCGCTGTTGGGTGAATGGGCGCCCTATCTTGGCCAAGTGATCACCGTGTCGATCGACCGGCTGGGCTATGATGCTGGCTTGAACGTCTTTGTCATCGGGGCGGCTGACGAAGCCAGCACGGGCACTTCGACAGTCACTGTCGTGCGGAGATTGACATGAGCAACGTCCTGATCCTGTCCCCGGCGCCGATCGCAGCGATTGCCGCGTCGCGGGGGAGCGGGGTGGCCAATCTGCTCACGCGATCACCCAAGGAAGTTTGGGCGGACAATGCTGTTGGCTCGGCGGCATCGATCGACATCGATCTTGGGGCGGTAACGTCGATCGACACGGTGTATCTCGGCTATGTGTCGCCAGCGGCTGCCGCCGCCACCTGGACGATCACGGGTGGAACGGGGGGCTATACCGAAAGCTTGATCAAGGCTTCGGGGCCGCTGCGGGCGATCGATACGGCGACGCGCGCGCCTGCCCGAACGCATGCGTTCTGGACAGGCGGGGCAGTGAATGTGCGCTATATCCGGCTTTCCATCACACAGCCTGCTGGCAGCGCCCCCCTGCGGGCTGGTGTTGCGATGGTCGGCCGAGCGTGGCGGCCGACGTTCAACATGGAATTTGGCGCTGGTCGGCGCATCATCGATACCGGCACGGTTGCGGCGTTGCCCGATGGTGGCTTTGGCACGATCGAGGGCGTGCGCAAGCGGGAATTCAACTGGAGCCTGGGTGACCTCTCGCGCGATGAAACCGACGCGCTTGATGACCTGTTGGGCGATCATGGGGAAACGATTCCGCTGCTTGTGGTGGAGGACCCCGATGCCACCACCGGGCAACGCGCGCGCATCCATTACGGCCTGTTTGTTGCCCTGAAAGCCTTTGAGCGTTCAAACCCGGCGCAGACGAAGTGGCAGTTCACTTTTGAGGAATGGGTGTGACGGCCGCAACGTGATCGATTGATTTCCCCGTCGAAAAAGGCGGGGGCAAAGGGCGCGCCAACGCCCTTCACGCAGGAGGAACCCTGCACCTCAGGCGCCAGCTGGCCGCCGTCGATCCCCGCCACCGGGCACCCCGGTGGTGTGGGCAGATAGGATGCAGAGATGACCAATTCGCAAACGCTGGTGCCCGTGGCACCCATCATGCCGATCGCCGCCTATATCGGCGGCAAGCGCAACCTTGCCACCCGCCTGGTCGCCCGGATCGGCGCGATCGAGCACCGGGCCTATATCGAGCCATTCGTTGGCATGGGCGGCGTGTTCTTTCGCCGTGACCGGCGGCCGACGCTGGAAGTGATCAACGACATCTCGGCCGACGTCACCAATGTGTTCCGCATCCTGCAGCGCCACTATCAGCAGCTGCTCGACGTGATGAAGTGGCAGATCACGAGCCGGGCCGAGTTCGAACGCCTCGTCCAGGTCGACCCCGACACGTTGACCGACCTGGAGCGGGCGGCGCGGTTCATCTATCTCCAGCGGCTGTCGTTCGGCGGCAAGGTGGCTGGGCGCAACTTCGGCGTCAGCACGACATGCAGCGCGCGATTCGACCTGACCAAGCTGGTGCCCGCGCTGGAGGACGTGCACGAGCGGCTGTCACCCGTTGTGATCGAGCGGCTGAACTATGATCGCCTGATCGAGAAATATGACCGGCCGCACAGCCTGTTCTATCTCGATCCGCCTTATTGGGGGTGCACTGATGACTATGGCCGGAACGTCTTCTCAGAAGGCGATTTCGAGCGGCTGAGCACCCTCTTAGAAGGCATTGCTGGCCGGTTCATCCTGTCGATCAACGACACGCCCGAGGTGCGCGAAATCTTCGGTAGATTCACGATGGAGGAGGTCGGCGTAAATTACCGGCTAAGCGGCCCCGCCACCCCGGCGCGCGAGCTGATCATCAGCAATGAATGAGCGATCAAGTGCTCCAGGTTGTCTTGTCCAAGACTCCAGAACCTTGCGCCGCGCTACACCGGCAATTCGAGATAGGTGAGACGCGCCATCATGTCCTCCAGTTAGTTCTTGATATGTTCTACAGATATCTCCACCAAGGGCAATGGCCAATCATGCACGCCCCGCGCGTGGCGCAACCCATAATGCGGTCAGCCAACGCTTCCATCTGCCCCAATCGGCGGCGGATGGCGACTGGCTCGATGCCCGCGAAGCAATCGATGGCGCGCCGCCGAAGCTGCGCACGACGGTGACGGTCGAGGTGCCACGGACGATCATCTCCAGAAACACCTCGCCCGACATCCCGTTTGATCGCTCGATCAATCCCTATCGCGGCTGCGAGCATGGCTGTATTTACTGCTTCGCCAGGCCAAGCCATGCCTTTCTCGATCTGTCGCCCGGGCTCGATTTTGAAACCCGGCTGTTTGCCAAGCCAAATGCGCCCGCCTTGCTCACGGCCGAAATTGGCAAGCGCGGCTATAGCGTCGCGCCAATTGCGTTTGGTACCAATACCGATGCCTATCAGCCGATCGAACGCGAATGGCGGATCATGCGCGGTTGCCTGGAAGTGTTGGCGGCGACCAACCATCCATTGACGATCACCACCAAATCAGATCGCGTCGTTCGCGATATCGATCTCTTGGCGCCCATGGCAGCAAAGCAACTGGTCGCGGTTGCCATCTCGATCACCTCGCTCAATCCGAAACTAGCGATGACAATCGAACCGCGCGCGCCCAGCCCCGCCAAGCGGATCGCAGCCATAAAGGCGCTCGCGGCGGCCGGCATCCCAGTCTATGTCTCAGTCTCCCCGGTCATCCCGGCGATCACCGATCACGAGATCGAACATATTCTGGCGCGCGCTGCCAACGCCGGCGCGCAAGGGGCCTTTTTCCTGCCGGTGCGGCTACCCTGGGAAGTCGCGCCGCTGTTCAAGGCGTGGCTGGAGGCGCATTTCCCCGATCGGGCCGCCAAGGTAATGGCGATCATCCGCGACATCCGGGGCGGGCGCGATAACGACCCCAATTTCCACACGCGCTTTCGCGGGCAAGGGCCTTGGGGACAGTTATTGCGCACCCGTTTCCAGATTGCCTGCCGCAAACACCAGCTCGATCGGGGACAGGTGGCGCTGCGCACCGATCTGTTCCGGCCGCCACCGGGCGCGCAAGGCCAGCTTTTTGACTAGGCGGCGCAATTCCTAGGCAACGCTCGCCAACCGATGGTCCTTATACTGCGCCCGCAGCGCCGTTTTGAGCAGCTTGCCGGTCGCGGTGTGCGGCAAGTCGTCGACGAACAGGATTTCGTCGGGCAGCCACCATTTGGCGACATGAGCTGCCAGATGGGCGTTGATTTCGGCTGGCGACACATCGCTGCCCGCTTTGCGCACCACCAACAGCAGCGGGCGCTCATCCCATTTGGGATGATAGATGCCGATCGCCGCCGCTTCGGCGACCCCCGGACAGCCGACCGCCGCATTTTCCAGATCAACCGAACTGATCCATTCGCCGCCCGATTTAATCACGTCCTTGGCGCGATCGGTGATTTGCATCGTGCCATCGGGATGGATGACCGCGACATCGCCGGTATCAAACCAGTTTTCCGCATCGACGCAGTCAGCCTCGGCCTTGAAATAGCGTTTGATGACCCAAGGCCCGCGGATCTGCAGCCGACCCGAGCTCGCGCCATCGCGGGGTTGCTCCACGTCATCATCATCGACCACGCGTAGTTCGACCCCAAAGGGAATCTGCCCTTGCTTGCAGACCATGTCGAGCTGTTCGCCCAGGCTCAACTCATCCCAATGCGGCGGCGGGGCCCCGGCCGTGCCAATCGGTGACGTCTCGGTCATGCCCCACAGATGCGCGACCCGCGCGCCCATCCCCATGATCCGCTCAATCATTGCGCGGGGGGCAGCCGATCCGCCGATCGTCACTTGTTTCAGATAGCGCGGTGCTTCGCCCGTGGCATCAATATGCTGGAACATCGACAGCCACACTGTCGGCACGCCGGCTGAATGCGTCACCTTTTCCTGGTTCATCAACCGGCACAGCACGGCGGCATCATTGACACAGGCATAGACGAATTTCGCGCCAGATAGCGCCCCGGCAAAGGGCAGCCCCCAGGCGGCGGCGTGGAACATCGGCACCACCGGTAAGATCACGGCTTGCGACGATATGTTCAACAGCCAGGGGGACACCCCGGCCATGGCATGGATCATCGTTGATCGATGCTCATACAACACGCCCTTGGGGTTACCCGTCGTGCCGCTGGTATAGCAAAGCATGCAGGGATCGCGTTCTGGCCCTTCATGCCATTGATAATGGCCGTCTTCCAGCGCGATGATGCCTTCAAAGCTGGTCGGCCCTTCGCCATCGAAGCAGATATACTGCTCGATGCTGGTCCATTGCGATTTCAGCCGATCGACCAGCGGCTGAAACTGCTTGTCATAGAGCAGCACGCGGTCTTCGGCATGATTGGCGATATACACCAGCTGTTCGTCGAACAGCCGGGGATTAAGGGTGTGGATCACCCCGCCCATGCCGATCGCGCCATACCAGGCGGCAAGGTGGCGGCTATGGTTCATGGCCAGGGTCGCAATCCGGTCGCCGGGATTCATGCCCATTTTTACAAGCGCTTGTGCTAGTTTCTTGGCATCCCGTGCGATGCCCGCCCAGCTCGTCCGCGTCTCATGACCATCGGCCCAATAGGTGACGATCTCGCGCCCGCCATGTTCGCGTGCCGCATGGTCCAGCAAGCGCGGTACCCGCAGCTCAAAATCCTGCATTCCACCTAACATGTGGGGTCTCTCCCTTTTACCCAACCAGTGCGAGCCGCTTTGTCTCAGCGGTCTTCAGCGCCACCTCAGCAATACCCTGCATTGTCTCGATCCGGGTCGCAAGCTCACCATCGAGCAAAAAGTCACGGCCGAGCAGCAGCAATGCTTCGCCACCGTCGGGCAAGGCGGCCTTGAGATAAACCTCGCCCCGCGCGCCCCGCGCCTCGGCCAGCAACGCGCCTAGCTCGCCAATCGCGCGCGGATCATCGACAGCAATCTCCATCACCATTCGGGCGGTGTTCGCCAAATCCTCAAACGCCTGCAAGCGCTTGACGGTGACGCGCGGGGTCTCTTCGCCCGGCCGGCGATCCAATTCGACCGTGGCGATGCCGCAGCCGCCGCTGCGGGCTGCCTCTTCGAGGTCCGCCGCGACAGTGTCGTCAAAGCAGGTCGCCGCAAACTGGCCAGAAGCATCGGACAGCATGGCCATCAAATAGCGCCGCCCCTTGGCCGATGTCCGCCATTTCGTATCTTCGACCAGCACCGCCATCGTCGCGCCGGCGCGCGTGCCGTCATCGGGAATATCGAGCTCTCCCAGCCCGACATAGCTGCGCGCGCCATGCATCTTGGCAAGATGACGATGACGATCGACCGGATGCGCGGAAAAATAAAAGCCGAACGCCTCTTTCTCCTGATCCATCCGCTGCGCCAGCGTCCAGCGTGCAGAGAGAGGGAGCTGGATCGAGGCGCCCGATGACGGCTCGCTCTCACCGAACAGCCCGCCCTGCCCGCTGATCCGCTGATCGTGCAGCCGTGCAGCGACGGCCAGGATCGTCTCTGCGCTGGCATAAATGCCCGCCCGATTGGGATCGATACTGTCAAAAGCACCCGCCGCCGCCAGCGTTTCCAGCTGGCGCTTGTTCATCAGGCGGGGATCAACGCGGGTAGCGAGATCGTCAAGCGACGCGAAAGGCCCATTTTCAAGACGTTCGACGACAAGGCGTTCCATCGCCCCTTCCCCGACCGATTTCAGCGCGGCAAGGGCATAGCGGACTCCAAGTCCCGCGCCTGCATCGGCCGGGATCTCCTCAACCGTAAACTCAGCGTCGCTGGCGTTGATGCACGGCGGCAATATCTTCACGCCCATGCGCCGCATATCATCGGTGAACACGCCAAGCTTGTCGGTCAGCGTCATGTCAAAACACATCGAGGCCGCGAAGAAATCTTCCGGGTAATGCGCTTTCAGCCAAGCGGTTTGATAGGCCAGCAACGCATAGGCCGCAGCGTGTGATTTATTGAAACCATAGCCCGCGAATTTGTCGATCAAATCGAACAGCTCATTCGCCTTGGCGGCCGGAATGTTGTTCACCCGCGCGCAGCCCTCGACAAAGGTCGCGCGCTGCGCGTCCATCTCGGCCTGGTTCTTCTTGCCCATCGCGCGGCGCAGCAAATCGGCGCCGCCCAGCGAATAGCCGGCCAGCACCTGCGCGGCCTGCATCACCTGTTCCTGATAGACGAAAATGCCATAGGTTTCCGCCAGGATCGTCTCGAGCAGCGGGTGCGGATAATCGATCGCCTCGGTGCCATTCTTGCGGCGGCCAAAGCTGGGGATATTGTCCATTGGGCCTGGGCGGTAGAGCGAGACGAGCGCGATGATGTCGCCGAAATTGGAAGGGCGTACAGCACTCAGCGTGCGGCGCATGCCTTCGGATTCGAGCTGGAACACACCGACCGTGTCGCCCTTTTGCAGCAGTTTATAGACGCCCTCGTCATCCCATTCGAGCGTGTCGAGATCGATGACAATGTTCCGCTTGGCGAGCATCTGGATCGCCTTTTGCAGCACCGACAGTGTCTTGAGCCCGAGAAAGTCGAACTTTACCAACCCCGCCGCCTCGACATATTTCATGTCGAACTGGGTGACCGGCATGTCGGAGCGTGGATCGCGATACAGCGGCACAAGCGCCGCGAGCGGACGATCACCGATCACCACACCGGCGGCATGGGTCGAGGAGTGGCGCGGCAACCCTTCCAGCTTCATCGCCAGATCAAGCAAGTGCCTGACGCCGCTGTCGGTGCGATATTCCGCCGCGAGCTCCGACACACCATTCAGCGCCCGGTCAAGCGTCCAGGGATCGGTCGGGTGATTGGGGACGAGCTTGGCGAGGCGATCGACCTGACCATAGCTCATCTGCAGCACGCGGCCCGTGTCCTTCAGCACCGCGCGCGCCTTTAGCCGTCCAAAGGTGATGATTTGCGCGACATGGTCCGAGCCATATTTGGCCTGGACATAGCGGATCACTTCCTCACGCCGGGTTTCGCAGAAATCGATGTCGAAATCGGGCATCGACACGCGTTCGGGGTTGAGAAAACGTTCGAACAGCAGCCCGAGCTTCATCGGATCGAGATCGGTGATCGTCAGCGACCAGGCAACCACTGAACCCGCGCCCGAGCCACGGCCAGGACCGACCGGGATATCGTTTTCCTTGGCCCATTTGATGAAATCGGCGACGATCAGGAAATAGCCAGGAAAGCCCATCTTAATGATGACGTCGAGCTCGAACTCCAGCCGGTCACGATAGGCTTGCTGCCAGTTCTCGCCCTCTCCCTTGATCCGCTCCAGCCGCTTTTCGAGCCCGGCGCGGGCGTCGACGCGCAGCGCTTCCTCCTCGGCATCGCGATCACCGGCAAGGCTGGGCAGGATCGGCTTGCGCTTGGGGGCGGCAATCGCACAACGCTGCGCCACCACCAGCGTGTTGGCGATTGCCTCGGGCAGATCGTCGAACAGCTGGCGCATGTCCTTGGCTGGCTTCATCCACGCATCAGGCGAGCTTTTCGGCCGATCATCGCTGGCGATATAGGTGGAATTGGCAATGCACAGCATCGCGTCATGCGCCTCGCCGAAACTTTGCTCGGCAAAGCAGCAGGGGTTGGTCGCGACGATCGGCAGATTTCGATCATAAGCGAGATCGAGCAAGGATGCCTCGGCCCGCCCTTCGATCTCGTCGAGTCGACGGGTCAACTCGATATAGAGCCGGTCCGGGAACAGCGCCTGGAGACGATCGGCATAGGCCAGCGCATGATCCGGCTGGTCCTCAGCGAATAACCGAGTGAGCCCGCCTTCCCGGCCGGCGGTAAGCGCGATCAGACCGTCACTATGGCCCTGAAGCGCTGCAAAATCGACATGCGGGGCCAGTTCGAGCGGTCGCGCCAGATGCGCCTGCGAAACCAGCGCGCATAGATTTTGGTAACCGACCTCATCCTGCGCATAGAGCGCCAGCCAGTCGAGCGGGGGCGCCACGCCTTCAGGCAAATCGGGCCGCGCAACGCCAATCATCGCGCCGATGATTGGTTGGACCCCCGCGTCCCGCGCCGCGTCGGCAAAGGCCATGGCGGCGTAAAGGCCATTACGATCGGTGAGCGCTGCTGCTGGAAAGCCAAGCTCCCGCGCGCGCTTAGCGATCGCCTTGGGTTCGATCGCGCCGTCGAGCATCGTGAACGAGGAAAAGATGCGGAGCGGGACGAAACCAGAATGGGTCATGCGGGCAACTATGCGGGCTTATGACGATTCGCGAAACTGTCATGAAGCAAGCGGCTGTGGATAAACTCGATCAACCAGCGAGCAGCGCTTCAATATCATTTTCGATCTCTTCAGGCGTGGTTTGTGGGCCATAGCGCGTCACCTTCGCGCCGCTGCGATCGACCAGGAATTTGGTGAAATTCCATTTAATCCCCCGCGATCCCATCAGGCCGGGCGCTGCGTCCTTCAATCGATCGAACAGCGGATCAGCACCGGAGCCGTTGACGTCAATCTTGGCGAACACCGGGAAGGTCACGTCATAATTGACGGTGCAGAATTCAGCGATCTCCGCGGCATCACCCGGCTCCTGCGACCCAAACTGATTGCACGGGAAGCCAAGCACCTCAAAACCCTGCGCCGCATATTTCCGGTGCAGCGCTTCCAGACCCTTATATTGCGGGGTGAAACCGCATTTCGATGCGGTGTTGACGATCAGCAGCACCTTGCCGGCATAGGTCGAGAGATCGACAGGCTTGCCATCGGCGCCTTTGACCTGAAAATCGGTGATGGCGGTCATGCTACCCTCTCATGTCGCTTGAGCAAATATTGGAGATTCATCTTCACGCCCGACCATTCGCTGGCAATGATCGAATAGACGACCAGGTCGCGAATGCGTCCGTCAGTGGTTTGGTGGTTGCGCAGCACGCCATCGCGCTTTGCCCCCAGCCGCTCGATTGCCAGCTGGGACCGCTTGTTGAACCAGTCGGTGCGGATCTGGACGACATTGCAGTCCATCGTTTCAAACGCATGGGTCAGCAACATCAACTTGGCCTCGGTGTTGACACCGGTGCGCTGCACCGATTGCGCATAGAAAGTGCCGCCGATTTCCAGCCGGCGATGCACCGCGTTCATCCGCATAAAGCGCGTCATGCCCACAACCCGGCCTGCCGCTTCCACTGCAAACGGCATTGCCCGGCCAAAATCGCGTTCCGCAAATACTGCCGCCATATAGGCGTCCGGATCGCGCAGACTGGAAACATTGGTGAAGAACAATTCGGTAATCGCCCCGTCAGCGGCCGCTGCAACGACAGCGTCCCGGTCATCCATCACTAATGGACGGAGCGTTACGTGGTTGCCGACCAAATGCGGCGCGGCTCTCCAAGCGTCGGCTGCGGCCATTTAGCCCAACCTTCCCTCATGCAGCCGGACCACCCGGTCCATCCGCATTGCCAACCGCTCATTATGGGTGGCGATCAGCGCTGAAGAGCCCTCTTCGCGCACCAGTCGCAGCAACTCGGCCATCACGATATCGGCAGTGGCTTCGTCCAGATTGCCGGTCGGTTCATCGGCCAGCACCAGCGCCGGCTTATTGGCCAGCGCGCGGGCAACCGCCACCCGCTGCTGTTCGCCGCCGGATAGCTGGCTGGGGCGGTGCGTCAGCCGATGCCCGAGCCCAAGCGCGGTGAGCAGCGTGGTCGCGCGCAATTCTGCCTGGGGACGCGTTTCCCCATGGATCAGCAATGGCAGCACGACATTTTCGGTCGCGTTGAAATCGGGCAGCAGATGGTGGAACTGATAGACAAAGCCCAGAAAATCACGCCGCACCAGCGTGCGGCCATGACTATCAAGCCGCGCTGCTTCAGTGCCCGCAATCCGTATCGATCCGCCAAAGCCGCCTTCAAGCAGGCCGACCGCCTGGAGCAGCGTCGATTTGCCTGATCCCGATGGGCCCAACAGCCCAACGATCTCGCCCTTGGCGACCGTAATGTCGATCCCACGCAGAACATGGATCGTCTCGTCGCCCTGAACAAAGCTGCGCGTCAGGCCCGCGGTTTGCAGCACGGGATCACTCATAACGCAGCACCTGGACTGGATCGGTATTGGCCGCCTTGAAGGCGGGATAAAGCGTGGCGAGAAAGCTCAGCACCAGCGCCATGGCGGCAATCACGACAATCTCGACAGGATTGGGCTTTGATGGCAGCTCCGTCAGGAACCGGATCGACGGGTCCCAGAGATTTTGCCCCGTTACCTTCTGGATGAACCAGACGACATCCTGCCGGAAAAACAGGAAGACAAAACCGAGCACCAAGCCGGCGACCATCCCCAGCGCGCCGATTGTGGTGCCAACCACCATGAAAATCTTGATCAACCCGCCCCGCGTCGCCCCCATCGTGCGCAAAATCGCAATGTCGCGCGTCTTGGCGCGGACCAGCATGATCAGCGACGACAAAATGTTGAACACCGCGACGAGGATGATGATCGACAGCACCGTGAACATCGCGATCCGTTCAACCTCCAGCGCTTCGAACAATTGCGCATTGAGCTGACGCCAATCCGCCACCAATCCGCGGCTGCCGACCCGGGCGGCAAAGGGGGCAATGATCGTTCCGACCTGATCGGCGTTGACGGTATCAAGTTCAACCACGCCAACCGCGTCGCCCATCAATAGCAACGACTGTGCGTCGCCCAGCGGCATGACCACATAGGCCTTGTCATAATCATACACGCCAATCTCGAAAATGGCGCCGACCGTGTAGGAGACGATCCGCGGCACCGTCCCAAAGGGCGTTGTCTGGCCTTGCGGGCTCAATAGCGAAATCTGGCTGCCGACCTGCGCGCCCAGCGCCTCCGCCAGCCTTGATCCGATGCCAATCCGGCCGCTGCCCGGTGTCAGGCTGGCAAGCGATCCGCTCAATTCCTTGCCCTTTAGCGTGGCATTGGAGCGGATATCGGCGACGCGCATCCCGCGCACCAAAATTGCCTCCACCCGGCCATTATAGGTGGCCATCAACGGCTGCTCGATTAGCGGGGTCGCCTGCGTAATCCCCGGGGTCTCGCGCGCCTGGGCGACGATCTCGCGCCAATCGGGCAAGCGTCCGCCATAGCCCTGCACTACCGCATGGCCATTCAGCCCGACGATCTTGTCGAACAGCTCCGCGCGAAAGCCGTTCATCACGCTCATCACGATGACCAAGGCGGCAACCCCAAGCATCACCGCGGCCAGGCTGATCCCGGCAACAAGAAAGATAAACCCTTCCCCCTTGCCGGGCAAAAGATAGCGGCGCGCGATCATCCGTTCATAGCGCGAAAGGAGCATAGTGTGCGGTCCCAAGCCCCCGCCCGGAATTGGGCAATGGCCCATCTAGGGTGCCGTCATGGCGCTGGCAACCGGGTCTCCCCCTGTTGCGAATTCGCCACAGGCCGCGCCAATAGTGCACAAGACCGCCGATTCACCGATGACAATCCCCCCTGCTCGACCTAGCGTTTCTCCACTGACACACAGGCAATGGCCGTGGTTCGGGGATGCCTGATGCCTTTGAGCGCGAACAGGGGCGCACGCTTGGGCTAGGGTTAAAAAAGGGGGCTGACGAGCGATCGTCACGCAGGCGCCCGGGCTGGAAACGGTCCGGGCGTTTGCTGTTTTACCCTCAAAAACTTTTCGACACGGTGAAACCAAAAGTACGCGGATCGCCGGGCTGGCCGACGACCAAGCCGGTGTTGCCCGCTTGCAACGCGAGCAGATCGAAATAATTCTGGTCAAAGGCGTTGCGAACCCACGCAAACGCATTCCACTTATCGCGTGCCTTCACCCAAATACGGAAGTTGCTGATCGCATAGCCAGCGACATCGGTGTAGAATGACCGCGACGGATTTGACGAGAAATTAGATCGGTAACTGCCGTCATAGCCAATATAAAATTGGCTATCGGCGCCCATGATCCGCTCCGGAACAGAATATTCGGCGCCATAGGAAAAGGCCCATTCGGAAACGCCGGGGAGTCGCTGGCCAGAGATGTTGCAGTTCGGCGGGCTGAATCCCCCAGGGGTTGCCGCGGGGCTGGCCGGGTTGGTCGCAGTGGCCGTCGCGCCACCGGCCAATTCGGGCGGGCACGGCGCATCGGTGAAGCGCACGTAACGCGCATCGGTATAGGCGCCATTGGCATAGAGGCTAATCCGCGATGTCGGGCGGAAGGCCGAATCAATCTCGATTCCGCGCGTCCGCACCTCGCCCGCATTGGCCAGATAGCCGCGCAAGACGCCAAGCTGCCCATTGGTGACGGTCGCCTGATAATCCTCAATGTCGGTCCAGAACGCCGAAAAGTTCACCGTCGCGCGGCGATCCAGAAACTGGGTCTTCAGGCCAAGCTCGAAATGATTGACCCGCTCAGGCTTGACCGTCGCCGAGGCAAGGATGGGGTTATTGGCGCCGTCGAGCGGCAGGCCGGACAGATTAATCCCGCCCGATTTGTTGCTGCGCGCATAGGTCGCATAGCCCAGCACGTCGCCGGTGAACTGGTACGACGCGGTAATATCGCCCGACACGTTCCAGTCGTCGAATCTGGGCTGATAGCGTTGCGGGGCCAAAACGCCGCGCTGATCGGCATTCAGGATCGTACTGCCCGTTCCAGTTGTAACGAGCGAGACGAATGACCCGCTTTTCTCGTCATAATTCACACGGATGCCCGGCGCGATCGCCAGCTTTTCTGTGACGTGCCAGGTCAGCTTGCCGAACACGGCGGCGCTGGTGTTGGTAAAGCCAATCGTGTTGCGCGCCGTCAGAGTATTGAGCACCGCCGGATTGTTGGCGTTGGCGGTGGTGGGGTTCAGCAGGAAACGGCTGGCGGCAGTTCCCTGCACCTGCAACCCCTGGGTGTCGATCTTCTGATAGAAATAGAAGGCGCCGACCACATAATCGAGCGTGTTGGTGCCGTTCGATGCGAGACGAACCTCCTGCGTGAACTGGCTTTGTTGCGACGGATTGGCTGACACTGTCGTGATCGGCAGACCTATAAAATCGCGGTCGTTCGACGGCGTCCAGTGCCAGAAGCGATAGGCGCTTACCGAGGTCAGCGTCGACCCGCCAAGATTCCAGTTTGCGAGCAGCGAACCGCCGCCAAGCTCCCGAAGCGCGCGCAACGGCGAATCGACGTCAGTTACCCGGTCAAATGGATTGGTTGAGGGCACGGTGTAATTGAACGCTGCCGCCAGGGCCGCATATTGGCGGCTAAGCGGGCGCTGGGTAGTGCCGACGCGCGCATAATATTGGACGCAGCAGATCGGGTCCTGGCGGTTATAATCACCGTACAGCGTCAGATCGAGATTGTCGGTCGCACGCAGCAGCAACTGGCCGCGGACGCTGACGTTATCCTGGCTGTTCTGAAACTCGTTCTGGCGCACGTTGAAGATCGTACCCCGCCGCGAGGTGATTGACGTTGACAGCCGCAGCACCAGCTTGTCGCTGATCAACGGGCCAGAGATCGACGCCTTACCCTGAAAGAAATCATAATTGCCGCCGGTCAGTTCAACCCGTGCCTCGGGCGAGAAGCTGGGCGCGCGCGTGATGACGTTAATCGCGCCGGCAGTGGTGTTCTTGCCGTAAAGCGTCCCTTGCGGCCCTCAGAGCACCTCAATCCGTTCAGTATCGGTGAAGTCGAACGTCGCCGACGCGATCCGGCTGTAATAGACTTGGTCGACATAGATGCCGACGCCCTGTTCGATCCCGTCATTGGTCAGGCCGAATGGTGCGCCCAGGCCCCGGATGTTAGCGGCGGAATTGCGGGGGTTGGTCGAATAGAATTGCAGCGATGGCTGCAGCTGGGTCAACCGGCCGACATTATAGGTCCCGGTTTCGGCCAGCGCTTGCCCGCCGATCAGCGAAATTGCGATCGGTATGCGCTGTGCCGTCTCATTGCGGCGGCGGGCGCTGACGACGATGTCGCCGCTCCCTTGCTGCGCGGTGCCGAGCTTGCCGGTGTCGTCTCCGGGCGTTTGCTGGACCGCGACCTGATCTGCATCGGGCGGTGCGACAGGAGGTTCACCCGCATTGGCGGTCGCCTGGGCAAGTAACATGATGGAAAGAGTAGCGAACATGATGCCCCCTCTTGCTTTCCTTGGCCCCTCGATCCCGATCGAGCGCCCTAATCTGCCAAATATCTATTGATTTGATGGGAATTCGATCACTGGCTGATCTTGAGCGCGGGAAAGAGAAAATTTCTTGCCGCGAGAATCTGTGCAATCGCCTCTTGAACCAGCGACCAACCGCCCCAAATTCGCGGTCGTACGGTGCCTATGGGGCCGTACCGACAACGGTGTCGCGCATTGGCGGGCACCGGAATCGACGTTCATCTTGCTCAAAAAAAAGAGGATTTGAAAATGCGTCAGTTTGATTTGACCCCCTACCGCCGCTCGGCGATTGGCTTTGACCGGCTTTTCGACATGCTCGAAACCAATGCGCGCCAGACGACGTCTGAGAATTATCCGCCCTTCAATCTCGAACGGCTCGCTGATGATCGATATCGGATCACGCTTGCTGTCGCAGGGTTTGCCCGTGACGATATCGAGATTGTCGCCCAGCAGAATCTGCTGGTGATCAAGGGCAAGAAGGAAGACGTGACCGAGGATCGCGCCTTTCTGCATCTCGGCATTGCCAATCGCAGCTTCGAACGCCGCTTTGAACTCGCCGATTTCGTGCGGGTCGATGATGCGCGGCTCAACGACGGGCTGCTGACGATCGATCTGCTGCGCGAAGTGCCTGAGGCGATGAAGCCGAAGACCATCGCGATCAAGTCAGGCGCACCGCTACAGGTGATCAAGGAAGACAGCGTGGCCGCCTGATTGCGGCGACGGGTTGGTTGCGGTGGTGATGCTGTGCGGCCTGCCCTGCGCTGTGTCGCGGTGACCCAGCACTAGCCTGTCGTAAACACGTAAAATGGGTGCCCGGACATCACAGTTCGGGCACCTTTTTGGCCCAAGAGGCTCCAAATCTACCTAAACATGCGGGCGAGCGACTGCGTCCTGTCTGGCGCCGATTCAGCGACATCGCCCCCGCCGATCCAGAGTCGGCACCTTGCAATATCTTCTTGGCTGACGTCATTTGTCGCCAATGCTGCGGAGACCTTTGGTCGCGCGCAGCGGCGGGGCGAGGCGAGCGATCATCATGGGCGATTCCGGCAAGTCATCACGATCCGTCGCGGCAGGGCCATTGCGGCGCGTGAACCGCGGGATCATGTCGGTATGGATGGGCTGGGGCACGCGCGTACTGCCCTTTGCCGATGTCGCGACCGAGGATCTGCCGCTGTCCCGACTGCTGCGGTTGTCGCTAATCCAGGTGTCAGTCGGGGTATCGCTGGTGTTGCTGGCGGGGACGCTCAACCGGGTGATGATCGTCGAACTGGGCGTGCCGGCCACGCTGGTTGGCGTGATGCTGGCGCTGCCGCTGCTCTTCGCGCCGTTCCGCGCCCTTATTGGGTTTCGATCGGATCGGCACCAATCTGCACTGGGCTGGCGGCGCGTGCCCTTTATCTTTCGCGGCACGATGCTGCAATTTGGCGGGCTGGCGATGATGCCCTTTGCCCTGCTGGTGCTGGCGGGCGCGGGGCAATCGAGCACGGCCCCTGCCTGGATCGGCCAAGCGGCTGCCGGCATTGCTTTCCTGCTCGTTGGCGCAGGCGTGCATATCACCCAAACCGTCGGGCTCGCGCTCGCGACCGATCAAGCCCCTGAATCGGCGCATCCCAACATTGTCGGGCTGATGTATTCAATGCTGCTGATCGGCATGATCTTGGCGGCCCTGCTCTTTGGCGCGGCGCTGGCGGATTTCTCGCACGGTCGGCTGATCCAGGTGATCCAGGGGACGGCGGTGATCACCTTCGTCCTCAATGTCTCGGCCCTTTGGAAGCAAGAGGCGCGCAATACCAGCCGACCGGAAGAGGTCGAGCGGACCTTTCAGCAATCCTGGGCGCTTTATGCCGCCGAAGCGCATGCAGTACGGCGGCTGGTTGCCGTAGCCCTTGGCACGCTGGCGTTCAGCATGGAGGATATCCTGCTTGAACCGTATGGCGGGCAGATACTTGGGCTGGGTGTGGGCGATACGACCAAGCTGACGGCAACCTTTGCTGGTGGCGGGCTGCTTGGCTTTGCGCTTGCCTCGCGCATCCTCAGCCGCGGCTTCGATCCGTTTCGCATGGCGACAATCGGCGCGCTGATCGGCATCCCAGCCTTTGTGATGGTGATCGCATCGGCACCCCTTCAACAGGTGCCAATGTTTGTCGCTGGCGTCGCGCTGATCGGCTTTGGCGGCGGGCTGTTCGGCCATGGCACGCTGACTGCGACAATGAACTATGCGCCCAAGGATCAGATTGGGCTCGCGCTGGGCAGCTGGGGCGCGGCACAGGCGACGGCCGCAGGCGTTGGCGCGGCGCTGGGCGGATTCTTGCGCGATGTCGTCAATCCCGCAGGCCTCGCGCTGCCATGGCAACCGGCAGCGACGGGCTACATCCTTGTCTATGCGCTGGAGATCATGTTGCTCATCGCCACGCTGGCCACGATGCTGCCCCTTCTCCACTCGGGACGCCGGGCACCCGCATAGAGAAAGGGGCAGGGATGCTGGATCCCTGCCCCTTTTTCATTTCAGCCTTATGCACTGCCCGAGCAGCGCCGAAGACTATTTCGCTGCTTCGTTCGTTGCCATGGCATCGGCGGCCGGTGCCATTTCTGCTGCTGGTTCAGCAGCAGCTGGTGCAGCAGCAGCCGGAGCTTCTACTTTAGATGCACCCTGCCAGAATGAATCGACCCATGTCGTATGCGTCATGATCGACGCATGAACGAGCAGTGATGCCGTCACAAAGGCAATGAAGAACAGCGGTAGACCGACATTAGGGCTGACATACAGCCAGATACGTCCTTCTTTCATCGTCAGTCCTCCCGATCAATGCAGCCAAGGGGAATAGATAAATGCCAGAACATGCGCGGCGATCGCGATGCCAGCATAAATCCGGGTCCCCCACATCAGGCCTTCTTGAATTTCTTCGGCCTGTTTTGGCGTGAGCCCGGTCGGATAGACCATGTCACTATCGTCTGCCATTTTTTACCACCCTCTCTCGGGACATCAGACGGTCATTGTGCAGAAAGTGTCCCATCATCCAGCACGACCGAAAGGCGACCCGAAGGCCGTCATCCACAGATGCGATCGACGCCACGATATCGCCCGGCCAGCCCCGAAACGACCCGTACAAATCCGCACAAGTGTCTAGTTATCTTAACAATGGAAAGTGTCAATTCTTCGTGACGTTTTGGTGGCAGTCCAGCTGCCCCAATGATCAGACGAGACGGCTCTGCCGGACGGCTGCGGCGATGAAGCTCGCGAACAGCGGGTGGGGATCGAACGGCTTGCTCTTCAGCTCAGGATGGAACTGTACGCCGACGAACCAGGGATGATCGGGGCGTTCGACGATCTCGGGGAGCATGCCATCGGGTGACATCCCCGAAAACACCAGGCCGCCCTTTTCAAGCATGTCCCGGTAGCCCGTGTTGACTTCATAGCGGTGGCGGTGGCGTTCGCTGATTTCCGCCGCACCATAGATTGACGAGACAACGCTGTTGCCGTCGAGCCTGGCGGGATAGGCCCCCAACCGCATCGTCCCGCCGAGATCGCCGCCCTCCTCCCGCTCCTGCAGGCCGTCCGCGCTCATCCATTCGGTGATCATGCCGACAACGGGTTCAGCCGTCGGGCCGAATTCGGTCGAACTCGCATCGGCAACGCCGCCGAGGTCGCGCGCGCCTTCGATACAGGCCATCTGCATGCCGAAGCAGATGCCGAAATAGGGAATTTCACGTTCGCGCGCGAAGCGCACGCTGGCAATTTTGCCCTCCGCCCCACGCTCGCCGAACGCACCGGGGACAAGGATCGCATGCAGTGGCTCAAGCCGCGCGGCTACGTCGCTATCGGGTTGCTCGAACAGCTCGGCATCGATCCATTCGATGTTGACCTTCACCCGATTGGCGATGCCGCCATGGACCAGCGCCTCGTTCAGCGACTTATAGGCATCCTGCAGGCCAACATATTTGCCAACCACCCCAACCGTCACTTCACCTTCGGGATTGGTTAGCCGGTCGACAATATTGGTCCAGCGCGACAAATCTGGCGCGCTACCGGGGACGATATCAAAAGCGCGCAGAACCTCTGAATCTAGCCCCTCCGCGTGATATTGCATCGGCACCGCATAGATGCTCGCGGCGTCGAGCGCGGGGATGACCGCTTCCTTGCGGACGTTGCAGAACAGCGCGATCTTCGCGCGGTCGCTCTCCGGCAGGGGATGCTCGCAACGACAGACGAGCACATCGGGCTGGACGCCCAGCGCGGCGAGTTCACGCACCGAATGCTGGGTCGGCTTGGTCTTCAGCTCACCCGCTGCGGCGATATACGGCACCAACGTCACATGGATGCTGACCGATTGGCCGCGCCCCAGATCATTCCGCAACTGGCGGATCGCCTCAATGAACGGCAGCGATTCGATATCGCCGACAGTGCCGCCAATCTCGCACAGCACAAAATCGACATCATCGGTCTGCGCCTGGGCGAAGGCCTTGATGGCGTCGGTCACGTGCGGAATTACTTGAACGGTCGCGCCCAGATAATCACCGCGCCGTTCGCGCTGAATGATCGTCTGATAGATTCGGCCAGAGGTGATATTGTCCGACTGGCGGCTCGGCACACCCGTGAACCGTTCATAATGGCCAAGATCGAGATCGGTCTCGGCACCGTCATCGGTCACATAGACTTCGCCGTGCTGATAGGGCGACATCGTGCCGGGATCGACGTTAAGATACGGATCGAACTTACGAATCCGAACGGAATAGCCCCGCGCCTGCAGCAAAGCGGCAAGGCTTGCCGCCATGAGACCCTTGCCAAGCGAGGAGACCACGCCGCCGGTGATGAAAATGAACCGCGCCATGGGAGAAAACGCCTAGCGTTGAAATGCCGTCGCCGACAAGCACCCGACTCATGCCGGGTACCCAAAAAATCGAAAGAACCGGGAATTATTGCTCCAGCGGAATAACGCTGTTGCTTGCGGGCGCCGCCGCATTGCCGGAACCCGCTGCTTCGGATGCGGCGGCTACGGCGGCAGCAGAAGGAGCCTCACCCAGGGTCGGCGCCGGTGCCCCAGGCGCTGTAATTGGTGCGCTGGTGGGCCGTGCCAATGTCGTATCAACTGACTGTGCGTGCCGCGAGGCCGCCAAAAAGGCGAGCACAATGCTCAATGATACAAACAGCGTCGCCAGGATCGATGTCGCCCGCGTCAGAAAATCGGCGGCACCGCGCGCCGACATCAGGCCAGCCGGGCTACCGCCCATCCCCAGCCCGCCACCTTCCGACCGCTGCATCAGGATAACGCCAACAAGGGCTGCGGCCACCAGGGCGTGAACGACGAGGAGAAAGGTGAAAAACATAAGCGGGCTGAATTTTCCAGAAAGAAGCTCAAGCCGGGCACATAGGCGCGCACTGCGATGTGATCAACCGGGTGATCAACCGCCACTATCGTAAGCATTCGCCCAAATCGTCGCTGAAGTGAAACTACCCGCAGGATTACGCGTTGAGCCGATATGCCCATTCTTCAGAAATTGGTAACAACGCCATGCAGCTAACCACCATCCCGCCCCGCGCCATGCAGCCGGAAGTGACTGGGCTTCACCACTGGATGACGGCCCTGATTGATTATGTCCGATCAGGCGAACCCGATCTTACAAATCGCCAGATGGCTCTTTTGATGGTCGTATATCTTCAAGTCGGGCCGCATACAGTACGCGGCTTGGCGCGCGGCCTGAATGTTTCTAAACCAGTAGTGACACGCGCCTTGAATAGGCTTGGGAGCCTCGGCTATCTGCGCCGGCAACGCGACGAAAGCGATAAGCGTAACGTCTATATTGCGCGCACGATTGAAGGGGCCAATTTTCTTGAAGAGTTCGAGCATTTCCTCGGGGCAGAATCAGGGCTCTCCCCCCAATCGGGCACCGCATAAAAGCTTCGCGCTGGGTGGGTCCACCACCAAACTCGATCCACGAACAACGGCTGTCCGCGCCGATCTGGCTGATGTCCGACTCGCAGACCATGTTTTTGCGCCGCATTATGCAGCGCCGATGGCGATGACCGTGAAGCGCTCTGGCTTTCTGCGCGCAACATCGGACAAAAATGGCGAAACGCTGGCCGAAATTATGCCCGGCGCAGTTTTCGAAGCGCTCGACTTTGCTGGCGATTCAGCCTGGGGCATCGCTGTCGATCTTGGTCTCGTCGGCTATGTCGATCGAAACATGATCGATTTTGTCGTCGCTGACGCTTAAGGCCGATGCCATGACCATTTCGGTTTTCATCGACGGTGCTGCCGGTACCACTGGCTTGGAAATTGGCGACCGTTTGGCGGCGCGCCGCGATCTTGCGCTGATCAGCCTGGATGACACGCAGCGCAAAGACATCGCAGCACGGCGCCAAGCGCTGAATGATGCCGATTTCGTGATTCTCTGCCTGCCCGACGATGCCGCCCGTGAGGCGGTTGCGCTGATCGACAATGACCGGACTCGGGTGATCGACGCCTCAACGGCTTTTCGGACGGCCGATGGCTGGACCTATGGCTTTCCAGAGCTGGAGCCGGGCCAGGCCAATGCCATTGCGACTGCCGCCCGCGTTAGCAACCCGGGCTGTTATCCCACGGGCTTTCTGGCGCTGGTCCGGCCATTGATCCGCGCCGGGTTGATCCCCGCAGATTGGGTGCTGAGCGTGAACGCGGTGTCAGGCTATTCGGGTGGCGGCAAATCAATGATTGCTGAATTCGAAGGCGGCGGCGAGACAACGGCCTTCCGCGCTTATGCCATGGCGCTTGCCCACAAACATGTGCCCGAAATGCAAAAACATGCTCGGCTCGCGCACCCGCCGCTCTTCCTGCCCGCGGTCGCCAATCGCTATCGTGGGATGGTTGTAGAGGTTGCCCTGCCCCTCCACGCTTTTCTCCGCCGCCCCAGCCTCGCCGCCTGTGAAGCGATGCTCCGCGACGTCTATCGCGACAGTCCGATCATCCGCGTGGCCGAAGGCGACGCCGCGCTGGTGCGGATCGAGGATGATGCGGAGACAGATCGCCTCACGATCAGGATCAGTGGCAATAGCGATCTTGGTCAGGCACGCCTCACCGCCACGCTTGACAATCTTGGCAAGGGTGCGGCCGGCGCGGCGGTCCAAAGCCTGAATATCATGGCGGGAATCGAGCCGACGACCGGGCTCAATTTGTGAAGGACAGCGCCACATGACTCGCCAGCCCGTGGCCAAGTTGCTGCTTTTTGGCGCAACGGGCGATCTTGCCCAGCGAATGCTGCTCCCATCGCTTTTTGGGTTGCACGCTGATGGCCTGCTGCCCGATGGCTTGACGATTACCGGCACCGCGCGATCAGACCATGACGACGATAGCTACCGGGCTTTCGCCGCCACCGCGCTCGCCACCTATCTGCCTGCCGATCGCAAGGATGAAGCGGTGATCGCCAGCTTTATCGAGCGAATAGGGTATCAGGCGCTCGATGCATCAACGATCGAAGGGTTTGCCGAACTGGCCGCCAAGATCGGCGATATCTCAGGCGGCCTGGCAATTTTCCTGTCGACCGCCCCCTCCCTGTTCCGCGCCACGATCAAGGGACTTGAATCAGCCGGTCTCGCAGGCGCAAATGTCCGCATCGGGCTCGAAAAGCCGCTCGGCCATGATCTCGCCTCAAGCTGCGAGATCAATGATGCCGTCGCGGAGGTGTTCAATGAGGAACAGACCTTCCGGATCGACCATTATCTCGGCAAGGAAACGGTGCAGAATATTCTGGCGCTGCGTTTCGGCAATACGCTGTTCGAGCCGATCTGGAATGCGCGGGGCATCGACAATGTCCAGATCACGATCGCTGAAACGGTCGGGCTGGAAGGGCGCGCCGGCTATTATGACGGTTCGGGCGCAATGCGCGACATGGTCCAAAACCATATGCTCCAATTGCTCGCGTTGATTGCGATGGAGCCCCCGGCGCGGTTTGACGGCACGTCGATCCGCGATGAAAAGGTGAAAGTGCTACGGTCGCTTCGCCCGATCAGCGTGGCCGACGCCCCGGCGCTGACAGTGACCGGCCAATATACCAGCGGCGCTGTCAACGGGGAGATCGTGCGCGGCTATGCCGATGAGCTGGAGCGCCCCTCAACGACCGAGACATTTGTCGCGATCAAGGCCAATGTCGATAACTGGCGCTGGCAGGGCACGCCCTTTTACTTGCGCACCGGCAAACGACTGCCAGCGCGCCAATCAGAAATTGCTATCCAGTTCAAACCCGTCCCGCATTCGATGTTCGCGGCGCGCGGCGGCAAGCTTCAACCGAACACCTTGGTCATCCGGCTGCAACCAGACGAATATGTCCGCCTGTTGGTGATGGCTAAGGAACCGGGGCTCGACCGCGAAGGCGTCCGGCTGCGCGAAGTGCCACTCGACCTTAGCCTGGACACGCAATTCGCCGGATCGCGGCGCCGGATCGCCTATGAACGGCTGTTGCTCGATCTGATCGAGGGGGATCCGACCCTTTTCGTCCGCCGCGATGAGGTGGAAGCGCAGTGGCAATGGATTGATGGCATCCGTGCCGGCTGGGTCGCCAATGATGTGAAGCCAAAATCCTATGCCGCTGGCAGCTGGGGCCCGTCCGCCGCGGTTGCCTTGACCGAGCGTGATGGCGCGAGCTGGCATGATGATTGACGCACGCGCATAAAAATTCATCATCTGCCGGGACTTGATCCGGGGTATTGTGCCACAAGCCGAGCGTTGATGGCACGACATGCCGGGGGGACTCGGCTCGACGCTTTCAAAACCAACGGAGCGACTATGACCGAGATTGAATGGTGGGACTATGAAGACGCCGATGAAATGGCCGATGCAGTGTCGGGCGATGCGGCGTTCATCATCGAAAGCGCCATCGATGCGCGCGGTGCGGCCGTCATCGCGCTGCCCGGTGGCAAGACCCCGCTGGCCATTTATGAAAAGCTTGCCAAGGCCAAGCTCGACTGGAAGCGCGTAACGATCCTGCCGACCGACGATCGGCTGGTGCCAATGGGCGACGCGCTGTCGAACATCACCGCCATCGCCAAGGTATTCCTGCCCAAAGGGGTCCGCGTCTTGCCGATTACCAGTGAGGCTGCGGCTGACTACAAGGCCGCTGGTCGCGCGGCAGATGCGCGCTTGCAGGATGTCCATTGGCCGCTCGATCTATGCGTGCTCGGCGTAGGCGCCGACGGGCATACCGCGTCGATCTTCCCAGGTCCTGATTTCGATGAAGCGGTGAATGGTCCCAAGGAGCGCCGTGCCGTTGGTGTGATGCCAGGCGATCTGCCCGCCGAAGCGCCAGTTGCGCGCGTCACCCTGACCCGCGAGGCGATTATTGCGTCGCGCGCGTTGATGATCGCGGTGACCGGGCAAGCGAAGCGCGATATCATTGAGCGCGCGATCAATGACGGGCCGATGTCGCCCTATCCGATTGGTCGCATTCTGGCCGATGTCGAATTGCCCGTGGATATTCACTGGAGCGCATAAAATGGCCCTGCATCCTGAGATCGCTGCCGTTACCGACCGGATTATCGAGCGATCGCGCCCGACGCGTGAGGCCTATCTCGCGCTGATCCGGGCCGAACGCGAAGGCGGTGTCGACCGGCCGATCCTGGGGTGCGCGAACTTGGCGCATGGCTTTGCCGGGACCGAGGAGGATCGCGAGACGCTGAAGGCGGGGCGCGCCATGAACATTGGCATTGTCACCGCGTATAACGACATGCTCTCAGCGCATGCGACCTATTATCGTTACCCCGAACAGATGAAGATCTGGGCGCGCGAGGCGGGCGCGACAGCGCAGGTCGCGGGCGGCGTGCCGGCCATGTGCGACGGCGTGACGCAGGGTTTTCCGGGCATGGAGCTGTCGCTGTTCAGCCGCGACACGATCGCGCTGTCGACCGCGATTGCGCTTAGCCATGGCATGTTTGAAGGCGCCGCCTTACTCGGCATTTGCGACAAGATCGTCCCCGGCCTGTTGATGGGCGCGCTTCGGTTCGGGCATCTGCCGATGATCTTCATCCCCGGCGGGCCGATGCGCAGCGGCATTTCGAACAAGGAAAAGGCGCATACCCGCGAGCTATACGCCGAAGGCAAGGCGAGCCGCGAGGAGCTGCTTGAATCGGAAATCGCCGCTTATCATTCCAAGGGCACCTGCACCTTTTACGGGACTGCCAACTCCAACCAGATGATGATGGAGATGATGGGCCTGCACATGCCCGGCGCCGCCTTCGTCAACCCAGGCACCAAATTGCGTCAGGAATTGACCCGCGCCGCCGTCCACCGCCTTGCGGAGATTGGCTGGGCGGGCGCCGATTACCGGCCACTGGGCGAATGCGTTGATGAAAAGGCGATCGTCAACGCGGCGATCGGCTTGCTGGCGACCGGCGGGTCAACCAACCATTTGATCCATTTGCCCGCCATTGCAGCGGCAGCCGGGATCGTCATCGATTGGGAGGATTTTGATCGCCTGTCGCGCACCATTCCGCTCATCACCCGCGTCTATCCCAATGGGTCGGCCGACGTGAACGGGTTCGAGGATGCTGGCGGGATGCCTTTTGTCATCCGCGAATTGCTGGGTGCTGGCTTGCTCCACGGCGACATCGTCACCGTCGCTGGCGATGATCTGTCCGCTTATGGCCTGAAACCGGTGATTGAAGACGACAGGCTTGCCTGGATCGATCCCGGCCCAAGCAAGGATGAAACGATCGTCCGTCCGGCCAACAACCCCTTTTCGGCCGAAGGCGGCTTCCGCATTCTCACCGGCAATCTTGGCCGTGCCTGCATCAAAGTGTCCGCCGTCGATCGCGACCGCTGGACGATTGAGGCCCCTGCCCGTGTGTTCGAAGACCAGGCATCGGTGCAGGCGGCCTTCAAGGCAGGCGAACTCGACCGTGACGTCGTGGTGGTGGTGCGCTTCCAGGGCCCCCGCGCAAACGGCATGCCCGAACTGCACAAGCTGACCCCCCCACTGGGCGTTTTGCAGAATCGCGGGTTCAGGGTGGCGCTGGTCACCGATGGCCGCATGTCGGGCGCCAGCGGCAAAGTGCCGTGCGCGATCCATGCCAGCCCGGAGGCACTCGGCGATGGACCGCTCGCCAAAGTCCGCGACGGCGACATCATCCGGGTCTGCGCCGAAACCGGCCAGCTTGACGCATTGGTCGACCCCGCCGAATGGGCATCGCGCGACCATGTTGCCGCCCCTGCCTGGGCCAGTGGAACGGGCCGTGAGCTGTTCGCGATGTTTCGCCATGGCGCGAATGAAGCGGAAAAGGGCGCGAGTGCGATGCTGGCGGCGATGGGCGCATGACCCAGGTTGTCTCGGTCGATATTGGCGGCACGCATGCCCGCTTCGCCATTGCCGAAGTGGCGGGTGGCCGTGTGGTCTCGCTTGGCGAACCCGTGACGCAAAAGACCGCCGAGCATGCCAGCCTGCAAACCGCCTGGCAGGCCTTTGGCGCACAGCACGGCGCGCCCCTGCCCCGCGCTGCCGCGATCGCCGTCGCCTCGCCGATCGGTGGCGATATCATCAAGCTCACCAACAATCCGTGGATCATCCGGCCAGCGCTGGTGAAGGAACGGCTCGACGTCGATGACTTCATTTTGATCAACGATTTCGGCGCGATTGGCCACGCCGTCGCGCAGGTCGGGCCCGAGGATTTTCTCCACCTCTGTGGCCCCGACGCGCCCTTGCCCGATCATGGATCGATCACCGTCTGCGGTCCCGGCACCGGGCTGGGCGTCGCGCAAGTGTTGCAAGTGCCCGGCGGCTATCATGTCATTGAGACAGAGGGCGGGCATATGGACTTCGCCCCGCTTGACGGGCTGGAGGACTCCATCCTGAAGCGGTTGCGCAAGACCTTCACTCGTGTGTCGGTGGAGCGGATATGTTCGGGGCCTGGCATCGTGGCCATCTATGAGACGCTCGCTGAGATTGAGGGGCGCGCGGTGCAGCGGCTCGATGACAAGACGATCTGGACGATGGCGCTCGATGGCAGCGACAGTCTGGCGCTGGCGGCGCTCGACCGCTTCTGCCTGGCGCTGGGCGCGGTGGCGGGCGATCTGGCGCTGGCGCATGGCCCGCACGGCGTTGTGATTGCCGGTGGGCTGGGCCTTCGCCTTAAGGATAAGCTCGTCAAATCGGGCTTCGAACAGCGCTTCACCGCCAAAGGGCGCTTCCAGAACTTGATGCGGTCCATCCCCGTCAAGCTCATCACTCACCCGCAACCGGGCCTGTTCGGCGCGGCGGCGGCCTTTGCGCAAAGGCATGCCCAATGACCGACCCAATGAGCCAAAGTGCGACGATCGACCAAATCATGCGGACCAGCGCCGTCATCCCCGTGCTGGTGATTGACGATGCCGCCACCGCCCGGCCGCTTGCTGCGGCATTGGTGGCAGGTGGCCTGCGCGTGCTGGAGGTAACATTGCGGACCCCCGCCGCGCTGGAGGCCATTCGTGAAATGAAGCAGGTGCCCGGCGCAATCGTCGGGGCGGGCACGGTGGTGAATGCCGATCAATTTGCCAGCGCGATGGCCGCCGGCGCCGAATTTATCGTCTCCCCCGGCCTGACCGAACGGCTCGCTCGTCCCATCATCGACAGCGGCGTCCCCTTTTTGCCTGGCGTCGCTAATGCCGGTGATATCATGGCGGGCCTCGACCTCGGCCTCACCCATTTCAAATTCTTCCCCGCCGAAGCGAGTGGCGGCCTGAAGGCGCTAAAGGCCCTCGCCGGGCCATTCTACCAGTGCAAATTCTGCCCGACCGGGGGGATTAGCGAATCCACTGCCGCGGCATGGCTAGCGTTCGACCCGGTGCTCTGCGTCGGCGGCAGCTGGGTGACCCCGAAAGGCGCGAGTATGGCGGAAGTGGAGGCACTGGCAAGGGTGGCCAGTGGCCTTAGGGTGCGAGACTTGTCTACAGCTTCAATCGGCTGACTCACGACGATAGGCTGACCGCAACTTTCTTTTGGGCCAGAACCCATTATATTTGCCCGATGTATCGCTTCCAACATTGGGCTGGACCTTTGATTTTCCTGAGCGCTTTGTTGGGCGTTTTCGGAATTGGAAGACATTTCTTTGTTGCGAAGGATGCTATAGGATTCTGGTCAATAGTATTATCTCTGTTGATGTTCTGGCTGACATCTAAAACCGTTGGCCGCGGTTTTGTCACAGAGGCTGCGGCACGTGTCGCGCGTTCGCCAGATTGGTTTGATTTGTCGAATACTGAGCGATGTTATTTGATGTGTTTTGACTGGCCAGTTTTCGAAACTTTGCGTGAACGAGAGGTAGAAAAACTTTTCCGGCACGCTGTAATCGCGATAGATTTCGATGATAACACGATCTCACTGCAACCGATTGATGCCATCTATATTATGCCGTATTTTTTGATAAGAATTGCTTCGGCCGCATCAGGATTCGGACTGTCTGTGAGCAATCTGTCGCAGGGCGTTTTTGGCGCAAAGATACGGGGCAGCCGAATCATTTTGAGAACATTGGCAAACGACCAGCGCATCATGATTCGACTACGAAACGAGATCGGAAATCACCTTTCTATTTCGCTCAAACATTTTATCGAAAAACTTGAATCGGCTTACGTCGATACGCTGAGCCCAGAAGACCGATATCAGTACTTCAGGCAAAAATACGCATGATCAATGTATATCTTGAATTGATGTCGGTGGTGCCCTGACTGCCCTACCGCTCGCCCAGCGCCTTCCGGATCGCATACCATTTCTGCACATTGACATTATGCTGTTGCACCGTGTCGGCAAATACGTGCCCGCCCGTGCCATCCGCGACGAGATAGGGCGCCGATGATTGCGCGGGATCAAGCCCAGCGTCGATGCTCGCACGGCGGGGGTTGCAGATGGGGCCCGCCGGCAGGCCCGTCATTGCATAGGTATTGTAGGCGTTCATCGCCCGACCCTGGGGCCTTAATAATGGCGGCAGAATTCGGGTTTGTCGTTGCTGAGCCCACAACCGCGATCCGTTTGCGCGCGGATGCTGGCACAGTTGTTGTGCACGCTACATTGTGAGCTGAGCCCGGGCGTTACCGCATCGCACCGATGCCCAAGCCGCTGGGCAGAGGCAAAGCCGATCTCACTGACGCAACTGCGCGAGTGCGGAATGTCCGGCGCGTAGCGATCATGACCAGGATGATCGCGGCGATCATGCTTCTTCACGATAACCTTGGTGACAGGGTGACCGCGCTTGGCATGCCGGTGCCATGGATGAGTGGGGCGTTGCCACGGCGTGGCTGGCTTCTGATAGCCATCAAGGTAACGATTATAGGCAGCGGCGACGCAGCCCGCATCCTCACAGGCATTGCGTTCGCTCACAAAGGCATTTTGCTGGGCAGCAAGAACGCTCAGCCGCTCTGGCGAGGCGCTACGGTTCGCCGCTTCCCATTGCAGCGCGAGCCGACGGTGCAGCAGTCCGAGTTGATCATGTTCGCAGACCAGCCATTGCGCGCGCCGCAGCGATCCCGAGCAGGCAAAATCCAGCGATAGCCAGGCGTCAGGCGGCGGGACATTCTCGTCATAGCGAAACCGCGATTGCCGCTTCAATTCGGCAATCCGCGCGCGCTCCCGGTCTTCCCGCTGGCGCGCCAGCCGGTCTTCATAGGCACGCCGTTCATAGCTGCGCTGGTTAGCGTCACGGGAATAATCCGCGTTTCTATACCAATCACAGCTATTTAGGCCGATCAGCATTAGCAACAGCATGAGCTTTTTCATCGGGAGGCCTTCCGAATCGCCGAGCTGGCGTCATGACGTCACTTTTTCATGAAACCGGCCTGTACGAAAGCTGAATTACTGACCCAGGCGGAATGTTCCTCGCCGTCGGGAATCGCAGATGCAAGCGCACCCCACCTGCCATCATTCGATCCGGTTCGTTGCGCCAGCTGCGCCTGGGTAATACCCAAAGGCACGCAAATGATCGAGGTAGAAGCGATAGCGCGGGCGGCGACGGCGTTGCGTGAGGTACGGGCGGCGGATGGCGACGCACGCCCTAAAATGGAGCGGGAAACTTATACAGCAGCGTCACACGCTGGATGTTGCGATCGTTTTCCAGCACCACCTCTATCTCCCAATACCACTTGCCAAGCCCTTCGGGGAAGTAAGTCAGGCGAATTGGCTGCCAGAGACGATTGTCGGTTGGGACACGCGTGAAACTCCAGACTTTCTGGAACGGCAGGTCCAGAAATGCCTTTCGGGACGATATCTTTGTCGCGGCGTTTGACGCCATTGATCCCGCCAACAGGTCGAATGGCACAAACGCATTGGCCGTCATCCGACGTTGCGCGTCTTCCAATCTTCTAACTAGGGTAGCCGCCTCCTCTTCAGTTAATCCTTGGAGGTGCGGCTTGGTTGGAGCTGCTGAAGCGGTCGCCAGCTGAGCTGACTGCGCGAGGGCATCCGAGGGGTGCAGGAATAGGCCGACAACAACAACAACTTGCCAAATAGTCATCATCGCCTCCTCAGTGAGCGCTCTCGCCTTGGCCAAGCAGCGATCCGCCCTATCGTTCGCCGCGTGCCCGGCGGATCGCATACCATTTCTGCACATTGGCGTTGTGCTGGTCGAGCGTGTCCGCAAACACATGCCCGCCCGTGCCGTCTGCCACAAAATATAGCGCAGTCGATTGCGCCGGGTCGAGCACCGCGTCGATGCTGGCGCGCCCCGGGTTGCAGATCGGCCCGGCGGGAAGGCCCGTCATCGCATAGGTATTATAAGCGTTCACCGCCTGCACCTCTGAACGCAGGATCCGCCGCCCCAGCGGCTTGCCCTTGGTGATCGGATAAATGATCGTCGGATCGGCCTGGAGCATCATCCCGCGCTTGAGCCGGTTCGAATACACCGCCGCGACCGTGCGACGTTCAGATGCCTTGCCGGTTTCCTTCTCGACGATGGAAGCAAGGATCAACGCCTCACGCGGCGTCGTCACCGCGATGCCGGGCTTGCGATTGTCCCAGGCTCTGGCGAGATATTTCAGCATCGCGCGCTGCATCCGATCAAGCACGCCCTGGCGGGTATCACCGCGTTGGAAGCTGTAACTGTCGGGCAGCACGGTTCCCTCGATCGGCACGGCGACGTCACCCACCAGGCCGCTTGCCGCCATCAGCCGCTCCTGGACTACCACTGAGGGCAAGCCTTCTGGAATCGTCACAAAGCGTTGGAGCGTCTTCCCGCCTTGCAGCAGCTTCAGAATATCAGCCTGGCTGAGATGCGCGGGCACGCGATATTCACCGGCCTTGATCGGCGCGCCCGACCCAAACACTTTGGCAAACAGCTTGAACCGGGCGGCCGAGGGAATCATGCCCGCCGCTTCCAGCCGATCAGCGGTGCCAGACAGCGTTGCGCCTTCAGCCACCTGGAACGTCGCGTTTCTGGGCGTCGGTCCCCGGCCACCCCAATCCTGCACCAGCAGGAACAGCGCGCCGATTGCAACAAGGACCACGATCAGGCCGAAACAGCCGAGTTTGCGCATGCTAGCCCACTTTCGTTTCAGCCGATCGACCGGATCAGATTGCCTTCATCACCAGGCTGGCATTGGTACCACCAAAGCCAAAGCTGTTGTTGAGCACTGCTTTTACCTGCCGCTCCTTGGCGACATGCGGCACCAGATCGACGCCTTCGCAGCCATCGCTTGGGTCATCCAAGTTCAGCGTCGGCGGCACGATCTGGTCGCGCATCGCCAGAATGCAGAAAATGCTCTCCACAGCGCCCGCGCCACCGAGCAAATGCCCGATCGCGGATTTGGTCGAACTCATCGACAAGGTGCCGATCGCATTGCCGAACAGGCGGCGAACCGCGCCCAGTTCCAGCTCATCGCCCAGCGGGGTCGAGGTGCCATGCGCATTGATATAGTCGATATCGCCAAGCGACAGGCCTGAGCGCTTCATCGCCATCTGCATCGACCGGAACGCCCCTGCGCCCTCCGGATGCGGTGCGGTGACGTGATAGGCATCGCCCGACATGCCGTAACCGACGATCTCGGCATAGATCTTCGCGCCGCGCGCTTTGGCGTGTTCATATTCCTCAAGGCAAACGACACCAGCGCCTTCGCCCATCACAAAGCCGTCGCGGCCCTTGTCATAGGGGCGGCTGCCCCGTTCCGGTGCGTCGTTAAACCCGGTCGACAGCGCGCGGGCCTGCGAAAAGCCAGCGATACCAATCGGGCAGATCGCGCCTTCGGCCCCGCCGGCGAGCATCACATCGGCATCGTCAAGCATGATCATCCGCGCGGCATCGCCAATCGAATGCGCGCCCGTCGAACAGGCGGTGACCACCGCGTGGTTGGGCCCCATCAGGCCGTATTTTATTTGCACCTGGCCCGAGATCAGATTGATCAGCCGACCATGCACGAAATGCGGGGAAACGCGGCGCGGCCCCTTTTCATGAAGCACGATCGATTCGCTGGCGATGCCCGGCAAACCGCCGATTCCCGAACCGATCGAGCAACCGGCGCGCAGCCGTTGTTCTTCGGTCATATCGGTCAGACCGGCATCTTCCAGCGCCTGGCCAGCGGCGTCGATGCCAAAAATAATGAACGGATCGACCTGGCGCTGCACCTTGTGGTCAACGCGCTTGCCGGGATCAAAGCCATACGCATGGTCGGCCGGCTTCACCTCACAGGCATAGCGGCAGACATAATCGGTCGCGTCAAAGCGCGTGATCATTCCCGCGCCAGACTTTGCGGCCAGAATGTTGGCCCAGGCTGTTTCGACATCCGCCCCTAGCGGGGTGACAAGTCCAAGCCCGGTGACGACAACACGGCGCATGGCAATCTCCGTTCTTGCTTCAAATACCAAAGCGGCCCCCCAACCCCGGAAAACCCTGGGACGAGGAGCCGCTCAGTCGTTTCGGCCCCACAGGGCCAGGGGGCTGTCCGGGCGTATCGCTCGCGCGATGCTGCCCTGAATGCTCAGCCCTTATGCTCGTCAATATAGGTGATCGCATCCTTGACGGTGCCGATCTTCTCAGCCGCATCGTCAGGGATCTCGACCCCGAATTCTTCCTCAAACGCCATCACCAGCTCGACGATATCAAGGCTGTCGGCGCCCAGATCATCGATGAAACTTGCATCTTCGGTGACCTTTTCGGTCTCGACGCCGAGATGCTCGACGACGATCTTCTTCACGCGATCGGCAGTCTCGCTCATGCTATCTTCCCTCTTGTAGCGTTGGGTGTTTGTAATCCTGATCGCACGTAGAACGCGTTGCCGGACCTTGCAAGGGGGGAGCCGTCACCGCACCGCAGCGATATGATATTAGCCCCCCGATAATGGCGCATTACAGCATCGCCATGCCGCCATTCACATGCAGCGTCTGGCCAGTGACATAGCCTGCCTCGCGGCTCGACAGATAGACGACGGCGGCACCAATATCAGGGCCTTCGCCCATATGCCCCGCCGGGATGCGGGCATTGAGCGCTTCTTTCTGGGCATCGGGCAGCCCATCCGTCATCGCGGTCCGGATAAAGCCGGGCGCAACGCAATTGACGGTGATTCCGCGGCTAGCCAGCTCCTGGGCAAGCGCCTTGGACATCGCCGTCAGCCCGCCTTTGGAGGCCGCATAATTGGCCTGACCGGGGTTACCCGTCGCCCCCACAACCGACGTTATCGAGATGATCCGGCCAAACCGCGCCTTCATCATCGGTCGTGCCGCGGCGCGCGCGAGCCGAAAGGCCGCTTCCAGATTGACGCGGATCACCTGATCCCATTCGTCATCCTTCATCCGCATCACCAGATTGTCGCGCGTCAGCCCGGCATTATTGACGAGAATATCCAGCTTGCCGCCAAGCGCCTCAACCGCTTGACCGACCAGCGCGTCGACCGCGCTGCCATCTGACAGGTCGCACGGCACGGCAACATGATCACCGCCCAAACTTGCCCGAAATGCCTCCAGCTTGTCGACATTCGATCCCGACACAGCCAGCCGAGCGCCCTGCCCCGCCAAAGCCTGCGCGATCGCCGAACCAATCCCCCCCGAAGCACCAGTCACCAACGCCGTCATGCCAGTTAGGTCGAACATGTCATTCTATCCTCTTGATTTGGTTCACGCGGAGGCGCGGAGACGCGGAGTGGTGGTCATTGACAACGCGTTTCACGCCTTCTTTGAGCGTTGCACCGCCGAAGTTGATCAGCAGCCCTACGGGCTGCCTTGTCAGTCTCAAATAGGTAAGCAATTGCTTGCCATGGGCTGCGGTCAACCGCTCGGTAGATTTGATTTCGACAATCAAGCGACCGTCAACCAGCAGGTCAATCTTGAATGCAGCTTCAAAGCACATTCCGTCAAAATTGATATCGACGGGACGCTGGCGAGCGACGGCATAGCCCATCCGCGTCAACCGGCCTGCAAGAAGCAACTCATAGACGCTTTCCAGCAGGCCCGGCCCCAATTCGCGATGCAGCTTGAGCGCTACATCGAGAACATCGCCGCTGATCTCGTCGATGTCCCTCACTTCTTCTCCGCGCCTCCGCGCCTCCGCGTGAACCCAAAAGTTATAACGTCTTCGCCAGCGCCTCGATATCGGCCATCGTCACCACCCCAATTGCCTCGGCGTCTTCAACAGTGCGCTTCACCATCGGTGCCAGCACTTTTCCGCCAAATTCGACAAAACTATCGACCCCCGCCGCATGCATCGCCAGCATCGTTTCCCGCCAGCGCACCACGCCGGTTACCTGATCGACCAGCCGCGCACGGATCTCGTCAGGTACCGTGATCGGGGCGGCCAGCACATTGGCGAACACCGCAACCAAGGGCGTGTCGATCCGCGCCGCCTTCAGCGCATGCAGCATCAAATCAGCGGCGGGTTGCATCAGGCTGCAGTGAAAAGGCGCCGATACGCTCAGCATCATGCCGCGCTTGGCCCCCATATCCTTGGCCATGGCCACTGCCCGCTCGATCGCGCCGATATGGCCGGACAAAACGACCTGGCCAGCGGCGTTATCATTGGCGACGGCGCACACTTCACCCTGCGCCGCTGCATCGGCGATCGCCTGGGCCTGTTCCAGCGTCGCCCCCAGCAGCGCCGCCATCCCGCCAAGACCGACCGGCACTGCATTCTGCATTGCCCGGCCGCGAATCTTGAGCAACCGCGCCGTCAGCGACAAACTCATCGCGTCCGCCGCGCACAAGGCGGTATATTCGCCCAGCGAATGCCCCGCCACGAATTGTGCTTTTTCGGAAATGCGGATGCCGCCTTCGCGCTCCAGCACCCGTAATGTCGCAATCGCATTCGCCATGATCGCTGGCTGCGCGTTTTCGGTCAGCGTCAGCTCGTCTTCGGGTCCTTCGGTCATCAGCTTGAACAGGTTCTGGCCGATCGACTCATCGACCTCCTGAAAGACTTCGCGGGCGATTGGGCTGGCATCGGCCAGCGCCCGGCCCATGCCGACTGCCTGGCTACCTTGCCCGGGAAAGAGAAAAGCGCGGATGGTCCTAGCTCCTGATTGCCGCTCGAAGCGGCCCCGTTAGGAGCGTGGCGCCAGACTGGCAAGCATTGCAGCGTCAGCGCGGCATGCGCACCAGCAGCATCGTTTGATTTGGCGTGAACATCCGCCGCTGCAACGGCGACGGGACAAATGCGCGGCCGCCCAGTGAATCAATCAGCCCCCCAAGCGGCGTTGGCGGGGAAGGATACCGCGCCAGCACAACTCCAGCTGGCGCGATCGATTGCGGTGCCAGGACAAGGCCGCCCGGCTGTGTCGGCACCGGGCGAAGATTTGCCCGGCCCGCAAAGCGCATCGGCAGCACTGCCCGGCGCACCATGACGGGGTCGCCGCTGATCATTTCTGCTGGATGGGCTTTGCTGGCGGCGAGCAGCGCCTCCATTTCCCAGCGCGGATGGGCATTGCCCACGCTCAGCATCAGCAGGTTGACCATAATCATGCCCCCCAGCACCGGCCATCGCCACCACCCGCCTGACCGCCCCATCCACAGCGCAATCAAGATGATCGCCAAAATGGCAGGCAGCATGAAATAGCGTGGATTGAGCACCAGTTTTTCGGTCAACACCGCAACCAGCAGAAAATCCGCCGCCGCCATCGCCGCCAGCACGATCATCGGCCCGGCGCGTCCAGCCGGCAGCAGATTTTGTCGGTTGATCAGGACCGCCAGGCTCGCAACCCAGAACAGCAGGCCGAAGTCATCATTGATGAACAACACCAGCACCGGATCAATCGCGGGGTGCAGCAGGAAATTACCCTCATGATTGGCCGCACGATCAATGTGGGAATCATGATGAAAGGCGATGTCGTAACGGCGCAGGGGGTCGCCAGTGAGCAGCCATTGAAACAGCGCCTCCCCGCCCAATATCAGCGCCAACCCCAGGCCAGCGGCGATCAAACTACCGCGCGAAACGGGTCGGCCGATCAGGAACAGCGGCCCCATCGCCACCAGCGACAGCAACGATGTTTCACGACAAAGGATCGCGGTGCCGAACAGGACACCGGCGGCCAGCCCGCGCAGCATCGCCGCCCGCCCCACGCCGCCTTCGCCGAGCAGCCACGCTCCCCCCAGCAACAGCATCGTTTCGAGCAGATCGACCCCCACGGTCGTCGCGTTGCTGACCACGACCGGCAAGGTCGCTGCGAGCATTGCCGCAATCCAGCCGGTGCGCGCCCCTCCAATCCGGGCAGCGAACAAGCCAACCATCGCGATCAATGCCGCATACCAGAGCAACGCCGTCGCTGCGAAGGCTGTAAAATTCCGCCCGAACAACATCAGCATCCCGGCAAAGCTCCACAGCAGCGGAAACCGTGTCGCCCAGTGGTTATCGCCGGCAAAGGGAGGATCGGTCAGCCAATGTTCGGCGCCGACAAAATACAGCGAATCATCCGACGCGATAAACCCGGTCCAGCCGATCGTCAGCGCCGCCACCATCGCCAGCGCCAGCAGCACGATCGCCCCGGCATGGTCCTGCCGCCGCCATGATTTCCCCTGATCCATCCTGTCAGGCGTAGCGAAAAAGGGTGGATCCTTGCTTAATTTCCGAACGATACCGGCAACCAAGGCAAAACTGCTGACGTCATGCAGTCATTTGCTCGCCATTCGAAATCCGTGCTGTTATGCTCGCGTCGCAACGAGAGGAAATCGGCCATGTTCCGGATGAGCTTGCGTGCGACATTACTGCTTTTCGCCTTATCGCTCCAGCCGGGCACGGCGGTTGCGCAGCAGCAGCCCTATAAATCCGCACCGGGCCCGGAAATCCTGCCCGATAATTTTCACGGCAAGGTCAGCTATTTCGGCAATCACAGCGGTGAAGTCATCGTCGAACGCACCGGCGAATCGCGCAAGACCAAGAGCGATTGCACCCGCCCCGATCAGCGCTGCCCAAAACGAATCGGGGGCAGCCTTCAGGTCGATCTGGAATTTGACGGCCTGGTAGTGCGCGGCAGCTTTCGCGGATCAGGCGGATTGCACGACAGCGGCCTGATCGGTCGCCGCCAGGGCGCGCAATGTCGCTTGTTCGATTTGACCGACGGATCGGTCTGGGCCGGCCATTGTGATCGCGATGGCTTTGTCGGCACCGTCAAAAGCGTACCTGGCGCAGCCACGCAAATGTCGCTGAATTTCGAAGTCGTCGGCACCAAGGTCAATGATTATGCCGAGCGGGATCGTCGTCGGCGTGAGGCTTTGGCCGCCCAGCGTCGCAGCGAATTTCTGCGCGCGGTGATTGGCAGCAATGCGCCAGTTGATGAGCGCTTTATCGCGGCCATTGAGCTTGATGCCTATAGCTGGCGCTATGACCGGTTGCGGGTAGAGACATTGCGGATCGTTCGGCGCAGCAAGGAGCGCGGCGGGCGATATCAAATCGAAGCAGAATTCGAATTGTCCAGCGGCGGTCGCGGATGGGCGCGCGGGCAGGTCGATCGCGAATCGGTGGTTTGTGTCGAATTTTGGGATGTTCAGGGCAAATGCCGCGCCATTAATCTGTCCCCGCAGCTTCCCGATCCAGAGCCCTATGACGATGATAAGCCCTTATCATCCTTTGTGATGCCAAAGGCGCTGCCGATTCCGCGTGAGGCCTATGGCGTCTGACCGCGCGGCTATCGCTCTCTAAAGGGCGGCGATGACGCGGTGATGCTCGGCATCACCACTGGCACAATTCATCCACGGCCGATTCCGGGCAGCAGGCTTGCCTTCCGCCCGGTTTTCGCTATGAGAACCGCATCGCTGGGGTAAAGCGCGCGTCGCTTTGCCCCTGCTTTGCTTTTACGACGACAGCCGGAGGGGCCCCCGCATGGTGCGGTGCGGTCAGCAATCGGCCAAGATGAAGGACAAGACATGGCTCTTTATGAGCACGTGTTCCTTGCGCGCCAGGATCTGGCACAAGCGCAGGTGGACGCGCTGGCGGAAACCGCCACCAAGATCATCGAAGACAATAAGGGCAAGGTCACCAAGACCGAATCCTGGGGTCTCCGTTCGATCGCCTATCGCATCGCGAAGAACCGCAAGGCGCATTATGTGATGCTCGAAATCGACGCCCCCGCCGGTGTCGTCGCCGAACTCGAGCGCCAGACGCAGATCAACGAAGACATCATCCGCTACATGACCGTGAAGGTCGATGCGTTGGAAGCCGGCCCGTCGGCGATGATGCGCAAGGGCGATCGTGACCGTGACAGCCGCCGTGGCGGTGAGCGCGGCGACCGTCCGGATCGTGGTGATCGCGGCGACCGTGGCGATCGCGGCGACCGCCCCCGTCGTGACTTTGACGGCGAATAAGGAGCATATAGACAATGGCACGCCCATTTTTCCGCCGCCGCAAGAGCTGCCCCTTCTCCGCGAAGGACGCCCCCCGGATTGACTATAAAGACGTCCGCCTGCTGCAGGGCTTCGTGTCCGAACGCGGCAAGATCGTCCCGTCGCGCATCACCTCGGTGAGCGCGAAGAAGCAGCGCGAACTCGCCCAGGCGATTAAGCGCGCCCGTCATCTGGGCTTGCTGCCCTATATCGTTAAGTAAGGAGGGACTGACATGGAAGTCATCCTGCTCGAACGCGTCGAGAAGCTCGGTGCCATCGGCGACGTCGTCAAGGTAAAGGACGGGTTCGCCCGGAATTTCCTGCTCCCCAACAAAAAGGCGCTGCGTTCGAACGCTGCCAACCGCAAGGTGTTCGAAACCAACCGCGAGCGGATCGTGGCCGAAAACGCCGCGCGCCGTTCGGTTGCGCAGGAAGAGGCCAAGTCGGTCGACGGCGTCACCGTCACGATGATCCGCCAGTCGTCGAACACCGGCCAGCTCTACGGCTCGGTCGCGGTGCGCGACCTGGTCGAAGCGTTGGATGCCGAAGGTCACAAGGTCCCGAAGAACGCGATCGTGCTCAACAAGCCGATCAAGGCAATCGGCATCTATGACGTGAAGGTCTCGCTCCACGCCGAAGTATCGGTGATGATCAAGGTCAACATCGCGCGTTCGCCGGAAGAAGCCGAAATGCAGGCCAAGGGCGTCAACGTGATGGAGGCAATGTTCGAAAAGGACGAAGCCGGCTTCACTGAGGATTACGATCCCAACGCCGAACCCGGCGCGACCGCCGAAGTGGTGGCCGAAGCGACGGCCGAGGAACCGACCGAAGGTTGATCGCGATAAGCCGACGAAAATATGGGCCGTCCGGAGTCATCCGGGCGGCCCTTTTTCATTTTCATCGCCAAACGAATGGCAATTACGTATTTGACAAACCCGGCTGTTTGGTTCAGTAACCAACCATAGTAATTAGTCGGGAGCCGGGTAATGGCAGAGGGCGAAACTTCAGTCGAATTTGGATATGGCACTGTTCGATACAACAAGGCAATCGAAGCAATTCCTGCTACTAGCAAGACAACTGGCAACATTACGATCAATAATTCAGCGCAGCCAGGCTGCCCCGAGCACTTTCTCGTAACATTTATGCTAAGTTGCGGGCCGAATGACCGCGCAATGATGAGTCAGAATACTTTTCATTGGACCGAGATCGTAACCGGTATGACACGAAGTGCTCGATATTCCGAAGTCGAAGCAAAAGCCGCGCGACAACTAGCTCCAAGTCTTCGATCTGTTGCTGACGCGATCGAAAAGATGGTTGCTGAATTTGACGAGAAGGATCGTGGAAACGAGGCATAGATAGGTCCTTCTATGGTGCGAATTGCCCGCGCTTTACCGCCATCAGTCGGCTTGCGGCCTCTCCACGGGCTTATGCTTCACGATCTTGCGCAGCCGCTCGTCAAAGCGGACCTCGTCGTCATCGGTTTCAAGCTCGCGCGCGGCTTCCTTGAATTTGTCAAGCTGGGATGACGGCTTTGTAAGCTTTGGTTGGGTCATTTTTTCCCCTCTTTACGACACTCTCAATTAGTCCAAATTCCACTAGCCGATTGATGTATTTGCTCGCCGTTGGCCACGACTTGGAGGTCAGAAGTGCGGCCGTTGTTACGTTAATCTGCGGACTTGATTGAAGGTAGGCTAGGATGGTTTTCTCATCTGTTGTCAACACGTCAGCGATGGCTGATGGAACTCGTTGGAGGCGGGTGTCGTTGCCGACCCGTCTAGACATGATGTCGTTCTCGAGCGTCACATGCACTTGATGAAAATGCGCTTCAATCTGTCGAAACCGAGGCTCAGGAAGCTTCGCGACTTGCATAGCGTGCCGCATTCGGCGCGTACCTTCAAAACCACAAAACGTGAGTTCCAGATGCATCATCGCTTCCATTAAGAATGGATTGCGCGGATTATGAGCATCGTAAACAGTGGTAGCCGTCGTAGGCGGAATGAAGCCCCCCGGACTTTCAACAACGAGCTTATCATCGAATATTTTGACGAAAATGTTCTGAGTTTTTAGATTGTACGAACGATGCGCAACTGCATTCACGATCGCCTCAAACCACGCCTCTTCAGGATACTCAGGCTGCAACTCTATCCGTCCACTCTCACCAAAACGCTGAAAGTAACGTAATTGAGCGGCAATCAACGGCTTTGCGTCGAACAAAATACGTGATATATTACCATCGATATAAAAACTAGCAACAGCGTTTAAATCAGAGCCAAACTGCTCGCTGGTACCTTCGTACCTAATAACTCGAATACGGGCACCGGGAAGGACGTCACGCGGGTCTTTGGCGAACATCAGGACGCATGCCAGGTTGGGATAAAATACGCCGCCAGATAGCCTTCCTAGCTTTGCTAATTCAAGTAATTCTTCTCTCGACTTGGTTGTCTGGTAACGCCGATTTATAAAAAAGCGCCGTACAAAGTCGTCCATCTGGGCCACGTCAAAGTCGCTTGGATAGGTCAGCGACGTGGCTTCTAACTCGTAGTGTATCTCGCCTTTGGAGATGCGGAGCTCTCTCTTGAGGGCCTCTGACAACTCAATTTTGCGATCGCCTTCACGTATGAAGGCCTTTCCACCCGGGACTTCAACAACCTTATCCGGCCGGTATTCCACTCGGAACGCCAATATGAAATCACGAGCACCTTTGGCGTTTACTACCTCAACGGGCTTTGAGGCCCACCGAGCATCGGGACACAGTGGTGTGAGGTTTTCAAGGGCGTTGATGCCTTTGCCGAGCGAGGCACAGCCGCTCAAGCTGCCATCGTCATCAATGCCAACAAGAATGAGCCCTCCATGCGGTTGCGTGTTTGACCACATGGAAAGGCACTCGCCGAGCGCCCGTGGTTGGACGCTCGAACTTTTACGCTCGACGCGTCGATCTTCCACGAACAAGCCGATGTTTTCACCGGTGAGTCGGTCATAAATTTCGTTCGGGGTCCATAGCTGAATGAGGCTCTCGGACGCCGGTGGGAGATCAAACTCAAGCTGGTCAGTCACAAGGAGGCACTTTCAAATTTGCTTTAGAGTTGCCTTTATAGTTAATTTTAGAGTGCCCGATTAGCTGACTTATAGCTCAGCCTCTTGCCCACGATTCCTGTCAAAGCGATGTTAACTCGTGCTCGATCGTCGGCGCCGTTAACGACACGGTGGTTATAGCGAGACTCAAATTCTGCGAGATAACGGCGCAAATGTTGCTCGCCGCAGCGCTGGTAAATGCCCTTCATGCCGCGCTTGAAAATCGAGAGATAGCCCTCGACAGTGTTCGTGTGGACCTGCGGCATATCGTAATCGACATACTGACCGACGCTTTGATTCGTCGTGTCGTGCGCGGGGAAATGCGAAAGCACGCTGCGATAGATGTTGCTTTCATCGATCATCACCACAGCTTCGCGGGCAATGCTGGCGCGCAAGACCGGCATATTCTCGCGGGCAGTGGCGGTGTCGACCACCATCGTGCGAGCATAGCCCGTGTCGCGATCAATCAGCGCAAGAACCTTCATCTTGTGGTGAAACGCGCGCTTGACCGGCGCACCTTTCACGCGACCGATAAAAGTCTCGTCCACTTCCGCGATGCCACCACCCGAGCCGAACGGCGCGAGGTCACCAGAGCGCATAGCTTCGCGGATACGGCGCGACAGGAACCAAGCCGAGTTGTACTGGATTTCGAGGATGCGGCTTAGCTGGTGCGAGCTGATACCCTTCTTGCTCGACATCATCAGGTGCACGGCCTGGAGCATCAGGTGCAGCGGGAGCTTGGCGTCCTCGAATACGGTGCCGACCTTGACCGTGAACTGTTTGCGGCACTCGCCACACTTCTTGAGGCCGTGACGCAAAGCCCCTTCCGGGGACTTCTTGGACGGCTTACCGCGCACGCCCGCCAAATCGTACATGCGACGGTTCACAACGCCACAGTGAGGGCAGGCTTTGCCGTCCGCCCAAAAGATGCTTTCCAGGTACTCGAACGCCTTGGCTTCGTCGTGAAAGCGGGGCTGCGAAAGAACGGACATAACGGCATTGCTCCTTGCCGTCTTTCCTACTCAATCACATTGGGTTTGTCAAATACGTAATCGTTAAACGAATACCAATCTCATCGCAGCGGATTTTTTCACCTACGCCATCCCCGCCAAACTTGGCTTGTGCGCCACAGCTGAAACGCAAAAAAAGAACCGCCCGGAGTGATCCGGACGGCCCTTCATTTTTGCGCCACTCGCTATCGGCCTAAATTTATCGACCGATTTTCCACGGATCAGGGAACAGCGACATAGGCACCAAGCACCGCCGCGAGGGGGATAAGCGCGAGGATGATGGGAACTACGTGCTTCATGGGCGCACCTTTTTCACCTGAACCGGACTTTACGCTAACACTGCGTGACCTGCGATCAGGGTCCCGGAAGGGGGGGAGACCGGAGAACCTTGCGGGTCACAATGGCTATTCGCGGGGTCCGGCGGCTTGGTTACGCAGCGCCATGAAAAAATGAGTCGAGCCGCAAAAAATCCGGCGAACCGTCAGCCGCCACGCGCCAACGCGGCGTAATCCGGCAACACATGCATGCCCGAAATCACCCGGTTGGTCAGCGCCGCCGGGGCCATGCCGAGTGCCGCCTTCAGCGCGCCGCGCGTCAGTGCCGATCGGCTATGCGATGCGCGGGCTCCCTCGGCCGATTGCTTCACATAATGCGCGATCCGCTTTAGCCGCAGCCGTTCGACGCCATCGACAATCGCTGACACGGGCCGGGTGGCGGCGATCACGCCCAGCGCGACCGCATCCTCAATCGCCTGGCACGCGCCCTGCCCCAGATTTGGCTCCATCGCATGCGCCGCATCGCCAACGCACAGGATGCGGCCTTTTCCCAATCGGGTGGGCGGCGGCTTGGCGTGGATCGAAAAGGGGATCAGGCGATCAGCCGGTGTTGCGGCGATGGCGGCGCCGATGTCGGGCATCCAATCCCGCGCCGTATCGGCAATTTGCGCATGGGTCAGCAAACGGGCCTCGGCTGAATCCGCCTCATTGCGCATGTAAAACCAATATCGCCGCCCGCCGCCGATATCGAACACGCCAAAGCGCGCGCCCAATCCCCAATATTCATGGGCAGCATGCGCGCCCGACTCACCCGCGACGGGATCGGACAATGCAAGCACCCCGCCATAACCGGCATGCCGGGGCTTGCCGCCAAGCATCGCCCCCGCCTGGCTAGACCATATCCCATCCGCGATGATGGCGATGTCGCCGCTGATGCTGGTGCCCGTGTCGAGCTGCACCGAGACACCGCCTGCATCCTGGGTAATCGCCTTCATGGCGACACCCAATGTAAGGCAGGCTGGATCGATCGCCGCCAGCAATATTGATTGCAGCGCCGCCCGCGTCACCATGTAGGACCGCGCGCCGGGATAGGGGCTGTCATTGACCTGACGCGGCCCGATAACCGACCGGCCATCGCGCCTGAATACCGCCATCTGGTCAATCCGGGTGCCCTGATCGCGCAGGGCCGGGCCGACGCCCAGTTGATCAAGCGCATCAACGGCATTCGCCCAGATGCTCAGCGCCGCCCCTATCGGTGCCAGCACCGGGGCCCGGTCAACCACCCGCACGCTGAAGCCCGCGCGCTCCAGCGCAATGGCGGACGCCAGCCCGGCAATGCCCGCCCCAATCACAAGTGCCGTCGGTGAAGGCGTTGTCATTGCTGTAGCTTATGGCCGCTCGACCGGTTTCTCAACACCCGCCTGGCATCGCCAAACCCAATAATGGGCCGATCATGGTCGATCAGCTCCGTTGGCGTCTGAAATGGTGACGGCATTGCTCATCAGGATGACTTTGCCATCGGGTGCACGAACGACAGCGCGCACCAGCAACGGCCGCTCATGCCGATCGATCGGCAAATCAACATCCCGCGCGTCATCAATCGCGACACTGGTGATCACCGCATCGCCCGCCATTAGATCAAGTCGCGCGCCGGGCGCAGCGCGCACCGTCATATGGGCGATCAGCGGGTCGCCCGCTCCTGCGCGCAATATTGATCCCATCGCCGCCGTTGTCCGCCCATTCGACACGCGCAGATCGAGCATCGATTCCGCCATGCCGCCAATGTCGATAAACACCCGGCCAGCCCGCAGCCCAGCCAGCACAGCGCGTTGTGTCAGCCCGTCGGCCCATACCACCGTCGTCGGACGCCCCACGCTTCCCGCGATTGGGGCGGTTTGTGCGCCGTCATGATTGTCACTGCCGCCGATTGCTGTCACCGGCCGCTGTGCACGCAGCGTCTTCAGCCAGAAGGCCCTGCCCGATAGCGGCCCCTCCACCCCGCCGGGCAGCAACGCCGCGCCGCCATTCACCACTTCAATCGCATCGACCCGCGCAAGATCAGCACCCGGCATCGCCCAGCCGCAGCCCATGCATGGCTCCCCCGACGGCAAAGCCGGATGATTGATCGACACAATTCCACCCAAAGCATGGACGCGATCGGCAATCGCGTTGAAGCTCACCGGGCCGTTTGGCGTAATCCGGTAATCAATCGGTGCGCTCACGCCGAAGATGTTGAAATGCCCGAAAAAGGTCGTGATCTCACGCCCGGGGATCAGCAACAACCGATCGAAATAGGGCTGCGCCTCGCGGATCGCCGCCTGCGCGCTGGTCGTGTTGTGATCGGTGATCGCCACGAAATCCAGGCCATGTTCGGCGGCAGTCTCCAGCGTCTTGAAAACCGGACACGGTACGCGCTTCCCGCTCTGGCTGGGGCACGTGCCGTCGCTATGCGCGCTGTGCAGGTGCAGGTCACCGCGATACCAGCCGGGGCCTCGATCCGCGAGCGGCGATGCGGCCAGCTCGGCCTCGGCTGCCCGCAGATACCAGATCCGCGCCGTCCAGCGGGCGGTAATGCCGGGCCGGATATTGGGCACCGCCAGCACCAGTCGCCACCGCCCCGGCTCAATCCGACCGGGCAGATAGGATGGCGTCGCGTCGCTCTCCGCAATCGTGAAGTCCGCCTTGTTCCCGCCGCTTGATCCGCGCAAGCCGTGCTGGTCCTCAACGCCCAGATCGATCACCGTCTTCTGCGCGCGCTGGTCATAATCAAACGCCACCACCAGCCGCTCCGTCCCGCGCGGCACGGTAAAGGGCACCGCGCGATACCGCTGATAATCCGCGCGGGTGATTGTGCCGCTGAGCTGTTGATCCGGCAGTCGCATCGGCACCTGCGCACCTGCCTGCACAGCCCATCCCGTCACCAGCAGCGCCAGAATGAGCCAGGTCAGCCGCATCAAATCACTTCCGCCCAAACAGCTTTTCGATGTCGCCATGCGCCAGCTTCACCCAGGTCGGGCGGCCATGGTTGCACTGGCCCGAATTCGGCGTGACCTCCATTTCGCGGAGCAGCGCGTTCATTTCGGCGACCGACAGCACGCGCCCGGCCCGCACCGATCCATGGCACGCCATCGTCGCCGCAACATGGTCCAGCCGCTCCTTGAGCGACAGCGCCTCATCATACGCCGCGAGTTCGTCGGCCAGGTCAGTGACGAGACCCACCACATCGCCCTGCCCCAGCATCGCCGGCACGCTGCGCACGAGCATGGCGCGCGGACCGAAGCGTTCCAGATCGAGCCCGAAATCGGCCAGCTCGCCAATCCGCGCATCAAGCCGGTCGCACGCAGTTTCCTCCAACTCCACCACTTCGGGCAACAGCAAAGCCTGTGCCGCAATCCCGCCGCCCGCCATCCCCCGCCGCATGCGTTCAAGCACCAGCCGTTCATGCGCGGCATGCTGATCGACAATCACCAGCCCGTCCTCAGCTTCAGCGACGATATAGGTCTTCGCCACCTGCCCGCGCGCCACGCCCAGCGGAAACGCGTGCGTCTCAGGCGGGGGCGCATAGGCAGGCTCAGCGCGGCCCTGCGGCGGTGGGGTAATGAAGCCGGGGCGGCGATCATAAACGGCCGATGGACGGTTGCCCCCCTGCCCCCAAATCTCGGCTTGCGGCGACGCCACCACGGGCTCGCGCGTCCACGCCGCCAGTGCCGCCTCATCGGGCCGCTGCATGCTGCGATGCCCCGCCTCGCCCAGCGCCTGTTTCAAGCCACTCACGATCAGCCCGCGCACCAGTGCCGGATCGCGAAAGCGCACCTCGGTCTTGGCGGGGTGGACATTTACATCGACCATATCGCTCGGCACGTCCAGGAACAGCGCCACCACCGCATGCCGGTCACGCGCCAGCACATCGGCATAGGCCCCGCGCACCGCGCCAACGAGCAACCGGTCCTTCACGGGGCGGCCATTGACGAACAGATATTGGTGATCGGCAATGCCGCGATTGAAGGTCGGCAAACCCGCCACCCCGCCCAGCACGATCCCTTCGCGTTCCAGATCAACCGCCACGCTGTTTTCAATCAGCGCCCGGTCAGTCAGCGCCGCAACGCGCTGCGGCCGCCCCGCCGCTGGCGCAACATTGAGCGCACTGCGCCCGTCATGATCGAGCGCAAAACCAATGTCGGGCCGTGCCATGGCAAGGCGCCGGACAACGTCCATGCACGCGGCATATTCAGCGCGCGCACTCCGCAAAAACTTGCGACGCGCGGGGACGCGTTCAAACAGCCCCTCAACCCGCACTCTGGTGCCCGGCGGCAGGCCAGCCGGCCCTTCGCTGACCAGGACGCCATTATCGATAATCCGCTGCCAGCCTTCACTCCCACGGACCCGGCTTTCCAGCGTCATCCGCGCGACGCTGGCGATTGAGGGCAGCGCTTCGCCGCGAAACCCCAGCGTCGTCACCGCATCGATCATCTCATCGGGCAATTTGGAGGTTGCGTGCCGCTCCAGCGCCAAGGCCATGTCGTCCGGCGTCATGCCGATCCCGTCGTCGATCACCTCGACCAGATCGATACCCCCGCCGGCCAGCTTGATCGCAATTCGGGATGCGCCAGCATCCAAAGCGTTTTCAACGAGTTCCTTCAACGCACTGGCGGGGCGTTCCACCACTTCACCAGCAGCAATGCGATTGACGAGATGTTCAGGCAAGCGGCGTATTGACATGGGGGGCTGTCTAGCCCAATCGGCGGCATTCCGCGACCCGCATCAACAACCAACCAGAGCGTGGATTTTCCAAGCTTTGTCGGTTTCGAATAGGCATATTCGGTTGACGCCGGAAGCGAATCGTAAGTGCGAACTGCTGTTGCCGGAACGGGCGCAGCCATTGACGGGAATGTAGATGATTTTCTCGCGGTTTTTCAATTTGATGTCGCACGATATGGCGATTGATCTCGGCACGGCCAACACGGTCGTCTATCTCCGGGGCCGTGGCATTGTCCTCAACGAACCCTCAGTGGTGGCGGTCGAAACGATCAACGGCGTGAAGCGCGTCAAGGCGGTCGGCGACGATGCAAAGCTGATGATGGGCAAAACGCCCGACAGCATCCAGGCCATCCGCCCGCTGCGCGACGGCGTGATCGCTGACATCGATGTCGCCGAACAGATGATCAAGCATTTCATTCACAAGGTCCACGGCCAGCGGCGCTTCATGCGCTGGCCGCAAATCGTGATCTGCGTGCCGTCGGGCTCCACCTCGGTCGAGCGCCGCGCCATTCGCGATGCCGGGTCAAACGCCGGTGCCAGCCAGGTCTGGCTGATCGAAGAACCAATGGCCGCTGCAATCGGTGCCGGCATGCCCGTCACGGAGCCAATCGGGTCGATGGTCGTCGATATCGGCGGCGGCACCACCGAAGTCGCCGTGCTGTCGCTGCGCGGCCTTGCCTATACCACGTCAGTGCGCGTTGGGGGTGACAAGATGGACGAAGCCATCGTCTCCTATGTCCGCCGCAACCATAATCTGTTGATCGGTGAAGCAACCGCCGAGCGGATCAAGCAGGAAGTCGGCGTTGCCAAGGCGCCAGCAGACGGCATTGGCCAGACGATCCACATCAAGGGCCGCGATCTCGTCAATGGCGTGCCCAAGGAAATCACGATCAACCAGGGCCAGATCGCCGAAGCGCTCAGCGAACCCGTCGGCACGATCGTCGAAGGCGTCCGGATCGCGCTGGAAAACACCGCGCCAGAACTGGCCGCTGACATCGTCGATCAGGGCATTGTTCTTACCGGCGGCGGCGCGCTGCTGAAGGGCATTGATGAAGTGCTGCGCGACGAAACCGGCCTTCCCGTGACGATTGCCGACGATCCACTCACCTGTGTGGCCATGGGCACCGGGCGCGCCCTGGAAGACCCCGTCTTCCGCGGCGTGTTGTTGACGGCATAAGCGGGCGATAGCGTAGATGGCTCTGGCGTCGTCTCGTCCCCGGCGCCCCGGATTTTCACGGCGCGCGCAATATGGCCTGTTCATGGGCTATGTGGTGGCGGTTGCCGGTTCGCTGGTTGCTGCCGCCTTGCTGGCGCTGTCGACCTTTGATCCGGCGACGTTCGCCGCGTTTCGGCTTGCTGTTGCCGAACTGACCACGCCCGTTTCTTCGGGCTTTGGGGCGATTGGGCGCGGCATCCTTTCGGTGCCCGGCGGAATCAATGATTATTTCGCGGTCAAACAGCGCAACGAAGCGCTGCGCAAGCAGATCGAGGATTCGCGGGCGGTGCTGATGCGCGCGCGCGCGCTGTCCTATGATAATCGGCGGCTCAAAAAATTGCTCGCGCTGCGCGAACGGACCAGCGCCCCGGTAACAACGGCGCGGCTGGTCAGCTCAAGCGCGTCGAGCACGCGGCGCTTTGCCGTGCTCAATGCCGGTTTTCGCCAGGGCGTGGCCGTCGGCCAGCCGGTCCGCGGGCCAGAAGGACTGGTGGGACGCATTTTGGAAGCCGGCCCGAATACCGCGCGCGTGCTGTTGCTGACCGATCCGGAAAGCATCGTGCCGGTTCGCCGGATGCGCGATGGCTTACCCGCCATTGCCGCCGGTCGTGGCGATGGCTGGATTGAAATCCGCTCGGTCAATCTGATCAATGCACGGTTTGATCCCGGCGATATCTTCATCACATCGGGCACCGGTGGCATCTATGCCCCCAATATCCCCGTTGCCCGTGTCGTCCGAAAGGGCAACGACATCGCCTTGGCCCGCACCTTCACGCAGCCTGACACGCTTGATTTTGCGCTGGTCCAGCGCGCCTTCCTGCCGATGCCGCCCGCTGAAGGACAGGTCGCCAAGCCGTGAGCGATCCGATCCTTGGCCCCTATGATGCCAACGCACCGAAACAGTCTGCATCGACAGTTCCCGCGCTCACCGTGATGGCCGGGTCGGCGCTGACGCTGTTGCCGATGATTTTCACCTTCCCGATTTTACCGCCCTTCGGCCTGATGATCCTGCTGGGCTGGCGCTTGGCCCGCCCTGATGCATTACCGATCTGGTCGCCATTATTGCTCGGATTGTTCGACGATCTGATCAGCGGCCAGCCGCTGGGCAGCGCGATGTTATTGTGGATGATCGGTTTTCTGGTTATTGATCTGCTTGATCAACGCCTGGTCTGGCGCGATTTCTGGCAGGACTGGCTGCTCGCGGCAGGGGCCATCGCCGCCAGCTTGATCGCCGGTCGGCTGGTAGCGTCCCCGATCGGGGCGCATGTCGATACTGTGCTGTTGCTCCAGGTGATCGTCTCGATCATGCTGTATCCGGTGATTTCCAGGCTTATCGCCTGGCTGGACCGCAAACGGAAACCTGCATGAACCGTCCGACCCGGATAGTTACTGAAGCGAACCAGTCCTATAGCTTCACCCGTCGTGCGGTGGCGCTGGGGGCGATTCAGGGTGGCGTCGGGCTGGTTCTGGCGGCGCGGATGGGCTGGCTTTCGATCGCCGAGAACGAACATTACCAGATGATGGCGGAGAGCAACCGCGTCAACATGACGCTGATGCCACCCCGTCGCGGCTGGATCGTCGATCGCCACGGCGTGCCGATTGCCAATAACCGCACCGATTTCCGCGTCGATATCATCCCCGATCGCCTGCAGGACAAAGAACGCGTCTTTGCCCTGCTAAAGGAAATCCTGGTGCTGACGCCTGAGGATATCGAGCGGATCAAGCTTGATATAAAGGGTGCAGCCGGGTTTCAGCCGGTGCAGGTTGCGCAAAATCTGGATTGGGAGCGCTTTGCGGCGGTCAGCGTGCGGCTACCGGAATTGCCGGGCGTCGCCCCCACGCGCGGTTTTGCGCGCAACTATCCCGGCGGGGCAGCGGTTGCCCACCTGACCGGCTATGTCGGTTCGGCCTCCGCAGAACAGTATCGCAAAACGCGCGATCCCTTGCTCGTCACACCGGGTTTCAAACTCGGCAAGGACGGCCTTGAAAAGGCGCTGGAAAGCGAATTGCGCGGCGTGCCAGGGGCAAAGCGGATCGAAGTCACGGCGCGCGGCAAACTGGTCCGCGAACTGGCGTCGCGCACCGATCAGCCCGGCAAAACCGGTCGGCTGACAATCGACATTGGCTTGCAGGAATATGCGGCCCGCCGCTTGGGCACCAATTCGGGATCGGCCGTGGTGATCGATTGCCTGACGGGCGAAATGCTCGCGATGGTTTCGATGCCGGCCTATGATCCGAATAGCTTCTCCGACGGCATTAGTCATCTCGAATGGCAAATGCTGTCAGACGATGATCACGTGCCGTTGATGAACAAGACGCTGCAGGGGCTCTATCCGCCTGGCTCCACGGTAAAACCAATGAATGCCCTGGCGCTGATGGCAGCGGGCGTTGATCCTGAAGACCGGGTGAGCTGCTCTGGCGCGATGCGCGTTGGCAATGGTGTGTTCCACTGCCACAAACGCGGTGGGCATGGCGCGCTCAACATGAAAAACGCGGTCATGCAGAGCTGCGATATCTATTTCTTCGAAATGGCGCGGCGGCTTGGCTATGGCCGGATCGCCCCGGTGGCCCGCCTTCTTGGCCTGGGGCAGAAATTCGATCTGCCTTTTGCTTCGCAGCGCTTTGGCACCATGCCCGATCCGGCCTGGAAGCTCGCCAAATATAAGGAAGAATGGACGGTCGCGGATTCGCTCAACGCGTCAATCGGCCAGGGCTATGTGCTCGCCAATCCGCTCCAGCTGGCAGTCATGGCATCGCGGATCGCGTCTGGCCGGCAATTGCAGCCCAGCATCCTGGCCGATCAGGTGCCTCCTGCCCCGACACTCGGGATTGATCCTGCGCATCTCGCTCAGGTGCGCGATGCGATGTACGGCGTGGTCAATGAAGGCGGCACTGGCGGCGCGGCGCGTTTGCTGGTCCCGGGCGTTGCAATCGCCGCCAAGACCGGCACCGCGCAGGTCCGCCGGATCACCATGGCCGAACGCGCATCGGGCGTGCTCAAAAACGGCCAGCTCCCCTTCAAACTGCGCGATCACGCGCTGTTCGTCTGTTTCGCGCCAGCGGATAAGCCGCGCTATGCCGCCGCCATCGTGCTTGAACATAACGGCCATACCGTCCGCAACCTCGATACGCCGATGATCGGGCGCGATATCATGACCTATTTGTTCGATCGTGATCGTGCCGTGGCGGCGCTGGCTGAGGTCGAACCCAGCTGGGGTGGCGATATCCGCACGCGGATGGCAGCGTCAGCTGAGGAGTATCGGTTGGCCGCTGGTGGCGCGCCATCAGCCGTGGCGGCAGCGACCGAAGCCAATGCAACGGCGGCGACAGAAGCCCCTGCGGTTACAGCTGCCGCTGCCGCCAGCACCGCCAATGCTGCCATTGTTGGCAACACCAGCGGTGGGGGCATTGCCGCCGAAGGATCGACGGAGTCGCCCGAACCATGAGTTCGAAATATGAATTCGTGCCCGCCCCGCTCGCCCAGCTGCCGTGGCGCGTCATTTTGCTGGTGCTGGGCATTGGCTGTTTCGGCCTGGTCATCCTCTTTTCCGCAGCCGGCGGTTCTTGGCGCCCCTGGGCGCTGCCGCAAGGCATCCGCCTGTTCGCCTTCCTTGCCGGCGCCGTGATGCTGTCGCGCGTCCGCGAGAATATCTGGGGGACGATCGCCCTGCCCGGTTATGGCATTCTCGTTTTCATGTTGGTGCTCGTCGAACTGATCGGCGCGGTGCGTGGCGGCGGCCAGCGCTGGCTGGATCTTGGCATGGGGTTCAGGCTCCAGCCGTCCGAGCTGATGAAGCCCTGGATCGTGCTGGCGGTCGCCAAATTCTATGATCTCCTGCCCCCCAATGAAACGCGGCGTTTCGGCGCGATCTGGCCAGCAGCGGCGTTGATCCTCTTCCCGGCATTGCTGGTCATGAAACAGCCCGATCTTGGCACGGCGCTGATGATTGTCGGCGGTGGCGTCACCGTGATGTTCCTCGCGGGCGTGCCGTTGCGCTTGTTCATTGGCGGCGCCTTGGCGATGGCAGCGGCTGTCCCGCTCGCCGTCAATTTCCTGCTGCATGATTATCAGCGCAACCGGATCCTCGTTTTCCTCAACCCGGAGAGCGATCCGCTCGGCACCGGCTATCACATCAGCCAGTCGAAAATCGCGATCGGCTCAGGCGGGATCTTCGGCAAGGGCTTCCTCAACGGCACCCAGAGCCATCTCGATTATCTGCCAGAGGGTCATACTGACTTCATCTTCGCGACGATGGCAGAGGAATGGGGCCTGTTGGGCGGCCTGGTGCTGATTTTGACCTTCTTCCTGCTGATCAATTGGGGCATCACCGTTGCCATGCGCGCGCAGACCCGGTTCGCCCGGCTCGCCGCGGCCGGCCTTGCCAGCACGATCTTTTTCTACGTCGCGATCAATCTTCTCATGGTTATGGGCCTCGCACCCGTCGTCGGCATCCCGTTACCCCTGGTCAGTTGGGGCGGCTCCGCACAAATGACCGTCTTAATCTGCATCGGCATCCTAATGTCCATCGACCGCCAAAACCGTCAGGTGGTGCGCTGGTAAAAAAAGCCACGCAAAGGGGTTTGCAATCATCGCAATCGGGTGCTAACCGCCCACCTCCAATCGCGAACGCACCTACCAAGGCGCGGTCTTTTTTCGCAGATCGGCATGGACGCATAGCTCAGTTGGTAGAGCAGCTGACTCTTAATCAGCGGGTCCTTGGTTCGAGCCCAAGTGCGTCCACCAAACTTCTCAACGGCTTGTAATCGCCACGTAATCAACGTGTTTCGTAGCCTGGCGTAGAGGCTTAGTTATCGATGTGCGGGAGGACGTTTCCTCCCTGGTCGAAGCCGCTGCGCTGCTTCTTCACACCCACCTCAGCGGGGACACCCCGCAACGCCCCGAAACGAAGAGCGGGGCTGCTGACGCGCTCAGTCCCGCAGGGCTACCTGCCCTGCTCCTGAGGGCGCGGTGTTTGACGCATGGGGCCCCGCACGCACTCTGACCCGGCGGACATGGTCCGAAGCGCAGGCTGGGAAAGCCGACAGACCCCGCCTTTCCGCCTGCGCGAGCGTTGGCGGGATACTCCGCCTCTTTCAGGGTGCAGTTTCTTGCTTTGGCGATCTCGCTGGCCGCTCGCGCGGTTGCAAGCGTTGGGGAGGGAGAGTGAGAGTTTGGCGGGGCTTCGCCGTGACGGAATGAGGGTCGAGAGAGAGGCTCCCGGCCAACCGTCATGGAGATTTCCCATGGATATGCAGGTTCTCGATACGCGCCGCGACCCGAGCGGCGGCTACAAGGTGGATGTCTCGCGCGGTTCGCGCATGGGGCGGGTATCGTCGGAATGGTTCTCCCGCCCTGACGATGAGCGGTTTTTGTCCTTGGGCGATCTTGCACGATCAGTGCGCGGTCGGTCCGACCGGAGCCGGACGCGCGTGGTCGAGACGGCGCTGATCCATGTCGAAGCAAACCGCAACGATCCGGAACGCCCGGCTCTCATGTTGCCGGGTGCCGAGGCACCGGTGACGCCAACCCACTGGAGCTTTGGGCAACTGGCCAGCCATGTGGGCGCTCCTGCTGCCTATCTGCGCCAGCTTGCTTCAATATGGGCTGACCTCGAACCGGGCCGAACAGATCAAAGAATGTTGAGGACAATGATTGTATTTCGTTTTGCTCGGAAGCTCAATCTCGTCGTAGCTTTCTGCGACCGTCCCGAAGTATGACGATACCATCAAGTCCAGGATTTTCTGCTGCCAGCTTTTCCCTCATGATCGCGCGATGATCGAAAATTCGTTCACCCTCGTCAAAGTCGCCCATCAATTCCATGACTTGGTTGTAATATGCTGGACGGTCCTGTCGAGGTCGCCAGATGTCATCTCGCAGAGATTTTGCTTCACGATCCATACTCCTGGAGATCGCTTCTGGGGACCCTCGCGTTGGCAGAATCCCATCCCCTTGTGTGCACAATAGGCAATGCAATGGCTTTGATACTTGTTTGATCGTTTCAAATTTCTGATCTGGAAGCAAGTCTCTTATCTGCTCGGCGCATGCAATAGAAATGCCCCAAGGCTCAGACTGAGAGTATCCAGGCAACAACGAGCCACAAATCTGGGGCAATCGACCTTCATCTGTCACATGATTGTAAAAGGCATAAGTCGTTGCAACACCACGGCGAGAACCTGTTTCCAGCAACCGATCAATCTGGCGGATACCTGTGTTCCCAATGGTTCGGCCAATGTGGTTGTACGTTTCCTCCCGATCATCCAAAACTTTAGCTTGAACAAGCATAGCCAAAAAATACAGTTCATCCTCGCTGGCGAAACACCATTCCCAGTCCGCACCAATCTTGCCTTCTTGATGCTTGTTGAAAGGCACAATCCAAATTTTCCCCGGATAAGAGAGTTTCAGATCCAATAGGATTGTTTCCGTTACGGTCTCTTCACCAAACGGCATCCCTGCCAACTTTGCCTCTCGGCGCCGATGCCAAGTGTATCTGGCGCGATCAAGGAGGCTTTGTTGTTCGTGGTCTGAGCCCCGCGTTTTCCTCCAGATTTGAGTAGAGTCCGGCCCACCAAGGGAGTCGGATGATGAAGGCAAGCAGGTTCAGCGAAGAGC
>LNFM01003139.1_pt1 | contig 102910 bp, 116 predicted proteins | sample 596031 | NCBI WGS metagenome assembly LNFM01 (sample SAMN04254537, study PRJNA301005) | activated carbon metagenome | isolation source: dual media filters at the Ann Arbor, Michigan drinking water treatment plant | place: USA: Ann Arbor
TCAAAGCTTTACGAAACCCGATTTTGTTACCAAAAACACAGCTTATGTTATCCCGGCAAACAATCAATCGTATCATCATCCTTGGCTTTATGACTTTAGTTGGCTTTGGACTCGCCAAAGCTATTTACCATCAAAGTGTAATGGGAATTATCCTGGCACTTACAAGCCTTGGTGCTGGAATTTATTTTTTATATATACTGGTAAAAGCCAGGGAAGAAATGGAGATGGAAGCAGAGGAAGCTTAATTTTTTTTCAGTATAGCCTTGATTTCCAGTTTTAGCGTTTCATGGGAGATTTGTTCTTCAAAAAAATTCCGGTAGCCTGTTTTATTGTTTATAAATAAGGTTGCCGGAATTGCTCCCGACCATTTGGCATCTATCTTCGGACAGAAGTAATCCGCATTGGTTTCATCCAGCCAAACCATTGGTGCATCAAATTTTCTTTTCTTAACAAAAGAAGTTATTCCATCAGGGAATGCATCTTTAAAATCGAGGCTTACCAGTAAAATGGTAAGACTGTCTTTTCGATTATCCTTTACTTCCTCCAAAAAATAGGGTATCTCTTCAATACAAGGCATACACCAGGTAGCCCAGAAATTAACTATGAGTGGTGTGTTACTTTCTGCAATTATTTTTTCAAGGTCAGTAATCTTAAAACTCTTTATCTCCTGAGACAAACAAATTGACATTGTAAACAGAAAAGTAATTGCCAATAAAAATTTCTTGGTCACCATAAACCGCAAACTTTAAACTGTGAACTATTCCCCTCTCCCATTATTCTCCCACTCTTTAAACAACTCACTATACCGGACGGCATCTAAACTCTGCTGGTTGTAATGCCCGGCATTGTTCTTTTGGCGAAAAGCTTCATACAACGTAACTGCACATGCCACACTTATATTCAACGATTGAATAATACCTACTTGTGGAATGATAAAATTGCCATCTGCCATTGCTCTTATCTCATCACTTACGCCGCTATGTTCGTTACCAAACACCAATGCAATACTCTTTGTAAAATCAATACTGTGTAAACTTACTGCATCGCTGCTGAGATGAGTAGTTAAAATGGTTGAATAGCGTTTTCGTAGTGCCGCAAAACATTCCTCGGCATTTTCAAAGGGATGAACGGTCAGCCATTTTGCCGCGCTGGATGAACTTTTAGCTCCCCATTTTTTATGACGGGGAATCTTTGTATTCAGGATATAAATATCCTGTACCCCCACCGCATCACAAGTACGCATCACCGCAGAAATGTTATGCGGATCAAATACATTTTCCATTACAATGGCAATATCACCTTGTCGCTTATTTAATACACCTGTAAGCTTATCGTGTCTTTCGGGGGTCATTGAAATTGAAGTTGTTAGCTTATAATAACCGGCAAATTAAGTATATTTATAATTGATGATTTTAAATAAATAAATTTTATGAAATATTCTCCCATTCGTAATTATATTAATGGAAAATTTGTGGCAGCTTCTACTTCTAAAACAATGGAAGTCATTTCGCCATTAGATGGTAATCTATTATCAACCGTTCCCCTGTCAACTGCCAAGGATTTGGATGATGCCGTGAAGTCAGCTAAATCTGTTTTCACAGCCTGGAGCAAAACCCCAATCAAAGAAAGAGTGCAGGTTTTCTTTAAGTATAAAACATTACTGGAAAGAGATCTAAAACAACTCGCCGAACTATGCAGCGAAGAAAACGGAAAAACCTATGGTGAGTCGGTAGCTGAAATAGAAAAATGTATCGAGCTAACTGAATTTGCTACTTCGCTTCCACAATTAGTAACCGGCGAAATATTAGAAGTAAGCAAAGGAGTTGAATGCAGAACAGAACATGTACCATTGGGAGTGGTTGCCTCTATCGTTCCATTCAATTTTCCGGCTATGGTTCCTAACTGGACGATTCCAAATGCGATTGCACTCGGCAATTGTATGATCATTAAACCTTCGGAAAAAGTACCCTTATGTTGCGGCAAACTGGCCGAGTTGCTAAAAGAAGCTGGGTTACCTGATGGCGTTTTCAATATTGTACATGGCGATGTAGAGATTGTAGAAGCTATCTGCGATCATCCGGGTATTGAAGCAGTCTCTTTTGTGGGTTCCACAAAAGTTGCAAAAATTGTTTATCAAAGAGCAACACAAAATTATAAAAGAGCATTAGCCTTAGGTGGCGCAAAAAATCATTTAATGGTATTGCCTGATGCTATTCCGGGAATGACAGCGCAGAATGTTGCAGCCAGTATGAGTGGTTGTGCCGGGCAACGTTGCATGGCAGCTTCCGCTATGATTGGCGTGGGTAATGTGGACAGCATCATTGATAAAATTTGTGAAGAAGCAAGAAAAATTATTCCCGGAGAAAATCTCGGTGCTGTTATCAGTAAAGAAAGCAAAGACCGCATTGAACAATATATCAGCGAAGCTGAAAGAGACGGTGCCAAAATTTTAGTGGATGGTCGCAATACAAAAGTAAAAGGGAAAGAGAACGGTACGTATGTTGGCCCAACGGTTATTGATTATGTAACACCACAAATGAGTGTAGCAAAAGAAGAAATATTCGGCCCTGTTATTTCCATCATGAGAACCAACACCGTTGATGAAGCATTAGCGATTGAAAATGCTAATCCTTATGGCAATGCTGCATCTGTGTTTACGCAAAATGGAGGCATGGCCCGTTATATTATTGACCGTGCCAGTGCCGGTATGATTGGCGTGAATGTGGGTGTACCCGTACCAAGAGAACCCTTCTCCTTCGGCGGCTGGAATGAAAGTAAATTTGGTGTAGGTGATATTACCGGCAAAAGTTCGATTGAATTTTGGACAAAGTTGAAGAAAAGCACTACGAAGTGGAATGCTGAGGCGGGGGTGAATTGGATGAGTTAGTTTTTTGTACCCAGTAGCAGTTTTTCATGGCATCGTCTGTTGCGTCGCATAGTTGTACAGAAGTAGCACGGATGAGCAAATACAAAGTAGAGTCAAATGAACTATAAAAAACTAATTCTATTTATAATACCCGTCTTTGGGATTTATTGTGCTGAAAAAAAAGGCAATAATAAATTAATTAATAACGACTCGGCTATCGTTCAAACTAAAATTAATGTATCAATAAACGAATTAAATGCTTATGATGATATTGACCTATTCAACATTAAAGGAATAGGAAAATTAAAAAACCCAACAACTTATCCTTACATAAAAATCGAGGATCAAAGTAATTTAAAAAAGAGAGTTGTTTATAAACATTCTGCAGAAGACTCTACTGAAAGATTTTATGAAAGAAAAGACAATTATTGGCTGGGATATTATGAGTTCAGAGCAGACTCAGGCTATCATAGGACATATGAGTATATTAAAAAAGATACTATCATACGGTTATTTTATAATGGCTCACATATGAAATCCGGATTTCATTTAGATGATATTTATATTATAGAACGAAGCAAGTGTACCATGTATAGCTATTGGAAAAAAATCGGCCCATTTATGGAACCTGACATTAATAATTTAAATTTGATTAAAGACAAAGTAAATGTTAATGTAACCGAGAACTTCTCAATAAAAAATGGAATTCTTACTATTTATTCCAAATCAATTGACAAAGTTAAAAACCAAGTTTTTGAAAGAGATACATCTTGTTTTAATATCGGTGAACATTCTTGGTTTTGGTTTCAAAGATTCGGGTGGAGTAACAAAGCAAAATGTAATTAACCACTGGGCAAATGCTGAATAGCGAACAGAACCCCGAAGAGTGCGACGCAACAGACGATGATAGTAGTAATATAGCTGGGCTAATAAAAAATAAAATTAGTATGAGTTACATCATCAAATAAGCATCCATGAAAAATAAATTTCTTATCGCCGTTCTGTTACTAGCAACCGGCGAATGTTACAACCAGTCACCCGTAGATGTTGTAGAAACAACATTGAAAGTGAATATACTTGGTGAGGAAATTTTTTATTTGGGTTTTGCTGCTGGCGATAAACTTATTTTCTCTTTTGAGGAAGCAAATGGAAAAGAACTGAAAGAAGTAGAAATTACTGAAATGCCTTCCACTTCAAAATTCATTGCTTACAAAACGGCAATGATAAAAAACAAACAAATCAATGTTCAAAAAACAGGCATTTATAAGTTCAGATTTACAAATTCGGCTGGTATAAGTGCCAAAATTTGCAAATATAAAATACAACGTATTCCGGCCAGTGCGGCTACACAGGTTTTTAATACCACCGTTTTTACACATGTTGTTAATGATACTACCTACACTACAGAAGATGATGCTGAGTTAACAAGGACAGATACTGTATTCAGTAATTTTCAGGATCGAACAGTGAAAGTAGGTTCGGCTTCTGCTCCCGGTGCAAATAAAACCACCTTTAATTTTCTAATCAATGAAAATGTGATTGCATGGAGTTACTATATACATGTGAACCAAGCTGGCCAAAAACCTTTTGATGAAGCTAACAAGCAAATAAGCATTGAGTCAAAATCCATTATTAATAAATTTCCGAACTACAATGTACTTGGCGCAGTTGCAATAGGCAAACCGGTGTTGATAAACAAACTGCAGGAAGGTGAAGACGTTGCTTACTGGATAATGGAAGGGGAAAATGAAGCATTGTTTAAAAGCGGTGGACAATTTCGCTTTATCAAAAAAGGAAAAGCGGTCAATGATTATTCCCGCATGGAACCACGAAAAGGAAGTCTATACTTCTGTTTTTTGAACGACAATCCGACAGAGGCAGTTACAGTAACAGTTAAAATAACAACCGTACAGGTAAACGAAGCCATGGAAATAAAACCTACAAAAAGAATGATCATTAAACCAAGAACGGAAATGTATTTGAAAAATTAAAAACATTGTATGCAAACAAAAATAATTTCAGAAGCGGGGGAAGTAATTCAGGATAATCTTGATTACACCTTATTCTCCTGGAGCAAACAAAAAGGCATTGCCCCCATCGCAGTTAAACATGCCGAAGGTGTGTATCTCTACGACTACGATGACAAACGTTATATTGATTTCTCTTCGGGATTAATGAATGTAAATATCGGGCATGGAAACCAACGAATAACAGATGCGGTGGTAAAACAGATGCAGGAAGTGAGTTATGTAACGCCGAGTTGTATAACAAAAGTGCGGGGTGAGTTGGGCAAGAAGCTGGCAGCAATTTGCCCCGCTGATTTGAATAAGGCCTTTTTTACCTTATGTGGCGCTACGTCGATAGAAAATGGAATAAAGCTGGCGAGATTATACACAGGTCGTCATAAAATATTAACCCGTTATCAATCTTATCATGGTGCATCGTATGGTGCCATGAGTGCAAGTGGCGACCCACGACGTATTCCGATGGATGCGCAACAAGCTCCCAACTTTGTGCATTTCGATTTACCCTATTTATACCGCTGGGAATATGGCGAAGAAAATTTGTTGAAAGAATCCGTTGCATCATTGGAAAGAGTAATTGCGTATGAAGGTGCTGGAAATATTGCTGCCATCTTATTAGAAGGTGAATCTGGTTCATCCGGTTGTTTGCAATATCCGGTTGGGTATTTAAAAGCGGTAAGAGAAATCTGCAACAAGCATGGCATCTTATTAATCATGGATGAAGTGATGAGTGGTTTTGGACGAACTGGCAAATGGTTTGGTTTTGAAAATCATGGTATTGTTCCGGATATGATTGCCATGGCAAAGGGATTAACCTGTGGCTATTTGCCTTTTGGCTGTTTAATGGTAAGTGATAAAATCGCTGCAAAGTATGATGATGCAATGTTGCCGCTAGGCCTCACCTACTCTGCTCATCCTGTAAGCTGTGCTGCTGCATTGGAAACATTAAAAATTTATCAAGACGAAGGGCTCATTGAGAATTGTGTAGCAATGAGCAAGTATGTAAACGAAGAAGTTGAAAAATTAAAACAAAAGCATCCCAGCATTGGTGATTTTAGAAATACGGGTTTATTAGGTTGTATTGAATTAGTGAAGAATAAAACCACCAAAGAACCAATGGCTCCTTTCAATGCCAAGCCGGATGAAATGGCAGTGATGAATAAAGTGGCTGCGAAGATCAAAGATTTAGGCATGTACACTTTTGTACGCTGGAGCTATATATTTATTGCACCACCGCTGTGTGTAACGAAAGAACAGATTGAAGAAGGGTTGAAAATTATTAGTGAGGCGATTTTGATTGCCGATGAACATGTAGTTGCTTAGTTCAACCCCTACGGGGTTGAAAAGTCACATGAGAAGATGTTTGTTATAAATATTTGTCTCCTATAGAGACAAATCAGCCAAAGGGCAAGAGTTGTTTAATGCCGGAAATTATAGCTCCATAAGTGAGTTTTAAAAAAAGAATGCCGGGTCTCTTGAAATTAGAAGCTGCTAAAAGATATTAATTTATATCGAATTATAACTCCGTAGGAGTTGACTGTTTATAGAAACATTACAAAGCGGACGCCGACTCCGTAGGAGTCGAATAATTATAAAAGATGCCAAATACATACACACAATTATACATCCAATTTGTATTTGCTGTTAAATGGCGGGAAAGTCTTATTCAAACAGCATGGAAAGATGAATTGTATAAATACATCACAGGCATTGTTCAAAATAATAAAAGTAAAATGCTGGCGATAAATGGGATGTCTGACCATATTCACATTTTCATTGGTTACAAACCTTCTGTTCCAATTCCAAATTTAATAAAAGACATTAAAGTCGCCAGCAGTTTATGGATTAATGAAAGAAAACTGGCTATTGGAAAATTTAACTGGCAAGAAGGCTATGGTGCTTTCTCATATCGGTTACGGGATATTGACGAAATATGTAAATACATTCAAAATCAGGAATTACATCATCATAAGAAGACTTTCAGGGAAGAATATATTGAGCTTTTAAAAGATTTTTCGGTAGAATACGAAGAAAAATATTTGTTTGAATTTTTCGATAATGTAAATTCAACTCCTACGGAGTTGGGGAAACTTATTTAAACAATAATCTATAATGATTTGTCCCTTACGGAGATTATTGAACCCGAAAATTTTTAAAATACTGAATGAGAAAGGATAGCATCAAAATATCGGAGTCTGAGAACCCTCCTTCGGAGGGCAGGGAGGCCTCGTCCTCTCTCATCAACGAAGACCTCGCCCCTGTTCCACCTTCCAAACGAACATGGGGTACCTGGAACTATGCAGCTTTATGGATCAGTATGAGTCTTTGCATTCCTACTTATACCATGGCCAGCTCCATGATAAATAATGGAATGAGCTGGTGGCAGGCAGTGCTGACAATTTTTATTGGTAATGCAATTGTATTAGTACCTATGTTATTGAACGGACATGCAGGTGCTAAGTATGGAATACCCTTTCCTGTTTTTGCAAGAGCAAGTTTTGGAATAAAGGGTGCGAACATTCCGGCGATGTTGCGGGCAATAGTAGCTTGTGGTTGGTTTGGTATTCAAACATGGATTGGCGGCGAATCACTCTATCATTTAATAAGAACCTGGAACCCATCGTTGGCAGAAATTGACACGACTTCTCTTTTTCCACAAGCATTACCTATGGTATGCTTCGGCATTTTTTGGTTGCTGAATATGTTTATCATTTACAAAGGAGTAGAAAGCATTCGAAAATTATTGGTATTTAAAGCAATCTTTCTACCTATTGCAGCCATTGCATTATTTTGTTGGGCAGTTATTGCAGCAAAGGGTTTAGGGCCGATATTACGAGAGCCATCAAAATTTACCGATAGTGCATCGTTCTTTAAATTTTTCTTTCCGGCATTAACAGCAGTAGTTGGTTTTTGGGCAACCCTTTCATTAAACATTCCTGACTTTACCCGATACTCAAAAAATCAGAAAGCACATATCAAAGGTCAGGCAATCGGTCTCCCTCCTTCTATGACACTATTTGCATTTGTTGGAGTGGTTGTCACTTCTGCATCAGCCATTATCTATGGAAGTCCGGAATGGGATCCGGTGAAATTGGCGAGTCATTTCAACAGTAAACTGATGGTAACATTTGCTATGATCGGAATTATCATTTCCACCTTAGCAACTAATATTGCTGCAAACATTGTAAGTCCTGCCAATGATTTTTCCAATTTATCTCCTTCAAAAATAAATTTCAAAACTGGCGGCTATATCACCGGCATAATCGGAATATTAATTTTCCCCTGGAAGTTAATGGCCGACCCCAATGGCTACATCTTTACCTGGCTTATTGCTTATTCAAGTTTACTCGGTCCTATAGGCGGCATCATGATTGTTGATTATTATTTCATTCGAAAAAAAGAATTGGTTGTTGATGAGTTGTATCAACACACAGGCCGTTATAAATTTTCCAATGGATTCAATCCAATTGCCATCATTGCATTATTGACTGGAATTTTACCGAATGTGCCGGGCTTTCTATTGAATATAAAAGTTGTAGGTGCCGATGCGATGCCGACATGGATAAATGAATTATATCATTATGCATGGTTCGTTGGATTTTTTGTAAGTGGTTTAGTATATTGGATATTAATGAAAAACAGAAATTATGTTGTATGATAAATTTTGAATGCTGAATGGCTTTGACTCATTCAATATTCATCATTCAACATTCAACATTTAAAATAATAAGAAATGAGTATTCTAATAAAAAACGGAAGGATTGTTACAGCTACCGATGATTATGTAGCTGATATTCTTATCGATGGAGAAACCATAAAAGCCATCGGTAAAGATTTAGCTGTTAAAGCCAATAAAGAAATTGATGCCACCGGCAAATTAATTTTCCCTGGCGGTATCGACCCACATGTGCATTTAGACATGCCTTTCATGGGCACTTACAGCAGCGATAATTATGAGACCGGCACAAGAGCAGCTTTGTTCGGTGGCACTACGATGGTGATTGATTTCATTTTACAGAAACAGGGCAACTCCCTTCGTTCTGCGCTGGAAGAATGGAAAGGAAGAAGTGATAATAATTGTGTGGGTGATTACAGTTTCCACATGGCTGTTACAGATTTTAATGACGATACAAAAAAAGAAATTCAGGAGATGATTGAGAAGGAAGGCATCACTTCTTTCAAAACATTTATGGCCTACAAAGGTGCTCTGATGATTGATGACCGGCAGATGATTGGACTAATGGAAGAAGTAAAGAAACATGGTGGCTTAATAAATGTACATGCGACTAATGGAGATATGATTGACTACTTAATTGCCAAACACCGTGGCGAAGGAAAACTATCTCCGTTGTATCATTATCTCTCTCAACCAGATGTTACTGAAGCGGAAGCATCCGAACGTTTTGTTGACATGAGTAACTATACTGGCTGTCCCGGTTACATTGTCCATCTTACCTGTGAAGGTGCATTGAATGCTGTTCGCAATGCAACGAAAAGAAATCAAAAAGTATTTGTAGAAACCTGTATACAATATTTAATCCTTGATGCTTCGCTGTATGAAAAGGAAGATGGAGCCAAATGGGTAATGAGTCCGCCGCTCAGAGAAAAGAAAGACCAGGCAACACTATGGGCGGGAATCAATCAAGGCCTGGTGCAGGTGGTTGCCACCGACCACTGCCCTTTTATGTGGGAGCAAAAATTAATGGGCAAGGATGATTTCTCTAAAATTCCTAACGGTCATCCTGCCATTGAAAACAGGATGGAATTATTATATAGCGAAGGAGTACACAAAGGAAAAATTACGTTGAATAAATATGTAGAAGTAGCTTGTACCAATCCTGCAAAAATCTTCGGCATGTTTCCACAAAAAGGAACTATTGCAGTGGGAAGTGATGCTGATATCGTCATCTTCGACCCGAGTGAGAAACATACATTGTCAGCAAAAACTCATCACATGAATGTTGATTATAGCGGCTATGAAGGATGGGAACTAACCGGAAAAGTGAAAACTGTTTTATTGAGAGGACAGGTTGCTATTGAAAATAATAATTGTGTAATCGAAAAAGGTTTTGGTAAATTCATAAAGAGAAATAAAGTTTCTTCGATAGTTTAGAATTAAGAGTTTAGAGTTATGAGTAATACCCAAAAAAGTGAAAGTATTATTGCAAATAAAGCTTATTCATTTGCTTTAGAAATTATAGCTCTTTATAAACAATTAATTTCTGAAAAGAAAGAGTTTGTATTATCAAAACAGATACTTCGTTCTGGAACTTCAATCGGGGCAAATGTGAACGAAGCCTTGTCGGCTCAATCTAAACGGGATTTTGTACACAAACTCAGTATTTCATTAAAAGAAGCCAGAGAAACAAACTAATGGTTAAATTTATTAAAGGACAGTGATTATATTAATGAAGCATTGTTTAACAAACTAAACGAAAAGTGCAGTGAAATAAATAAAATTTTAAGCAGTATAATTCTTACAACAAAACAAAAGTATTTTACTACAAAGCCTAATTCTTAACTCTTAATTCTAAACTCTCAACTCTATAAAATGCCAAGAATCATCAAATCAGGTCTCATTCAAATGTCTTTGCCAAAAACAGAAGGCGAAGGAACGATTGCAGAAATTAAAGAAGCAATGGTACAAAAACATATTCCGCTAATTGAAGAAGCGGGAAAGAAAGGTGTGCAGATACTCTGCTTCCAGGAAATTTTCAATACACCATACTTCTGTCCCGGTCAAGATAAAGCCTGGTACGAAAGTGCAGAAACTGTCCCGGGCCCAACAATAGAAAGGATGCAGGAATATGCGAAGAAATATAATATGGTGATGATTGTGCCAGTATATGAAAAAGAACAGGCTGGCGTTTTATATAATACAGCTGCCGTCATAGACGCTGACGGAACATATTTAGGCAAGTATAGAAAAAATCATATCCCACATACTTCAGGTTTCTGGGAAAAGTTTTTCTTTAAACCCGGCAACTTAGGCTATCCTGTTTTTCAAACCAAGTATGCAAAGGTTGGTGTATACATTTGCTACGACCGTCACTTTCCCGATGGTGCCAGATGTTTGGGATTGAATGGTGCTGAGATAGTTTATAACCCTTCGGCAACGGTAGCTGGTCTATCTCAATACTTATGGAAATTGGAACAACCTGCTCATGCAGCAGCTAATGGATATTTCATGGGTTGCATCAACAGGGTTGGTGAAGAAAAACCCTGGAACCTCGGTAAGTTTTACGGCACTTCTTATTTCGTTGATCCAAGAGGACAAATTTTTGCACAGGCCTCAGAAGATAATGATGAACTACTGATTGCAGATTTTGATTTGGATATGATTGAACAAGTAAGAAATGTGTGGCAATTTTTCAGAGACAGAAGACCGGAGACTTATGGCAAGCTTACTGAATTATGATGAATGTTGAATGATAAATGGTTTTCATTCAACTTTCAAAATTAAACATTCAACATAATGATTAAAAAGAACAGGTTATCCAGTGAGCAGTATGCTGAAAATTTTAGCGACATTCACCCGCCGTATGAAAACATAACAGCGGCCAAAGTGGATGCGAATCGTTGTTTGTTTTGCTATGATGCACCTTGTATGAAGAGTTGTCCCACCAGCATTGATGTACCAAAATTCATTAAACAAATTGCAACAGAGAATATAAAAGGTTCTGCTAAAACAATTTTCTCTTCCAATATTATGGGAGCAGGTTGCAGCAAGGTTTGCCCCGTAGAAAAATTATGTGAAGGGGCTTGTGTATATAATTTACTGGAAGAAGAACCGATTCCCATTGCGAAATTGCAACGCTATTCTACAGAGAAAGCAATGGAGAATAAATGGCAGTTGTTTCAACGTAAAGCATCAACAGGTAAGAAAGTAGCCATTGTTGGTGCAGGCCCTGCCGGACTAAGCTGTGCTCATACATTATCAAAAGAAGGTATAGATATAACGATTTACGAAAAGGAAAGTAAAGGCGGTGGCCTAATGACTTATGGAATTGCTGCCTATAAAGTAACACCGCAGTTTTGCGAAGATGAAGTGAACTATATTCTATCTATTGGTGGAATAGAAGTTAAATACAACCAGGAATTAGGAAGAGATATCACACTGGCTCAATTGAAAAAAGAATACGATGCAGTTTATCTCGGCATTGGTGTTGGTGTAGCCCGGCAATTAGATATTCCGGGAGAAAAACTGGAAGGTGTTGTTGATGCTATTCAGTTTATCTATGATATCAGAGACAAAGGTTATCCATCCGTTCCTGTTGGCGATAAAGTAGCTGTGATCGGCATGGGCATGACCGCCATTGATGCAGCTACACAAGCCAAACGATTAGGTGCAAAAGAAGTAACCATGTTGTACAGAAGAACCGAAGCCGAAATGCCCTGCACAAAACATGAATTGGATATAGCTATGTTAGATGGCTGTAAAATCATCTGGCTAGCTGCACCGAAAGAAGTGAAAGGCTTGGATGGAAAAGTAACTGAGCTTGTATATAGTAAAATGCAATTAGGCGAACCCGATGCAAGCGGTCGCCGCTCCCCTGTTGATACGGGAGAAACATTTTCATTGGAAGTAGATATGGTTATCAAAGCAGCAGGACAAACGCCGTTTGAAAATTTAATTGCTGAATTAAAAATCGCAAATTCAAAAGGGAAAATTATTATTGACAATAATTGCGCAACCAATATTCAAGGAGTATTAGCTGGTGGCGATGCAGTGAATGGTGGTAAGGAAGTAGTGGATGCCGTTCAGGCGGGAAAAGATGGGGCGAAGGCGATACTAAAATTTCTTGGATTTAACATGTGATTGGTGCTATTACCTGACCCACCCCTTTTGGAAAGTTCTTTATTAATAAAAACTGCGGCCCCTCCCGGGAGGGGATGAAGCTCACTTAAATTTAGCAGCAAAGAAGCCATGTACTATAAGGTACATCCCCTCCTCGGAGGGGCGGATTGAGGAAAACATTTTTCTTTAGTGAATTGGGGTGGGTTGCTGCCCAAAGAACAAAAAGATGAATGGTGCGACGCAACAGACGATGCCATGAAAAACTATAGCTGGGCTAAAAATTAATAATGTAGAATTAAGAGTTATGAATAAAATACAAACAGCCTAACTCTAAATTCTTAACTCTAAACTCATAACTAAAAACATGGCAAACATTAATTCAACCTTCCTCGGCATCCACTCCCCTAACCCATTTTGGTTAGCAAGTGCCCCGCCTACGGATAAAAAATATAATGTACTCCGTGCATTCGAAGCCGGCTGGGGCGGTGTGGTTTGGAAGACGTTGGGCAGCCAGGTAAAAAATGTTTCCTCCAGGTATTCAGCTGTTGATTTTGGCGGACAACGGGTAATGGGTTTTAATAATATTGAATTAATTAGTGACAGGCCATTAGATATAAACCTGAAAGAGATTGCAGAGTGTGTAAAGTTATTTCCTGACAGGGCCATGATTGTTTCATTGATGGCAGATAACGATAAAAAGAGTTGGCATGAGTTAATAAAAAAAGTAGAAGACACCGGCGCACATGGATTGGAATTAAATTTTGGTTGCCCGCATGGCATGACGGAAAGAGGCATGGGTGCCGCCGTTGGGCAAGACCCGGAAATTGCCTGCATGGTAGTAGAATGGGTGATGGAAGTCGCTACCCTTCCGGTGATTACGAAACTCACTCCCAATGTTCACTCCGTTGTACCAACGGGCCGTTCGGTGGTGAAGGCCGGAACAAATGCGTTGTCATTAATTAATACCATACAATCCGTAACAGGTATTGATTTGGATACATTGGTGCCGAATCCTTATGTCGCTGGCAAATCAGTGTTTGGTGGTTATTGCGGCCCGGCCGTAAAACCAATCGCTTTAAAAATGCTCACCACCATTGCACAGGATGAGTTGACAAAGAAAGTGCCCATCTCTGGCATTGGCGGTATAAGCACCTGGAAAGATGCCGTGGAATTTATGTTACTTGGTGCCAGTAATGTGCAGGTGTGTACCGCTGCCATGAAACATGGTTTCCGCATTGTAGAAGATATGTGCGAAGGGCTCAACAACTGGATGGATGAAAAAGGATTTAAAACCCTCGATGATTTCATTGGCAAATCAGTTGACACCATCACCCACTGGGAAGACCTTGACATCAACTATCACCACATTGCCAAAATAAACCAGGATAAATGTATTCACTGCGGACTTTGTTATATTGCTTGTGAAGACACCTCGCACCAGTCCATCAATCTTGAATACGGAAAGCCATACAACAAATACACCATTAAAGAAGAAGAATGTGTAGGCTGCAATCTTTGCCAATTAGTTTGCCCGGTTGATGATTGTATTACGATGGAAGAACACCGGGTGGCGCCGGAGTATGTGAATTGGATTGAATGGCAGAAAAGAGGGTTGCCGTTGAATGACCATTAGCCCGGCTGTAGTACTACTATCATCGTCTGTTGCGTCGCACTCTTCATCGTTCGGTAATTCTATTGAGCAATTGCGAATACTCACTTTCTTATTTTGAAGTATCTTTAATTTGAAAATGTTGTTGCAAAGAGAATTTAAATGCTGCATGGGATGGATAAAATTATTGATTCTACGAACGAAGAAGCTATCTTAGAAAAAGTGAATCTTTTCATGCATGGTCTTAAAGAAGGATTACTAGGCTTAGGAATAGACTTTGGATTTCATCTTGAGGATGCTTGGAAAGATGAAAAAATCCATCAATTAAGTAATAGTATTAGATACCGCCTCAATAGCTCGAAATTTCATTTTCAATTACTATATAGCCAATTGTCATCATTTAGAGAAAAACATCAGGTCTTAGTGAATTCTCCTTTGCCGCCCGAAATTCACTTAGAAATTGATAAAGTTGAGCATTCCTCATTGTTAGATAGTATAATTTTCCACCTCTGTTCTGCAATGGATTACACAAGTATTATCACAAATTATATCCTCTCTAAGAAACATGAAAATATTAAATGGAGTAGCATTGTAAAGTCAGCCAGAGCCAATACCAATATCTTCTCAAAAGACAAAGCAAATGACATAAAAAAAACTCTGATTGAAATCGATTCCGACTTTGGAAACGCTTTATACAAGTATCGTTCAGAACTAATACATAATTCAGACGATGTCTGCGGATATAATCACTCTTGGAACTTATTAAGTGGAAAAGTTTCTCTAACATTTTTATGCACAAAAAAAGTAGTACAACATTTTAAAAAAATCGGAGATAAAAAGAAGGATTATTCTACAACGTATTTCTCACAATTTGTAATTTTTGAAACGATTGACGCTATTAAAAAAATAGTTCTATCGCTTAGAAAATATTTAGCAGAAAACTTAAAAGCCGAAGATTTTATAGTTAGCAATAAAAAGCCTCTAATTTATTTCGATAAAGATGGCAATCAACTAGGAGCAGCCTCAATCTATAACTGGAAAGAGTTTGATAGAATTTTCGTCCCCATAGAGTCTTCTAAAAGCGGATCAATATAAATTTTAAAGCCATTAATTTTATTCAATGCTTCCTCTTAACGACAATAAATGGAAAGAGCTCCCCAGCGGCTATCGCATTCCCTATGATGCGTCTGTTCCATTAAAAAAATTAGATCAGGCAACAATCGTCCAAGAAATCGAAATCATCTTTACAGAACTCTGGAATGAACTACATCATCAGGGTGATGTGGATTTAGCTTCGTATTACGCTGTTCCGCATATCATCATTAACTGGAATGTTTTTGGTTTAGTTGCTACCATAGAAATTGAACGCCACAATAACAATCCCAAACTACCAGAAGAATATGAAGCAGCCTATCTCAATTCCATTCAAAAAGAATTACCTGAACTTATAAAAGAAATATGGCAGGATAAATGGGATGCAGCTCTAGCTTCCACAGCCTTGGCTGCTTTATCCGTTTCAAAAGGGCATATCGAAATGGCTGCCGCTATTTTAAAAATGGATGATGAAGATTTGGTAAAAGAGTTTTTGGAGAACTACTAAACAACCAATCCTTATCCGAAGTCTCCGACTTACTTATTCCCGCATAGCAGCGTCTCCCCTGTCCCCCGCAGGCGGGGGCCGGATTGCCAAACAATCCGCATCACCAAATTGGGGTGGAAAAGAAAACGACGGGCAGCGTTATCTCCACCCCTGTTCGGAGACTAACCCTAATCGTAGCACTTCCCCCGTCCACGGGGGACAGTGGAAAGCCTGTATTTCGCAGGCCTTACCCCTTAGAACCAGTTTTCTTCTCAATCCATTCTTCCAGGTAGCTTTGCACCCACTGTATATTCGTCAGCACTTCTTCATTAGTAAACCGAAGCACCGTAAAACCAGATTCTTCCAATGCTTGCTGTCTCACTTTATCTTTTTGCCTCACTTCTTCCAGTTCATGAATGCTCCCATCCACTTCTATAATCAACATTAAGGGCTTACACATAAAATCAGCAATATAATTCAGTACGGGCCGCTGCCGCCGGAAGGGATAATCTTTTAGTTTGCTTGCCCGCAGCACATATTTCCAGAGACAAGCTTCAGCCTTCGTCATTTCTTTGCGCAGCCGGTTTGCATAGGGCTGCAAGTTCTTGTTGTATAAATGATTACTATACTTACTACCCATACATTGAAGTTACATTTTTGAAAAACATTTTTTTGTTTCCAAGCCGAGTCTCCTGAAAGGGACTCGGCATATTAGGTTCTAAGAAAGCTGAAAAGGAAATGAAGTGTAAGAAAAAGGAAATTTCAAACTGTTACCTTATTGCCTCGGCCTTGGTTCCTGTCCGTGAGTAAGGCTTCGATATGTGTACCCACCCATCAGCCCATTAGCAATAATCTCAATGCTCAACTGTTCCGGGAATTTCCTTCACTAACCCTTCGCCATAACAAGCGGCGGGTGTCTGGTAACCCGGCTTATAATTTCCTTCCAATACCTTTTTGGCAATAATCAGGCAGCTATAGGCCGTGAGTGTATAACCATCCGCACAGGTAAAATAATCGGAAATCACCTGGCCTGTGGCATTCCTTACTTCACCCCACACAAAACTTTTTGCATTGCTTCGCATTTCATCACTGGGCCCTGCAGGGCGGCTCTTTATTTTTTTTCGGATAATATTTTTCACCCATGCCATTCTTAATAACCAGTTGAATGTTCCCTGTAATTTCATCAATCTATAAATTCCCGGCTTAATGGCCGTATAGGTCTGTATATTAGGTATGCCCGTTGTAGAATAGGCCGTGGATACATCACCCCAGGGAATAGACATGACAAATAATTTCTTTTCTCCAAAATCAACCCACCTCCCCTCCTTCCCTAATGCCTGCCGTACGATCTTTCCATTTTCACGGGCAGCACCGCCCTCACCTAATTTACTAACCATCGTCATGGCTGTACCATGACTTATACCACCACCCTCAGCAGCAAAGGCCAGTTTTAAATGAGTGGCATCCGGTAATTTATTTTTTAACCGCAACGCCATACAATCGGTCGGCACCACATCAAAGCCGGCACCCGGTAACAGCATAATGTTTTTTTCTTTGGCCGCTGCATCATAACGTTTGATGGTTTCAAACACACTGATATCACCATTAATGTCTAAATAGTGGGTGCCCGTTTGCAAACAGGCATCAATCATTTGTTTGGCCGTGTCTGCAAAGGGGCCGGCTGCATGTATCACCACTTTTATTCCTTGCAGCGCTTCTTTTAACTGAGTGGCGTTGTTTATATCGATGATCTTATACGCCAGATTCAATTCATTAGCAAGTGGCTTGATCGCTTCTTCTCTGCGTCCGGCAAGTATAGGTTGTACACCAAATTGTGCTGCATACTTTGCGATGAGCACACCGGTATATCCATTGGCACCATAAAGAAGAACTGAATTGGATGACATAGAGCGAAGTTGAGAAAAGGAAGGTAAGCATTATTGGAAGTTGTTGGTGCTTTCATTCTTCCAGGCCGGGTCTCACCACATGCCCTGTGACCAGCCGTGGACACGGCGCACAATACGATAAAAAAAATAACCACGAGTCCGCCAAACACAGGGCTAAATTATGAGGCTCGTCTGAGAAGTATAATTACACAAATGTGTAATAGAACGGCATTTTGGGATTACCTATTTTTGGGGCAGATAGTTGTTGAACAAAAAAGCGATACACTCAAAAACCTAAACAATGCATTTCAAAAAATCATCTTTCGTAAAACTATGCCTGGCTTTATCATTGCTCATTGCCTGTACCAGTAATGAAAATAAAAAAACAGATAACCCGGTAGTAAAAAATGATGACACCACAGCAATGAAACTAACCGATACCAGTACAGTTGCTAAAAAACCCGAAATAACACAGGAAAAAATTTCTTCCGCCTCATTAGATGGCGCATGGGAAATAGTAAGAGCCGAAGGCAAGTCTGTAAAAAGTAATCTCGGCACTGTTTATACTTTTGACGGGGATAAATTGACAATGGGCAAAAACGGTTTTAATAATCCCGGTAAAACAGAAATTACAGAAAGCACATTCAGTTTTGAAAACGATGCCACCAAGGGATATAAATTTATGTACGATTACAAGTTCAATGGCGATACACTGGTTGTAGCTGTACAAAACAGCAACGGGCAAACATTTTACATGGTAAAAAAATAACCGATATTAATTTTGTCATTCGTTGCTCTTCTCGGCCTTGCTTGCTGTCTCCACCAACCACTTAAAAATCATAAAAAGCAGCCATTACCCGATTGTGTAGTTGCCCTGCATTTTTTTTATTCCTGATTTTTGTACCAGCAAATTCTCAGGTCTTCCATTAATGAGAGATGTACTTAGTAAAAATAATACGGCATTCTAAAATATTTTTCTGAACTTATATGCTGAAATTAAAAACCTTAACTACTATGAAGCAAAATAGAATTATCACCAGCATCCTGGCAATTCTTTTTTTCCAACTGGCCAATGCACAAGCACCAGCTGCAGGGCGATATTATATTCGCTTAGCCAATGGCCAGGCATTAGAAGCTGAGAATAACACCTATAAAAATGATGGTTGCAAAGTGCAAATCTGGAAACAACGTTTTACATTAAATCAGATTTGGGATATATCCAATGCTGGTGATGGTAAGTTTTACATTAAAAATGTTGGGGCCGGCAAAAATTTAGATGCCCATGCCGGAGCTGTAAATACCAACGGTTGTAAAGTTCAACTTTGGCAAGTGTTGCCTGCCAACATAAATCAAAAATGGATTTTTCAAAGAGTAAGTGCAAACCGTTATACTATACGAAATGCAGCAAGTGCAGCAAATAAGGTGCTTGATGTAACAGGTGCCGCTATTGGCACAGGCGGCACTCCTATTCAACTATGGGACGGAGCCAATTCTCCAAACCAGGTTTGGACATTGGAGCTTTCGGCGGATAAATCAGTTATATCTCCCAATATTGTTGATCTGCGGGGTAATTCTACACCATACCGAAATCAAACACTTCCTAGTGGTGAACGGGGCGGTTGTACTTATTTCGGTTCTTTATCTGCGTTAGAAGCAGCCTATAAAAAAAGAGGCTTTGGAGAACTTGATCTGTCGGAAGAATTTATGGCCATTACATCAAAAATGTTTGGCCTGCATCCTTATTGGTCAGATATAAAAGATGCCAATGTTAGAGAAAATCAATTCGCCGGTACTCAGGGCGGTGGAAGTGTTGCGCTGCTTGCACAAGGCATGCGGATACCAACCGAAGCAGCGGTAGGTTATGGACTTTATCCTATCAGCGAACATTGGGCAGTTACCGATCAACTCTTTACTAATAATAACAATTTTTCTGTCTGGAGCCGCTTTCCTCAAATTGGCAATACGACCTATTATGGGGTGTTGTGGTATGAAAATATTCCAACTATTAACGCTGAAAATTTAGAACAGGTGCTTTCCCTGGGTCATGAAATTAAAATTTGTATTGACAATGGCGCACATTGCATCATGCTTGCCGGATTTGATAAAACCAATCCCGCTGAAAAAAAGTTTATTATAAAAGATAATTACGGCCCTGTTGGCGAGGCATGCAATTCAAACATTCAATACTTACCCTACTCAGCTATAAGCAGACTGGTTTCTGCCGAATATATTACAGAAGTGCGCCAACCAGGTGCATGGAAAGAAATTAATGTAGTAGGTCGTTGGGATCTGAATTATGCAGGATGGACAGGTATTTTAGAATTCTATCGGTTGCCGGGATTAATGCAGTTTGTTTTATCCGGCGATGAAGCCAAAAGGAGGAATGGCGGGGTAATAACGGACAGACGCCTGGGAACTTTTTATGACCATACCGGGAAGGTATACCGGGTAAATGGCAAAGCGTATAACATTGGAGGAACTGTTGAAATTGAATTTTATATTGATGGCAATAAACCCAATTTACGTTGGGATGAAATGTCGGGCCGCAGGTTTACCTACCGGTTAAGTGCGGATGGCAATTCCATGTCGGGCACACATAAAGATTTGGACGGACGGATATATAATGGCTCTGCAAGAAGGATAAACATCAACCCACCTGCTTCTACGGGTGAAAGAACAGAAACCGTTACGCTAAACAATATCCTGACTGAACTTTGCCCCACAACTTTGGTGGCAGGTGACAGGGAGTTTGGAGGAGGCCCTACCATTAATGTTAATATACTTCTTGAAAAGACATTAGATGAAAAAGGTATTGATGCAGTTATTTCTTACACAGCAGCAGAAACCGGAGGGGACAATACGACTACAACAGAAATGTTCAGGCAACGAGTATATACTGCAGCACCCGGCATTCGTATAGCAAGTATTGAAGCCAGTTATTTTCAATCCAAAGTAGTTAATTTCATGGGCCGTAGTGCCGGACCAGAGTTAGGGATTTGTAACGAAGGTCGGGTAGAAACTCCTCCTGTTTCTGGTGGTTCAGTACGAGAAATTGTGGTAGTTGGCGATACCGGCGGCAATGATGTAAGTGCTGGAGGTGGTTGTCGTTGTGATACTAAAATAAAAAGTATAAAATTCAATCCGATCAGGATAAGGGTGGCCAATAGATGATGATCTGTTGCAACTTAAGTCAGCATACCTGATTGAAGCTGGAAGTAATCATTGGAAAAGTGAAAAAAAGTAGCTTCGATGATTCCGAATTCATCTTATAAATGAACAAAGAAATCAGCGCATACAACAACTCACAATCAACATCCGATAAAAAAATCTGCAACCTGCTGGCCAAAGAAATCAGTGCTCATTTGCCGGGAGCAGAAAATAAAATATGGCATGCACATCCTGTTTGGTTTTTGGATGGCAACCCGATAGTTGGCTATAGCAAACTAAAAGCCGGCATTCGGTTGATGTTCTGGAGTGGTGCAAGTTTTGATGAAGAAACATTACAACCAGGTACAGGAAAATTTAAAGATGCATCCATCACATATACTTCCGTAGAAGAGATCAAGCCAAAAGACCTGAAACGCTGGGTAAAAAAATCAAGAGACATCCAATGGGATTATAAAAACGTTGTAAAGCGGAAGGGTGTGCTGGAAAGATTGAAATGAAAAAAACACCAGCAGTTACACTCCCATACACTCCAGCTTTAACTGTCATTTCATATTACAATCATTTCAGTTATCTTTAAGCGGACAATCAAACCACGGATGTACCACAAAACCAAAGAAAAGGTTCACGGACTGCTTCACCCAGAAATTGTGGGGGATAAACATTGGGATAAGATCATCAATGTATTTATCATCACTCTTATTATACTAAATGTAGTGGCAGTAATTCTCGAAACTGTCCCCAGTTTTCACGATGAACCACATGAGCAACAATTTTTTTACTATTTCGACCTTATCTCCGTAATTATTTTTACTGTTGAATATATATTAAGAGTATGGAGTTGCAACCATGATCCAAAATATAGCCACTCCATAAAAGGCCGGATAAAATATATTTTTTCGCCGGGAGCATTAATAGACCTTTTAGCGATACTTCCATTCTACTTACATGTTATTATTGGCCTTGATCTTAGGATGTTGCGAATACTCCGGCTAATGCGATTCCTACGCCTGTTCCGGCTTACTGCTTATATGAAGTCGGCTCAATCTATTGTGAACGTTTTTAAATCAAGAAAGAATGAATTGCTACTAAGCCTAGTACTTGTATTGTTTCTTATCATTTTTTCATCCAGTGCTATTTATTTTGCTGAACATAACCACCCGGAAAATAAATTTAAGTTTAATAGCATTCCGGCAACAATATGGTGGTCCGTTGTAACACTCACCACCACTGGCTATGGCGATATGTATCCAATCACAACGCTTGGTAAAACAATGGCTGGAGTGATAATGCTTACCGGCGTTGCTTTCTTTGCGTTACCGGCTGGTATTATTACAGCCGGCTTCCTGGAAGAGTTCAGGAAGCATAAAAAACACCGGCATACTAAATGCCCTCAATGCGGGCATGATATAGACATAGACGAAACTAACCACGAACATTAATTATACTCATTTGCAAGCTGATTGTCTAAAAGAGTTAGCTGCTTTGGCGCCATTTTTGTCTTTTATTATTTCGCTATTTCAAGCCCCTCTTTTATGAAAAAAATTTTCAAAATTTTCGGCATTACCCTGCTTATATTATTAGCATTGGCGTTTATCATTCCTGTTGTATTTAAAAAACAAATACAGGCATTGGTGAAAAAAGAGATCAATAAAAGCCTGGACGCAACGGTTGATTTTTCTGATGTAAAACTTTCCCTGTTTCGCCATTTCCCCAAAGTGGGAATTGTAATCAAAGATTTAGTAATCATAGGTAAAGACGAGTTTGAAGGTGACACATTAATTGCTGCCAAAAGCATAGATGGTTCTGCAGGATTATTTAGCGTTCTAAAAGGAAAGGACATTAAAGTTTCTGATATTATTATTGAATCGCCCCGCATACATGCACGGGTAACTGAAGAAGGTAGAATGAACTGGGATATTGCCAAAGCAAGTAGTGATACCAGTAGCAGTACAGATACATCAGCCTCTGCTTTTAAAATGACATTGAAAAGCTATGAGATCAATAACGGCTATCTTCTTTATAATGATGAAAAAGCAAATACTTATTTAGAATTAGAAGGACTTGACCATGTAGGAAGTGGCGATCTTACTGCTGATGTATTTACATTGGCCACCACTACAAAAGCAACATCCGCCAGCTTAACACAGGATGGTATTCCTTATCTATTGAATACAGTTACCGATATAGAAACAGATATTAAAATCGATAACAAAACACAAACCTATACTTTCAAAACAGAAGACATAGTGCTGAATAATTTAAAACTATCCGCTGATGGTTTTATACAACTGGAGAATGATAGCACATTTAACATGGATATTAAATTCCAATCACCCTCCAACGATTTCAAGGATATTTTATCCATGATACCGGATATGTACACACAGGAATTTGACAAGATCAAAACAAGTGGCAAAGCAACTTTCAATGGTTTTGTAAAAGGTAAGATGACACCACAGCAAACACCGGCTTATGATGTGAATCTTGAAGTTAAAGATGGCTCTTTCCAATATCCTGATCTGCCGAAGCCAGTGAAAAATATTAAACTGTCCTTAAGAGCTTTAAATCCGGATGGCAATCCTGATAATGCCGTGATTGATATTCCCTATGGTCATTTTGAAATGGATAACGAGCCATTTGATTTTCGGTTTATCTATTCAAAACCCGTTACTGCACAATTAATTGATGTGGCAGCAAAAGGCAAATTGGACCTATCACAACTATCAAAATTTATTAAGCTGGAAACGGGAACAAAACTTTCCGGCCAGGTATGGGCAGATGCTTTTGCAAAAGGCCCGATGAAAGCATTGCAAAATCAATCCGGTGCTTTTACAGCAGGTGGATTTTTTGATATTAAAAATCTTTCTTATTCCGCCAGCAGCTTTCCGCAACCTATTAAAAATGGCAATATAAAAGCTTCGCTGCAAAATAGCGGTGGCGTTGCAGATAATACAACAATCAATGTTTCATCCGGACATATAGAAGTTGGCAACGATCCGGTTGACTTCACCTTGCAATTAAGCAATCCGGTTTCTGCTATTAATTTTGCTGGCACAGCAAAAGGACGTTTTACATTAGATAATATAAAACAGTTTACGACATTAGAACCCGGCACAGCTATTAGTGGTGTCTTAAATGCCGACATGGGTTTTGCAGGCAATAAAAAAGCTATTGATGAAAAGCAATATGATAAAATAACATTAACGGGAACAGCCGGTCTTAAGAATGTAAAATATAAATCCAGTGAATATCCAACCGGTGTAAATATTGCCGGCACACAACTTTCGTTCAATCAACAAAATGTTACGCTTAGCAATCTAAAAGGCAATTATCTCAATACAAACTTTACAGCCAATGGTGTTTTAAATAATTTAATTGGTTATGCCATGCAGGGACAAACATTGACCGGTAACTTAAATGTAAATGCAGATAAATTGAATTTAAATGATTGGATGGGAACACCGGCAACCATTGCTCCCGCTACAACAACTGAAGCAGCAACTACCGCAAGCAACAGTTCCGGAAAACCATTCTTAGTGCCTGCGGCTGTTAATTTCACTATTAAAGCTAACGCTGACAATGTAAAATATGATAAGGTTGATTACAGAAACGTAAATGGCACTATGGTAATGAATGATGAAAAAATTACCCTGCAAAATGTAAAGACCGATGCTTTGGATGGAACAGTATTATTGAATGGCTCCTACTCTACCAAATTAGATAAGAACAAACCAGATATAGGTTTGACCTACGATATTAAAAACATCGATGTGCAGAAAATTTTTCAATCATTCAATTCAATACAATCATTAATGCCGATTGGAAAATTTTTGGCCGGAAAACTTACGTCGCAAATGTCATTCACCGGTAAGTTAAACGGTTCTATGATGCCTGTAATGAGCAGCCTTACTGGTAATGGCAATCTGTTTTTATTGGAAGGCTTGTTAGCAAAATTTGCTCCACTTGAAAAATTAGCTGCTGTATTACAAATAGACCGGCTTAAATCTATTAGCTTAAAAGAAGTAAAACAATTTTTTGAATTTGCCAATGGCAAAGTAATGGTGAAACCATTTAATATAAGTATTGAAGGAATTGATATGCAGATCGGGGGCTTTCATGGTTTCGACCAATCTATTGACTATGCCATTCAAATGAAATTACCAAGAAGTATGATGGGTACAAAGGGAAATAGCTTTGTCAACAACCTTGCAGCGCAGGCCAATAATAAAGGCATCCCTATTAAGTTAGGAGAGACTGTCAACCTAAGTGTAAAAATGACGGGCAGTATCAGCAATCCTTCCATTGAAATTGATTTGAAAGAAATTGCCGGTGATGTCATTGAAGATCTAAAAGATCAGGCAAAAGATTTTGCGCAAGCAAAATTAGATAGTGCTAAAGCAAAAGTAAAAGACTCATTAGAAGCTGTAAAAAAACAAGTGACCGATAAGTTAAAAGATAAACTAAAGGATAAGGTATTTGGTAAGGACACAACAACAGTTCCTGTTAATATCCCGCAAGATACTTCTAAGAAAAAAGATGAATCAACTATTAAGAAAACGTTGAAAGGTATTTTGAACAGAAATAAGAAACCAGCTACAGATACCACTAAGCAATAAAAGAAAAGGGTAATCATTTTAAAATGATTACCCTTTTAAAGTCGGGGCAATAAGACAAATTTCGAACAATTTTTTTACAGATTTGAACAAATTAAATTATAGTTTACAACATAAAATAAAGACATAATTATTTCTTACAAATATTGATAAACTTTAAACATTGGACATTTTTTTAATATCACATTGAAGATATGTTATTTACAAAACATATTTAAATTTTTATATTAACAACAATCCGATTACTCCCCCAATATAAATAAGCACAGCAATCCAGGAATCAATTCCCATTCCCCATTTTCGTTTTGGGGATTGAATTATCATACCCAGCAGATAAACTGCCGTAAGCACTATGGACAGAGAGGTTAGATAAATATCTGAATTATGAGCATCTGTTAAGATGGACCTCCCGGCCAAAATATTAGCCACAAAAAACAATGTAGGCAAAAAAGAATTACCCCCAAAAATATCACTGATAAGTGGCGGATATCTTTTATGTTTTACAAAAGCCAGGCCACCTGATATTTCAGGTGTTGCCGTAATTAATGAGAGTATGGTGGCCCCAAATACAACTCCGGATATATTATAATGAGCAGCAATTTTTTCACCTGTATTAGCAAGTAGTACACCAAAAAACAGAATAATTAGAGCAACAATTATAAGTTGTATTAAAGCACTTTTCTTTGTCAGCTTTGTTCTATGAATCATTTCACATTCGATTTTGGGCAGCATCTTTTGTGCTTCACACTGTTTAATAACGAAAAGGCTTAATATCCAGGAGCCTAATATCATTGCTTCAATAGGGGAGACATTCTGCATAACAAATTTTTCATCAAACCGTGACCCCATAATAACCAATGCTAAAATAGCACATAAGAAAAGACCCTGAGCAATAGAGTTTCTGTTTGATGTAAGTGTTGACAGCGGCTTATCTTCATTCTTTCTTGAAGCAAAATCAAACAAAACAAGCAACACAGTCTGTATCGCAATGCCACCCAAAATATTCCCTAAGGCTAATGATGTATCACCTTTTTGAACACCTATAACTACAATAACAATTTCGGGAAGGTTTGTGACAATGGCAAGCATTATAGTACCACCAAAAGCATCGCCCAGGTTGAACTCATCTGCAATAAATTCTACAATAGCCGAAAGCTTGTTACTAAAATACCAAATTACTGCCCCGGAAAAGAGGAACAACAGTACACTTTGCGTAATGGAAAGCTGAAGGTTCATTTTTATTGCTTTGTGTATATTAGAAAATTGATTTGCTCTTCAGCCATATCATAAAAAGAAAGAGACTTAAACAATGAGAATAGCACAGATAGCTCAGTACATGCTATTACTAACTTTTTTTTACTCCCAAAGCAGGCCGTCATATACTTTTCTGTTTCTATTGTATCAATTGCCTCACCTGCATACACTTTAGTTCTCAACTTATCAATCATCAGTTTTATTTCAGAATTAATTGACAAGCAGCTAATACCTGCTTTGTTAAAATAATCAGCAATATACATTGATTCCATTGTATACATTGTACCTAAAAGATATATTTCTTTTACCGAATGACGAAGCAACTGAGCAGCCATTAGCTGTAGCGGATGTACAATAGAAAAACTGAAGACTGAATGTTCCAATATTTTATCCAATGTCTCATGTATGGTGATATTGGGCATCAACAAATTTAGTACGCCTGCCTCTTCAAAATAATTGAGGTATGGCATCAGTGCATCTTCAAGTTTTTTAAACTGATTGGGCAGATATGGGTTGATTTTATTAAAATCAGCATTTACTAAAATAGAAGGGAAAGTACTGTATCCACCTTTCTTTTTACTATACTCTTCATTAAGCCTTTTTAAGTAGTGCAGCGTTGAAACAGCACCCAATCCTAAAATACCTGTCTTAATTTCTTCCATTACTAATGTCTGAGAAGTATATAATCAGCAAACAAATTGTTGCTGTCTGTAACTTTTTCTACCCAGGTAATATCTGTTTTGGATAATATCTTTTTAATAATACTATCGTTATATTTCCTGGATACTTCTGTATGTATCAGCTCTCCTTCTGTAAAGAAAAAAGTATGGCCGCTTACGTTTACTTCTTGAGACCTTTTACTTCGTAAATAGCTTTTTGCTATCCCCTCATTTTCATCATAAACAGGGTAATGTTCAAACTCCTTTACATCAAAATTTCCATCTAACTCCCTGTTTATCCTATGCAGCAGGTTAAGGTTAAATGCTGCTGTTATACCCTGAGCATCATTATACGCAGGTAATATTAATTCTTTGGGTTTTGTTAAATCAACACCTAAAATAAGTTTATCTCCGGGATACATATTTGCGCCCAACTGGTAAATAAACTCTGTAGCTTCATCATCGGGCATATTCCCGATGTTTGAACCAAGGAATAAAATAATCTTTTTATTACCATCCTGTTTAAGCCTGCTCAATGACTGAAAATATTCCATGTGCATGGGCTTAACCTTTAGTTCAGGCAGCTCTTTTAAAAGCATGTTTTCTAAACCCTCTAACGCATTTAAAGAAATATCAACGGGATAATACTCAAAGCTAAATTTGCGTAACTGTAACTCCCTTAACAAGTGAATTGTCTTTGTTCCATCTCCTGCTCCCAATTCTATAATATCATATTTTTCCTCCTTTTCTAACTGCATTGCAGCAATGAGTTCACTGGTTTTGTCTTGAAAAATATCCATCTCGGCCCTGGTGAGATAATACTCCGGCAGCGCCATTATTTTTACAAAGAGTTCATCGCCTGTGGCATCATAAAAATATTTTGATGATAGTTTTTTTTGAGGCTTGTTGCTTAACCCTTCAAGCACATCTTTTCTGAAATTTTCCTGCATTATTATTTCTTTAATCAATTTTCTATTAACACTACAGCACCCAGGCCCCCATCGGCACATACGCTTATTACTGCTTTTTTTCCTTTGCCCAATAAATGAAGCGACTTTACCGTCTGGCTAAGTATTCTTGCACCTGTGGCACCAAATGGGTGCCCAATGGCAATGCTGCTTCCGTTAGGGTTTAATTTTTCCATAGGAAATTTTCCAAAACTAAAATCTGTTCCTGCTTTTTTTAGATGGGTTGCATCTTCTAAGTTTTGAATGGTGGCCAACACCTGTGAAGCAAATGCCTCGTGTATTTCCCAAATATCTATATCATCATATTTTAACCCATGCCTATGTAACAGCCGGGGTATAGCAAATGTGGGAGCCATTAATATTCCTTCTTCCTCAATATTTACACCAGCCATTTCCCAATCAATTAATCTTGCCTTATAGGGTGTGCTTAATTTACCCACAGCATTTTTTCCAGCCACCCATACTCCGGCAGCGCCATCTGTATATAATGATGAATTGCCTGCTGTTATTGTTCCTTTATCTGCAATGTCAAATGCCGGTTTTAAATGGGCAATGGATTGCACCGATGTGTTTTTTCTGGGTATCTTATCTTCTTTAATATTGTTAACTGGAAATACCAAATCATCATAAAACCCTTTTTCTTTTGCAGCAAAATATTTCCTATGGCTATCTACAGCCAATTCATCCTGCTTTTGTTTTGAAATATGCAGCCGGTAATCGGTAATTTGGGCATGTTGCCCCATACTTTTTCCGGTACTGCGGTTTACCCTCGGAACATAGTCAATGCCAAAAGAAAATATACCGCCAAGTAATTTAAGTTTTGCAAAAAAAGATTTTGCAGTACTCCATTTTTTTAACCATGCAGAAAATTTTGCATTAACTGCAACCTGTAAATTACTGGGGCTTTCTACACCTCCGGCAATTGCAATTTCATGGTTTGTAATCATAGATGCCGCCTGTATAGCAGCAACTAAAGAACTGCTACAGGCCAGGATGGTAGTGAATGATATAGTTTTTTCATCCAGCATAGAATCCATTACTGCTTCTCTTGCGATATTGCTGTACTTTACATTTTGTATAACCGTACCCCATATTACATAATCAGGGTTGATGCTTTCCTTTTTGTGCATTTCATTCAATACTTCTCTGGATAAATAGAGGCTATCGTATTGGGCTAATTGCTGTCCTGCTTTTGCAAAAGGCGTTCTTAACCCTGTAGCTATCCATATCTCTCTTTCTAATTGCATTTTAACTTATCTCCTTTAAATTTTCTAATGTTGTGGGTATTAATTCAGATATGGTTGGGTGCAGCACCATCGTATCCCTGATTAATGTATAATCTACACCGGCACTCATTATGTTGAGAAGGCTGGTTATTATCTCATCGCCACCGGTACCCAGCACACATGCCCCAATAATTTTATTGGTATCAGCGTTTACCAAAACTTGTATAAAGCCATAGGTTTCTCCTTTTTCCTTTGCCCTTGCAATTCTACTCATCTCTCTTTTACCTTCTAACAGTTTAATACCTTTGGCTAATGCATCTTTTTTCGTCATTCCGGCCCTGCCGAGTGGCGGGTCAACAAATAGTCCATATGTCATAATGCGGTCAGATATTTTTCTGCTGCCATCACCAAATAAAAAATTTTCCACTACCTGGTAATCGTTATAGGCAGTATGTGTAAATGCACCCTTGCCATTGCAATCGCCCAAAGCAAAAATCCCTTCTACACTTGTTTGGCAAAAATCGTTTACAGTAATAAATCCTCTTTGGTCTGTTTGCAGGGATGTATTTTGCAACTGTAATAAATCAGTATTGGGCAACCTGCCAATAGCGAGGAGCAAATGTGTGCCTTTAATTTTCTGCGAATTGTTTATGGTTACTGTATAAGTATTGCTGTCATAAGCCGGGGCTATTGATGTTGCATTTAAAATAAACTCTACACCATCAGCTTCCATAAATGTTTGAATGGTTTTGCTTACCTCCTCATCTTCCCGGCTAATAATATTTTCTCCTCTTTCAATAATGGTAATCTTGCTGCCAAAACGCCTGAACATTTGCCCAAACTCCAAACCGATATAACTGCCGCCTATTATTATTAAATGTTCAGGCAATTCAGTAAGGTCCAAAATGTTTTCATTGGTAAGCACATTCATACCCTGGTATTCTTCAGGTATAATGGCCCTGCCGCCCACATTAATAAATATTTGCTGAGCCGTTAATTGTTCACCATTTACTTCAACCTGGTAATTGGAAATAAACTTAGCTTCCCCTTCAATGAAGGTAATGTTTTCATTATCTGATAAGCCTGAACGTATGCCAGTAACTGATTTTGCTATCAGGTCATCTTTACGTTTTTTTATGGCATTTATATTTGCAGTAAAGCTGCCTTCAAAATTTACCCCCATATCACCTGCATGTTGTAAATCCCACATTCTTCTTGCAGATGCTACGTAGGTTTTTGTAGGTGTGCAACCTACATTGAGGCAGGTGCCGCCTACTTGCTTTTTTTCGATAAATGCTACTTTTTTCCCTTTTGCTGCTAAAGAAAAAACTAATGGAGTGCCTGCCTGCCCGGAGCCAATAATTATTGAATCAAATAATTTCATACTGAGTATCTATTTTAAAATTTTATTTTCAAGAATATTATGACCTGAATTTTAATTTGGCAATGATAGCGGGGGATAATGCTGCAGCATAGCCTGCACTGTCTGTAAGCACCCCTTTTATGCCACAGGTAGTTTCTATTGCAAAAGCTTCCGCCAAATCTTCGTAGTTAGAATCCCCGTCAAAACGGTGGTACTCCACTACATTAAAGTTTTCTGCATCAAATGCCTTTTGTAATGCCGGGCAGTAAATACTGTTTTCCTGCAAATTGAAATCATATTCAAAGCCCCGTTTGTTCAAATCAGTAATGGCTTGTGTAAGTGTTGCGTATGTAACCATGTTATATAATTTTTTATGCTACTGTTTTTGTTGTAAAGATTCATTAAGCTTACCCCAGGTGGTAATAATGTCCTTTGTGTAATTATCAGGCGCAGCCGATTCTTTCAGCTTATCATTTTTAAACCAGCCTAACTGTGTAGGGCTTAAATATTGTTCTACATTTTCACCATATGGTATTGCCTGGTTTATTTTAGTACGCTGTGCTGGCGAAAGCGGCAGGTAACGAAATGCTGTTTGCTTCAGGTAATATTGGGGGTCTTTATCAGTTCTGAATCCTGTTGAAGATTCAATAGTATAAAACCCTTGCTGATTCGCATATTCGTCAAGTTCCTTTTCTGTACTTATGGTTGGGTCATATACAATTTTTACCACTTCTTTTGAATCAACAAAGCCAGCTTCTGTACTGATAACCGATTTTTGCTGTGCTAATGAAGTTTCGCCTGACCAAAAGCAAGGCGTTTCATAAATTTTTGTTTTTGTATAGCCAAACAAAAGGTTAATGTCCTTTTCAAGCAGGTTAATATATTTCGGTTCTTTGATATTTTTATTAGCCAACGTCTCCTTTATTTTAAAAAGCATTGATACCGGCTCATAGTTATCCTCCAGTTTGGGAATAATGTCTTTCCCCGTTTCATCTACAAAACGTGCCACCGGATTATTCCAGGAAGGTTCATTATACAGTTTTAAAATTTCCGCATCACTACCTGGCCGGTTGTTATATATGGCTAGCGGTATAAATTCATTCTCAATTAAATCAACCATCAAAGGATGGCTGAGAACATTTCTGCCATAATTAACGCAAGTAGCACAGCCGGGTATTTCCTGAAAAAATAATAAAACAGGCTTACCGGTTTCTTTACTTTTTTGCAAAGCATCCTTGTAATTCCTGTGCCAACTTACTTTTCCCAGTTCTATATTCTGTTTTTGCGGATTTGTTTTTTCCATATTTTCTGCTGTAATTACCCTGTTATTTTGAAAGCTGCAAGCAGTAAGACCTATTAGAATAAGAAGCCCTGCTAGCTTGTGTACATTCTTGTTTAGTAAATCCATTTTTATACAAAAACGCTAATTAAATAAAACTTCCAAACCGTTCAAAGTGGCAGGTATAGCCATTAGGCCTTCTCTTCAAATAATCCTGATGCTCTGGTTCTGCCGGCCAAAAAGTAGAGTAGGGCTCCAATGTGGTTACTACTTCGCCTTCCCAACGCTTTGAGTCATCTACAATTTTTATTATTTCTGCCGCTGTTTGTTTTTCTTCATCGTTCTGAAAAAAGACAGCAGAACGATAGCTTGAGCCAATATCATTGCCCTGCCTGTTAACCGTTGTGGGATTATGAATACGAAAGAAGTAATCTAATATTTCCCTGAAATTTGTTACCGATGCATCGTAAGTAAGTTCAATACCCTCTGCATGCCCCGGATGATTTCGGTAGGTAGGGTTTTCGTTTTGCCCGCCAATATAACCTACTTCGGTATCCTTAATACCCGGCCTTACCCTGAAGAGTTCTTCCATACCCCAGAAACAGCCACCTGCGATGTACGCTTTTTTAAGATTTTCCATTTTTATTTATTTGATTGATTGTTTAAAAAGATTGTAAGCGCATGCCAATATTCTGTATAGTTGGGTGTAGCCTCCCAAAGTGATTTACTACCATGCCGTCCTTCATTTTTGGGAATAAATAGCTGACCCAGCCCATGTGGTATAGCGTTAAATATTTTTTCCCAACTATGCACTTCCCCTTTTGATGAGGTACATAATACAGGAATTGTTATTTGTGCAGCCCATTCGGATACAATTTTTTTATCGTACACAAAATATTCTCCCGGTGAAAAAGATATTGCACCTGAAAATATATCGCCATATTTAGCAGCCATTACTAATGCAACCGATGCTGAATAAGAACTGCCTAAAATGATTTTTTTAGAAGCAGGGAATTGCTGTGTTAAGTAATGGATACCTGCTTCAATATCTGGCACCGCATCAACATACTTTAATGGGAAATTTTTGCTATGTGCAAAACGAGCAGTTTGATTTTGAACTCCATTTACTTCGTTGCCACTTCGCTGGTCAAGTGCTAAACAAGAAAATCCTAATGATAACAATTTTGGCGCTGTTTCAATATACTCACCCCTGCTATATCCTGCCTGGTGGCAAAGTAATAGTACAGGAGCAGATTTATTCTCATGCTGATATAAATCCGCTGTTACCTCCACATTGTCTGCACTGTTAAATTTAATTGTTTTCATTTTCCATTATTAAATGTGTTGTAAAATATACCGGGCCACTTACTGTTTTATGCACCGGGCATTTTGAAGCAATTTCTTTTAACTTCAATTGTTGCTCTTCAGTAAGATTACCTACCAGTTTTATTTTTTTAGTGATGTGGTCAATCTTACCCATCTCTTCAATATCCAGCCCAATCTCTTCTGCATGTTTTTTGGCATAGGTGAGATAGACGAATACTTCCTGTAAATCCCATTTGCTTCTTTGTGCATATAGTTTTAAGGTAAGGGCAGTACAAGAGCCGATAGAAGCAACTAATAGTTCGTAAGGTGATACACCTAAATTATTGCCGCCAAAATCTATGGGCTCATCCCCAATAATATGATGCGATGATGTATAGATATGATTGGTGTAAGGCACCATCGTTTCATGATAAACAAGTACCTGCTCGCCATTTGTATCTTTCTGGTTTAATGAGGCGCTTTCTTCAATAGCAACATAACGTTTTACCCAGGTGCCAATCACATCTGCCACATAAAATGCATCATCCTTATTGGTAAGTAAATGGTCTGCACCATCAAGGCTAATAAAGCTTTTTGGATGTTTGGCTTTGTGATAGAGGGATGCTGCATTTTCAATTTCTACAATTTTGTCTTGTGGCGAATGTAATATGAGCAATGGTTTTCTTAACCTCGCCACTTCATCTTCCACATGATGGGTTTCTAAATCGTCTATGAATTGCTTTCTAATTGTAAATGGCCTGCCACCAATAGCAAGCATTGCATAACCTCTTTTATCAATTGTTTCCTCCAGGTTTCCAAAATGTTTTGTTACATGCCTTGCATAAGATGGGGCCGCAATACTTATTACAGCTTGTATATTGGGTAAGCGGTTGGCAGCTATTATTGCAGCAGCCCCACCCAATGAATGTCCTATTAAAATAGTGGGGGCTACATAGTTTTCTGTAAGAAAAGAGTTGATGTCTTCAATATCAGAAATATTGTTGGAAAAATTTGTCTCGCTAAAATCACCTTCGCTATGGCCAAGCCCTGTAAAATCAAAATTAAGAACACTGATGTCTTTACTTGTAAGTGCATTAGATATATTTTTTACAATAGCCAGGCTTGATGAGCAGGTAAAGCAGTGTGCAAAGATGGCGATGTTCTTTACAGCTCCTTGTAAAGGCTTTACCATGTGAGCCGACAACGTCTCACCATTTCTATTTTTGATATTGATATTAATTGTATTCATCTAAAAGCAACCCGATTTTATTTTACTAATCTAATTCCACCATACATCCATCTCATATCAGGATGAAAAAAATTACGGTATGTATTTCTGCTGTGATTAAGCGGTGTAACAACAGAAGCTCCTCTCATCACCATTGTATTCACCATAAACTTCCCGTTGTACTCACCCAACGCACCGGGAGCCTTATTAAAACCAGGGTATGGCAGATAAGCACTATTTGTCCATTCCCACAATTGCCCCCATTGAAAATGGGCCGAGGCTACTTCCCATTCAAACTCTGTAGGAAGGCGCATGCCTTTCCATTCTGCAAAGGCAAAGGCTTCATAAAAACTAATATGCTTTACCGGTTCATTAAGGTTTAGTTCCTGCAGACCATGTAAATCATACTCATGCCATTTTCCCTCTATCAAATGCCAATATAGCGGGGCGGTTATTTTATTGTTGTTAACCCAGTGCCACCCATCATCATGCCAGTAATTGAAGTTGGAGTAACCGCCAGCGTTTATAAATTCAAGGTATTCGCCATTGGAAACAGGATTAGCTGCTATTTCAAATTCATTGATATATACTTTGTGTTTGCCCAGTTCATTATCAAAACAAAAACTTTTTCCATCGCTCCCTATCTCATAAATACCTTCACTTACAGGGATAAATTTTTGCGGAGCAGTAATGGGCTTTAATGTGAATCTATCGGCGTATACAGGAAAAGTTGGCTGATGCCCTAAAATAAATTTAATATCATAAGCCAATAACTCCTGGTGCTGCTCTTCATGGTTAATACCAATCTCAATAATTTGCAATGCCTCATGAGATACAGGCTGGCTCAGTAATTCATTCATTTGTTCATCTACATAGGCACGGTACGCAAACACTTCTGCTACCGATGGCCTTGTCATTAACCCACGATTGGGCCGGAATACCCTTTTCCCGATATTATTATAATAGCTGTTAAACAGGTAAGAAAAATCATCATTATATACTTTGTAACCATTTTTGTAAACAAGCAAAACAAACTGCTCCCAAAACCATGTAATATGTGCAAGGTGCCACTTGGGTGGCGATACAAATGCAACGGGCTGCACCGAAAAATCTTCGGTGATGATTGGCTTTACCAAAGCCTCACTGTACTTTCTAATCCGTATAAATCTGTCTTTAATACTCTCCATCTACTTGTAATTTGTTTTTTTAGTAAGCAATTTGGTAATCAATTCAAATAAAAGCTCTATTACAACAGCAAGTACAGCAGCAGGTATGGCGCCTTTCAATATCAATTCAGTATTGTTTAATGCCAGCCCGGTTACAATATACTCTCCAAGGCCGCCTGCGCCTATAAATGCAGCCAGCGTAGCTGTACCTACATTGATAACTGAAGCTATCCTAATACCTGAAAGAATAGTAGGCAACGCAAGTGGTAACTCTACCAGCCTCAGTTTTTGTTTTTGATTTAATCCAATAGCAGTAGCTACATTTTTTAGTTGTGGGTCCACAGTTTCAAGCCCGGTAATTGTGCTGCGAAGTATTGGTAGCAATGCATAAATACACAAGGCTAAAATTGCAGGCTTTGAACCAATACCTAACAGGGGAATAAGCAAAGCCAGCAGCGCAATTGAAGGGATGGTTTGTAAAATTCCGGTAAGGTATAGTACCGGCTTTAATAACAACTTGCGCCTATACAAAAACAATCCTAATGGCAAGGCAATAATAACAGCTATAAACACCGACAGAAATGTGAGAAACAAATGTTGCGAAAGATGTTTCAATAAATCGCCCCAATAACCTGAAGTTTGTTTTTTTGCAACTTTAGTTAGCCCTTTCTTGTTAAGAAAATCATTGGCTATTATTGAAAAATCTTTTTGGGCATATAAGGCCAGGGCATTCATTTCCTGCATTTCATTTTCAGTAATAAGGTTACCCAGTTTATCTATTGCCAGTTTTGCTTTATCCGGTAATGATGATGAATAAAAACCCAGGGCAGCATAGTCAGGAAAAAAATGTTTATCATCCTGTAATACCCTCAGGTTATACTTTTTTATTTCCCCGTCAGTAGAATATGCATCGGTAAAATCAATTTTGTTACTGTTCAAAGCTGTGTAAGCCAGCCCATGCTCAATACCCTTTACCGAATTTGTAATACCATAAGCAGCAGCAAGGTTTTTCCATCCATCCTGCCTTTCCAAAAACTCATAACTGATTGCCCCGGATAAATTTTTTTGCAAAGCCAAATCAGAAATTTTTGAAAGGCTGTATTTTTCGGCTGTTACTGCATTTACAACAACAGCATAGGTATTATTAAAGCCGAATGGCCTTGATGCAGCAAGTGAATATTTTTTTTCTAGTTCTGATTTTATGCTATCTAAAGAAATCCTTTCTGTGTGCTTTAATATTTCAGATGAGATAGTGCCGCTATACTCCGGGTACACATCTATTTGTTTTGTTCGCAATGCTTCAAAGGCTACAGATGTGCCTCCCAGGTTAAATTTTCTTTCAACCGTAAAGCCTTCCTGTTCTAAAAGCTGCGAAATTATTTCGCTGAGTATATAGCCTTCATTAAAATGCTTTGCCCCCACCACAATTTTTTGTTGAGCTACGCTATTAAATGCCAATAGCAAAAAAGTGATATTTAAAATCAGCCTTTTCAAATGTGCTGTTCTTTAAACTCGTTTTGAATGGTAGTTAATAACGACTTTGCCCCCTGCTTGTAAATTTTACCTTCATTTAGCCATACAAACTCATCGCATAATATTTGTGCTTCTTCAAACTGGTGTGTAACTATTATTATGGAGGTAGGTTCTTCTTGCTGAATATGCAGCAGGTGGTGATAAATGCCGGATTTGGTGCGATAGTCAAGGCTTGCAAAAGGCTCATCCATCAGAACTAAAGGAGGTTCTAAAAAAAATGCACGGCAAAGGCCCACCCGTTGTTGCTCTCCGCCTGACAATTGATGTGGCTTTTTGGAAAAATAACTCTGAGGCAACTGTACCATTTCCAACAATCTTTTCAGTCTTGCATCAATTTTACTTTTGTCCTGCTGTGTAATATTTGCCAGCAAAGTAATATTCTCTTTCACGGTCATGTGCGGAAATATACCTACATGCTGCACTGCATACCCAATTTGTAAACGCAGTTTATTTCCCATCGCATAATCAAAGGACTTACCAAAAACCTGCACACTGCCTGCATCCGGCATCACCATCCCGTTTATTATTTTAAGGATGGTTGATTTTCCGCTACCGCTATACCCAAGCAGCCCGGTAATTTTTTTTTCATTAAAATCAATAGAAAAGTTATCCAGTATTTTTTTACCGGAAAAACTCAGGTTGATATTTTTTAGTGATGCAATCAATGTTGCTATTTGATTAATATTTTTTTTACTTTTTTTTGAAGAACGGGTATCACCTCACTTTCAAACCATGGGTTTTTTGCCTGCCACCTGAAGTTGAGTGGCGATGGATGTACCAATGGAAAATAGGCGGGCAGATATTTCTTATAGTTCTTTACGGTATCGGTTAAATTATCTCTATTGCCCTGCAAGTAATAATTCTGTGCATAAGTGCCGATAAGAAGCGTAAGCTGCAAATGTTTAAATTGCTTTAAAATTTTTTCATGCCATTGCGGGGCACATTCCGGCCGTGGTGGCAGGTCTCCGGTTTTTCCCTTTCCTGGAAAACAAAAGCCCATAGGTACAATGGCAAATAATGATGGGGTGTAAAACTGCTCTTCAGTTACTCCCAGCCATCTCCTTAACGTTTCACCGCTTTTGTCAAGAAAAGGAATACCGGCATCATGCACTTTTTGCCCGGGTGCCTGTCCAATAATCAGTATCCTGCTGTTTTCATTAAACTGAAATATTGGCTTTGGTTTATTGGGTAAAAACTGAATACAGGTTTCGCAAGCCAGAATTTTTTTTGCAAGTTGATTTTTCAAAATGTAAATAAATTTCTTGTTTAATAAGGAACAACCCCCTGTGCCAGTTTTATTCTTGTCCACAAATTCATATTAATAACAATGGCAGCAACCTCGGCAATTTCATCAACAGTAAAAAAACGAAGCATTTGCTGATGTGCATCATCAAATGTTTTTCCCTTTCCAATATTCAAGGCATCTGCATATAGTAAAGCAGCTTTCTCTTTTTCTGAATACAGTTCGCTTTCCCAATAACTACCAAGGCAATCTGTTTTTTCCTGGTTAATACCCAGCTCCCTGCAAACATTATGATGGAGAATACTGCAATAGCTGCATTGGTTAAGAGTGGCTATCCGCAGGCGGATGAGCTGGGCCAGTTCTTTATCAGTTTTTAAGTTGGCTGTATATCCATACGCTTTTGCCATCTCTTCTGCAATATGCAACAGCGGTGCACCTTCTGCACTATATCTTGTATTTTTAAATTTTGCTTTTATCATTGCTAATTATACGTTAATGCAGTTCGTTCATTCCAATAAAATTCAGGCATTATATTCATTGTCCTAATGTCTTCTAACTCTTCTGGTTCTAATTTAAAGTTTAACGCCTCCAGGTTCTGCATTAAGGTTTCTTCATTATATGCCCCGCTTAAAACAACATTGGGTTGAATACTATCCATGCAATACCGTATTGCTACCGCATCAACCCCGGTATTATATTTTTCTGCAAGCTCGTAGAGCAGGGTATAGTGTGGTAGATAATGCGGATATTTTTTATTGGCAAAAACACGGCCATTCGCCAGCGCTTCTTTTACTATAACTTTGATGTTTGCTTTTTTTATTTTAGCGACAATGTCGTAAATACTTTGCTCATACACATTATAAGTAAGCTGGCAGGCATCAAAAAGCGGTTTGCCATCCACCTCAATATCCAGGGCTTTAAGCAGCGCTTCTTTTTGCCTGCTTCCACTTGTGGTTAAACCAATTTTTATTTGGTACTCATTTTTAAGTTCTGCCAGCCTGCTCAAAACTTCCATGTTATCCAGCACCCCGCTTTCCAGTGTGGCAGAGTGTATTTGATAAACCGACAGATAGGGCAATAGTTTTTTTGAATGTTCCCACTGTGCATTAAGTTTTTTAAGGCTGTGCTCCTTTATTTCATGAACTTTTGCATTCGGGTCAAACCCCGCTACATAGGTATAGCCCCATTTTGTTGCTACAGTAATATCGGAAATCTGTTTGCCAGACAACCAGTCTGTCAACATTTCCTCTGCAATACCATAACCGGCAGCTGTATCAAAATAACGAATGCCGGATTGGTAAGCAGTTTCAAGCAATGCAATGCCTTGCTGCTTGAATTGGCTTAACTGAAATGGCTCATCTTCTGCACCGGTTTTTTGTTTAATATTAATGTATTGCGGACGGCCTATTGCTGCTGTACCTAATCCTATTGTTGTCATCTATAAAGTGATATTATATTCTTTTAGTTTATCTCTGTTAATATTAGAACTGAACTTTTTTGCCAGTAGCTGTAATTTTGGATAGATGCTTGTTTGGCAAAAAGGTTTCCGGGGGTCGCTATAATAATAATCCTGGTAATCGTCAGTATTTGGTTTGTACGCTGCAAACCTTAAAACTGTTGTTATAAGCGATTCGTCAAAACTATATTGGAGTGTTTTAATAAGGGGCGAACATTGATGAAACTGCTCTTCCGTAAATGTATATACTGCCGACCTGTATTTCTTCCGCATGGAGTGGTTGGAAGTGCTGGAATGTGTGTGCAGGTGAATTTCAATCAGGTTTTGAAGCGACACAAGAGATTCATCAAAATGAACGATTACTGCTTCGGAGAAATAAGCATTCTCGTTTTCAGAGGCTATCCATCCCTGCTCCACTTTTTGTACGCCAATTACTGAAGCAAAAATGCCTTCGGTACACCAGTGACAGCTGCCACCAAATCCTATTTTTGAGAAAGCTGTCATTCATTAATCTCCTGTTTTTATTAAAAAAATGTTTTAAGACATTATTAGATTTTTCTGTATTGCAAAAAATACGAATCTTATAACTGTAAACTATTGGGAAACCCTTACACCTCTCCAAAATGCCACATGGTCTTTAATTTCTTTGGCGGCATCTGTAGGGTTTTTATAAAACCAGCCTGCGTTGTCGCATATCTCCCCCTTTACTTCAATGGTATAGTAAGAAGCAACCCCTTTCCACGGGCAGGTGGTGTGATGATTGGTTTCTTTAAAATACTCCTTTTTCAGGCTGTCAGGAGGGAAGTAGGTATTCCCTTCCAGGCTTATGGTATTATCGCTTTCTGCGATTACTGTTTTATTGAATATCGCTTTCATGATTAATAAATATTTTTTATAACAAAATTATTGTTGTTGATAGTACAGGTATCGCCGGTTTTTTTCCCTTTCATACATTGATATAATGGCGCTTCAGGAGAAATGGATAATATATCCTTACCATCAAACTGAAAAGCTGATTCTGCTACGGCTACCACTATATACCTGTCATTTACCTGCACCAGGGCGCCGGGTTCTACTACTGCACTTGGTGAAAAATCAATGGCTTCAATTGCTTCAATATGGTCTTCATGAACATGCAAATGTTTATGCCCGATATTACTATCTGTTGTAGCCTGGTGATGATGTGAGTGGTCGTCATTATCACGGGTTTCATGATAGTCAATATGTGTATTATTGATAAAATCAGTTAGATTAACCTTGAACGATTTTACTTTGTTTCGTTCATTCTCAAGTAGTTTATTTTTCAATAAAAGTTTATCCATATCAAAAGTGTTTATTTGGAGGCATTAAGCTATTATGCCTCTATATTTCGCTTTTTAGTATTTTAATCCCGATATTACAAATATATCTCCTTATGATAATAGCTAATTAACAAAAGAACACTCCAATTTGTAAATTCTTCCCAGCCCTACTTATTCTTTAATTTTTTTTAGTGAAACGGCATTTATACAATATCTGAGGCCGGAGGGGGCAGGTCCATCCTGAAATACATGACCCAAATGTGCATCACAGGTATTGCAAAGCGCTTCTATGCGGATCATTCCATAGCTGCCGTCTTTATGATATGCCACTGCGTTTTCCTTTAATGGTTGTGTAAACGAAGGCCAGCCCGTTCCGCTTTGAAATTTCTCCCCACTGTCAAAAAGTTCTGTGTCACAGCAAATACAAGCATACTTGCCGGGCTCAAACAGGTTGCACATTTCTGAACTGTGCGGCCGCTCTGTTCCCTTATTCCTTGTTACAAAAAATTGTTCTTCTGTTAAGAGTTCTTTCCATTCTTCTTCTGTTTTTTCTACCCTTTTATCGGGAGCAGGGTTGCCGTTGTTGGCAATCTTTAATACATCATTCCATTTAAGCATAATATTTATTTATTTAGATTATATAAAATCCCGAAAGGTCGTACTCGGTTGATACTACAGTTCTGAGTTTTTTTGTTTGCCCGTTTTCATCAAAATCGTATTCCATAACTACATCAAAATTTTGCAAAAAATAGCTCTCCTCTGTGGCAGAGCAATACAGGCAATCATCCTGAAGTGTAAGGTCTACAGCGTATCCTTCTGATGAAACTTTTTTAATGAGTTCTTCTTTTGTCATAATTTGTTATTGTAATAGTTCTTTAATTTTTAATTCAAGTCTAAGTAAAGCATTATTAGGGTCAGAGCCAAATATAGAATAAACGGGGTTTAACTCTTTGTCTGTAAGTATCCAGTGCGGAGTTCCTCCTGCTTCATAATTGATAAAGGTTGTATTGAAATTAAAATCTCTGTAATAAGGAAACCTGATATAATAAGTTTCCTTTGCCTTTATTAATTCCTCATCGGAGTAGTCAAGCCCCTCAAAATTTGTGTGTATGCCGCAAACATTTACCAAATTACCATAATCAACTACTATACTATTGGCAAAAGGCAGGGCCCTTCCTTTACATCCAGGGCACCCCAGGTTAAAAAATAAAATCAGCAGCGGCTTTCCGGCAAATGCGGTTATATCAGGTATATCAGTACCGGTAATCGTTTTCAGCTTCCAACCCTTAATAAGCTCTGCTTTTGTTAATCCTGTCATAGATATATTTCCTGTAATAAAACCCGGTTATTTTTCTAACACTGTTTGAATTGGCTGAATATCCCATTCTCCATTTAGCAGGCGGTGTATATAGCAGTTATCAGCCTGCTTTAAAAGTTCGGCTCTTTGTTCTTCGGTAATATCACCCTCAATTTTTAAATTTACCTTCACCACGGTACGTGTTCCACTGCTGTCTCTTTTTACTTCCTGCTCCAGTGTGGCTTCCACATTGCCTATTTCCCAGTTGTTTTTTCTTGCAATGTACCTAACCGTTCCAACCTTGCACATGGCCAGGCCACTTAATACTAATTCACTTGGACTGAGGCCCAAATCTGTGCCTTTGCTGTTTACGGGTTCATCGCCAACGATGCTGTGCCTGCCATTGGTAATAATGGATTGATAACCCTCGGGTATGTTTTTAATATTTACTGTTGTTGCCATATTCTATATAAAAAAAGGAGGAATAAAAGGTTCTTGCTCTGGTTTAGTATGCCTTTCAAAGACTTTGCCCACCATTACATCATAAAAATCAAATACTTCAAGCTTGCCTCTTTCTTTTGCTTTTTTATGCGCCGGATGTTTGTCCCAGGCTTCAAAGGATACATCATCTTCAAACTCCACTACTACTACAGCTTCACCATCATCTGCTTTATACATTTTGTGGCCTTTATAACCATCTATTCTGGCAATGTGGTTGCTCATTTCAGCATACAGTCTCTTAAACTCATCAGCAAAATCAGGGTTTACCCTGCTTTTAAATACTCCTACAATCATTGTTTTGTGTTTTTAATCTGTTCTACTTGTATTTTCTGAATTTTTATTAAGTCGTGCCCATAAAAGATTAAATAACCCAAGGCAGCAAAGAGGCAGGCCGTTGCAGCAATTAACACAACTTCAGAAACACCCCTGCTGCTCATAAAAGCGCCTGACAAGCCGGAAAAAACATATAAAGCGCTGGAGATATAAAATAATACCGTAGCTCTTGCCAGCTTTTTTAACTGGTTATTTTTTTTATCAAAAATCCGCATTTGCTCCATACAACTCTTATTGGATATCATCTGTGCAATATCTATATTCAAAGCAATAATCTGGTTGGTTGTTGAAACAATCAGTACACCAACTCCTGGAATTATTGTTATAGGAAGATACCAGTCCATTATTTGTTAAATCCTACTTTGCTAAGCCTTTTATCTTTAATGATGCTTGTAACTAACCATACATATTGATTGGTGTCTTTATCAAATCCCAGCATGCTAAAGGAATTTCCAAAGGGGCATGGTGGAAAATCAGGATAACCCAAACGTAATTCATAGCGGTGAGGATTTTCATCAAATTTCGTTTTATATACTTTGGGCAGACCATATTTCTGTTCGGCTTTATTATCGTCAAACACATAGGTTTCAAATTGCACATTAAGTTTTTGAGTAATGTCAGCATCCTCTAATTCCTGATAAATATCAAGTGCATCAATCAGCAAACCTTTGGTTTTTCCATCGGTTGATGAAATTGCAAATAAATATTGTGTATCCAGCTCTGATTCTGCACCCTCAAACTTATAGGCTGCATCAATGGAAAAATCTTTTGGTTGTAACTCAATACCCGATTGGGTAGCTGCCAGTTTATTTTCTTTAATCCTGAAATCATCAGAATAGCCCTTTCCAATTAATTCTTTTACTGCTCCAACCAAGTTGTTTTCTGTTAATTTCATTTTGTGTTATTGTTGTTTTATTGATGATAAAAATATTTCAGTTGTTTCATTTAAAAAGGCGGGGGCGGCCGCTAAAAATTCTTCCATAGTTTCAAACCTGTCCATTGGTAAAATGGCGCCACCCCAATTTTCGGTTTCCCAAATAGTGTTTTTAGCCTGTTTGAAATTAATGGGAATAATTTTTTTTCCGTTTACAAAAAAACTATTGTAAAAATAAGGTTTATCGTATGCTTCCTTATCTGCCTGGGCATAACCTGCATATTGGTCTGTTCCATTTGCGAATTGACAATAAATACCTGTATCAAAATTATTTTCCCATACCCGTATCTCACTTTGTAATCCACTCTGCAAAAGATACTCCTGCAAAATACGGTTTGCTTCGCTGCGTATTGTTTCAAACTGGTGCAGGCTGGGTTTATCAGGTAAAAATAATTTTCCATTATCATCCAGCAATTCAAGATGCCTGAACCTGAGGTTCGGCAAAAATTTATTTGCGTCCAAAGCAAGGTCATTGAGGATTTTTACAAATTTCTGTTTTACAAATTCAATAGAATTATTCTTAACCAGCACCATCTTTTTGTTATCTTTTTCATCATTCACATATACATGAAAATGTAAATGAGCAGGATGATAACTTACCCAAACCGTATCACCTCCGGGTAAAGTAAAACTTCTTGTTTCTAAGTGGTGATTTATTTCGCACCAGCGGAGATTTGTATGGCTATAGTCTGAAACGGGATTAATATACGCCTTGCCAATAGCTCCAAGAATCCGTGCCATATTATGAACACTATGTTCAGATTTAATGAATTTTTCTATTTCCATTACTCAGAAGCAAGAGTTGTAAATAATTATTACCGTAAGATATAAAAAATTAGCTATTGAACATCATAACCTGCTAACCCACACAAATCGTATACACCAGGTTTGCCTAAGGCTGATTTTGTTATATCTAATACTTTTTCATCATGAAATTTGAGGCTGCCATCGGCTGCAATCATAAAATGCTTGATGGAGTAACTGTTTAAAGCCCCAATGCAATACAGCATTTTATTATCTGGTGCAACGTACACATCTTTTAAGTCATTCACAGGGTTATCCTTTTTCACCCCTTCATACGGCAATGTTTTCACCACCTTGTTGTTTTCAATTTTAAAAGGTGTAATTACGTTTGAATAAAAACTCACTACGTACAGCATGCTTTTATCAGCATTCATAGCTGTCCAGCAGGCTTCATCTACATCGCCTGTGGCACCGGTAGTATGATTGCTTTGTTTGATGAGTTTTTTATTATCATCCCGCAATACGACCAACCCGTGGTCTGTTTTTGTATCTATCAGATTAAAGTAAGACACAAATAATGTGCTGTTATCATTTCCCCAATTAAAACCAACTGCGCCTATTACACCGTCTTCTTCAAAATAACGGGGATTAATAGCCTTGCCATCTACAAAATCATACACATATACACGGCTGGGTTGTGTTTCTTTCAAAATAGGGTGCTCGGTTAAGAAATGAGGAATGCCCCAAAGTGTAACAGCTATTTTTTTTCCATCGGGGCTAAATGCCACCTGCACCGGGCCACCCCATTTTCTTGTGTATTTATCTACCAGGCCACTGTAAGTGACAGTGCCGGTTTTTGTATCAAACTTATACAGCTGAACGTTACGCACTTCATCGGAAGCATCCGGCTTAGCCAGGTCTTGTTTGAAAAACGCATCATTTGGCAACCTTACAAATTTTTCACCTTCATATAAAGCCGTAGGAATGCCCCACTGGTTGGCAACAGTAACCCAGTATTCCGTTTCGCTACCGGCTACTTTTGTATAGCCAATACTTACCGGCCGCTGGCCCTTACTGTCAAAATTTGATTTCCATTTTAAGCTGCCATCTTTTTTATTCAAATCAAAAACCGATACTGTATTACCGCCTGTATTTACTGTAAGCAGGTAGTTATCTATTATTTGTATTGACCCCTGGTAATCGTAATCGCCAAATACAGGGTCGGTACTTTTTGAACCGCCATTGCTTTGTGTGCCATACACTTTTTCATTACCTAAATTGCCATCAGCATATCGTTCAAAACCTACCACCTGGTTTTCGCCTTCACCATTTGTAGTAGTATAAATATACCCAACAGGTGCTTGGCTGCTGCTGTCTGGTTGATGTGCTGAATGGTTAGTGGCCTTTTCATTACTACCAGAGTTATTACAGGCAGTGAACATTAAGAAAGTTACTGCCAAAAGAGGTAGGGATGATTTAAAACTTAACTGTATCATTTTTAATTTATTTAAGCGTTTGATGTAATTATTGACTATTCAGGTTTCATAAAAGGATACTTGTAATCTATAGGTGGTATAAAGTTTTCTTTAATTGTTCTGGCAGAAACCCAGCGCATCAGATTTATCTTAGAGCCTGCTTTATCATTTGTTCCGCTACCCCTGGCGCCACCAAATGGCTGCTGGCCCACCACTGCTCCTGTAGGCTTATCATTGATATAAAAATTACCGGCCGATTGATTTAGTTTTTTAGTTGCATAATTAATAATATCACGGTCATCTGCAAAAAAAGAACCTGTGAGTGCATAGATGGAAGTGGAATCCACTAAATCCAAAATAGCTTCAAATTCATTATCCCCGTAAACATATAATGTAAGAACAGGGCCAAACAGTTCTTCACACATGGTTATGTATTTTGGATTGTTTGTTTTGATTATAGTGGGTTTAATAAAATAGCCAACATCCTTGCTGTTGTCGCCCCCGGTTAGTAATTCCACATCAGGGTCTGCTTTGGCTGCATTAATATATCCATTTAGTTTATCAAAACTTTTTTCATCAATAACAGCTCCCATAAAATTACCCAAATCTTCCGGCGAGCCTATTTTAATATCGTTTACCTGCTGGGTTAGTTTTTCTTTTACCTGTGGCCACAAACTGGCTGGTACATATGCTCTTGATGCTGCTGAACATTTCTGGCCCTGGTACTCAAAAGCCCCCCTGATTATTGCTGTAACCAATGCATCCACATTGGCGCTGCTGTGTGCCATAATAAAGTCTTTACCACCTGTTTCGCCAACAATTCGGGGGTATGCCTTGTACTTGTGAATATTGTTACCGATTTTTTGCCAAATATTTTGAAATACACCTGTACTGCCGGTAAAGTGGATGCCTGCAAAATCAGGATGCTCAAAAACAACTTCTGCAGCATCAGGCCCGGAGGGATATATTAAGTTGATAACCCCTTCAGGTAATCCTGCTTCCATATAAATTTCCATAAGAACTATGGCGCTGTAAATCTGGTTATTGCTGGGCTTCCACACTACCACATTACCCATCATGGCACAGCTTGTAGGCAGGTTACAGGCTATTGAGGTAAAATTGAATGGGGTAAGAGCAAAAATAAAACCTTCCAAAGGACGGTATTCCATCCTGTTCCAAACCCCATCCGGGGATTCGGGTTGGTCTTTATAGATTTCGGACATGTAATCTACATTAAACCTTAAAAAATCGGCCGATTCACAAATGCTGTCAATTTCTGATTGGTGAATGGTTTTGCCTTGCCCCAATATGGATGCAGCATTAAGCTTTGCCCGGTACTTGCCGGTCATGAGGTCGGCCGCTTTTAAAAAAACAGAGGCTCTTTGTTCCCAAGGCATATCAGCCCACTTTTTACGGGCTGCCAAAGCAGCATCAATAGCCATTGTAACATGCTTCTTTTCGCCCATGTAATAATGGCCAAGCAATTGGCTATGATTGTGTGGAGAATAGATATTGACTTTTTCGCTGCTTTTTACTTCCTGGTTATTGATGTACATGGGAATTTCAACAACCGATGCTTTTAGTTTTTGCAGCGCTGCTTTTAGGTCTTCTCTTTCTTTACTGCCCGGCAGGTAATCTTTTACCGGCTCGTTAACAGGCTTTTTGGGGTTAAATATTGCGTTTGGCATTTAGATTATTTTTGCATACAAAAAACATAAACTTTAAAGGTTTTATATTATAAAACGGAAGTTAAATAATAATTCGCAAGTTGCAGATAATATAGTAAACGTTTTGTTCAAAATGCACCTTGTTATTTGTAAATATTGCCTGTTAATATTTTTGCTGATTACAAAATCATGTTTATTGTGTATCATTTTAGAACAACCAAATGAGAGTAACTTCAAGCACTGTTAAGAACAAACTACCTGACAAACCAAATGAAGACAATATTTGGGTTGATATTGGAGAAAATGTTTTCCTTGTAGTTGATGGCGTTTCAAGAGACAGAGAAGATGGTGTTTATCCTAATCCAAGCCCTTCTGTTGCATTGACAGAAGCCTTTGTTAATTTTTGTAAGCTGCGCTACGACAGCAAAAGCAATCTCAAAACTTTATTTCAAAAAGCTAACAAGGAAATAGAACAAATAAACAAAGGCTATACCGGTTATTTTAAGCCTGGCTTAGTTGCCCTAATAATCCGTATTCAGAAAAGCAGGGCAGAGTGGGTTTCAGTAGGCGACTGCTTTGGCTTATTGTTTAGAAAAACCCATGTGAAAATTTTCAATAACAAGCAGACAGAGCGGCTACGAAAATCCAACCAAAAATTTGACAGTAAAACAATCAGAACAGAGATATGTAACAACCCCAATCATCCGTTAGCATATGGAGTATTAAATGGCAATGCAAACGCTGACTTTTTTATGGAAAGTGGTGAATTTGATATTGAAAGTAACGACACTATTTGCATTTTTTCAGATGGATTAGAAATGTTTGTAAACCCTAAATTATCAAATTACATTTTAGAAAATACAGTTGAAAATATAATACTGTTAGCCGAACAACTTGAAATTGAACAAGGCATTAGAACCGACGATAAGACCATAATTAAAATTCAAATTTGACAAATGAAACGAACGTCCATCACGGCGTTTGCGTAAAATAAGTGTGACGGAATGTTGCTAAAAAATCAGGGAAGGATACATCGGCAGCGGTAGTTTCTAAATTATATCGGGTGTACAATTTGACAATGCACCGTTTCTCTACGTCTTCATTACATTATAGATTCATATCAGGGTTTTCCATATCGCCGGTAAATGAATCTTTTTTGTGCGGCAACGGTGCGGTAATTTTTTTGTAATCCATCTTTTTAATATTCATTAATAATTCCACGGTGTTATCCAGCATTTCCCGGCTGCTTCGTTTTACATATTCGTTCTTTTTAAACTGTAATACGTTTTTGTCCATATCCTCAGCCGTCCACCCACGGCTCCATCCTACAAAACTAAAAGGCGGAATAACAAAACCGAGACTTGTAAAGAAGCTCATCATTTGACCCGACACCTGTTGAATATTATCCTGCCCGCCAGTAATAATAAATGAGGCCACTTTGTTTTTAATAAGGATTTTATCTTTAATGGTTATTTGATTTTGTACTGTATTTAACCGTTCACACATTTTATAATATAGGGAGGAGGCCTGCCCCCACCGGATAGGTGTAGCCAGCAATACAATATCGGCCCACAATACCATGTCGGTATAAATTTGTGTCATTCCATCGGCAGGTTCTGCCTCGGTAATACTGCACGGCCAGTTACATGCCTGGGCATGTTGTGAATAGTAGCCCTCGCAATGCCTGAAATTCAAATTTCTCAATTTCAAAGTCTTTGTAGCGGCATTATGTTTCTCTTTTGCATATTCCAATACATCTTCTAAAGCAGCTTCTGATGTGGAATAACGGGGCAATCCATTATTCATATTGGTAGCAGAAATGCCCAATATGTTCAATGAATCCGGTGTGGTTTGATACTTAAGCTTTACCAAATCTTCCAGTAAGGGAGAATCATGATTGGCTTTTTTAGCAGCAACAAGTTCTTTATCGTTTAGTAAAATATCATTGCCTTCTACTTTTACTTCAAAAACAGATTGTTGGTCGTGGTAGCCCGGCGGAGCAGCCCCAGATTCAATATTATATTCCCAGCCATGCCAGGGGCATGTTACATAGTAGCCATCGTTTTTTTTTTCTACACAACCCAGCCCCAATGGGCCGCCACGATGAAGGCAGGCGTTACCAAGTGCTGTAATTTTACCATTGTAATTAAACAGGGCAACTTTTTTATTACCCAACTTTACCACTTTTGATGTGCCGGCCGGCAGCTCACTTAATTCTAATACCTTTTGAAAAGCCATAATAGTTGTTTGCCATTGAATGATTATACGGATGCTATAAATAGCTGCTTAATCTCCGGTGAAAGACAACACCCCATGCCCAAAATAGGCCTGGTATTGTTTACAATAAACTACTACAATATTATTTTTTGCAAGGTCAAGAGTAAGAGGCACAGTAAACTCGTTTACAGCTTTAGAATACTCATATCTTCCAATATCAGTATTCTTAATATCAATCTTCCCTAATGGGTTTGGGCTAAGGGCAACCGTTACATCGGGTGCGCCGGTTTCCACCCAGAAGCCTTTTGCAAACCTTAACAGTAAGCTATTATTATTGCGAATTAATTCTGCGGTGCCTTTAGCTTCAGGCCCATCAATTTTGGCAGTTGCGATAATTTTCAATTTAGCAAGTATTTAGGTTTAGAATGAAGTGGATAACCTGCAATATTCAATACCAACTACACCATTTAAAATAACAGCAAAATAATAAAACCAAGTGCAATAAGAACTCCTGCGAATTTTGGAGTACCATGTGTTGCTTCAGGAATAAGCGTTTCTGCAACCATTGCAATTAAAGCTCCTGCACCAAATAATTCTAAAACTGCAATAAATTCGTGCGATAATTGCTCGGCCAGTAAAAATCCTAAAACAGTTAATACAATAGTACCTACTGACACTAAACCCCAAACTGTATAAATCCATTTTTCACTACGGCCGGCTTCCTTCATGCCAGAAGAGCTTGAAATGGCTTCGGGCAAATTGCCCAATGCAATAGCAAGCAGTAAGGCATAATCAACTCCCTGAGACCATAAGGAAAGGCCAAGCACCAGCGCTTCGGGAATAGCATCCATAGCAGTGCCTACCATTATTGCAAGACCACTGCCCGGCTGCGCCTGTTCTGTTGGTTGTTCCACACATACACCACATCGTTTCCTGTTTTTAGCGCCAAGGTTAGCAATAATTGAATTTACATAACTAAATGCAAATGCACCGGTAAATAAAGCAACTAACCCATAGTACAGGTTAATATTTTTGATTGCATTATGAAATAACTCAACTGTTGCTGTAGCCACCAGTAAACCTGAAGCTACGGCAACAATTTTTGAAATAACAGAGTGCTGAAGGTTTAGTTTTATACCGATTACTGACCCTATTATTATTCCGGTAACAGAGATGAACCCCCAAAAGGCAACTTCAGATAATGACATGATATTAATGTTTATTCCAAGGCAAATGTTAACTGCCCAATAAAAAATATAAAAAGATATTCCCGGGAAGTTACAATTTCTCTGCAATTTTATCCGCATCAATTGAATGATGAGAGCTGTGGTAAACCACTTCTTTATTTTTTAATACAATTACCTGGGGCGATTGGTGTGTTACTTTTAGTGCAGAAGCAATTAAATTAGAAATGCTCCTGTACCGTAACAGGTTCAGATAATTAAAATCTGCTTTGGCCACTATCTGGTGGCTGCCATCTTCCAGTTTTTCTTTTGCAAAAGCACTGATGCCGCAACTAACACTATGCTTAAAAATTACCTGCGGCCTGGTTTCCGAGGCGGCAATAATCTCCTGTACATCTTTTTCAGATGTTATTTCTTTCCATTCTTTCATACTACAATTATTTATTTAAATAGGAATTGAACATCCAAACACTTTTTTCATGTTCGGTAATGTATCCGCTCATTAAAGCATTGGTGCCTTCGTCATTAATTTCTCCGCTTAGCTGCAGCAGTTCTCTTTCTATTTTCAAAATAATAATAAAGCCATCCAGTATATATTGTAAGCCTGCGGCCCCGTTAGCTTCGTTGCTCACCTCCTTGATAGAAGCAATTTTCAGATAATCTGAAAAACTGTTCTTTGGGGCATTGCCAAGCGTCAAAATACGTTCCGCAACTTCATCTATTTTAACCTGCAGGTCGTTATATATTTCTTCAAACTTTAAATGAAGTTCAAAAAAATCTTTTCCCTTTACATTCCAGTGAAAGCCTCTTGTATTTGTGTACAGTAACTGGTAGTTTGCTAAAAGAATATTTAGCCTGCCTGCTATTTCGTCTGCTTTTTTTGTGTCTAATCCAATTTTATTCATAGCGATATTTAAAATTATTGTGGGTTATAGAAAAAAGTTTCCCTTGTAATCTTTCCATCTTTCCATTCCTGTACGGCTATTTCGGTAAGCTTTATTACTTCCCAACCGGGCAGGTTATTTTTAAAATCTAATTCCCACTCTATGGCCGACACATTTTCGCCAACAGACACAAGTTTACCTTTGTAGGTGTTTACCTCGGTCATGTTATCCAGAAAAATTTTATAGTTTTCCAGTAACTTTTTTTTGCCACCTTCACTTGGCTTTCCGGTTACCCCTTCCTGAGTTACAATGTTGTCATCGGAATATTTGTCAATAGCTTCCAGTATTTTTCCATTGTGGGCCATACTGATAAGCCCGTTTGCAGCAGTCTTGATTTCTTCGTGTGTCATGATTTTTTGTTTTTATTGTTTAAAGATATATGAATCAGCCTAATAATACTTGTACCAGTAAAAGAAAATTACGAGCTGCAACTTAACTGAGAGCAACCAACTTTATGTTTCGCCCAATCTGGTCTTTTAGCAAACCATTTTTCATTTTCGGGCTGCTCATCATAAGGCTTTTTCAGTAATTGAAATAATTCATCCACCACACTGTAGTCTCCGTTGTCAGCCGCATCAATTGCTAACTGTGCCATATAGTTTCTCAATACATACTTCGGATTTACACTGTTCATCATCTCTTTTCTGTTACTGTTATCTTCTTTGGAAATATATAAGGAGTACATGGTAAACCATTTTTTCCAATCCTTTTCAAACCTGGAAAAATCATCTGCGTAGCTCATTACTGCCAGGGATTTGATATATGCATCTGAAACTATTCCATCGTAAGAGGAAAGGTTTCTGAAAAACAACGTCATATCCATTTCACTCTTATGTAACAGCCTTTCCAATTCCTGAATAAAGCTTTCTGCCTTTTCAATACCAGCGCTTAACCCAAGTTTTGCCAGCTTCATACTCAATCTCATTTCTTCATATCGCACCTCGGCTGCTAACAGTAATTGTTCCATTGCATCTACATCATTTATCAGGGGCACCAAAGCATTTGCAAACTGGTATAAATTCCATAAAGCTATTTGCCCCTGGTTACCAAACCGGTAACGGCCACGGCCAGCATCAGTTGTATTTGGTGTCCAGTTGGGGTCATAATCTTCCAACCAACCGTACGGACCATAGTCAATTGTAAGACCAAGCACGGACATATTATCTGTATTCATCACACCATGTACAAAGCCTACTCTCTCCCAATCTAAAACCATATCCATTGTTCTTTCTGCTACTTCCTTTAGAAATTTCAGGTACGTCTTTTTACCTGGTGAGCCCAAGTGAGGTAAGAACTGCGTTATGGTATAATCCGTTAATTTTTTCAGGTTTTCTAACTCTTTATGTGCGGCTAATATTTGAAAATTTCCAAAACGGATGAAGCTGGGAGCCACCCTGCATACTATTGCCCCTTTTTCGTAAGCCGCATTTCCGTTATACAAAACATCTCTTAACACTTCATCGCCTGAGAGTATTATTGAGAGAGCCCTTGTAGTAGGTACCCCTAAATGGTGCATGGCTTCGCTACATAAGTACTCCCTGATAGAAGACCTTAATACTGCTAATCCATCAGCTGAACGGGAATAGGGAGTTTTGCCTGCGCCCTTTATTTGAAATGCCCATTGCTGGTTGTTATTGTTAACTTCAAAAAGATTAATTGCACGGCCATCGCCCAACTGTCCTGCCCATGAACCAAACTGGTGCCCGCCATAACGCATAGCATAAGGCTGTGTATTTGGGTAGATGGAATTGCCTGAAAAAACTTTTACAAATTCTTCAGAAGCCGCATTCTCCCTGGTGATGCCAGCTTCTTCCAGCATTTCGTCAGACACATGAATTAATGAAGGGCTGGATGAGGCTGTAGGCTTTACGTAAGAAAAGCATGCATCATTTACCTGCCGTACTTTATTATCTGTATTTGTGTCGGCAGGTAATTGCTTGCTGAAAGTGTCGTTTATATTAAGCTTCATTTTTTTCTTCCTCCTGAATAAATATTGACCTGTACTCAGGGTTTCTCATTGCAACCATATTAATATAGCTGCACGAAATTCCTGCTTTCAGGTTATTATCCTGCAGGTATTTAAATGTGTTTGTAACTAAGTTCCTGCCGATTCCCTTCCCTCTTTCACTCATCGGCACCTCACTATGCCAGAGTACATATTTGTTGTTTTTAATGTAATAACTTACAAAGGATGTTACACCATCCTGTGTCCATTCAAACTTTTTTTCTTTTTCATTAATGCGGAACATTTTATTTCTCCTTTTCTAAAATTCATTATACAATATTTTAAACAGCAATTTGCATTTATTTTAACCTGCTTCTCTATTAACATTACTTGAAATAGTTACAATGATTCTGCAATCCTCAACAGGTTTTTTGCCCTGTTTTCTTTTCCTTCCTGGTGAATTGCGTAGATGACATTATTTAATACCCGTTTTATTATGGTGATGTTTGAAGCAGGCAATGCTTTCTTATAAATGTCATAGAACTCCACAGATTTCAGCATTTTTATAAAATCAGCTTCACTATAGGTGGTACCCTGGTGAAAGGGGTCAACAAAAAAGCCAATTTTATCCATTTCGTTGCCGGTAATATCAGCAACATCTTCCTTATCATTAATAAACGCCAGCACAAAATGCCTTGGCGAGTTAATGCCTATTAAAGGAATATTGAGGCGCCTTGCCACTAATAAATATAAAACACACAACATAATAGGGTTGCCCATTTTATTTTCAATCACCTTATTGATATAAGAGTTTTGCACCCCGGAATAGTCTTCTGTATTTCCCGAAAAGCCATACTTATGCAAAATCACTTCATTCATAGCTTCCACTGCTTCGGCGCCGGATTTGTTTTTTATCATTTCTGCCACCTCTTTTTCCATCTTGCTGATAAAATGTTTTACAGCATCAACATCCAGGCCTGGGTAAGCATACCTGGCTATTATTAAAATACCCTCAAGCAGGTCATCTGATTTCAAGTTTTTCCAGCCATCTATTTCCTTTTTGAGTTTTCTTAACCTTACGCTATTGATAAGAGCCTTAAGGCGATGTTTCTGCAGGTCATTGTTACTTTCATCGTATGCTGTTTGCAGCAGGGGCATAATTTCGGCACCTGCTTTTTTCAAATTATCTTTCACTTGTTCATATATAGCTTCACTTGGGTCATCAAGCAAACTAATCATTGCTTTTGCTTCAGCTTCATTTATCTTTTTCATTTATTTATTCCTTTCTTTTTTAAGTTTTTTATTAAAGCCCTTACTGGTGTTTTTTCAGTTTATCTTTAAACACTTTTTCAAATTTTTCCAGCTTGGGTTGTATCACCATCTGGCAATAAGCCTGGTTTTTGTTATTTGCATAATAGTCCTGGTGATAGTCTTCGGCCTTATAGAAAGCAACAAATGGTTCTACGACTGTAACTATTTTGCCATCATACACTTCTTTGTTCAGGGCAGATACTATATCATCAGCCGCCTTTTTTTGTTCTGGTGTACGGTAAAAAATAACACTTCTGTATTGCGTACCTGCATCAGCTCCCTGCCTGTTTAAAGTAGTAGGGTTATGCGTTGCAAAAAAAACTTTCAGTATTTCTTCTAATGATACTTTTGTATTGTCATAAACAATTTGAGCCACTTCAGCATGGCCAGTTTCTCCACTGCTTACATCATGATAGGATGGGTTAGAAACCTTGCCACCGCTATACCCGCTTTCAACGGAAATAACACCTTTCAATTCTTCATAAACAGCTTCTGTACACCAAAAACAACCGCCTCCTAAGGTGACAGTATCAATGTTTGACACTTTTTCTGCTGCTGTTCCGGCAGCTTTATTTACCGGTGCAAATTCAAGAGAGAGGGAATTAACACAGTATCGCTGACCCGTGGCAGTAGGGCCATCATCAAACAAATGCCCCAAATGACCGCCGCATTTTGCACACATTATCTCTGTACGATGCATACCCAGGCTGTTGTCATCTTTCTTTATTATTTTACCTCCGGCAATTTCTTTGTCAAAACTGGGCCAGCCACACTCGCTATTAAACTTCATATCGTCTGTAAAAAGTTCATTACCACAAGCGGCACATTTATACACTCCCTTTTCTTTATTTAAAAGGAGCTTACCCGTAAATGGCCTCTCGGTGCCTTTTTGCCTCAATACATAATATTGCTCTGGCGAAAGTTGCTTCTTCCATTCTGAATCTGTTTTAGCAAAGCTGAAAATATTTTTTACTTCTTCTGCCTTACTTTGTTGCTGTGCATTGTTTTGACCACAGGAGGCCAATGTGCTGGCAAGCAGCACAACGGCAACTACCTGGTTTTTCAATATTATTCTTTTCACAATTAATTTATTTAATAGTTTGTAAATACTCAATTGCCTTTTCAGTGTTTAAATGAAAATCATTAAACACCACATTGTTTTCCTCATCAATAAAAATGAACCATGGCGTACCGCCTGTACGGTAGTTATACATGATGTTGGAAATGTTACGGGTACTTGCATCGCCATTATCCTGGCCGAACGGGATATGCAGATTGTATTTCTTCTGCACTTCCAGCATTTTTTCAAAAGTGTTAGCCTCCTTGCCTTCAAACACAGTTTGCACAGCAAGGAATACAATTTTGTCATTTCCTTCAAGCGCTTTTACCATTTGTTGCAGCGATGGCAGACCAACGCTATGGCAGCCGGGGCACCAGCTTTGAAAGCAATACACCACTTTAAACTTTCCGTCATAATCTGAAAGTTTTATGGGGTTAATTTTTTCACCTTCTCCATTTACCCATAATGGTACATTCCATTCAGGCGCTTTGGCGCCACCAATTCCGTAAGTATTTTTTGTAGATGTCATTGTATCTCCTTTTATTTTTTTTTGTTTTTGTGTACATGCTTCAGTAACAAAAAAGCTAAGAGCAAGCAACACAGCAAAGATTTTTTTATGCTTAATGTGCATGTTCTTTTAATTTTTCCGGAAACATCTTTTTTAATTTGGCTACTTTAGGGTTAATAACCGCATAACAATACCCGGTATAAGGGTTTCGGTTATAATAATCCTGGTGATACATTTCCGCCGCATAAAAAGTATCTAACGGGCTAAGTTCCGTTACTACTTTCTTATTAAGATGAGTTTGAAACCCGTCTATTACAGCTTCCGCAATTTGCTTTTGCTCATCGTTGTGGTAATAAATAACCGAACGGTATTGTGTACCTGCATCAGCACCTTGTTTGTTTAAGGATGTGGGGTCGTGGCTGCTCATAAAAACTATAACCAGGTCTTCGTAACTGATTACGTCCTTATCAAAACTTACCTGTACTACTTCTGCATGGCCAGTATTGCCATTGCATACTGAGCGATAATCGGGATTAGGCATACTGCCGCCGGAATAGCCAGAAACTACTTTCTCTACGCCTTCCAAACGCTGTAAAACAGCTTCAACGCACCAAAAACACCCGCCGCCAAATGTAGCCATTTCAATATTTTTCATTGTTTTAAATTTTTATTCTTGTACTCTGCAGTTACCGTAATAATCCTGATGGTATTCTTCTGCTTTATAAAATGTTTCTAAAGGTTCAACCTCAGTTGTAATTGTTTTGTTTTTTTGTTCTTTTATTTTGCTGTAAACATCTTTCACTGCATCATACTGTTCATCGTTTCTATATAAAATAATTGAGCGGTACTGGGATTTGGGATAGATTTTATTGTCATTTCCAGTTGTCCCATATTTTTTTAAGAAAAGCTCTACCAGTTCTCTATATGAAATTTTCTCTGCATTAAACTCTACATTCACCACTTCTGCATGCCCGGTTTTTCCTCCGCATACATCATGGTAAGTAGGATTTACAGATGTGCCGCCTGCATAACCAGACACAGCATCAACTCCCCAGAAACATCCTCCACCAAATGTTGCTAATTGTGTATTCATTTCTTTTTTTGTTTTTTAATTAACGGGCCACTGTCAATAGCACTAATGATAATCTTCTGCTTTGTAAAAGGTATCTAATGCAGTGACCTCTGTAGTAATATCAATACCTGCCTGTTCCATTTTTTCTTTAACCTTATTTCTTACCACCAGTTCTTGTTGTTCGTTTCTGAATAAAATAATTGACCGGGTTGGTGATTTTGGATTCCAGTTATTGCTGCTATCTGTAGTACCATACTCTCTTAAAAACATATCTACCAACGTTGCAAAAGATATAACCTCCGGGTCAAACTCTACGTTTACCACCTCTGCATGCCCGGACCTTCCACTGCAGACATCATCATAATCCGGATTAATCCAAATGCCCCCGGCAAAACCAGTTATTACTTTAATAACACCTGGAATTTGAATAAAGTATTCTTTAACCTCACTGTAACACCCTTTGCCAAAAGTTGCAAACTCCGTTTTCAATTATTCAATTTTTTTTATTGTGTAAAGTTCGTTTACCGTAGTGCTCAACGGGTAATTCATAGCACACTACTATTTGTAAATTATTCCTTACCGGTAACTTCCTTATCTAAAGAGAGTGAGTTAATACAATACCGCAGGCCACTTGGCGCAGGGCCATCAGGAAACACATGCCCAAGATGTGAATCACATACATTACACTGCACTTCAATCCGTGTCATGCCCCATGATTTATCTTTGATGTATTTAATAGCATTTTCTTTTGCAGGCTGTGTAAAGCTGGGCCAGCCGGTACCCGAATCAAACTTTTCACCACTATCAAACAGCAGGGTATCGCAACATACACAGTGATACTTTCCGGGGGAGTGACTTTCGCAATACTCTCCTGAAAAGCTGGGTTCTGTGCCGTGTTTACGGGTAATACGGAATTGCCCTGGGGTTAGAAGTTCCTTCCATTCTTCTTCTGTTTTTTCCACCCTTTTATCTGGTACAGGGTTAGCTTTAGAGCTAAAGTTGAGTACATCATTCCAGTTAAGCATAATATCTCCTTTTTTGTTTGCAAAGATATTTTACAGCAGCTACGGAATGATAGCACATAGGTCACGGTTATTTGTAAATTATTCCTGACGCCGGGTAAACACTACTTAATTGAAGGCTCACTTAATTTTACAAGGCAGCAGAAACTCATTTGCGTTTGGAGCGGAATTTGAGTGGGCTTTGTTTTGTGCTTTTCTTAAAGAAATTACTAAACGCCTGTATATCGGTAAACCCAAGGTCGTCTGCAATAGTGCTTACAGGCTCATCTGTATAAAGCAATTGCCTTTTTGCTTCAATAAGCCTTCTGTCATTAATTATCTGAAGTGGCGTTTTATCAATATATTTTGCAAAAATGTTTGAGATGGTTTTAGGGGATTTAAACAACAGCCTGGCGTAATCAGAAACCTTTGTGTACTTTTTATAATGTTGCTCAACAAGATAGCTATATTCCCTGATTATAGCTATACCTGCATCATCTTGTCTTATATTGAAATTTTTTTGCCGGTAAATCCGTGCACACAGAATAAGAAACCTTTTTAAAAGGGCGCCAAGCATTTCCATTTTGTAACTGTCATTTTCTTCCATTTCCATCATCAGTATTTGCCATAGCATAGAAAAATGTTCAATTTTCTTTTGCGGTATGATGATTTTGGGTATAGAGGATGCTCCAAAAAACAGAAGACCTTTACAACCTAAGTCGTTATCGTTTTGTTCAATACAATAAAAATCCCGGTTAAATTGTATAATGTTTAGTTCATCAAAGTTGTATTCTTTTACCTTATGAAATTCGGTAAGGAATAAGATACAATTTTTGCCCAGGCTTATCTTTTGATTATCTATAACAAAATCTGCATTTTTCTTTGTATTCCAGATTACGCTGAGGCTGGTCTTTAATTCTTCCCTAAACATATAAGCCCTTTCGGGTACAATGGACCCAATAAACAGTATTTGATTTTGATTCCCTATATATCGCATTTACACACGAAAATATGGCTTAATTTAATACAACACCTCCGTAAGCAGTCTTAATCCATCCCTAAATAATCCTCAATCGCTCCTTAATTATTTCTCAATCGTAAGACTACTATTTTTAGCTAAACTTATTCACATTTTGAGATTTATTTTAAAAAAATGCAGAATTTATTTTTATGTTTGTCGCCCAACAAAAGAAAGGAACTATGATACAGACGATTAATCCAAACATGATTTTATTAGCCAGGGAAGCCAGAGGCTTCAGCCAATCGGTGCTGGCTGAGAAGCTGAACAGTTACAAGGCCAATATCTCCAGGCTGGAGCATGGCGATACTGCTGTTGATGAGGAAGTATTGGCAGCACTTTCAGAAGCCACCAACTATCCCCCGCATTTCTTTTTGCAAAAAGGCGAGATTATGCCGGTGAACCTGAGCTACCGCAAGCGGAAAAATGTACCCGCCAAACTTATAACACCCATTGAAGCACAAATGAACATCATCCGCCGCCATGTGCAAACGGTAACCCGTGCTATGGAGCAATTAGTTCCTGAACTGCCTTTGTATAAAGTGGATGAAACCAATACCCCGGAGAAAATAGCGGCTCTGGTAAGAAAGAAATGGAATATACCTGCCGGTGCCGTTGAGAACCTTAGTAAAATATTGGAAGAAAAAGGAATCATCATCAGCAGTTTTGATTTTGGAACAGACAGGGTGGACAGCCGCAGTATGCTTACAGATGATAATTACCCTATCATCTTCCTCAACAAAAACCTGCTGGGTGACAGGCAGCGGTTTTCACTGGCTTTTGAATTGGGGCATTTAATCATGCACACCTTTTGTACCGTGCCGCATGACCGGGATATAAGCCATGAAGCCAACCTGTTTGCTGCTGAGTTCTTAATGCCTGCAAAGGATATTCTGAAAGACTTTAAAGACGGTGTTACCCTTTCGCTCTTAGGCGAACTGAAACGCAAATGGAAAGTGAGCATGATTGCATTATTATACCGGGCTGATGATTTAGGGTTGCTTACCACGAATCAAAAAAGATACCTGGTGCAACAGTTTAACGACCAGAAAATAAGAAGAAGGGAACCGCAACAATTAGACGTACCCAAAGAAAATCCGCAACTGATGCAAAGGCTACTGGCTGATTTTATGAGTAAAACAAAGTTGGGCGTAATACAATTGTGTACGGTACTTGCTATTGAACATGAAGATTATTTAGCTTACTACGGCTAAGAAAGGAAATAAACTACTGACCCGGATTTATTAACAGACAAAACGAACCACGATGAGTATTACAGAAAACACAATTGAAGTAAAGCCCTACAGCCTGACAGAACTGGCAAACATTTATGGCATAACCAATCGTACTATGAAAAGCTGGATTGTCAGGCATAATGAGGCAATAGGTGAAAAGGTAGGCAGGTTGTATAATGCCAAACAAGTAGCAATTATCTTTGACAGGTTGGGACTGCCAGGGAAAGCAGTGGAATATTAAAATAATTTTGAGTTATGACAAAAAAAGAAATTGACTTAAAAGGCGGTGTACTTATTATTGGTTCATTGCTGTGGCAAGACTATTTGGATAAACCAGGTGATGATATACGCAAAAATTGGAGAGCAAATTCGTTGTCAATTACTAATAAAATTCAGGTCAGAATACCAATCAGGTATGGCAGGTTTTCAGAAAAGAGCCAGATTTATACAATGGTATTTTCAAATGCTTGCAAACGAAAGTCGGGTACAGCTTTCGTAGTACCTTTTTTATCCCAAATACAAAGTAATAAACAACTAATTAACGAAGCGGAAAAATTATCAGAAGCCGAAGGAATGAAAAAGAAATTCGTAGCAGGCGATGATGTGTGGAGTGTATTAGGCATCTTGATAAACCCAAAACATAATGGGGCAAAAGTTAAAAGAAATCTTGTTGCACTTTGGAATAATTCATTGAATAAAGCATTTGATGAGAAACTTTTTAGGATTGGTAAAGAAAAGCCTTGTTTAAAGAGTAATGGTGTTTTAGATATTCCCTGGCCTTCTACTATTGACCCTCGCAAAAGTGAAGAATTAAGTAGTTATGATTTTATTATTGCTACTGCTACCAAGCCTACAAAGTATCCATTAATAAAAGAATTATCTGGCTGCGTAAAAAATGATACCGGCAGATACTATTTCGTTGAAAATTATAAATCAGGTATTGTTACATTTCAGGATTTACAGGTAATGAGTTCGTAAAGCAACATAGTTTAATCTTTGAAGTAATTAATCACCGCTTTTACAAAGCGGCTTTTTTTTATACCCGTTCCACGCAAAACTTTCATTAGACAGAATCGGACAAAATCATCCGAAACTTACAAATACTTACAACTTCTTTCAACAACTTGCTGAAACTTGCTCAAAGTGGAAAGTGACCCCTTTGCCCCATAGTATGTTTGTGTTGTCAATCGGAATTAACAAACTAAAAAATAAAAAAGATGAGACAACAGGCACTACGAAAAGAAAGAACAACAAGACCCACGATGAGGGTTGTAAAAGGGCTGAAAGACACACAAACCGAATTAGCTCCACTCGTAAACACAGCATGGAATTTTGCTTACAGCAGCCTCTGGAACTGTACCCAATTCTCTCAAAAGGAAATTGATACTGCCAAAGAAAAAATTGAAGAATACCTGCGGCTGGCAAAGCATCCTGAAAAAGCATTTTCCATTTTCTGCCAGCGGGTACTGCTTACCCGGTATTATATCAGTAAGAACAGCAGCCGCTATGTTCCCCTGCCATCCGTATGGCTTGACCGCACAAACGAAAACGGTTTTGCCGGTACAAAAGCCTGGTATGATGAAATCAAATCTGTAAGGGAATCATTGCCCAATTACAAAAACGAATTGAAAGCAATGGCTGAAGCCGTGCTGGAGTTCAGCGAAGAACCAACGATTCAGAATTATCAATACTGGAGAAAATATTTTATAGACAAGCAAACGCCGGGACTTTTGAACCTGTTCCAGGTAGTAGCTATTCAGCAACTGTGCAACAACTAAGCAATGACCCGTACCCCAAAACCATATTACGATGAGCAGGGCCATTTGATAATCCGTCCCTACCGCATGAAGGATTTAGCAGCTATTTACTGTGTAAGTACCAAAACCATGAAGCGGTGGATTGATAGCAAAGCCCCTGCTTACAGTAACAAAACAAAAATGTTCTTTACCATAGAACAGGTAACGGGCATATTCACAGCACTTGGCGTACCACAAAAAATTGCACTTGTAGTACCACTAAAAGAATTAAAACAAGCAGTTTAAAATATTTCCTATGGAAACTAAAACAACAAGCGAAACCACATCCAGCAGCATACTGCTCACGGGGATAGTGTTCTTAGCCAACCTTGACTTTGTAGGGCTATTGGACTATGCCTTAAAAGCTGGAATTGGCGGAGCCATCTGGCTGGGATTTAAACTTACCGCTGATTATTTAGAAAGAAAAAGAAAGAGCAAGTAATGAGTGCTGCTGCAAAAATATTAACCGGCACACTCGTAGGCGCAGGTGTAGTAGCTGTGTATGGCTATGTAAAGAAGCTAAAGAAAACACAGGCTGAACTGGAAATCATTCCTACTGCTAACCTGTACCAGCTAACCTGGAACGCCATCGTTGTCCGTGTTGATGTCCTGTTGAAAAACCCGACAAAGGGGACTTTCTCTATAAAGTTCCCCTTTGTTAAACTTATCAGCAATGGTACAACGGTAGGCAGCAGCCAGGCAGTGAACAAGGATATAAAAATTCCCCCTTATGGTGAAGTGGTTATCAGTAAACTACTGGTAACAATACCGGTCAGCAGTTTCTTTTCCGTGGCAAGTGATGTATTGAAAAACCTGCAGAACAAAAAGCCGGTGAAGCTGACCATCAAAGTGATGACAACGGTAAACCTGGGATGGACAGAACTTCCTTATGAGAGCAATAATGAAGTAACTATTAAAAAGTAAAGTGTGGAAGCAACTAAAAAAAGACATATCAAAAGCGGAAAGGAATATGACCACCTGTTTCCCATAGCAGAGGGCAGCAATTCCACCATCCGCAAAAATGCGAATGTCTATCATACGGTTGATTTTATACCGAGAGTGGTGAACGAAACACTTTATCAAACCAAATCATTAGCTGAACAACTAAAAACAAACAATACCTATGAAACCTGTAAAAATATCTGGCACTTCGTATATGAACACATTAACTACAAAAAAGATGCACCGGGTTATGAGCAAATAAGAAACCCGGCAAGAGCCTGGCACGACCGTTTTAGTGGGGTAGATTGTGACTGTTACTCGGTTTTCATATCCAGTATCCTTTCCAATCTCGGCATAGCCCATACGTTGCGTATTACCAAATATCACCGTGACTACTTTCAGCACATCTACCCCATCGTGCCTTTTCAAAATGGTTATATCACCATTGATTGTGTGACTGACCGCTTTAATTATGAAGTACCATTTAGTGAAAAAAAAGATTATCCTATGGATTTACAATATCTCAGTGGCTTTGATGATGGTTTTGAAATAAATGGTGCCGGTGATGGCATGGCCGAGCTGGGCAAACTTATCCAGCGTAAAATGGGTGGTGGTAAAAAGCCCTCACCATTGAAAGCCAAATCACCAGTACCGGTTAAAAAGTCAATGCCGTTTATGAAAAAGAAAGCGGCGCTGCTTACCAAAGGGAGCAACCTCAATCCTGTGGAAACTCCAACTCCCGTAACTGCCGGAAATCCAAAACCCAAGAAGAAAAAGTTCCTGGGCAAGATGCTGAATGTGGTGAATAAGGCTAACCCTGCTACGGTGCTGCTGCGTAATGGCATTCTTGCCAGCATGAAACTGAATATCCGCAATGCAGCAGGCCGTCTTCGCTGGAGTTACCTTTCACCACAGCAGGCATCGGCAAAAAGTATTGACCCGGTAAAATTTCAAAAGCTGATTGCAGCAAGACAGAAATTAGAAAAGATATTTTTCGGTGCAGGCGGCAATCCGAAAAATCTAAAGAAAGCCATCCTCGGTGGAAAGGGCAACAAAGACAAAGCAGTGAATGGGCTGGATGGATTTGGCATGATTGAACTGGAAGGTGTGGAATACATGAATGCTTACACACCCATAAGCGAACTGTTAGGTACTGAGATTTACTATAATGAAAATGTAAATGGCATGGAAGGATTTGGTGAACTCGGTGAACCCATTACCATGAGCACCATAGCGGCGGCAGCGGGTGTGATAGCAGGTATTGTTGCCATGCTGAAAGATGTGGGCAATATTTTTCAGAAGAAAACAAAAGGATCTGAAGATTTTGACGAAACAAAAAATGAACAGGCAGATAAAGAAAATCCAGTGCCAGTTCCAACCACTGCCACACCGGGAATAGTACCAACGGTTACAGTAAAAGAAAATTCAGAAACTCCGGGAGTAATTGTGAAAACAGCAACACCAGGGTCCGAATCCGGTAATACTGAAGTTGTAAAGTTTAACACTGAGCAACAAATGGTGGAGACTAAATCAGAAACAGTCCCTGTCAATACATCTGAGGCTAATGTAACAACAAACCAAAACACGGATAATCCTGGCAACAACAATGACAATCCTGGTTTTTGGGAAAAGAATAAGAAATGGCTGAAGCCGGTTGCTATTGGTGTGGGAGGCTTAACCATTATCGGGATTGGCTATGCCATGATGAAAGGCGGTAAAACACAAAACAAATCCTCACCACAAGGTGGTGGTTTATCAGGCGCACCCAATTACAAAAAACGAAAGAACCACAAACGAAATAAATCCAAACAACAAAAGAAAAAATCAGTAGCCCTGCTCTGATTCAATCCGTACACTTTTAAAACAAAATTCAATATGGCTAAAGCGAAAAACTCATACAAGAAAAATGCCCGGAAGAAAAATTTCCTGAAAGGCATGAATGAAGAATTGCCTACCAAAGGCAATGTAAAAAACACGGTACTGGAAACCGGCAAGGATTTACTGGTAGCCGTACTCGGCGGCGGGCTGATAGGCTCTGCTATCGGAAGGCCATCACTGGCCATTGGTTTGGTAACAACCGGAACCGGTCACTACACGCAAAACCGTTTGCTCACCTTGCTGGGCATAGGAATGATGGCAGCCAATGGTTTTCAGAAAAGCAAAGCCGTTAATGGCCTGGAAGGTTTGGATGGCGTAAAAGAAAGGCTGATGGCTTACAAAGAAAACTTTTCTGAAAAGCTCTACTTAGACAAAATCATCAAACAAAAATCAGCCGCAGCAGCAACCAACGGTATAGGTGAACTGCAATACTTCAATTACAACAATGACCTGAGTGGTGGATTGAATGCTTTGGAGAGCATAGAGAACCAGCTTATAGAAAGCGGTATGCAGTTTCAGCAAATGACAGGCGCAGCACTTCCTGAAATGGAGGAAGATGACCAGTGGGAAGAAAGGTTGTATTAACCCCGCCCCTAAAGAGGGGTAAAACAAAAACACTTAAACAAACAATTATTTAATAATCACGCCTAACTCCCCTTCAGGGGTTAGGGGGTAAACTCAAATTTTATGTTAGGACTCTTAGAAGGTATTGAAGAATACAATAACCAGGGCGCATTACTCGGACTGGAAGGTGTAGATGACGGCGAACTGCTCGGCGCATTGCGTAAGATGAACCCTGTGCAGCGTTTGCGTATGGTTTCCAAATTATCCAACACCGGCTCGCCCAGCAAAGGCTCAAGGGCGGAAATGGAAAAATTCTTCGGCGAACTGCCGGTGCATATCAAAGAAGCATTGGTAAAAGGCGACCTGCGTTTAGCGGATAGTATAATCTATTCCATCAAGCCGGTTACTTCCAAAACAATCAAGCTGTTTGAAACGCAGGATGATAAAGAAATCGGTTTGCGTAATATCAGCAATTCCAAATTGCCCAAGAACCAGGCATTCCTGGCAAGCGGCATTATCCTGCTGGCCGGTACATCTGCCGATGCAAGCAAAGACAAAGTGATTGCCACTAATTACAAAGGGCTGGAAGAATTTCCTGCCATTGCAAATGGTGAGTTCAACCTGAAAAGCAACAAGAAACAAATTGTACCGGAAACCAGCAATGCTGTTTTTAAAACAGGCAGCAACCGCAATGTACCGCTGGGTTATTACAAACTGGCCAATCCACGCCTCATCCACGATGATGTGCTGATTGAAATGACAGTGGAACTCGGCACAATGGAGGGCATACCGCAGAACACCTATATCTATGCGGCCATGCACGGAACGATTACCACTCCGTAAAAGTAATTAAGAGTTTCAGTTACTACTAACTTGAGGCGAAAGCTGAAAGTTAAAACGGCGGAGAGGGATGGGTAATAACTCTCCGCCGGTAGTAGCTGATTTTTAAAAAAGGAATCTGAATAATCCGTACTAATCCGTACCCTATGCAAACTGTAAAGAAACGATTTGACATTGCTGTAACCGAAGCTGGTAAAACATTCAGCAAAACATTTGAACTGGATAAAAACATTACAGCCGTAAAAGGCATATTGTTTACATCTGATAAAGATGATTTGCTGTACTACAGGGGTTCACAAAAGGTAGAAATCAACAAAGAGGAGATTTTCCCTGAGAACTATGAGAGCAAGTTGCTTTTGTCCGGTATCAATGTTTCACCCAACAACCGCTACTATGATTTAGGCAATCAGCCAGCAGGCAACGGTGCTATCAAAGTAGAATACAAAGACAGCAATGATAGCCGTGCCCTGTTTACTCCTTACCGTGTTTCACTGTATGTAGAATGTGTGTTGCAATGATGAAGGAGCAGGTTATCATACAACCAATAAGTATCAGCAAGAGAGGTCAGCAAAACTTCTTCCAGGTAAAACTGCCCAGGGATACGCATAGAATCATTGGTATTGAAACAGGCTTGTACCTGCTGAATGTACCGGGTTATGTTATACCGGCATCCGAGCAATCAATGCTGATGCGAAGAAATAACCTGATGGGTGTGGTTAAACTTCGGGCAAACGGAAAACCAGATGTATTTTATTCAAAGGAGGTGTTTGAAAGGGACATTAATATCAGTGCTGGTGAAATGAAAATTGTTCCTCCACCGGTAGTTTCAGAAGAAAGAACCCCCTTAAGAAAACTGGATGAGCAACCAGATGGCAACAGCTTTGATTATTTCACTCACTGGACACACGGAGCAAAACGGGAAGAAGACCCTTTGAACATTTGTGGCTGTGCTTTTATCAACGGGCAATATAAAGATGCCATTGGTGAATATTTTTATATGGATGTCAGCTATAAAATAATGCTCTATATCTGGATTGAAAGAAAGACAAATCAGCAGCAATGACAATTAACCTGGCACTGGAATATATAGCAAGGCGGATGAGGGAGCTTGGTTACGGGGATGATTACAGCATCCAGTTCAGGCATTTTGTATTGTCTTCAAAAGCAAAGCTGAAAATACATGCCGGAAGCCAGTTGTTTATCCTGATTGAACCATCAGAGAGCATTGCTGTAAGAAGTGATAGCGGCGTATTTGATGTTACAACCGAAAATGTAAATGAACTGCATTATGAACACCGGGGAGAGATACGGATAAGAAACTATACCGTCATTACCCAACATGCAAGATTTATTCAGGTAATACCAAACGAAAACAAACCATGCCCATAACACACGATAATTACGACCAACTGAAAATTGATAAGCTGCGGCATTACCTGGAAGACATGACAGCAAAAGGACATGCCAAACCTTACGAAGTTTTTGTGGACAGCCTGAAAGTTGTTCCCAAAACGGAAGACCCGAAAGATTTTGAAAACTATGAGTATTACATGAATGATGATACGGAAAAAATCCGAATTGTTATTTATAACTCTAACCTATCACCACGCAATGACCAGTATTGTTTTTATGTAAAACAGCATAAACAGGACAAAGGATTGAACGGCCTCGGTGATATAGAAAACATCATCCAGGAAAAACTGACTGCAAGGGATAAAGAACATGAAGTGAAACGGATGCAGGAGGAACTGACGGAGACCAAACAAAAGCTGGAAGAAGCGGAAGAATATATTGATGAACTGGAAGAAAAATTGGAGTTGTCTGCTAACGATAAGCACAAATTAAAAAATATTGACCTGGTAGAACTCGGTTCTGCCGTGCTGGGCAGGTTGGCTGAAAAGAATGCTGATGTGTTAAGCGGTTTAGGTTTATCAGGTATCGGTAATAAGGAACAAAAACAATTAGATACTCCGCAACCACAAGGTGAAGTCAGTTTTCAAAAGAAAACTGATACCGCAGCAGTAACAGAAGAAGAACAGCAATACATTGCCACCTTAAAGCAACTACAGAACTGCTTTGATGAACCACAAATGGTTGCGGTGATTGGCATACTCAATCAACTGATGGTCGACCCGTCACAGGTGGAGCCTGTGGCGGATTTACTTAACGCAAAAACTTAATAACTATGAAAAAATATCAGTACGACATTTCCATTGAAGCCAAAACAGAAGCAGAGGCCGATGCAAAGATGACAGCACTCATAACATTGGCTTCAAAACTCAGTCAGAAAGAATTGACTAAGCTGGCACATACCATTATGAATGACCCGATAAAAACAGCTTTGGCAAAAAAGTATCTCGGCGTTTAAGCCCCCTAACCCCCTAAAGGGGGAATAAGAAATCCAATATCCTATGAACCAGGAAACTCCCATCCACCAACAGGACGAATTTACCCTTGAGGAAAAAATCAAGTATGGCATACTCGGCGTGATTGTGCTGGGTGGGAGTTTCTTTATTGGCAGAAAGCTGGTACGCCGGGCTAAGTCCTATTCGGAAGAAAAGAAAACTTATGAGGAAGGTAATGAAGCGACTTATGCCAAACAACTGAAAATGGCTTTTGACAATGATATGTGGTTTGGCTGGGGAACTGACGAAGAAGCTATTCGCAAAGTGTTAAGGGCAATACCAAGCAAGGAGTATTTCAGAAAAGTTATTAATTCCTATCAAAAACTGTATGCAAGAAGTCTGATGAAGGACATGCAGGATGAACTGACATCCGCTGAGTACAATGAGATGCTGGCTATCCTTTCGGTAAAACCGGAAAGAGGAAAAACATTGCAGCAGCCCAAACTGACCAGTGAACAGATACTATCCTGGGCAAAAAGGTTAAGGTCGGCGTTTAATGAGAACACCTGGGGATTTTTGCCGTATGGAACGGATGAAGATGCAATAAAAGCAGTGTTCCAGGAAATACCTACACAGTCGGCATTTGCACAAGTGGCGGCAGCATACAAAAAGGAGTATAATGATGACCTGATGGCCGACTTAAAAGATGAACTCACTGTGTTTGAGTATGCTGATATGATGGGCATCCTTACCAAAAAACCGAAGATGTAAACTATGAAAACGAATCAACACAATAAAAAGCAGAAAAGGAAGCGGATTGTGATTACGACCCTGGCGGTGGGAGCAGCAGGTATCCTGGGTTATTTTGGCTGGCAGTATTACAAAAAGAAAAAAGGGAAGAACAGCGATGAGCCCGATGTATCATTCAAAAAGAAAGAACCGGAGGATATTAAACCGGTTTATGTTGATACACCTGCTTATACCCCGGCGATAAAACCCAAAATTAAACCAAGACCAAAGCCGCAAGTAATTTATGATAACCCTTTCCTGGAAGTACCACCGGTGAGCAAGGACGGTTTTCCACTCAAGCGGGGAAGCAAGGGTGAAAAGGTAAGGGCATTACAGGAAGTATTGATTGCAAAACATGGTAAACAAATATTGCCCCGCTATGGCGCTGACGGTGATTTTGGACCAGAAATGTCCGCTGCACTAAAGAAACTGAAACTTCCTGCAACGATTGAACAGAGCACCTACAATGTACTGATGCAGGGACAGAAAATAAGCAGTGGAAATGGAAGCGGCAGTCTCGCTCAACAATTTATTGCAGCAGCAACCAAAAAAGATTTTAACCAGACCATTCAGTTACTCAAGCGGCTTAAATCAAAAGATGATTATAAAGAAGTAAGCGGTGAATTTAAAAACTACCGTATTGGCGGCGGAGTTCGGCAGACACTTGTTAATGCACTGCTCAATACATTCAGCAAAGAAGACCAGAAGCAGACTATCCGTTTTGAGTTCCTGCGGATGGGGCTGCAGTTTGATGGCAAGAAATGGAGTTTAGACGGATTTGACGGGGTGAGTATCGTAACCATTGAACCCGCAACTGTTTGGGTGAATGCTAACCAGGCAATAAAAGTTCCCGCTAAAATGGTACTCGGCAATGAAGTAACCAAACGGCTTGACTACACTCTCTTTGAAAACAACGGCAAGCATTTTTTAGTGCAAACAAAATCAGTAACACAACTATAAAACTCAATTTATGAAAAGACATATCCGCTACATCGTTGTACACAGTACCGCAACATTTGACCCAAAGGTTTCCCAGTTCTATGGCCACTATCATTATGTGGTGGAAAGAACCGGCGAAATAAAAAAAGTACATGGCGATACCGCTATCATAAAGAATGTGGAGAAGGTGGATAATGAAGCCATCCATATCGCCTATGCAGGCGGCAGAAATAAAACCGGTACACTTGGCGACACCAAAACACCCAACCAGGAAGAAGCCCTCTTTAATAAAATTGTGGCACTCTCCATTAAATATCCAGGTGCTGCTATTGTGGGGCATGATGAACTGGAACCGGGTTCCATCTCACCTGGCTTCAGTGTGAAGGAATGGATAAAAAATTATGAGCCAGACCTTAACCTTTCCAAAGCCAGTTAACCAATTAATCCATTTTAAATCCAACCCTATGTTACAATCTATATTAAAAACCATGACTGAAAGAGGCTATAAAATTTACAGCCGCCCTTTTGAACTCAATATTGTGGGCATTCGTGCCAACAGCACCGTGCCTAATAGTTTTGACGACACCCTCAATATCTTTTATAAAAACTCATCCGGTGACTGGCAGCACCACCGCTGCCCGGCAACAACTGACCCTGGCACGTTCTGGCTGCGTAACCTGATGAACCCCCAGGGTACGGCTATATTGAAGCAGGGACAGTATATCGGCTCACACGGTATCGGTATGCACCGGGGCAAATACTTAGCCCTTACGCAGAAAAGGCCTTTGACTGTAATCCGGGATTATGACCGTGATGCTATACTTGACTTTAATAATGGCAAAGAACAGACCGGCATATTCGGTATCAATATTCACCGGGCATCCATTAACGGTACAACAAAGTTTGTGGAGAAGCATTCCGCCGGTTGCCAGGTGTTTGCCAATATCAATGACTTCAACCTGATGATGCAGTTGGCGCAGCGCCATAAACAGCTTTATGGTAATGATTTTACCTACACACTGATTGATGAGAGGGCTTTAGTCCGTGAAGCAAAAAAAAATTAATGTTTGACCTGGTGGGGCTGGGTATTGCCACAGCCCTGGGCTTCGCTACTTATCAGCTTGTAAAAGACCCGTAATGAGAAAGTTTATAGCAGAATTATTTAAAGATAAAAACGGCTGCTACAGTTTAAGGGAACTGGCAATCGCATTGCTTCTCCTGGCACTGATAGCAAGCTGGATAGCACAGCAGTTTTTCAATAAAGCTGTTCCTGAATTTATGTTTTACTCTTTTGCAAGCCTGATTGGTGCCGGTTGCTTTGGTTACTCTATTGAACGCAAATCAAATATTGACAATAACAATCCTACAATCTGATATGAAAAACTTAAAAACAATACTTACCCTTTTAATTGGTGCCGTTATCGGCTTTTCCTTTTGCCAGTTCTTTCACCGAAACTGCCCCGATGTTTATCCTCCGGTTAAGATTGCTGACAGCAAGGCTTCAGAACTGGAAAAGAAAGCACAGGATACAGAAGCAAAGTACCTGCAAAAGATAGATTCTGTCCAGCAGCGTACACAAGCCCTGAACGAATCCCTTAAAAAAACAAAAAACGCATTGGATAAAACCAAAAGAAAAAACATTGAGTTGCAAACACAGGTATATGATTTAATTGACAGGCAGAGAGTTTATAAAGAGGTGCTTGATACAGCCAGCTTTATTACCGGGTGTGATTCGCTGCAAAACAGGGTTGAAGAACTAATTACCGAAACAAATCTACAGGACAGCATACAAACCGCAATCACAGACAATCTGCATGAGCAGCTTCTGCAAAAAGATTCTGTTATCCTGCTGAAAGATTCGCTGTACCAGCAACTGAACAAATCATTTGAGCAGAGCATCGAACAGCAGAAACTGCTGGAGCAACAGGCAAAATTCTACAAGAAAAAATATAAACGACAACGGCTCGGCAGCAAATTAAAAAACCTGGGGCTGCTTATTATATCCGGGTTTGCTGCCTCCCAACTTATTCACTAATCCAAAATGTTTACATGGCTGCGAAAGAAAAGACAATTGTAGCTACTGCCACATTTGTTACATCCCTTTTATCCTACCTCTATGCAAAGGAAGCGGATAAAGACTCAGTGGCCTATGTGATGGTGGGCGGTTTTATCGGTTCCCTTCTTGGAGAAGGTATAGCAGAGGCTATAAAAAAGAACAGTTCGGACAATAAAAATAATTCAGATGCCAATAGAAATATATAACAACGGGCCTTCACTGAAAATTGTAAACGGAGGCAGTGTAATCCTGGTAAGCAAAATTCAAATTAAGACTATTGAAACCATCCGTAATGATGTGATACGGCTGGACATTGGTGAAGGGGCATTGAAAAACATTTATGTCAGGTTCGCTGATGTAACAACTCCGGCAGGTCTGGCTGATGCAGGCCAGTTAAGAGATGCTATTAACGCCATGCTGTTAAGCAATGTGGCAGGTGGGGCAACTGAAATAAAACAGGACACCGAAATAGGTATTTTGAACGGTATCCTTGGTGCGCTGAACGACCTGAAAGGAATTATGAATACCGGCGGAGGTGGGGGTATTAAGCAGCCTGTCCGCATAGATGAATCCACACCTAATGTGGTTTATTACGGATATGCTGCCATCGGCTCTGCCATTGATGCGCCAGTTTGGGCAATCCAGCGTGTTACAAGAGCCAATGATATTATTGTGTATGAGTGGGCTGACGGAAATGAAAACTATGATAATGTTTGGGAAAATCGCTACATGCTGGACTACTCCGGTATCGGTATTATCAGGGAATAACCATCCATTAAGAAACCATGAAATACCAAACCATACCTGAAATTGTGCTTGGCGAAACTCCGGAAGTTAATGTTCCGGAGTTAGCTGTTTCTTATACAAGGAGCAGGCAGAAAGATTTTGGTAAAATCACTTCATCAAAAGATGCGGCTGATTTTATCAGAAATACTTTCAATGAAGGTGAAGTAGAATTGCAGGAACAGTTCATCGTTCTTTATCTCAACCAGGCAAATGAAATCATCGGTTATTATAAACACTCTAAAGGGGCTATTAATGCAACAGTAGCCGACATTCGCATTATTCTTGCCACTGCTTTAAAAAGTTTAGCAGTGTCAATGGTAATTGCACATAATCATCCGTCCGGCAACCTAAAACCTTCAAGAGCAGATGAACAATTAACAGCAAAGATTAAAGAAAGTGCTGCCATGATGGAAGTGCGGTTGCTTGACCATGTGATTGTAACAAGGGACAGTTATTATTCTTTTGCCGATGATGGTTTATTAGGATTGGATGGCTTAAATAATAAAGAGGAACAGTTTGTTGCTGCGATTGAATTTGATTTAGCTACTAAGAAGTCACACAATAAAATATCCGTAGAAAAGCTGGCTGCTTCATTTGGTATCATTGATAAAAATGACGTAAAAGAACTGACAGAGCTTGCCATTGTAAACCGGGCAAGATTGCTGGGGCATAGCGGGGGGACAGTGAAGCAAAGATTTGACCAGATAGTTGAACTCTATCAAAGCCAGGTAAATCTATCACACCGCACTTCACAAAGTATTTTACTGCAGCAATATTCTACACCTGCGCCCATTGGTTATTTAGCAGGTGTGTTTTGTGAGATTGATAAACTTCAGTTCAATGGAGGCTTTGCTTTTGAACCATCAGCAGGCAATGGCTTATTGACTATTGCTGCCAAACCTGAAAGAGTATATGTAAATGAACTGGATAGTTTTCGTAACCGCAACCTGAAAACGCAAGGTTTTGCAAACGTCTGGCAAAGAGATGCCACAAAACCTTTCTTTGATGTGCAACGCACATTTATGGCAGTAATGACAAACCCACCATTTGGCAAAATGGAAACGGAAGTTATGTTTGATACTTTTCCGATTAAACCCTTAGAGCATGTGATGGCTTTAAGGGCCTTAGACTGCATGGTTGATACTGGTAAGGCAGCCATCATCATTGGTGGCCATACTACCTGGGATGACAAAGGCAGAATCACAGCAGGTAAAAACAGGATTTTCTTTAACTACCTATACAGTCGCTATCATGTGGCTGATGTAATCAATATTGATGGCGCAAAACTTTATTCAAGACAGGGAACATCTTTTGATGTCCGCCTGATTTTGATTAATGGCAGAAAACAAACAGCATCTGGTGCAGCACCTGTTTACAATCCCGATAAAGACCATGAAGTAAAAGCCTTTGATGAGCTTTTTCAAAGAGTGATGGAAAGCCTCTCCCTTACCCTCTCCAAAGGAGAAGGAATAAAAACAGAACCTATGAAAAAAAATATTTCTTCATTAGAACAGGAAGCACAGAATTTAATGAAGCTGTTTAAAGCCCCTCCTTCGGAGGGGTTGGGGGAGGCTCTCGGAGCGCCTTACGAACCAGCATCCGAAAGTTGTGTCGTATTAAATACACAAGTGCCCGACAGTATGGCTTTTGAAACAAGACAGGCTGTACTAAGTATAAAAGAAGAAGTTGGCGGAGATATTGACAACTTTGTTCGCCACCGCTTAAAATATCCTAATAAAGCTGCGCTGTGTAAAGTTTTATCTGCTGAACAGATTGATGCGGTGGCAATGACTATTTATAATATTGAAGCAAGAAGCCAGGGCATGATTATCGGCGACCAGACGGGTATTGGGAAAGGACGGGTTGCTGCTGCTATGATACGCTATGCAGTGAACCAGGGTGTCAAGCCGGTATTTCTTACAGAAAAAGCAAACCTGTTCTCTGACATTTACCGTGATTTATCAGCCATTGGTTCAGGACATTTAAAGCCACTGATTGTAAACAGCAAGGAATCCAAGACAGATATAAAAGATGAGGATGGTGAAGTTATATACCAGGCACCGTCTCCCACCGAGCAGCAAAGTATTATCAGTTCGAGAACCGTATCTGCGCAATATGATTTTGTACTGGCTACCTATTCGCAGTTTAATTCTCCAGAAAAGAAACCCGAAAAACCAAACTTTCTCCGGGCTATTGCTGATGATAATATTTTTATCATGGATGAAGCACATAATTCCAGTGGCTCATCCAATACGGGTGAATTTCTGCAAGGTGTTGTTTCAAAAACCAAAGGTGTTGTATTCCTGTCAGCCACATTTGCGAAGCGACCCGACAACATGCCCATCTATGCTATGAAAACTTCCATTGCCGATTGCAATATGAGCAGGGATGATTTGGTGGAAGCTATTACAAGAGGCGGCGTGGCATTGCAGGAAGTGTTATCCTCACAATTGGTTGCTGAGGGACAAATGGTGCGCAGGGAAAGAAGTTTTGAAGGAGTGGAAGTAAATTATTTGTCTTTAGATACTAAGTCAGAAGAACACCGTGCCATTGCAGATAACATTACTGATATACTCCGTGATATTATTGCCTTCCAAACAAACTTCGTGGATGCACAGGTAGAGGAACTGGATAAAATTGCAGTAGCTGAAGGCAAAGAAGTTGCACTGCGTGAAGGTACTTCACAAGCTGGCGTTGATAATCAACCTTATTTTTCCAAAGTGTTCCAGGTAATTAACCAGATGCTTTTTTCTTTAAAGGCGGAAGCAGTCGCTGACCAGGCAATTAAAAGATTAAAGGAGGGAAAAAAGCCGGTGATTGCCTTCGCTTCTACAATGGGCAGCTTTATTGAATCAATGGAAAATGAACAGGGCGTTCCGGTTGGTGATGGCGATACTATCAATGCTGATTTTAGTGAAGTTCTTAAAAGAGGGTTAGATGGTATTTTACGTTATTCCGAAAAAGATGTGGACGGCAATGCTATTCACAAAAAATTTGAATTAAGTGAACTGCCGCCGGAAGCTCAAACCGAATACCACCGAATACTGGGAAAGATAAATAACGTCTCAACGGGTATTACTATTTCCCCGATTGATATTATCATCAAGAAAATAAAAGACGCCGGCTACAGTGTCGCCGAAGTAACAGGCCGTAAGTATGAACTGCAACTCAACTGGAAGGGCAGTAAGGCTTTGATACTGGCAAGAAAACGTATCAATACCAATGATGCTTTCCGGCAGTTCAATAATAATGAAGTGGATGTGCTGATGATTAACCAGTCCGGCAGTACCGGCGCATCTGCACATGCCATACCTACGGCTAAAGTTTCCAAAGAGCAGGTAAAGCAAAGGGTAATGATTGTGCTGCAGGCAGAGCTGGACATTAATACGGAAGTGCAAAAAAGAGGCCGCGTCAACCGAACCGGGCAAATCTTAAAACCGATTTATGACTATGTAACGTCCGCCATCCCGGCTGAAAAAAGGTTGATGATGATGTTACAGAAAAAACTGAAGTCATTAGATGCAAACACTACCTCCAATCAAAAGCAATCCACGAAGATTTTAGATGTGCCAGATTTCTTAAATAAATACGGCGACAAGATTGTGAAGGACTACCTAATGGAGAATAAGGATGTAAATGAATTACTGGACGACCCATTGCATTTGAAAGATTCCAAGGCTGATAGCGGCAGTAGTGAATCGCAAACATTGGAAGATGCGGCACATAAAGTTTCTGGCCGGGTAGCTGTTTTATCTACTAAAATGCAGCAGGATTTTTATAATGAGATTGCGGAACGCTATAATGATTATGTAGAGTACCTGAAACAAACCGGTGATTATGATTTGGAAGTGGAAGCCATGAACCTGGAAGCTGAAACGGTTTCTTCTAAGGTAATAAAAATGGGCAAAGGCAGTGACAGCGCCTTTGGCGATGACAGTACGCTGGAGACCGTCCGTGCCAATGTGTTGAAAAAGCCTTTTTCCAAAACAGAACTGGAAAATCTTATCAATGAATCATTAAAAGGTAATGACCCTCATAAACTACAGGATAAACTGGTGGAAGATTATGAAGCATCTGTGGCGGAAAGATTGAAAGAGGAAGAAGCTGAAACCGAAGCCAAGTATGATGAGCTGATAAAAAATGTCCCCGGTGAAAAGAAGATTCAGAAGATATTGGAAAAGCAGGGCGAGGGAGCATGGCGGCAGGCTGTCGCAGAAAGAGAAAAAGAATTGACTGGCGCAAAAGAACTGCAATTACAAAATCTCAAAAAGACCTTTGATAACCGAAAGCAGTATATAGAAAAAGCCTTCCGGTTTTTCTATATCAGCCGTAATATCCGTTATCCCATTGAAACTTACAATGGCGGTAATGAGTTGGTGCCAGCCGTGTTTTTAGGATTTGTAATTGATAAGAAAAAGAAGAACCCTTATGCTCCTTCAGCAATCAAACTGCGTATTGCTATTGCCAACAGTTCTAAATACCTGGCCATCCCGGCATCTTACTCAGAAGATATAATGACAATCATTGGTGCAAGTGCAGATATATCTCAGCCCAGCATGAATGTTTTACTGCATGAGTGGGAGAAATACACTAAGGAAAACAACACTGACCGACGTATCCGCCACATCATCACCGGTAACCTGCTGCAAGCCTTTTCTGATTTTAAGGGCAAGTTGGTAAGTTATACAACAATTAAGCAAGAAACCAAAAAGGGAATCCTGATGCCGGAGAACTGGAACTCTGGTGAACAGGTGCAGGATAAAGTAGTAGTGCCAATACTGAAAGCTGCACCGATTGTAAAATCATTGGTGCAGAACTCTCAAATCATTACCAATAATGGCTTATCATTTTTCAGGACAGGTAATCACTTCAAACTGATAATATCAGCGTCCAGGGCAAGGGGCGGCGATATTTATTTAGATAAGAATATCCTTGAGCTGGTGGAGAAAACCAATTTTGAAAAAGTATCTGACAAAATGGTGGCCATGTTGCCAGAGAAGAATATTGATAAACTGCTGGAGATTTTACAGACTACTCATGGATGTTCTATAACTATTCATTCATCTGACCTAAAAAATATCAAGTCTGATACAGGAAGATACAGCAACCGGAAAAAAATAAAACTACCGCCCGATGATGAGGAAGAAGAACTTCCGGACAATGTAGCCATCCTTGAACTGGAAGCAGAAGCCCTGGCACTTGAACTTGAATTATTAGCAGCATAAAAACAATCCATCCTATGATAACAATAGATAACTACTTTAATAAGGTCAATTCATTAGATTTAAAATCATTACCGGAAGCATTAAGAAAAGGCCATGAATTTATTTTAAAGGCAACCAGTAATGGGTCAAGCTGGGTGTCGTATCATTCCAGTGAGCCGATTAAGAAAACGGTGGATATGTACCTGGCAAAACTGAACGAGTTTGTCAGCAATACTTCAAAAGCCCAAAAGAAACAGGCGAAGAAAGAGGGCGAAAGAAAACAGCATGATGAAGTCATCAAAGAAACTATGCGGAGGCAAGGTATTACAAAGCCTACCAAGTCTAAAAAAAGTGATGAAGATATGCCTGCTGAAGATGGTCCGCAGTTGGTGGAAAGGATTCCAGAAGAGCTTCGGTTTATCCGCCGCTTTGTAAACCTGAATGGCAAGACAAAAACAAAGGATGATTTACTCCGCTTTATCAACGGCCTTCAAAAAGCAATTTTGGAAAAACGCATCCGTAAAACTTCTCCGTATGCCGTGCAGGTAAAATATATCCAGGATAGTCTTGTTAAGACTTTCAATACCATGAAGGCTAAAATAAAGCTGGAAGTAAATGCGAAAACATTAAAAGAGTTTACTGATTTATTAGGTGGAGAAAAAATATATCCTTCTATACAGTTATTGAAGAAGTACATCAACCTGAATGGTAAAGCCGGGATGAAAGAAAAAGCCATTAAACTGGTAAAACAAATGGAAACAGCGGCTAAAAAGCGAAAAGTGAGGAAGGGTGATATGTATGAAGCCCCTTTGCAGCAGGCATATAAAAACCTGCGGGAATTTATTAGTGATAAAAAGCAAAAGACATTACTCATAGAGCAAAGAGAGCTTAATGGTATTGAAGGAGTTTTGGGCTGTGCCTGCAATCCGTTAAACGGTTTTGAAGAAATGCCGGCCATTATGAACAGCATGGATTTTGCCAATATGCAATTTGAAACCATCGGTCTTAAAGGGAAATGGTTTGACCTCATCGGCGACCCATCCTCCAACTTTACCGCAATGGTATTTGGCAAACCCAAAATGGGTAAGTCATATCTCTGCATTGACTTCGCCGGTTACCTGGCAAGGAATCATGGAAAAGTGCTGTATGTGGCAAAAGAAGAAGGGTTGGATATGACATTGCAAAAGAAACTGAATGATAAAGATGTGGCACACCCGAATTTATTTGTTGCGGCTGTATTGCCGGAAGGCTTATCCCCTTATGATTTTATTTTCCTGGATAGCGTAAACCGGCTTGGCTTATTACCTGAAGACCTGAACCGGCTGAAAGCCTTTAACCCAACCAAATCTTTCATTTACATTTTTCAATCTACAAAATTTGGGAATTTTAAAGGCTCTCAAAGTTTCCAGCATGATGTGGATGTGGTGATTGAAGTGCCGGAGAAAGGAAAGGCTGTGCAAATGGGAAGGTTTAATCAGGGAGGGGAAATAGATATTTTTAACGACTAACAATCATAAAAATCCGGTTCCTCTCAACCGGATTTTTCAATTAATAAATCCATATCCAATGAAAACTAAGCAAAACAAGCTGGGCGTTTGTGCGGTTGATATAAACCCCTGTATCATTCCATTAAACCCCGAAATCCTTCACTCCTTCCCCGGTTGTGAACATTACTCAGAAACCGAGGCTAATAATATTATCAAAACCCTAGAAAAACTGAGTACTGTCTGCCACCAGATCATTAAGGCGAAAGAAATAGATATAATTGATAATCAACAAGTTGTATATTTGAATCCAACAAAACGAACTAAATCAAAAGCCGCATGAATACAAGTATTGATTTATTTTCAAAATGGGCTAAAAAGCCTTCGCTTGCTATTGTAAAATCAGGTGAACGTAAAGCCATTGTTTATACCAGGGTTTCCAGCAAAGAACAATTTGATACTAACCTCTCTTTAGAGTGGCAGCGTAAAACCATTGAAGAATACGCAACCCGTCAAAATTTTGAATTGTTGGAATATTTTGGTGGTGTATATGAAAGTGCAAAAACGGATGGGCGTAAAGAGTTCCAGCGTATGCTGGATTATGCCCGCAAGAATAAAAAGGTAACACACATTTTCGTGTACCTGCTCGACCGCTTTTCCCGTACCGGTGGTGGTGCGATTAAACTGGCTAAAGACTTGCGGGAAAAATATGGCATCACCATCATTGCGGTTACCCAGCCCATTGATACCAGCAACCCAGGTGGCGTATTCCAACAGAATATCCAGTTCCTTTTTAGCGAATACGATAACCAGTTAAGAAGACAAAGGGCAATGGCGGGTATCAGAGAAAAATTACAGCGGGGTATCTGGTGCGTGAAACCGCCAATGGGTTATGATATTGTTTATGATAAAACAGGTTTCAGTGACGAAAGAAGCAAAGGGGAAAGAAAGATTATAGTGAATGATACCGGAAAGAAACTTCGCAGAGCTTTTGAATGGAAAGCACAAGGCATGAAAAACGAAGAAATCCTCAGCCGTCTTAAAGCATTAGGGCTAAAAATTTATAAGCAAAAAATAAGTGCCATCTTCTCCAATCCCTTTTACTGTGGTATAATCTCCAATAAAATGCTGGAAGGTAAATTGATTGTGGGTAAACATGAGAAACTTGTTTCGCAGGAACTATTTTTAAAAGTAAATAATGTCCGTGCTGAAGCCAAAGGTAAATATGGCATCCTTCATCAAAAGCATCATGAAAACGTTCCTCTAAAGGTTTTCATGAAATGTTCCGATTGTAGTAGCCCCTATACCGGCTATATCGTAAAGAGCCGGAACCGCTGGTATTATAAATGCCGTTCTAAAGGTTGCTGCAATAACAAGAGCGCTGAAAAAGCCAATACCCATTTCATTAATTATCTTACAAAGTACGCCATTGTCCCACACTTGGTGCAGCCTTTTTTATTTGCCATGAAACACGAAGTTGCCAAACTGGAAACAGCAAAAGTGGACGAAGAAAAACTCTTAAAAAATAACCTGAATGAAGTGCAGAAAAAGATAGATACAATAGAGGAACAATACTTCATTCTGAAGTCCATGCCTGACGAAACTTATCAAAAGTTTCAGGCTAAGCTCACCGAAGAAAAGGCGCAAATCCTCCGAAATATTGACCAGGCTGGTTCAAGTATTTCGAACACAACTGAAGCACTGGAAAAAGCATTGCAATTTTCCCTGAAACTCCCGTCCCTGTGGGGTTCTGCAGATGTCAATCAAAAAGAAATTATCCAAAATCTAATCTTTCCTGATGGCGTAATCTACGACAGGAAAAAAGAAGCATTTCGAACAGAAAAAGTTAATGAAGTATTTCGCTGTATTGCAGTACTAAACAGCAGTTCAGGTGAAAATGAAACAGGACAAACCAGTAATGAAACCAATTTGTCCTGTTCTGTCGGGACGACAAGATTCGAACTTGCGACCCCTAGCACCCCATGCTAGTGCGCTACCGGGCTGCGCTACGTCCCGAACATTTACCCCTTTAGACTTCCAATTGGGAGGGCAAAAGTAAGGCTTTTCTCATTTTTCAAAACCAAAAACAACCATTAACTTCGCTGCTTAATGAAGCTACTCATTAAGCAAGCCCGGGTTACAGACCCCCACTCTCCCTTCAACGGACAATTAGCTGATATTTTTATTGAAAATGGAATCATTACTAAGATTGGTAAATCCATTAGCGAAAAAGCAGATAAAGAAATTGCTGTTGACGGACTGTATGTATCACCAGGTTGGGTTGACGTTTTTGCCAACGCCGCCGATCCCGGTTACGAATTCAAAGAAACATTGGAAACAGCTTCAGCGGCGGCGGCTGAAGGTGGATACACAGACATATTGGTTATTCCTAATACCAACCCCGTTACGCATAATAAATCAGGAGTAGAATATTTAGTGCAAAAAAGCAGAACGTTACCAGTTACTATTCATCCGATAGGTGCAGTTACTAAAAATACAGAAGGCAAAGAGTTAGCAGAAATGTATGATATGAAAGCAAGTGGTGCTGTAGCTTTTAGCGATGGTATCAATAGCATTCAATCTTCCGGCCTGTTGCTAAAAGCATTGCAATATGTAAAGGCTTTTGATGGCATCATCATACAATTGCCGGATGACAAAAGCATCAACCCGCATGGATTGATGAATGAAGGAATTGTTTCTACTCAATTAGGACTACCGGGTAAACCTGCTATGGCAGAAGAACTAATAGTTGCAAGAGATATAAAACTGACCCGCTATGCAGAATCGAAACTGCATTTTACAGCAGTGACTACAAAAAAATCATTAGAATATATTAAAAGAGGTAAAGACAGTGGCGCATCAGTTAGCTGTTCTGTTACACCTTATCATCTTTTCTTTAGTGATGAAGATTTAGTGAACTACGATACGAACCTGAAAGTAAATCCTCCGTTGCGGAATAAAGAGGAAAGAGAAAGTCTGAAGAAAGCGATCACAGAAGGAATAGTTGATTGTATTGCTACACATCATTTACCACATGAGTACGATAGTAAAGTAATAGAGTTTGAATACGCCAAATTCGGCATGATCGGTTTGGAAACAGCTTACGCCGTAATCAATACTGTCCTTCCTGAGGTTGCACAAGAAAAATGGGTGGAAATGCTTTCAATCAATCCAAGAAAAATATTTGGGTTAGAACCAGTAAGCATAAAACAAGGAAGCAATGCGGTGCTTACATTATTCATGCCTCGACAAAAATGGACGGTAGCAATAGAAAACATTAAATCCAAATCAAAGAATTCGGCTTTTATCGGAAAGGAACTAACAGGCAAAGCTGTTGGCATCATCAACCGTGATAAAGTGGTTTTATTATAATTATTGCCATGAAATTAACTCCACTGATAAAAGGCGTTATTACTGCTGTGTTGATGATGGCAACATCATTAACTACATTTTATACTTTGCCTCCAACTTCTCCATTGCATTATCTTGTATTTGCAGTGTATGCGTTGGGCATCATCTGGACATTGGTAGCATATAATCGTTCGCCGGAAAACACCGGACGGTTTGGTGCATTCTTTAATACCGGTTTTCGTTGTTTTATTGTAGCTACTTTACTAATGGTGGTCTATACATTTACGTTTAATAAACTGCATCCGGAGTTTGGAGAAGAATCAGCCGTTGCTTATAATAAAGAATTGATAGCAAATCCTGAAAGTAAAACACCTGTTGAAATTGAAGAAGCTGTAGCCCGGTATAAAAAGGGATACACAATGGCACTTGTTTACGGCTCAATTTTCGGATATTTGATAATTGGGGTTGCGGTTACTGCCGTAGCCTCCATCACTTTAACCAGAAGAAAATAATCTATGGATTTATCCATCGTCATACCACTTATAGATGAAGCAGAATCGCTGCCGGAGTTAACCGCCTGGATTGAAAAAGTGATGAATGAGAACAAATTTTCGTACGAAGTAATTTTTGTAGATGATGGAAGCAGCGACAACTCCTGGGAAGTAATTGAAAATTTGCGCAGCAAAAATTCAAACATTAAAGGATTAAAGTTTCAGCGCAACTATGGTAAATCTGCCGGCTTGAATGAAGCTTTTAAAGCTGCAACCGGTGATGTGGTAATAACAATGGATGCTGACTTGCAGGATAGTCCGGATGAAATTCCAGAACTGCGCCGCATGATCGTAGAAGATGGTTTTGATATGGTAAGTGGATGGAAAAAGAAACGCTACGATAACACATTCACAAAAAATATTCCTTCGAAATTTTTTAATGCCGTTACCAGAAGAGTATCAGGCATTAAACTACATGATTTTAACTGTGGTTTAAAAGCCTATAAAAATCGCACCGTAAAAGGAATTGAAGTTTATGGTGAAATGCACCGCTATATTCCTGTACTGGCAAAATGGGCCGGTTTTAAAAAGATTGGCGAGAAAGTAGTTGAACATAGAGCAAGGAAATATGGCGTATCGAAATTTGGCTGGAGAAGGTTTGTAAATGGATTTTTGGATCTACTTTCCATCACATTTGTTGGAAAATTCTCCAAACGTCCCATGCACTTTTTTGGAATGTGGGGCTCCTTGTTTTTCCTGGTGGGCATGGGTATCTCTATCTATCTTATCATTTCAAAAATTATGGATGCCAATTTTGCATTAACCAATCGTCCAGGTTTTTATTTGGCATTAACTTCAGTAGTATTGGGAATGCAGCTATTCCTGGCTGGCTTTATCGGTGAACTTATTTCCCGCAATTCGCCAAACCGCAATTCTTACTTAGTAGAAAAGAAAACAGGACTATAATGGCAAAGGTCATTATTATAGGACCCGGACATCCTCTTCGGGGTGGCTTGGCTACTTTTAATCAACGCCTGGCCAAAGAGTTTATTGATGGTGGCGATGATTGTACTATATATTCCTTCTCGTTGCAATATCCTTCATTCTTATTCCCCGGCACCACACAATATAGTAGCGAACCTGCACCGGAGAATCTTACAATCAAATCTGCAATAAATTCCATCAATCCATTCAATTGGATCAAAGTTGGTAATAGATTAAAAAAAGAAAAGCCTGACCTTATCATTGTTCGCTTCTGGCTACCTTTTATGGGGCCTGCATTAGGAACCATTTTACGAAGGGTAAAAAAAAACAAGCACACTAAAATAATTTGCATTGCCGATAATGTAATCCCGCATGAAAAGAGATTCGGCGACAAACCCTTTACCAACTACTTTTTAAAAAGCTGCGATGCTTTTATTACGATGAGTGAAAAGGTAATGAGTGATTTGCGGTTGTTTCAACCAACAAAACCTGCCTTATTGGTGTCGCATCCTTTATATGATAATTTCGGTGCAATAATTTCTAAAGAAGAAGCCAGACAGAAGTTAGGTGTCGGTAGTAAAGAGTTGATAATCCTCTTCTTCGGCTTTATCCGAAAGTATAAAGGACTGGATTTGTTGTTGGAAGCAATGGCAGATGAAAGAATAAAAAAAGCTGGCATAAAGCTATTAGTAGCTGGAGAGTTTTATGAAGATGCAAAGCCTTTTTACGAGCAAATCGAAAAATTGGGAATCAATGATCAACTAATATTAAGAACTGATTTTATACAGGACTCAGAAGTTAAAAACTATTTATGTGCTGCCGATGCAGTGATACAACCTTACCGGAACGCTACACAAAGTGGCGTTACTCCCCTCGCCTATCATTTTGAAAAACCGATGGTGGTTACCAATGTTGGCGGGCTACCATCTTTAGTTCCCGATAGAAAGGTTGGCCTTGTAGTAGAGCCAAATCCACAGGCAATAGCAGAAGGAATTTTGGAATTCTATCAATTAGGAGAAAGTTATTTTATTCCGCATCTTCGCAATGAGAAACAAAAATATAGCTGGGCCAATATGGTCGAAGTAAAGCTCCCTTACGAATTGGATTGGCCGGCGGCGGCACTGATGTAAGTCCGTATAGTGATATGTATGGAGGTGCTATCCTTAACGCCACTATTTCATTGTATGCAAACGCAACGATAGAACCTTTAGCGGAAACTAAAATCATCATAGAAGCATTAGACAGAAACGAAAAACAAGAGTTTGACTGGGCTGCTGCATTACCAATTGACGGGACACTTGATCTATTGAAAGGCGTTTACAATCGTATTCAAAAAGATTATGGCGGAAAACAACAGGGCTTTCGACTATCTACTTTTGTAGATGCGCCTGCCGGTTCGGGTTTAGGTACTTCATCTACCCTCGTTGTGGCAATTATCGGAGCCTTTTCCGAAATGCTTCGGTTGCCGCTTGGAGAATACGACATGGCTCATTATGCATATGATATTGAAAGAAACGATTTGAAACTGGCTGGTGGGCGACAAGATCAATATGCTGCTACCTTTGGTGGTGTCAACTTCATGGAATTTTATGCCGATGATAAAGTGATTGTAAATCCGCTACGGGTAAAAGAAGAACATTTATTTGAGTTGGAAAATAATCTTGTTCTGTATTATACATCAACCAGCCGTGAGTCGGCAGAGATTATTAAAAAACAAAGTAAGAATGTAACCGATAATAAGGAGAAATCAATTGATGCCATGCACCAGTTGAAACAACAGGCACAACGGATGAAGGAAGCATTGCTAAAAGGCAAGTTGAATGAAATTGGTGAGATTTTGGATTACGGCTTTCAGCAAAAAAGACAAATGGCAGAAGGCATCAGCAATCCGTTGATGGAAGAGATTTATGAATCCGCTAAAAAAGCTGGTGCAACGGGAGGCAAAATCTCCGGTGCAGGTGGTGGCGGTTTTATGATATTTTATTGCCCCGGCAATACAAAGTATAATGTTAAGAGTGCATTAGAAAAGTTTGGCGGCCAAAGCCGGAATTATTTGTTTACCGAGCATGGATTAAAGACATGGACAATTTAATTAGTGAATAGTCAATAGTGAATAAAATTAGCAATATGGAAAAAATAAAAAATATTATTCAGGCTTCAATAGATACCAAACAACAGGTATTGCAAAATCCTGAATTACTTGCTACGGTGGAGAAAGTAATTGATGTAATTACTAGTGCATTTAAAAAAGGCAACCGGGTTTATTTCTGTGGCAACGGAGGCAGTGCGGCAGATGCCCAACATCTGGCAGCTGAATTTTCGGGTCGCTTTTATACTGATAGAAAAGCCTTACCAGCTGAAGCGTTGCACTGCAATACTTCTTATTTAACCGCCGTTGCCAATGATTATGGTTATGATGTAGTCTATTCGAGAATGATCGATGGTATTGGTGAAAAAGGCGATGTATTAATTGGCCTTTCTACTTCTGGCAACTCGGGCAATATTATAAAAGCATTTGAAGTGGCGAGAGAAAAAGGAATTGTAACGATAGCATTTACTGGCATAACCGGGGGGCAAATGAAATCCGTCAGCGATTATCTTATTAATATTCCATCAGCCGATACTCCCCGAATACAGGAGAGCCATATCACCATTGGCCATATTATTTGCCAGATGGTGGAAGAAAAATATTTCACTCCCTAATAATGATAAAAGAAGCAATAATTCTCGCAGGTGGCTTAGGAACAAGATTAAAAGAAGCCGTTCCCCATTTACCAAAATGTATGGCTCCGGTTGCCGGAAGGCCATTTCTTTTTTATGTTATTAACTACTTGCGAAGCCAGGGTATTGAACAATTTATTTTCTCATTAGGCTATAAACATGAATTAATTGAAGAATATCTGAATGAGCAATTTGCCACACTTAATTTTCAATGTGTAGTAGAATCGGAGCCATTGGGTACAGGTGGAGCAATTAAAGAAGCCTTATCGAAAGCATCGGAAAGAAATGTAGTAATTGCCAATGGCGATACCATCTTTCGGACTAATTTGCAAAAGGCAGGTACTTTTCATGACTTTAGTAACGCTGATTGTACGCTATTGCTAAAACCAATGAAAAATTTTGATCGTTATGGAGTAGTAGAAATAAACAACGATAATCTTGTAACTGATTTTAAAGAAAAAAAATACTACGAACAGGGCACTATCAATTGCGGGTTGTACATACTCAAGGTTAGTAATTTTATGGCGCAACAGTTTCCTGAAAAATTTTCTTTTGAAAAAGATTATCTCGAAAGATCAGTAAGTACGTCAACAGATAAAGAGCAAAAAATATTTGGGCAAATACAAGATGAATATTTTATTGACATCGGCATACCGGAAGATTACAATAAGGCACAAATAGAATTTGCAACTACCCCACCCGATTTAAAAGCAATTGACAAAAGCTGGACTCTTTTTATTGACCGGGATGGTGTAATCAATCATGAAAAAAAAGATGATTATATTCTAAACTGGCGTGAGTTTATTTTTTATGATGGAGCCAAAGAATCCTTTCAGCAGTTTAGTCAAAAATTCGGGCAGATCATTATCGTAAGCAACCAACGGGGGGTTGGCAAAGAACTAATGACAGAAGCCGAACTCAGAAGTATCCATCGGCATATGGAAACCCAAATTATTTCAGCCGGAGGCAGAATTGATAAAATTTATTACTGTACCAGCACCGATAACAAGCATCCGAACAGAAAGCCGAATCCGGGAATGGCCTTCCTGGCAAAAGCCGATTTTCCGGCTATTGATTTAGCAAAATCATTAATGGTTGGCAATAAACCCAGCGATATGCTTTTTGGGCGAAATGCTGGCATATTTACCGTTTTTACTGCCACCACCAACCCAAATGTACCGTTTCCTCATCCTGATATTGATTTCCGCTTTGATTCGTTGGCAGATTTTGCCAAAGCTTTATAACATCTTACAAAATTTTACAACCCTTTTGGCGTTAGTCACATCTGGATTAAGCTTTATCTTTATACAAATTCAAAAAATCCTGGTGAAAAAATTATTGATCATTCTTTTTGTAACTGTAATAACCTGGGCAGCTACTTCTTACAGCTCCTATTCCCAGAAAATTGCACCTGCAGATTTGAAAAAATTAAAGAAGGTAGAAGATACGCTGAAAGATTACGCCTATTATCTTATTACTGATACCTTGCCGGAAGAAAGGATGGTTTCAGATAGTGTGTTCACCAAAACGCTGGTAAGAGCATTACAGGTAAAAAATTCGTTTTATTACCCATTTGATTCGATGGTGGGTATTTCAAAAATTTATGCGCCAGATACTTCCTTCAGAATTTTTACCTGGGCACTTTCTTATGATGATCATTACTGGCGCCAAAAAGGTGCGATACAATTACGTACAGCAGATGGTTCTTTAAAGCTATTGCCGCTGCGGGATTTTTCAGAATTTACAGCTAAACCGGAAGATTCTATTCGCAGTCGTGGCAATTGGATCGGTGCGGTCTATTACAACATTATTAAAACACAACACAAGGGGAAAAATTTTTATACATTATTTGGTTTTGATAATAACAATGCCATGAGCAGCATGAAATGGATGGAGGTGCTGACATTTAATGAAAAAAAAGAGCCGGTATTTGGCGGCCCGTTTTTTAGTTATGAAAAAGATTCGATTCCGAAGCCTCCAAAATATCGCTTTGGCATTGAATTTAAAAAAGGTGCAAGGGTGCTGGTAAATTATATTGAAGATTTACAAATGATACTGGTTGACCATTTGGTATCTGAAAATGATGACCCCGATAACAAATGGACCTATATACCCGATGGCGACCAGGAAGGCTTTGTGTGGGAAAATGGTAAATGGATGCACATAGACAAAGTGTTTACCTTCAAACTGCAGGATGGCCAGGCACCTATTGGTGATCCATTGCTCGACCCGAAAGGGAAACGAAATGAGCAGAAATTACAGGAAAAAACAGATAAGAATAAGGCGAAGGAAAAGAACCAGGTTAACTACGATAATTAGAATAATTCTCTTCTTTTACGTTCACAACGCATTGGTTATCTTTAGGGCTGATGGAGAAACCTGTAATACATATAAAGCCCCCCTCCCGTTTATCATTGGGTTTTAAAGAATTATGGCAATACCGGGAACTGTTCTATTTTTTTACCTGGCGGGATATTAAAGTTAAATACAAGCAAACTTATTTGGGTGTTCTTTGGGCATTATTACAACCATTGGGTATGATGCTCATCTTTACTTTTTTATTTTCCAAAACCTGGCCTATCAATACCGGTGATATCAAGTATCCTGTTTTTGTTTTATCGGGTTTAATATGCTGGAATCTTTTTAGCAGTTCTGTTTCTCATGCTGGCGATAGCATGGTTCAAAATGCGAACATTATTAAGAAGATTTATTTTCCACGACTTATTATTCCTTGTTCGGCCATGCTGGTTGCCTTGTTTGATTTTTTGATTGCTTTTATGATTTTTATTATTCTTTGTTTTGTGTTACAACAACCACCGTCGTGGACAGCCATTTTATATTTTCCAGCAGGAATAGTAATGAGTTTACTTTCTGCTGCGGGTCTAGGTTTATTGTTAGCAGCGCTGAATGTCAAATTCAGAGATTTTCGTTACGCCTTACCATTTCTACTACAAGTATTATTTTTTGCATCGCAGGTTATTTATCCATTACAATCTGTGCAACAATCTCTTTTTAAATATTTACTGGCTATTAACCCGATGACACTTAGCAACATTTCTCCGGACATGACCATTGTTGCTATTGGAACTTGCAGTAGTGTATCTCTTTTAATTATTGGATTATTGTATTTCCGTAAAACCGAAGCCTACTTCGCAGATTTAGCTTAATGAAGCCAGCAATAGAAATATTAAATCTGGGTAAACAATACAAACTGACTACCAGTGCTCCTTATGTTGCATTGCGGGATGTAATCAGCGAATCGGCTAAAAACATTTTTTTGTCAAAGAAAAAAGAACAAGATAGTTTTTGGGCCTTGCGGGATATTAATCTTTCTATTGAACCAGGGGAAAGGGTTGGGATAATTGGCCGCAATGGTGCAGGTAAAAGCACCTTGTTAAAAATTATTAGTCGCATTACGCCTCCTACAACTGGTGAAGCAATTATTCGAGGCAGAGTTGGTAGTTTATTAGAAGTGGGCACAGGCTTTCATCCTGAATTATCGGGAAGAGAAAATATTTATTTGAATGGCTCCATTCTTGGATTAAAGAAAGCAGAAATCACTAAACAATTAGATGCGATCATTGATTTTAGTGGAGTTGAAAAATTTATTGATACTCCACTGAAGCATTATAGCAGTGGCATGCAGCTACGCCTTGCATTTTCTGTGGCAGCTCATCTGGAGCCTGAAATATTACTGATCGATGAAGTGCTGGCGGTTGGTGATATGGAGTTTCAGAAAAAATGCCTGGGGAAGATGGAGGAAGTGAGTAAGAAAGATGGGCGGACGATTTTGTTTGTAAGCCATGATTTGAGTGCCGTTACAACGCTTACTACAAAATGTCTGTTACTTGAAAAAGGTTTGCCAGTTAAATATGATACAACGAGTTCTGTTATTAGTGAATATGCAAACAGAATGTCGCAACATCCGGTTTATACAGCAGAGGCTGTTACAACTATTCCAACTATTACCAAAGTTGAAATCAACACATCAGAAGCAGGTTCTATACAAGGCCATGGCAAACCCATGAGCATCCTTTTCGAGATAGATATGCCATCACAGGGTTATGCGGGCATGGCATTATCTTTTCAAATTTTCAATCATTTAAATATTCCAATTTTATTCAACTGGGTTTTTGATACTGAAAATGTTATTTGCAGAACTAAAGGGAAAAACTATTTACGTTTTACTTACGATGAACTGAAACTATATAAAGGCTCCTATTATCTTAAAGTTCATCTTGCAGAAACAAAACATAGAAATAAATTTCAGGAAATAGATTGCTGCAATTTTAATGTGGAAATGATTAATCTTAAAGAACCCGAATGGGGATGGAATGATGGTGTGTGCCAAGTACTTGATAAGGGCAAATGGGAGACCTACTAAATTTATACTACATGAAAGAACAGGTCTATACCAAAAAATATTATCAAACTCAGTCACAGGGTTCGCTGCAATCTGCCGAAGAAGTGATACCTGTAGTTTTTGAGTTTATTAAACCAACCTCTGTTGTGGATATTGGCTGCGGTGTTGGCACCTGGCTCAAAGTGTGGAAAGAAAAAGGTGTAACTGATATAACAGGTATAGATGGAAAACATGTGGAGACAAAGCAACTATTAATCAACAATACTGATTTTATTGCTGCAGATTTGGAAGAACCAATTACTCTTACCCGACAATACGACTTAGTAATGTCACTTGAAGTTGCAGAGCACTTGAAACCGGAGCATGCCCGTACTTTTATAAAATCTTTGTGTAGCCTTGGAAACGTAGTATTGTTTTCTGCAGCATCTCCAAATCAAGGTGGTGCGTTACATTACAATGAACAATACCCTGATTATTGGATTGAACTATTCAATAAGCAAGAATATCTTCCCTACGATTGCATACGGGAAAAAATTTGGCTGAATGACAAAATTGATGGCTGTTACAGGCAGAATATTTTATTCTTTGTAAAAAAAGATTCGGTTCATTTACATCCAAGTATTACTAAAGAGAACAAGAAAATATTGCCACTTGTGCATCCTATACATTTTCAACACAAACAAGATGTAATTGATTCTTATAAAAAAATTCTCCGAACTCCATTTCATACTGCATGGTACTTTACAAAAAGATATTGGAATTTTATTCTTTCAAAACTTGGCTATGGAAATAAAGATGGATCCCGTTTTGATGGATATTAAAAAAAATAATAAAAGAGACAATTCCTATATTGTTTACTCTTATTTATTTAAAGCACTGGACTACTCCATAAAAAAATATGGCCGGGGAAAAGTATTGGATATTGGCTGTGGCAATAAACCTTATAAATCTTTATTTACAAATAATATTTCTGAATATACAGGATGCGATATTAACCAGACAGAATCCAACTCAGTTGATATAATTTGTAATGTTACAGATATCCCATTACCAGATAAAAGTATCGACACAATACTTTGCACACAGGTTATAGAACATGTTTTTGAGCATGAGAAATTAATTATAGAAGCGAATCGGCTTTTAAATAATAAAGGAGTACTTATTCTTTCCGGACCTGCATACTGGCCGGTACATGGAGAACCAAATGATTTTTTTAGATTTACAAAGTTTGGATTTCAGCAATTGTTAGAAAAAAATGGGTTTACAATCAGCGAAACTATAGAAAATGGAGGTGCATGGGCAACTGCAGGCCAGTCGCTGGCACATGCATTTGAGTTTTCGAAAAACAAATCTATTTTCTTTCGTGGAATACGATTTACATTTTATAAGTTAAGATTAATCTGGTTAACAAATTCTTTGTTCAGATGGCTTGATAAAAAAGATCACAACCCTGCAAACCCAATTAATTACGTTATAGTCGCTGTAAAAAACGATTAATCTATATGCAAACGTTTTGTACGATAATAACTCCTGATTTTCTTCCTTTTGCTAAAGTGTTGCTTGCTTCATTAAAAAAATATGATGCGAATATTCAGCTTGTAGTGCTTTTTAATACATCTGCACCTATAACAAAGCCTCATGATGGTTTTATTTTTTTTGAGCCAAAAAATTTAGAAACATCTCCTTTTCTAAAGGATATTGAAAAAAAATATGCTCATACAAACCCCGACCATTTCCGATGGGCATTGAAACCTGTTTTCATACATTTTCTGCTTGAAAAAGGATACGACAAGGTTATATACATAGACCCGGATATTTTCTTTGTTGGCGATTATTCATTCCTGTTTAAAAAACTTGACGAAGCGGCCGTATTATTAACTCCCCATTGGAGAGATGCAAATCCTCTTGATTATGAAGAAAATTTCATTACTCTTTTTAAAGACGGACTTTATAATGCGGGATTTATTGGAGCTTCAACCAAAGGCAAAGAAGCAATAAACTGGTGGGCCGGACTTTGCAGTTATAAAATCGAAAAAAACTTATCGAAAGGATTATTTGATGATCAGCGATATTTAGACGCAATGCCCGTAATGTTCACAAATATTGAAGTACTAAAACATAAAGGTTGCAATATTTCTTATTGGAACATGAATGTAAGTAAAAGGGAAATTATAAATAACAAGCTTACTATCAACAAAGCTTACGAACCAGTATTCATCCATTTTACAAAAGACACTATTGTAAATATTCTTAATCGGAATGACAACTTGCTAAGACCTTATCTGGACGAATATTTTGCTCTGTTACAATCTGAAGGAGTTGACACCAGTAAGGCGTGGGGCCAGCTAAACGAAAAAAAATACAGCACACAATTTTATACAACTAAACATAAACTCCGCTTACGAACCCGTTTAAAAAGATTCTTTTTCAAGTTATCGGAAAAATTATAAATGCCATCAACTGCTCCTCATATCGTTTTAGTTTGCTCAAGGTTAGATTTACCTGGAGGTATTGAAAGAGCCGTTGTAAGCCTTGCAAACCTGCTGAGCAGTAAGAAAAAAAAAGTTTCCCTGCTTATTCTTGATGAGATCTCTTCCAGTTTCTACCCTATTTCACCAGCTGTTGAGATTATACAGCAGCCACTTTTATTCGGGATAACAGAAAAAGGAAATCCAATTACACGGAAAATATCTTTCATAAAAGATATAAAAAAATTAAAGCAAACTATTACTGCGCTTGATGCCAGTATTATTATTGCAACTGACTATCAATTTATTCCGGCATTAATCTTAGCTGGAGTAAACAAGAAATCTAAAGTATATTCATGGGAACATCATGAATATACATGGTTGAAAAAAAATACCTTTTGGAAAACACTGTTGAATTATAGCTACCCAAAACTTGATGGTATTATTTGTCTTAACGAAACTGAAGCAGCTTACAATAAAAAATTTGCAACCCCTATAGTTATACCCAACTTCATTGAATCCAGTTTCAGCGACAAAGCTGACCTCCACAGCAAAACAATACTGTCAATAGGCTGGCTTATTCCAAGAAAAGGGATTGACATGATGATGGTTGCTGCAAAAGAAGTTTTTAAAAAACATCCGGACTGGAAATGGAAAATAATTGGCGATGGAGAAATGAAAAACGAGTTGCTCGATTTTATCAAAACCGAAAAACTGGAACACAATCTGATTTTACAAAAACCAAACAATCATAACTTGACTCAAGAGTACGCCAAAGCATCAATTTTCGTTTTGGCATCAAGGATTGAAGTATTTGGATTGGTTTTACCAGAAGCTATGTCGCATTCTTTGCCATGTATCAGCTTCGATTGTCCAAGCGGCCCTGCAAATATTATCACACATAATGTAGATGGGCTTCTTGTAGAAAATGAAAATGCTAATGAATTAGCGAAAGCTATTTCAACTTTAATAGATGATGATAAGCTCAGACAAAAATTAGGAGAGAATGCCTTTCAATCATCTTTTCGCTATTCCGCAGAAAATATTTACAAGCAGTGGGAAGAAAAAATATTCACTTAATTATCAGCCTTCCTGCAAAATCAATTCTGTTAAGGTAAACAGGTTCTTGCTGAGCATCAAAATACTCTTCCACCGCTTTTTTTGCTCCTTCCCATGTTCCATAGTCATCTATAATCAATACGCCATTTTTTTCTACCAGAGGGTATAGGTAAACAAGCTCATGCTTTGTTGATTCATACCAGTCTGTATCAAGTCGCAACAAAGCAACTTTATTGGGAGAGTTTAATGGTATGGTGTCTTCAACCTTTCCTTTAATTAGTTTTACTTTATCAGATGGATATAAAGTAGTTTGCATATTTTTTTCCACTTCAGCAATTTCAGCAAGGCACCATCTATTCTCATTATCAGAAATTTTATTCTTAGCCCACTCATCAACTTCACTTTTGCCATCATTCTTGCCCGGCTCTGCCATTCCTGAAAACGTATCATACAACCAGATTTTCCGGTCATCTATACCAGCATCTTTTAGCATTAATGCAATCAACATACAACTTCCCCCTTTCCATACACCACATTCCACAAAATCACCTTGAATTTTGTTCGCTATTATGTAATCAACTGCTTTATACAAAGCATAGCAACGTTCCACTCCTACCATTGTAAACTCTTTTATCTTTTCATAGAGTTTAATAAATCTTTGGTCTGCTTCAATATCTGCCATATTAATTAGCGGAGTTTCTTGCAGCTGCTTAAGTTTTGACAACCTAACCAGCTTCAACCCCAATAATCCAAGTGGAGAATTTATTATCTGAGATAACTTCATATTGCTACAAAAATCTAAAGTACATCAAACAAAATAAAAAAGGCATCAATAAGATGCCTTGAATTTATTAATTTGAATCTTACGATTACTTTTAATCATCCAGTTTCAACACTGCTAAAAACGCCTCCTGCGGCACTTCCACATTACCTATCTGGCGCATACGCTTCTTACCTTCTTTCTGTTTCTCCAATAATTTACGCTTACGACTGATATCACCCCCATAACATTTTGCGGTTACATCTTTACGCATAGCTGAAAGGGTTTCCCTGGCTAATACTTTGGCTCCAATGGCCGCTTGTATGGCAATTTGGAATTGCTGACGGGGAACTAATTCTTTTAATTTTTCGCAAAGCTTTCTTCCAAACTCCTGCCCTTTTCCACGATGTATCAAAGCACTCAACGCATCCACTTTATCTCCATTCAATAATATATCCATCTTCACAATATCTGCATCACGGAAACCGATAGGATGATAATCAAAAGATGCATAGCCCCTTGTTTGTGATTTCAATTTATCATAGAAATCAAATACGATCTCTGTTAATGGCATTTCAAAGATCAGTTCTACCCTTGTTGTGGTAAGGTAGCTCTGGTTCATCAATATTCCTCGTTTACCAAGGCAAAGGGTCATGATGTTACCAATATATTCTGGCTTGGTAATGATCTGTGCTTTAATAAATGGCTCTTCTATTCTTTCTGTTTTTACCGGGTCGGGGAACTGTGTAGGGTTGTTTACAATTATCTTTTCTCCAGCCGTTGTATAAGCAATGAAATTAACGTTGGGAACTGTTGTAATAACAGTTTGATTAAACTCCCTCTCTAAACGTTCCTGTATAATTTCCATGTGCAGCATTCCAAGAAAGCCGCAACGGAATCCAAAACCCAATGCCTGCGATGTTTCTAATTCATAACTCAGGGATGCATCGTTCAATTGCAGTTTGTCCATACAATCCCGCAACTCTTCAAAATCATCCGTATTTACCGGAAATATACCAGCGAATACCATAGGCTTTACTTCCTGGAAACCTTTGATTATTTCTTTCGTCGGATTAGCAGCCAGTGTAATGGTATCACCCACTTTTACTTCTTTCGCATTCTTAATTCCGGTGATGAGATAACCAACATCGCCACACAACACTTCCTTTTTCTCCGTCATCTTCAATTTCAAAATACCCACTTCATCAGCTTCGTATTCTTGGTCAGTGCTTACAAATTTTACCTTGTCGCCTTTTTTAATTTTACCATTTCTTACCCGGAAGTAAACGATAATACCCCGGAAAGAATTAAACATACTATCAAATATCAATGCCTGTAAAGGCTCATCCGGCTTGCCTACAGGAGCTGGAATTCTGTTTACAATTGCATCTAATACTTTTTCAACTCCCAAACCCGTACGTCCACTGGCATGCAAAATGTCTTCCTGCTTACATCCGATCAATTCTATGATCTGGTCTTCCACTTCTTCGATCATCGCACCATCCATGTCGATCTTATTGATTACAGGAATAATTTCAAGATCATTATCAATCGCCAAATACAAGTTTGAAATTGTTTGTGCCTGTATTCCCTGCGTAGCATCTACCAATAATAAACAACCTTCGCAGGCAGCTAATGCACGGCTTACCTCATAGCTAAAATCTACGTGGCCGGGTGTATCGATAAGGTTCAAAATATATTCCTGCCCATCTATGTGTTTGTAATTGATCTGGATAGCATGGCTTTTAATGGTAATGCCTTTTTCCCTTTCGAGATCCATATCATCCAACACCTGATCCATCATATCCCGGTCACTGATAGTGCCAGTGCTTTGCAATAACCTGTCAGCCAATGTTGATTTACCGTGGTCAATATGTGCGATAATGCAAAAATTTCGAATGTTCTTCATGTACTTTTTTTAACACCCCTGCCTATCAAAGACAAGGTTTTTTGAGGTGGCAAAGGTAGGCTTTTTAAGTGGTTTTTGAGGGATTGTTTGACCATTAAAACATTAGCAATCTTTATAGAGTATACATTTTTACTCCAGTCCGAAACAGCATTAACGTTAAATAACATTCGCCGGAAATGCAATAGCAGCTTAGGTTCTATTTAGTCGGACATTCAAAAAAATCAACAGCAATTATCGCTTAACATTTCCTTTATACTTTTTTAGAACACTGGCATTTACTTTGAAATGTATAAATTATCCGGGCTATAAAAACAAATTAGTACCGCAACATTCCCGGTAATTGCAGTACCAAACAATTAAAACGTATACCATGAAAAGAATTTTTACACTGTTAGCAGCCCTTTTTGTAACCGTTGCATTATTTGCCGCCGACCGAAGGCCTTTAGTAACAGTAAACAGCAGCAAGAATTACAAAATTGTTATTGACGGAAGAAGTTATTACAGTAATGACAGGAGCATTAAATTGACAACCCTGCACAATGGCCGTCACAACATTAAGGTTTTTGAAATGAAAAGAGTAGGTTACAACCAACGGGAAAGACTGGTTGCCGCTACTACATTCCAGGTAAACCGGAAAAATGTGCACATCCACATCGACCGTTTTGGCAACATCAACATCCGTGAAGTGAGAAATAATGGCCGTTTCAACAACGACAGGGATTGGGATGACAGGAATGACAACAGAAGATTTTAAACCCTTCTATGACTTATAAAGCCGCCCTGATTATTCAGAGCGGCTTTTTTAGTAAAAGTCATTCAATCACATCCTTCGCTGTATACCAGAATTCATCCAATGCAATGATGCGGGGTTTGAGAAAAGAAATAACTATAGGCCAGTCATTTTCATTAAAAATATTTACACCTGCTATTGTTTTATGTATGCGGCTAACAACACTACCATCTTCATTTTGATGATGCATTTGCCAATCCCATTCTTCCCCGGTTGTTTGTCCAAGCATATTTTTCAACTCAATTAATTGCTCATAATAATACTGTTGAATTAATTTATCAGGTTGGCTAAGTTCAATTGCAATAGAGGCATGATTTTTATCAAAATCCATTCGGAAAAAAATATCCTTAATGCCTGTTTTATAATTTAACCAGTTTACAATTTCCCCGCTGGCCGAAGCAATAGGTTTCATATACATTCCAAAACTTGTCCAGAATTTTTTCCTCGTTAATGATGCTTCTTGTCTTGAGTACATGCCTGCAAAATAAGAATTGGCACAGTTTTCTTAATACTATTCAAAAAAACTTATGAAGGGTTGGCTTAAAACAGTAATTGCAGGCTATGCTGGTTGGAAATGGGGTGGCGGATGCCTTGGTTTTATAGTTGTTTTTGCAATTGTATATTTTCTTTTGGGGAATGTAAATTGTTGAAAATATTCCCCTAAAGAGGGTTCAAACCTGTCACATTTATTTATTGGAAAACAAAATATAGGCAATTATTTTTGATACATGAAATGTATTACTGTCCTGATTTTATTATTCTTTGTACTAGAAGCAAATAGCCAAAAAAATAAGAAGGAAGCAGAAACGTATTACTTATTTGATAAGCAATGGGAAGCAACAACAGTTGAAAAGGCGGTTTACCTGGCAACAGTTCAAAAGAAAAATGATACCACTTTTCAATGGAACTATTATCATTTTGCCGGTCCATTAATTAATATAGAAACATATAAGGATGAAAACGCTACCATATTAAATGGCTATATCGCTTATTTTGATAAAGATGGCAGAATTGACTCTTCTGGGTACACTGTTAATGGCAAAAAAGATAGTACCTGGTTTTTTTACGATGATACGTTGGCAACTTCAATACAATTTGATTACAAAAATGGGGTTCTTATAAAATCTATTAGCCTGTACGATAAAAGAAAAGAAGATACTAAAAGCGGCAATGATACAATAGCTGCAGATGAAAGAGAAGCAGATTTTCCAGGCGGCACAAAAGCCTGGATAAATTATCTTGAAAATAATTTTCAATTTCCCGAACGGGCAACACAGATGGGTATTAAAGGCACTACCATTACCCAATTTACAATTGATTCAGACGGAAAAATTTCACATTTAAGAATTATAAAGTCAGTGGAGTATTCCTTGGACAAAGAGGCACTACGGCTAATTGAAAAAGCCCCCAAATGGAACCCTGCCTTTCAACGGGGAAGAAAAGTTAAAGCCTACCGAAGACAACCCATAACATTTGGCTAGCGAAGATTTTTGATATCAACAAAGAATTAAAAGTCGTACTAAAATTTAGTCGGGTAGAAATCTTAAAATGATGGTATAGCTGTAACATTGCAGCATGCTTCAACAGATTGCCCCATATTTCGGCTACCTGGCCACCATCCTATTAGCCATAGGTCTGCTGGTAAACAGCGATCTTAAATTTCGTTGGCTAAATACAGGTGGCAATATCGCCTTTATTATTTACGGTGTTATTTTACAAGCCATCCCGGTTATTCTTACTAATTGCATTCTCCTTAGCATCAATATTTACTTTCTTTTTCGTATTTATAATCGCAAAGAATATTTTGAGTTATTGGAATTTCAATCCGGCGGAATTCTTATTGATAGTTTTTTATCTTTTTATAAATCAGATATTGCCAGCTATTTCCCGGCATTTACTAAAGAACAGTTAGCAGGAAATATCAATTTTGTAGTATTACGAAACCTCGTTATTGCAAATATTTTCAGTATGCGGCCCAATAATGATGGCACTGCAGAAGTGCTATTAAATTACACCGTGGCTAAATACAGAGACTATAAGATTGGTCCTTTTATTTTTGAAAAAGAGAGGGAATTTTTACGGGCAAAAGGAATAAAAAGTATTGTTTACACCGCAGTAGCCAACCCAAAACATGAAAAATTCCTAAATGTAACCGGCTTCACCCTTCAGGAATTTGATGGCCATCGCAAGTACATCAAACACCTAACTTCCTGATACAAAATAGCAAACAAGATTTTTCAGTAATCAAGTAGCAAGCACCCGGTTTAAGGGCAGATCATTTTCCTATTTCCCCTTTAAAACAGAGGCCGTTCATCAAATTCATACAAAATATTAACTTGTACATGTATATATTGCATAATCACTGTCTTTTAACCAAATCAAATTAATAATGAAAAAACTATTGCTAAGTTTACCAGTTAG